>Ga0207705_10001268_pt1 | contig 20276 bp, 10 predicted proteins | sample KBSC13metaG_FD_184314 | JGI IMG/M metagenome (GOLD analysis project Ga0207705, IMG submission 184314) | Corn rhizosphere microbial communities from Kellogg Biological Station, Michigan, USA - KBS C1-3 metaG (SPAdes) (version 2) | ecosystem: Host-associated > Plants > Roots > Rhizosphere > Soil ... | reverse complement strand
TTATACGACGGGGCAGAGTCGCAGATCAAGATAAATCGCTTGAACCGCCATTCGCGGGGACGCGATGGTCGTCTTTTGGCATAGACCGGCTCGCCGAGGAGATGAAAAATACAGGGGTCTCTCCACTGCGCCGCGCGATGAAGCCGCGCGGCTCCGGTCGAGATGACGTGTATTTCTTTTTGACAGATTTTATGAGGATGACTGGAAGCTACGCGGCGGCGCTACTCGCTGAGGACCGCCTTGGTGAGATTGCGGGGATGATCAACGTCGATGCCGCGGTTGATCGCCGTAAAGTAGGCCAGCAGTTGCAGTGGCACTACTTCGTAGAGCGGCGCGACGTACTCGGCGCAGTGGGGGACGGCGATGGTGTAGCGGCTAAGAGCGGCGATCTGCTCGTCGCCCTCGGTGACGATAGAGATGACCTGGGCGGACTGCTTTTTGAGGTCGCGCAGCAGATTCACCGTCTTCTCGTAGCGCAGCAGCGAGTCCGGGGCGTGGGGGTCGCGGGTGGCGAGGACAACCAGCGGCGTTTTGGGATTCACCAGCGCGTTGGGGCCGTGCTTCAGCTCTCCGGTGGGATAACCCTGCGCCTGCATATAGGCCGACTCCTTGAGCTTCAGCGCGCCTTCGCGAGCGATGGGGTAGTGAACGCCGCGGCCGAGGAAGAGAAAGGCCTCCGCCGATTGCAACTCGGCTGCGATCTCCGATACCTGTTTCTCCCATCCGGGCAGCATGGCGGCCATGGCACCGGGGATTGCGCGCAACTGGCGGACGTGCGACTCGATGACGGCGCGGGTCATCTTGCCGCGGATGCGCGCCGCATAGAGCGACAGCAGAGAAACAACCAGAAGTTGCGTGGTGAAGCTCTTGGTAGCGGGCACGGCGCGCTCGACGCCCGCCTTCGTCGGCAGCGAGCAATCGGCGAGCCGAGCCATGCTGGAGGCGTCGTTGTTCGTAATGGCGATGGTCGACGAGCCGCGGGCGATGGCCTCGCGCAGAGCTTCTGACGTGTCGGCGGTTTCGCCCGACTGCGAGATGACGAGGAAGCAGGGGTCTTTGAGGGTCTGCGTGGAGCGGTAGATGTACTCGCTGGCGTACTCGACGTCGACGGCGATGCCGGCCATGTCTTCGAAGAGAATCTCGCCCACTTGACCGGCGTGGCGGCTGGAACCGCTGGCGGCGATGAGAATGCTCTCCTTGCCGACGAGCGCCTGCCGGGCGGGGAAGAAGATCTCTTCGCGCAGGCAGTCGCCCTCGCTGTAGGTGTCGAGCGTGTCGGCGATGGCGGCGGGCTGCTCGAAGATCTCGCGCAGCATCGCGTGGGGGAAAATTCTGTCAGTTGCAGCCATTGGTTTCTCTCCAAGCGGGGCTAGACGAACTGCGCCCACGCAGCCATCGACTGGCGTGGGCGCAATGCGTCGATCGTACTACTCGGCAGGGGCCAGACGCCGGGACTTATTGCCCGGCGGCCGGCGCTTTAAGTTCGGGATTCTTGCCGGCGCTGATCAGGTTTGCCATGATGCGGAACGAGCCGGGGACGCCGTCGGGCATCTGGCGGAAAAAGGCATAGGCCAGATAGACATAAGTGCCGCTGCCGTAGCGTGCGTAGAGCAGCCCGCCCTTCTGCGGGTCCTGGTTGGTATCGTGCGTTTCAGTGAGAGCGATGTATTTGGGGTCCCACTCGCTCATGAAGTCGTGGCCGCGCTCTTCGACCCAGTTGTCGAAGTCCGCGGTGGTGATCTTGTTGGGCCAGTTGAGCAGCGGGTCGCTGGGAGCGAGAATCTGGACGGCGTTGTTCTCTTCGATCACCTTCTCGGGATCGGAGGAGAGGGTGAGCGGGTAGGGGCCGTAGTTGTGGTCGTACTCGGGCGTCTGGTACTCGACGACCACAGTGCCGCCGTTCTTCGTGTAATCGAGCAGGCGATTGTTGAAGGTGCGCAGCTCGGGACGGGCGGCGTAGGCGCGGATGCCGAGGACGATGGCGTCGTACTGCGCCAGGTTGCCGGAGGCGATGTCCTGCGCGGAGAGGAAGGTGACGTGGACGCCGATGTCCTCCAACGAGCGAGCCACGTCGTCGCCGGTGCCCATGACGTAGGCGACCTTCAGACCGGGCGCGACCTTAACATCGACGCCGGTGGTGCGGTAGGTGGCGGGACGATAGTAGGGATAGGGACGCAGGCCGGGATAGCCGACGGTGACGAATCCCTGGGTGTACTTCTCGCCGTTGTAGTCGGCGACGGCGGTAATGGTGTAAGGCTTGGCCTGAACCGACTGCGGCGTGACGCGGAAGACGATGTTCTTCTCTTCGCCATCGCGCGTGGTGGCGAAGTCGGCGACAGCGGGATTCGATGTCCAGCCGCTGGGCAGATCGAGATGAACCTGTCCCTTTGCCGGACCCTTGACGCTGCTGCGGACTTCGACCTGCAGGGCGAGCGTGCTGCTGGCGAGGGGAACGATGCCAGCCTGCGGCGAGACGAGCAGTGAGATGGCCGGGGCGACCAGAAGAGGCTCAAGTACGGGTCCCGTGCCGGGGATGCGGTCGACGGTCTGCACGACGCCGTCGAGCTTGATCTGCACGTTCCGGTAGTCCACCGTCGCTGCGGCCGAGAGCGGATAGGGCGAGGTGGGCAGGTTGAGATAGCGAGGGTCGTTGATGTCGTAATAAGACTGCTCGAGGTTGGGGCGGCTGAAGTAGGGTTTGGTCAGTTCCGCCTGCTTCGGCGCGACCACGGCAAAGGTCTCGTCGCGGGTCTGGCCGGGAGCGACGGTGCCGGTGACGGGCGCCTTCGAGGTGAACGACCAGCCGGGGCCAGCGTGGGACTTCAGGTCGATTTTGGCGATGGAGACCGTATCGGGACTCTGGTTCGCGACGTGGACGTGGACGGTGAATGCCTGGCCGGGGATCACCGTCTGCGGCGTGGGCAACTGCGTCGACATGTCGCCCATGGGACCGAAGCGGCGCGGGCTGACGCCGTCGACAACGTTGGCCATCAGGGCCAATCCCAGCGACTGCTCGAGGGCGGTGTTGAACTCGCGCTGCTTGACGGTGAGTTCGTGGGTCATGTTGTAGCGAGCCTCGGCAGGGAGCTTGCTGCTGCCGATCGCGGCGAGCAGGTCGTTGGTCTGGGCGAGGCCCTTGGCCAGCGCGGGAGCGCTTTTGGCGGGGTTGGCCGCGTCGAAGTCTTTCATGGCTTCATCGACGGAGGCGCTGAGCGCGTTCAGCTTCTGGCGCCACGCAGCCTGCTCGGCTTTGGGAGCGTAGCCGGCGATGCCCCCCAACGAAATATCAATGCCGTCGAAGAAGCTCGCCTCATGCGCCGCCGGGGCGGGAGTGCGCGAGGCGTAGAGATGATAACCCGAGTTCGCGGCGCCGGGCAGCGGTATGCCGATGCCGCCGTTCTGCGACTTCTGGTTGGCGAGCCCCTCGCGGGCTACCTGAAAGTAAGAGAAGCCGAACTGCGGGTTGTAGGTTCCGGAGGGGATCTCGACGTTGACCGAAGGGATGCCCTCGATCCAGGTCTTGTCGACATAGTTGCGGAAGCGGACGGGCTCCCAGTGGCCGGTGGCGTAGTCGTAGATGCCCTTGTCGGTGACGCGCGCAAAGGGAACGCGGGCGTAGACCTTCAACGGGGTCCAGGGCAACAGTCCCGCCTTGATCTGGTCGGGAAACATCTTCGGATCGCCAGCGGCGTTGTAGGCCTCCTGCGCCATCATGCCGGAGACCTGATGCTGGCCGTGCCCGTCGGAGACGTTGCCGGCGAAGACCGAGGTCACGACCAGGGGACGGGTCATGCGGATGACGCGGACGACGTCCGAGAGAACGCGATCGTGGCCCCAGGTCTTGAGCGCCTCGTCGATGGTCTTGGAGAAGCCGAAGTCGGCGACGCGGGTCCAGTACTGATGTACGCCGTAGTAGTTGCCGGCGGCCAGAAGCTCCTGAGTGCGCATGGTGCCGAGCTCGTCCCAGTAGTTCGAGGTCATGACGTTCTGTCCGCCTTCACCGCGATTGAGCGTGAGAAGGGACGTATCGACGCCCTGGCCGCGGCTTTCGTAGGCGAGCATGCCGCCGTCCTCGTCGTCGGGATGAGCGACGACCATAGTGAGGCTGGCGCGGGTGTGCAGCTTTTGCAGGCTCTGCCAGAGACCCGCCGAGCCGCGGTCGATGGCGAGGGGACGAGCGAGCGGCTGGCGGTAGGGAGCAGGCTGCGGCGAAGTGTGGGCAGCAGCCTGGGGGCCCTGTGCCACGACAACCGTTCCACCGGCAAGGAGGAGCAATGCAGTCAAAACGCTGAGAGGGAAATGGCGGGGTCGGCGGAGTGCGGCAAAGCTCATTGCGAAGGTCTCCTCGATGGCGGCGATGGTTTTAAGCGTGGGTAATGGATATCATGCAAAAGAAACTTTGTAAAGTTTACTAACTTATGTAGAGTAAGATCGTGACGAAACGGGCAACAGGAAAAAGAAGAGCGAGCCACCGGGAAAAAATGAGCCTCAAGGATTCCAGCGATTCCACGCCCCGGGCGTACCCGAACGACCAGGAGAAGGGGCCGTCGCGGCCGTCGCACCTGCGCCAGGTGAACGCGCGCTGCCTGCTGCGGCTGCTACGAAAGCATAATCCCTGCTCGAAGGCCGACCTGGTGCGCCTCTCCGGGCTGAGCGCTCCGACGGTGTCGAGCGCGGTCTCATACCTGGAGGCGCAGGGCCTGATCGAGAACCTGGGCGAGGGCGAGTCGAGCGGCGGGCGTCCGCCGGGACTGCTGCGCTTCCGCGCCAGCCACGGCTGCGTGGCTGGCGCCGATATCGGCGGCACCCGGCTGCGCATGATGCTGGCGGACCTGAACGGCACGGTGATCACGCAATGGTCCACGCAGTTCTCCGAGAGGCAGAAGACGCCGAAAGCCGTGTGCGCACGGATGCACGAAGGGCTGAAAGCGATGTGCCAGGAAGGCGGGATGCCGCTGCGCAAGGTGCTGCACCTCACGGCCGGAGCGCCGGGCATCACCAACGTCCGCACGGGCGTCGTTCTCTCCGCGCCGAACCTGAAGGCATGGGACGACGTTCCCCTGCGCGCCATGATCGAGAAGCAGATGGGCATTCCGGCGGTGATCGAGAACGACACCAACCTAGCGGCCGTCGGCGAGCACTGGCACGGATCTTCAGCGGGCATGGAAGACTTTATCTTCGTCGCGCTGGGCACGGGCGTGGGCGCGGGGATCTTTCTGCAGGGACAACTCCACCACGGCTCGGCGTGGAGCGCCGGCGAGATCGGATACATGGGCGTCAACGGCCTGCCGCGCGAGGCTCTGCGCGTGCGCTCGACCGGACAGATGGAGCGCACGATCGGCGGCGCGGGCATCGAGGCGGAGTGGCTGCGGGTTTTGAAGCGGTCTGGCAAGGCCGGCAAGACAGCCCTGGCCAAGCTGCGCGCCCCGCAGATCTTCGACCTGGCGCAGGACGGCGACCCGCTGGCCGAAGAGGTGCTGCTGTACGCCGCCCGCGTTCTGGCCGACTGCCTGGCCAGCCTGGCGCTGCTGCTCGATCCCGAGACAATCATCCTGGGTGGGGGCGTAGGCTCTCACCCGGAGCTTTGTCGATGTACGCAAAAGCTGCTGGAGCAGAACGAGTTTGCCCGTCCGTTGCTGGTTGCAAGCTCGCTCGGCACGCAGGCCCAGCTTCACGGGGCGATCTCGGTGAGCCTGTCCGCTATTGAAAGCACGCTGCTCACCTAAAAGATTCGCAGGATTTTTATATTGACATTGCAGGATGGGTTCTCTATGCTCACCACCATTCGATACTTTCTAAGTAGATTTTACTAAGTATGATTGATTCTAAGCGGTACGGAGCATGAAGCCGGTTCAAATCCCAGGAGGCAATCCGTGACTATCCTTCACCTCGTTCGTCGTTCCATTCTAGGCTCTGCCGTGGCAGCGGGGCTAATCGCCGCCTCGGTGAACATTCCCGCGTGGGCGCAATCGCAATCGATCAACGGCACCATCCGGGGACAAGCGACGGATGCCAGCGGAGCGGCTCTTCCGGGAGCGGTGATTTCGATCAGCAACCCGGAGGTTGGGTACTCCAACCAGATCGTCAGCGGAGACGACGGCTACTTCGTGCAACCGAATCTTCCGCTGGGCACCTACAAGGTTACGGTCAGCAAGGACGGCTTTTCGACGTTGAACTTCGACAGCGTCGTACTCAACGCGGGTACCGTGAGCGTGCTCAACGCGAAGCTGGCGGTGGGGGGAACGACCTCGACGGTCGAGGTCACGGCCAACGCCTCGCTGGTCGATCCGGCGACGCTGAACCTGCAACGCACGCTCAACGCGCGCGAGGTGCAGAATCTTCCGCTGGTCTCGCGGAATCCGTACAACTTCATCATCTTCCAGCCGGGCGTGAGTGGCCATCCGAATCCGGAGCTGGGTATTCCGCGCACCCTCAACACCAATGGCCTGCTGGACCGCATCAACTACCAGATGGACGGCATGGTGAACACGCAGAGCGACCGCATCGGGCTGCGGCTGTTTCCTATCGGCAACATCTTCGTCAAGGAAGTGCAGACGGTCTCGAACTCCTTCGCGCCGGAGTTCGGCGAGACCTCGGGCAACGTCTATAACGTCATCTCCAACAGCGGCACCAACAGCTATCACGGCGTGTTCCAGTACATTCACCGCTGGGTCGACGCCACGGCGTATCCCTTCTTCGTGCCTCACACGCAGTCCAAGCCTGACCTGCAGCTTACCGACTATTCGGCCAACCTGGGCGGCCGCATCATCAAGGACAAGCTCTTCTTCTTCGGCTCCTATGAGAAGCTGACCCGCGGTTCGCCGGCCGCGGTCACCATTACCCCGGCTAACGCCGCCGCGCTGGGCATCCCGGCCGACCAGCTGGTTGCCGCTCCCGGTTTGCTGCACGGCACGTTTACCGACGAGCGCGTGGACTGGAATATCAATAAGAAGAACTCGGCGTTTGTCCGCTACAACTACTTCAAGAACAACTTCCCCTTCAATACGCAGGTAGGCGGGATTAATACCAAGAGCACAGCGTCGGACTTCCTCGATCGCGCGCACGTGATCGCCGGGCAGCTTACGACCACGGTCAACGACCATTTCCTGAACGAGCTTCGCTTCTCCTGGCCGTTCCGCAACAACCAGCACTTCGCCGGACCTTCGGGCGGGACTGGCCCGGCCATCCTTATCCCGGGAATCGCCGCTCTGGGCGCCTCCAGCAACGCCGGCGACCAGTTCACCGACAAGGTGCCCAGCGGCAGCGACAACGTCAACCTCATTCTCAACAAGCACGCCATCAAGTTCGGCTTCAACTTCGCCGAGCGCATCAACCGCCAGCGCGACCTCACTTTCAACCAGTACACCTTCAGCAACACCACGGCCTTCTCGGCGGTAGAGAACTACCTGCGCGCCAAGAACGGCATCGATCCTTACGCTTACACCAGCTTCTCCAGCAAGACCGACAGCAAGGGCATCGGCTACGCGTCCAAGTTCTGGGGCGGCTACGCGCAGGACACCTGGCAGGTCTCGCCGCGGCTGCTGGCCATCTACGGTATTCGCTACGACCGCTTCCAGGGACCGGCCTCCAACCCGGACGCGCTCTATCCGAACTCGCGCAAGTTCAATATTCCGAAGACGAACTTCGCTCCTCGTTTCGGCGTGACCTACCGGGCGACGGATAACACCGTCCTCAAGGCCTCGGTGGGCGTCTTCTATCAGTCCACGCCGACGAACCTCTGGTTCAACGCGCTGAATCAGGACGGCTCCAACCGGACCTCGGTCTACTCCTACACGGTGGCGCACGATGCTGCCGGAACCGGCATTCCTCCAGCGGGCGCTCCGGCGTTCCCGGATGTTCCTTCGACGGTCGGAAACACGTCGATTCAGGATGTGACGACCATCTCGCCGAACTTCAGGAATGAGTACACCTGGAACGCGACATTGCAAATCTCGCAGCAGCTCTCCCGCTATGACTCGTTCCTGATCGGCTATGTAATGGCGAACGGACGCAACCTCCAGCTTCAGCACAACATCAATCTCATCAATCCCATCGGCGAGCTGGCCGATGGACGCCCGGTCTTCGGCAGCTGCAATCCGGTGGGGGGCATGTGCAGTCCGGCATACCGCGCCGATCCGCGGTTCAACAATGTCACCCAGGTTGAGTCCGGCGCGAACTCGAGCTTCAATGCGCTGGTCGTCAACTTTACGCACCAGATATCACGCGGCATCCAGTTCAATGCCAATTACACCTGGTCGCACACGCTGTCAAACGCGCCCGAAGTCAACACCTTCGAGGTGAGCCCCTCCACCGCGAGCATCGAAGACACCACCAACTACCGGCGTGACTATGGCAACGCTTCGGTCAACCGTCCCAGCGCCTTCAACCTGACGGCGGTGATCGGGCCGACGTTCTCGCTGCATAACCGCTTCGCCAATGAGCTGGCCAACCACAACATGCTGGCGCTGCTGGCCAACATCTCGTCAGGCGACCAGGCCAGCATCTTCACGGGATCGGCGCAGAACGGGGACAGCACGGTAACGAGCATCACGCGGCCGGCCTTCGTCGCCCGCAATACGGTTCGCTCGCCGAACGTGGCGCAGATCGACGCGCGCTATACGCGCTCCATCTCTCCACTGTTCGACCGCTTCTCCCCGGAATTTTTCATTGAGGCACAGAACCTTTTCAACCATCTCAACGTAACTAATATCTCAACGGTCCAGCGGGTCACCGCGTTCAATCCCTCGATCTCGGGTCCTAATGGGGGCATCCCGGTGGGAGCGCCGACGGTAAACCGCAGTTCCGTGCTCGAAGCCCGCATCGTGCAGTTCGGCGCCGCGGTCCGCTTCTAGCCTCCAAGAGGGAGTGCGCGGACCGGCGACGGTTTGCGGCTCCCTCATTTTTTCTTTCTCCGGCTGCTCTCAGCTCATCAAAAAATAAGGACAGAATGCCGCAGTCCAAAGTCAAATCGGTCTTTCCCGCGCCGATCTATCGCGATACCGTCCTCTCCCAGGTCTTCGCCGACGCGAAGCGCTACTTTCTTGATCCACTGATCGAAATCGAATATGCACATACACTGATGCTCGCCCGGCAGCGGATTATGCCGGAGGCAGAAGCAGCAGAGTGCATTCGCGCGCTAGACGCGCTGAGCCTTGACGAGATTCGCGCCGCCGAGTACGACGGCAGCTTTGAAGACCTCTTTTTCTTCGTGGAGCAGAAGATCGCTTCCCTCTGCGACCCGGGGGTCGCGGGCAAGATGCACACCGCGCGCAGCCGCAACGACATCGACCTCACCATGTACCGCATTGTGCTCCGGGAGCTTCTGCTGGGGACCGGAGAGGCTCTGCTCGAACTGCGCCACCGGCTGGTTGAACTGGCATGGAAACATCGCGCTGCGCTGATGCCCGCTTACACACACAATCAGCCGGCGCAGCCGACTACGCTAGGCCACTACCTGATGGCGTTTATCGAGATCCTGGAGCGCGATTGCGAGCGGCTGCGCGCCGCCTACAGCCGGGTGAACCGCAGCCCGATGGGCGCGTGCGCGATCACGACGACCGGCTTCCCTATCGACCGGGAGTTCACCGGCCGGCTGCTGGGCTTTGACGGCCTGCAGGTTAACTCCTACGGAGACATCGCCGCGGTCGATTACCTCACCGAAAGCTGCTCCGTGCTGGCGGTCTTCATGCTGAACCTGGGACGCTTCGCGCAGGACCTTTTGCTATGGAGCACAGCGGAGTTCAACTACCTGCGCCTGAGCGATGCCTATGTTCAGATCAGCAGCATCATGCCGCAGAAGCGGAACCCGGTGCCGCTTGAGCACGTCCGCATTCTTGCCAGCCGTGCGTTCACCGAGGCGCAGGGCACGCTGGGCTGCCTGCACAATACACCGTTTGCGGACATGAACGATGCCGAAGACGACCTGCAGCCGCTGGCCTACACAGCGTTTGAAGACGGGCAGCGGAGCCTGCGGCTGCTGGCCGGGGTTGTCGACGAGGCTGAGTTCAATATCGAGCACATGGCGAAGGCCGCCGAGGAGAACTTTCTGCCGGTGACCGAACTGGCCGACACGCTGGTTCGCTCGACCGGCATGAGCTTCCACTCCGCGCACGGGATCGTCAGCGGCGCGGTTAAAAAGTTGAGCGGCGGCTACGACGCCGAGGCGATGTCGGAGATCGTCGAACAAGACCTCGCAGAGTTTACGAAAGGCGCATCCTCTCTTACCAGAAAAGATATTTTGAAGGCGTTGAGCGCGGCGAACTTTGTGGCCGTACGATGCATCACCGGTGGCCCGGCGGGCGAGGCGCTCGATCCTGAGATCACACGCGCGCGGGAACAGATATCCTTGGATCAACAGTGGCTTGCCGCAACGAGAGAGGCTCTGGCGAGCGCTCGCGCTTTGCGGCGGCAGGAATGCGACGCGCTCATTCAACGGACTCAGGGGAGTTAGTATCCAGCAGCCAGCGGTCAACAAAACGGTGGAGCTTCAGCGCGGCCTCTCCACCACCTCCGCGCTCGGCCTCAATGTCATCGACATGGTCGGCGTCGGCCCCTTCGTCACCCTGCCGCTGATCGTCGGCGCGATGGGTGGACCGCAGGCCATGCTGGGATGGCTGCTGGGCGCGTTTCTCTCGCTGTGCGACGGTCTGATCTGGTCCGAACTAGGCACGGCGTATCCCGAGGCGGGCGGCTCGTATGCTTATCTGAAAAATCTGTACGGCCCCAAGAAGATGGGCCGAGCCTTCTCGTTCCTCTATGCGTGGCAGCTTCTGTTCTCGGCTCCGCTCTCGATTGCGTCGGGCTGCATCGGATTCTCGCTCTACCTCTCCTACTTTTTTCCCCACGCGGGCGTGCCTCTCTTCTCGACTCACTTCTTCGCCGTGCCGATCATCCTGAGCGGCCAAACGCTGATGGCGATGGCGGCCTGTCTCGTTGCGCTGGCGGTGCTCTACCGCAGCATTGTGCAGATCGACAAGATTGTCCGCTGGCTCTCGTTCGTGGTGGTTGCCACTCTGGTCTTCATCATCGTCGCGGGGCTGATGAACTTCAACGCGCACATGGCCTTCGACTTCCCTGCTGGGGCCTTTCATTTGAACCATGGGTTCTTCCTCGGACTAGGCGCGGGAATGCTGATCTCGGCCTACGACTACTGGGGCTACTACAACGTCTGCTTCGTCGGCGGCGAGGTCCGCAACCCGGAGCGCACGATTCCCCGCGCTGTGCTGGGCGCGATCACAATTGTGGCGACGCTCTACCTGCTGATGAACATCAGCGTACTCGGCGTTATTCCATGGAAGGAGCTGGCCGCCGAGGCGGATACGCACACGCGGATGTACACGATGGCAACCTTCATGGAGCGGCTATACGGCCATGGCGCTGCCGCCGTCGTCGTCATCCTGATCTCCGCCGCGGCGCTCTCCTCAGTCTTCGCGCTGCTGCTCGGCTACTCGCGCATTCCCTTTGCCGCGGCCAGGGACGGCAACTTCCCTGCCGTCTTCGGGCGCGTCCATCGCAAGCACCGTATTCCGCATATCTCCCTGCTGACGCTGGGCGGGGTGACGCTGGTCTGCTGCGTCTTTCAATTGCAGGCGGTGATCACAACCCTTGTCGTCATACGCATCCTCTTCCAGTTTCTGCTGCAAGGCACGGCGGTCCTGCTGCCCAAGCATCGCCGCGAGCGCAAGCTGCGCGGATTCCGCATGCCGCTCTATCCGCTGCCGGTGATTCTCGCTCTCAGCGGCTTTGTCTTCATCCTGCTGTCTCGGCCCAACTTCCTCAAAGAGATGCGCACAGCCGGCGTGATCCTGATCGCAGGCGCGGCGGTCTTTTGCGTGCGATTCTTCCGGTCGCGCAACCCCTCTCCCATTTCTTCCATCAACGATTCAGAATAGAAATTTCCGCTCCGGCTTTAAAATTCGAGAATAACTATGTCGCCCACAGACTGTAGACGCACACTCAACAAACTCTCAGCTCTCATCGGTCACACCCCCCTGCTCGAACTCTGCTATACCCACGACGGCGTCTCCGGTCGCATCTTCGCAAAGTGCGAGCAGATGAACCTGACCGGCAGCATCAAGGACCGCATGGCGCTCTCGATCCTCGACCATGCCTACCGGGAAGGACTGATTCAGCCCGAGGACACCATCGTCGAAGTAACCAGCGGCAATACCGGCATCGCCTTTGCCGCACTGGGCGCGGCGCTGGGCCATCGCGTCGAGATCTACATGCCGGACTGGATGAGCCGGGAGCGCGTGGATATTATCCGCAGCTACGGAGCGACCGTGGTTCCGGTGACGCGCGAGGCCGGAGGCTTTGTCGGTGCACTGCGCCTCGTCGACGAACTGGCGGACACACGCAGCCATATCTTTCTGCCGCTGCAGTTCGCCAACCAGGCCAACGTCGACGCCCACCGGCTGGGCACGGGCGTGGAGCTGACGCGGCAGCTTGCCAGCGAAGGGCTTGCCCCGGATGCGTTCGTCGCCGGAGTCGGCACCGGAGGCACGATCATGGGGGTCGGGCTTCACCTACGCAAGACGCATCCGCTGGCGCGGGTGCATCCTGTGGAACCGGCGGAGTCGCCGGTGCTGTCGACAGGATGCAAGGTGGGCACACACCGGATTCAGGGGATATCCGACGAGTTCATCCCGGCCATCGTGGACCTGGCTTTGCTCGACCGTCCCATCCCTGTCTCCGATGGCGACTCGATCCTGATGGCGCAGAAGCTGGCGGCATCGCTGGGGCTGGCGGTCGGGATCTCCTCGGGCTGCAATTTTCTCGCCGCGCTGGCCGTGCAGAAGGAGCTGGGACCTAACTCCATCGTTGCAACCGTCTTCAGCGACGACAACAAAAAATACCTGAGCACCGGCCTGCTGCAGAATGAGCCGGTGCGCGACCACTACCTGTCGCCCGACGTTCAGTTGAAGAGCCTCCGTGTGATTGCGGCTCCGCGCCAGGCGTAAGCGCGGCTTGGATGCAACTCTCATTTTCGTGGGCCGCGGGCTAAGATGGTGAAGGTTCTCCTAAGGGGAATCGGATAACACTACCTCTGTTTCGGATACACGATGGCCGCTCTGTCTCTCAATCGCGCTTACGGCAAGCTGCTGGCGCTTCTCTTTTTGCTGTCGGCTGCGCCGGTGCTTGCTGCGCAGACGCGGGGCAGCGGCGAGGTGATGCAATTGATGCAGCAGGGCGCTGGCGCCATGCACCGGGGAGACACTGCCGAGGCCGAGAGATACTTCACTCAGGCGACCGTCAAGGCGCCGCAGCTTGCCGACGCCTTTCTGGGCCTGGGACTGGCCGAACTGCGCGCGGGCAAAGCGGAGGCGGCGAAGCAATCGCTGACAAAAGCCGTCAGACTGAACCCGAAGCTGGACGGCGCGCATATGTTTCTGGGAATCGCGAAGTACCAGATGAACGATGCGGCAGCGGCCAGCGCCGACCTGCGGGAGGAGATCAGGCTTCAGCCCAAAAATGTAGAGGCGCTCACGTGGCTGGGCATCATCGAACTAGGGGCAGGGCACCCGGACGAGGCCGCCGCGCCGCTCGATCAGGCTGCGGCGCTGACGCCGAACGATCCGAACATTCTCTATCTGCGGGGGCGGGCGCATAGCCTGATCGCGCAGGAGTCGTATCAGGCGCTCTATCGGATCGACCCGGACTCGTGGCGGGTCCATCATGCGCTGGCGGAGAGCTATTCGTCTTCGGGGCAGCCGGACAAAGCCATTGCGGAGCTACTGAAGGCCATCGACAAGCAGCCGTCGAACCCGGACCTGTACGAGTCGCTGGGCGACGAATACCAGAAGGTCAGCCGCTTCGACGATGCGATCAAAGCCTACGAACGGGAGGTGAAGCTTAGCCCGCACAACGGAATCGCGCTTTACAACCTGGGCAAGATCCAGGTAGAGCGAGGCGATCCACAGGCCGGTGTTCCTTTGCTCGAAGAGGCTGTCGACGCGCACGCGAGCCCCGCGCCGACCTATTTTTATCTGGGGCTGGGACTGTCGAAGCTGGGGAAGAATCAGGAGGCCGCGGGGTGGATCGAGAGGTCGATGCAGGCCAACCCTTCGGACTTCATCAAGCAGAGCGGCTACTACGAGTTGGCCCGCGTGTATCAGAAGCTGAATCGCAAAGAAGACTCTCAGCGCGCGCTCGATGAGTTGAAGAAGCTGAAGGATCGTCAGGCGGAGGCTGCGGCAGCCACGGCGAAATAGGGGCAGCGCTGGAAGAGAAGGCGTAATACAGGGTCTCTCCATTGCGCTGCGCCAAAAGACTGCGCGGCTTCGGTCGAGATGACGTGCTCTTTGTTGTCGTAGAAATACCGAGATGCTCTACACTCGGCTTTTTTTACGCATGTGTTTCATTGTGCCTCGGGGGAAGCCGGTGGACTCACGGACTACAAGATCGGTCTGGATGTTGTACTCGCGCTTCTGCGGGGTTTCGTCCTTGCCTTCGGCGCAGGCACGGAGCGCGTTGACGGCGGCGCGCGCCAGTTCAAAGCGCGACATCTGAACCGTCGTCAGTGGAGGAATCGTAACCTCGGCGATATGGATGTCGTCGAATCCGATCACCGAGAGGTCGTCCGGCACTCGCAGGCCGGCGCGATAGAGGGTATGCAGGACACCGATGGCGGTCATGTCGTTGGAGCACATCACGGCGGTTGGCATGTTCTTGCCCGCCAGCAACTGCTTCATAGCCGCCATTCCGCCCTCGAGCGTGTGATCTCCCTGAACGATCCAAGCCGGGTCGGGCGTGATGCCGCACTCTCTCAGCGATTCGGAGAACGCCGCCAGGCGCGACTGCGCGGAGTGCAGGCCGACCGGGCCTCTGACAAAAGAGATGTTCCTGTGGCCCAGCGCCGCCAGATGCTGCACGCCCTGGCGGATGCCATGCTGGTAGTCCACCTTTATTACGCTGATGCCGGGGCCGTCGGGGCCTACGTCGATGAAGACCAGGGGGACTTTTCTCTGGGCCAACTGGCCCAGCAGCGGTTGCTCGATGCCGAACGTCATCACCGCGACGCCATCCACCTTGCGCTCGAGCATGCGGCGGATGCAGTGCGACATGCGCTTGGGGTCGTAGTTGGTCGAACTAACGAGGATCTCGTATCCGTGCTCGACCGCGATGTCTTCAAAGCCCTGGATCAACTCGGGGAAAAATGGGTTCGTAATCTCGGAGACGATCAGGCCGAGAATCCAGCTACGGCCGGAGACCAGCGCGCGCGCCTGCGTGTTGGGGAAGTAGTCGAGCTCTTCGATGACCTCCCAGACGCGCTTGGCAATCTTCGGGTTGACCGTCGGCACGCGGTTGATTGTTCGCGAGACGGTTGCAATGGAGACATTCGCCAGACTTGCGATGGTACGAATGTCCATGCGCTCCGGAGCCGTCTTCTTGTTCTTGCCCCTCTTCTTCTTTTCCTGCCCGGTGTCAGCCATAGGATTGTTAGGAATGCGTTTACAGGATAGCGCACACGTCCCGGCAGATCCTGCCAAACCGCCGGTCTACTCTAAAGAGAGAGACGCTCTAGGCATCGTGGGCATGGTCCACGGGCATGTCCTCGCCGGACCAGGCTGCCTGCTGCGTCCACAGCGCCGCCGGGGCAGACCAGAACGGGTCCGCCGGGGGCAGGCCGAGGGGAAGCCATGCCGCGCTGGCGAGATAGAGGCTCCCGGTAGAGATATACGTCTCGCCCAGCGACGGCTGGTGGCCGGCAAGGCCGATCTGCAACCAGCCTGCGCTCGAAAAAGTTCCGGCGGGCGCGAGCGTGCGGCGTTGCACGGCGGTCAGGGCGCAGCGGACCTGTGCGGGATGGACGGCCTCGGGTAGCAGGTGGCGGAGACTGCAATCGGCGAGCAGATGAAATGCTCCGCAGCGATAGGTGATGGAGCGGCCGAGGACGGGGTACTCACCTCGCGGGCCGATGACGCGCTCCTGAATAGCGGCGTAGCGTTGCGCGCGCTCGTGGATGGCGGGGCGCATGTTCTTCCACGCGGGCTCGGCGTCGCCGAGGGTCTGCATCAGTTGCAGCAGGTAGGGCTGGATGACGAAGCTGTTGTAGAAGTCGGCGTGGAAGTGAGGGCCGTCCCCGTAGGTGCCGTCGCCGAGGTACCAATCCATGTGCTGACGCAAAGCGTAGTCCACGCGGAGGCGGTCCCAGTCGCCGCCGAGCGCCATGATGGCGGCCTCATTTATGGCTGCGAACAGAAGCCAGTTGTTGTAGCCGGGCAGCACCACGCGCTCCGACGTGAAGGCATCGATCAGCCGCCGACGCACGGAGGCGTTGAGCGGCTGAATCAGATGAACGGGCGCACGGAGCAGAGCGAGCGCAAGGAAGGAGGAGTCGACCAGCGTCTGCGGGGTTGCTCCGAAGCGCATGAAGTCGGGCGAGGAGGGGTCGACCGAGGATGCGATGGCAGTGAGCGCCCAGCGCCGGTAGCGGGCACGCAGGGCGGTCTCCTCGGCCGGTTCGCCGGGGGAGGGTTCGAGTTCGAGCCACGGCGCGAGGCCGGCGAGGAGACGGCCAAAGGCCTCGAGCGGCGAGCCGACCGCGCGTGCGGCGGCCTCGCCGGGAGCAGCTTCGACGGGCATGGCGGCGCGCAGACGGCGCTCGCTGAGAGCGTGCAGAACGGGCTCGGAGACGCGTTCGAGAAAGTCGAGCCATGTGGCGCGGTCGTTTTTCACAGAGGGCGCGAGACCGGGGGAGACGGCATCCCTTGCCTGGGCATTGCCGGAGGTCGCCAGCAGCGTTGTCGCCCCGGCAGCGAGTGTGTTGAGCAGGAATGTGCGCCGCGTCTTCTTATCTGGTTGATGCATGAATCTCCCTTTTTGATCTTTGACGATCAGGGGCAACCATAGGGGGTGTCGCTGCCTGAGTCAAGCAGAACGCTGCCCTGAGCCGCAGGCTATTTTTTGAGTGCGTTGAGTGTGTCCTTGCTGAGCGGCTTCTCGTGCAACAGAAGCTCGGTGGCGCGGACGCGCGGATTGGCATGGAACCAGTGCTGAACGATGCTGTCGTGGAGGAGGTTGGTGACGGCGAGCAGCGACATACCCTGGTGATGCGCCATCCACGAGCGCACGAGTCCGGGCTGTTTTCCTTCAGTGAAATCGGCGGCCTCGTAGAAGCCGTAGGCGCCGGTCCAGCCCATGGCGTCCATGCGGCGAAGATTCGCGAGCGCGTCGTTTCGCAGAAGCGGAAGCGCCAGAAAAGTGGAGTAGGGAGAGATGACAGGGCCGTCTTCAGCGCCGTATTTGAGCGCAAGCGCAGGAATGCCCCAAGCCTGATAGCGATAGCGGCCCGAGTCGTCGGTCTGGGCAAAGCCCGACTCCGAGATGCCCCAGGGAATATCGCGCGTATAGTCGCGCTGGATATGAACGGCTGATTGCAGCGAGCGCGCGATCAGCGTGTCAGGGTAAGTCCGCATCCACAAGGCGGGCATCATGTACTCGAACATGGTTCCGGTCCAGGAGAGCAGGGCGGCGTGGCCTTTGACCAGCACATGCGAGCGCCCCAGGCGGAACCACGCCTGCTGGGGAATGTCGCCCTTGGCGATGGCGAGCAGAGAGGCGATGCGGGCCTCGGAGGCGAGCAGGTCGTAACAGGAGGGATGCAGCTCGCCGGTGGTGCCGTCATAGGCGATCGACAGCAACTGCCGCGACTCGACCAAAAGGAAACTGAAGTCCATGTCCTCGGCGTACTGCTCGGCGCGGGCCGCGATGGAGGCGATGTCGGCTTCGAGGCGCGCAAGATTGGCCTTCGCTGCCGAGAGCAGCGGTCCCAGTTCGGCGGCCAGCGGGCTCAGGCTCGACGCCTCTGCGTGAGCGACCGGGGTGTCGGCGATCCGGCGCTCGAGAACACCGACATACTGCACCGCTGCTTGCAGGGTTGGAACCTCACCCTCCTTGTTTTTCAGGTCGGCTTCGGCTCCTTCTTTTGTTGAGTCTCCGCCAAAGTATTCAAACAGCGGAGCGAAGCGGGGCAGCAGCCAGGGCGTATATTGCTCGACGAAACTGGCCAGGGCATCGCGGCGGCGGAGGGCCTCCTGCGCGGGCCAGTCCGGTTGCTGCGCGGCTTCCTTTATTGACGGCAAGGCTTCGAGCAGCCGCTGAATATAGGATCGAATCGGCATTGCGCCGGCGTGCCTGGCCGCTTTCCTGTGGTGCCTCTTCGGCTGGTCTTCAAGCATTTCCTCGATAATCGTGAAGGCCGTCGCGCCCAGGAGGGGCCGCTTCAGCAGGTCGAGCGCGCCGGTATGCAGCGTGTAGAGAGAGGCTGCGAGATTGCCACTGTCGACCGCCGAGACGATGAGCGGCGCGATGGGCTGGAGCGTCTCCATGTTGTACCAGTTGTAGATATGGCCTCTCTGCTTCTCCAGCCGGTTATAGGTGTCGAGCGTCCCCAGTGTCTGAACGGCGAACTCGGGCAGCGTGATGAAGCCGAACTCGTAGGCCGCCTGCCGCGAGTTGAAGAGCATGCCGAGGTTGGTCGGCGAGAGCGTCCTGACCTGGAGGAGCCCCTGCTCCTCGACGTTGTCGGGGATGAGCCAGTGGTTCTGCTCGCCGCCGAACTCGGAGAAGTAGCGCCAGATGTGCAGGGCATGATGCTCAAGAAAGGATTGGTCCGCATGGGACAACGGACCTTCGATCCGGCGCGGAGGCGCGTCGAGCCAGAAGGCCGCGACCGGGGCGAGCGCCCAGAGCACCAGTACCGGAGCTGCCGCAAGCAGTGCGTGAGGACGGGTCCAGGCCAGGGCGACGGCGAAGGAGAGCGCAAGCACGGGCGAAAGGCTGAGGTAACGGTCGAGCGAGCTTCTGGTGGTGCCCGCCTCCGCCTGCGCCGCCGTCTCCCAGTCCAACAGGTTTCTACCCGAGATCAGCGTGCGATTGAGCGAACGTACGATGGCGTCGAACGAGAGCAGCATGTGATGGGGAAGAAAGATGAGATTGAGAACCGTGATTCCGAACGATGCCGCGAAAGTAGAGAGAGCATTTTTTGCCGTGACGATGCTTAGATCCAGCAGCGCGCGGCTGGCGTTGAAGCCGAACTGGACGAAGCCGGGGAGAAGAAGGACGATGAGCGTGGCGATCGTCCAGTAAACCGGCCCGCCGGGAAGAAAGAACCAGCCGAAGATGAAGAGAAGGAAGGTAACCGGCTCGATGAGGCTGCGGCGCAGGTTATCGAGGATCTTCCAGCGGGAGATGGTGCTGATGGGGTTGGGAACCGAGCGCCCGAATTCGTCGGGCACGGGGCTGAAGATCCAGCGCATGATCTGCCAGTCGCCGCGCAGCCAGCGGTGCTTGCGGCGTGTATGTGCTGAGTAGTGCGAGGGATAGTCGTCGATGACCTCGATGTCGGTGGCGAGGCCGGCGCGCACATACGCTCCTTCGATGAGATCGTGCGAGAGCAGAGCGTTGCGGGGGAAGCGGCGCTCCAGCAACTGGTGCAGCACGGAGACCTCGTAGATCCCCTTGCCGGTGAAGATGCCTTCGCCGAAGAGGTCCTGATAGGCGTCCGAGACCGCGCGGGTATAGATGTCGAAGCCGGTCTCGCCGGAGTAGAGCGACGCCATGCGCGAGCGCGACGCCGAGCCGACGCTGACCCCGACGCGGGGTTGCAGGATGCCGTATCCGGCGGTGACGATGCGCAGGCGCGGATCGATGATCGCTTGGTTGAGCGGATGCGCAATGGTACCCGTCAACCGTGCAGCCGCGCCTCGGGGAAGCTGCGTGTCCGAGTCCAGCGTAATGACGTAGCGTACATGGTCGAGCAGATGCAGAGGACCGGCCTTGACCGGGAAGGTATCGTAAGAATGAACGAGCAGCTTGTTCAGGTCGAGCAGCTTGCCGCGCTTGCGCTCCCACCCCATCCAGACTCCCTGACGGGCGTTGAAGACGCGATGGCGATGCAGCAGAAAGAACGATCCTCCCCGCTGGCCGGCGTATTTCGCGTTGAGTTCGTTAACCAGATGCAGCGCCAGCAGCACCAGGGGGCTGTCATCCGTATCCGGCGGCCTTGTGGTGGTGTCGGGAAGATCGGTGAGCAGGCCGAAGTGAATATGCGGATCCTGATTGGCGAGGTAGCGCGCCTCCAGTTGCTCGAAGAGTTCGACGACCTGCTTCTCCTGCATCAGCAGCGTAGGCACGATAACGAGGGTTGTCATCTCCGGCGGAACGCCCTTCGAGAAGTCGAGCTTGGGTAAAGGTTCAGCCTTCATCAGCGCGGTGATGCTGCCGTTGATGAGATCGACCGCTCCCTGCGTAGCCGGCAGCAACGCCAGTAGAAG
>Ga0207705_10001261_pt1 | contig 20317 bp, 28 predicted proteins | sample KBSC13metaG_FD_184314 | JGI IMG/M metagenome (GOLD analysis project Ga0207705, IMG submission 184314) | Corn rhizosphere microbial communities from Kellogg Biological Station, Michigan, USA - KBS C1-3 metaG (SPAdes) (version 2) | ecosystem: Host-associated > Plants > Roots > Rhizosphere > Soil ... | reverse complement strand
CCTCACGCAGGAACGCGTTCCTGCGTGAGGGCATGGGCCAGTGGAACGCGACCGCCACAGGCAAGAACCGTCTCGATCATGATGCGTGGCTCGAGCTCGCGGACCCGCGAGCGGAGCGTGGCTGGCCGGTGTTCGGGGTGGATGTCGACGCGGACCGTCAGGTCTGGATCGGCACGGCCTGGCGACGCGACGACGGGCTGGTGCAGGTCGAGCTCGTCCCGACCGAGGGTGTGACGCCGCTGACGCTCGAGGATCGGGTCGCGCGGCTGCGGGAGTCGTTCGCTGCCCCTGTCGGGTGTGGCGGGACCACGGCTGACCTGGCGGGTGGGACGGTCGTGAAGACGGCCGAGTTCGCCGCGGCTTGCGGAACCTTCACCGACCTGCTGGGCGGACGTGCACTGCGGCACGGTAACCACGATGCGCTGAACGCCGCGATCGGCGTGGCGAAGCAGATCAACTACGGCACCTCAGGTGCGAAGCAGTGGCAGCTCCGCGACATCGAAGGTGTCGGTCCTCTCGCCGCTGTCACCCGCGCACTCGCCGTGCTCGACAGCAACCCCAACGTCTACGAGGAGCGAGGAATGGTGGTGCTCGGATGAGGCTTCGCCGGCTGTTCTGGTCACCCCGCAAGCGCCACGCTGAGGCTGAACTGCGGACCCGGGTACAGCGTCTCCTTGCCGAGCAGGACGATCACGACCGGCAGCGCCGCATCCAGCTGATCCACCAGACGCTGTGCTGACCGTCTTCGTCATCATCTCCGCCGTCGCGACGACGGTCGTGACGGCCCTCGCGGTGTACGTCTTCGTCACCACGGACCGCCGCTCCCCGCAGGAGTCGCTGTTGGCGGAGCGGCTCCTGGAGCGGTTCATCGTGACTGTCGAGGGCGGCCGGACCTTCGACGGGCTGCTGAAGGCAGTTGATGACCGGACAATCGTGCTCGTCGACTGCTCAGCCATCTCCAAGGACGACCGCCCGTTCCCGGTGGACGGTGAGGTTGTCCTCCGCCGCGACTCGATCGCGTACATGCAGAAGCCCTGAGCGGAGGCCCGATGCTGCTCAGCGCAGGTACTCCCGTCGCTTGGAACGCGGACGGCCTCGCCGACTTCCATCCGGTCCGCGCGAACCAGACGTACTACGCCTCGAGCGGCCTGTCCCTGACGGGGATGTTCGCCGCCTACGCCGAGCTGTACAAGGTGCAGCCGTGGGTCTACACCCTCGTCACGAAGCTCGGCCGGTCGACGTCCCGGATCCCGGTGAAGAACTACCGCCGCCTGGCGGACGGCAGTCGCGTGGACGATCGCGAGTCGCCGTATGCGGACCTGCTGCGACGTCCGTCGCCGCGGATGGGCGCGAAGCGCCTGTGGCTGTGGACTGCGGCGACCCGCGAGCTGTACGGCGAGGCGATCTGGATCAAGCTCCGCGACGACAAGGGCCGGGTGCGGGAGGTCCACCCGATCCACCCGACGAACATCATCGTCCGCAGGGCCGACGTGGATCGGGAGATCATCGGCTTCGACGGGAAGCGCCGGCAGGTCTCGGCAGGCGACACGGTCTACATCTACGCGCCCGGGTCTCGCGTCGCGAACGTGGTGGTGGAGTTCACGTCCGAGGACGTCGTCCACTTCAGCAACTACAACCCTGAGACGCTGATGCGGGGCTTGAGCCCTTGCGAGCCGCTGCGGCAGACGCTGCTCAGTGAGGATGCCGCCCGGCGTGGTCAGGCGGCGCTGTGGCGCAACGGCGCCCGACCCTCGGTGGCGTTGTCGACGGATCAGACGATGACGCAGGGCGCGATCGACCGGCTGTCGGCGCAGTGGGACGGGGCGCATGCCGGGATCGACTCGTGGGGGAAGACGGCGATCCTTGAGCAGGGCTTGAAGCCCGTCGCGATGCAGATCACGCCGGACGACATGCAGTACATCGCCGGTCGGCAGCTGAATCGTGACGAGTGCTGCGCCGTGTGGGACGTCCCGCCGCCTGCTGTGCACATCCTGGACCGGGCGACGTTCTCGAACATCACGGAGCAGATGCGGTCCCTCTACCGGGACACGATGGCGCCCCGGTTCAACGACTACGAGGACACCCTCGCGACGCAGCTCGCACCGGACTTCGACCCGTCAGGGGACTCCTATGCGGAGTTCCTCATCGACGAGGTTCTCCGCGGCGCCTACGAGGTGCGGGTGCCGGCGAACGCCCAGGCCATCCAGACGGGCCAGTCGACGATCAACGAGATCCGCCGTCAGGAGAACAAGCCTGACATCGAGGGCGGCGACGAGCTGTTCCTGAACAGTGCGCTGCTTCCGCTGACGACGCTGCTCCGCGCCGGGGAACGTTGGCCCGGTCCGGAGGGGCCTCCGGCGCCTGTCCCTGCCGAAGGGGAACAGCCCGCCGGCGACGACGCGGACACGACGGGCAAGGCGCTGACGGAACGCGACGGGCGGACCCTCGCGGGTCGCCTGTCTCGCGTGACGGACCTCCGCAGCATCGACCTGGCTGCTCTGACGCGCGGCCTCGACGGTGACCCGTCGCATGTCGCTGCCGTCATCCAGACATCCCTCGCGCTCGGTGAGGACGTGAAGGCGCTGCGCCGCCGCCTCGCGGGTCAGATCGCACTCAACCCCCTCCAGGAGGACTCGTGAACCCGGTGATGAAGGCCGTCGCGACGGTGAAGGCCGTCGACAGCACCGACCCGAACGGCGAGTTCGAGCTGATCCTGTCCGCCCCCACCGAGGACCGCGATGACGAGACGGTCGTCACCAGGGCGTTCGAGCCGCTGCCCGACCACATCAGCATGGACATCGACCACGGCATGAGCGTCGCGACGACCGTCGGATCGGGTGTCCCGTCCTACGACGCCGAAGGGAACCTGCTGGTCCGCGGCACCTTCGCCAGCACTGTCCTCGGCCAGGAGGTACGGACCCTCGTCAATGAGGGCCACATCCGCACCGCCTCGGTCGCGTACCTGACCAAGCAGACCACCAAGAACAAGGACGGGAAGCGGCAGATCACGAAGGCTGAGCTGCTCAACGGCGCGTTCACGCCGGTCCCGGCGAACAAGGACGCGAAGATCCTCGCGTCGAAGACCGGGGCGCGGAACAGCGCGAAGGACCTCGAGTACCTCCAGGCGGCCCACGACAGCCTCGTCAGCGCCGGCGCGACGTGCGACAGCACCATGAAGCACCTCGGCAAGCACATCGGGACGAAGGCGATCGTCGGGAGCGTCGAGGCGCTCCAGGAACGCGTCTCCGACGCGCTCGAGGACGCCTACGGCAGCGACTACGGCTACTGGGGCTACCTGCGCGGGGTCCTGCCGAACGCCGCCGGTGACGGCGGGACCGTCATCTTCCAGTCGAGCCGCGTCACGCAGGACAACTACGACAGCGCGACGTACACGCAGGACTACACCGACGACGGGTCGGTCACCACACTCCTCGGCACCGCGACCGAGGTCGATATCCACGAGGTCGTCGCGCCCGACGCGGACGCCGACCGCGAGGGCAAGTCACTCGCCGCCCCCGACCCCGCCACGAAGTCGCAAGACGTGGCCGGCTCCGGCGCCGCTGGTGTCAGCACCACCGAAGAGGACGAGCTGCAGGAGCGGCTCGTCAACATCCGGGGCCTCGCCCTGACCGCACTCACCCCCTGACACCACACAGACCTGAGAGGAATGACCATGCCCACGCTGCTTGAGGCGAAGGACAAGGTCCGCGAGCTCAGCAAGAAGGCCCTGGACACCGTCCAGGACGACAAGCTGACCACTGCGGAGAAGAAGGCGGTGCTCGACCAGGTCGAGCCCGAGATCAAGACCTGGACCGAGGAGGTCCAGAGCCTCGAACGATTCGAGGACACCCGCAAGAGCATGATCGCGACCCTCGGTGCGGAGGGCGGCGCTGCCGACCCGGCCGACACCGACCCGCAGGCGAAGAGCGAGCCGTGGCGCAAGAAGAGCCTCGGTCAGCAGTTCGTCGAGCACGCGAACTACAAGGCCCTCATCGACGGTGGCGTGTCGAGCAAGACCGGGAAGTGGACGTCCGGCGGCATCGAGCTGAAGACCGCCCTCACTGAGGGCACCAGCGGCTCCCCCGGCCCCGGCAACTCGCTCGTCGCGACACCGACGGTCCTGCCTGGCATCACGGACATCCGGTTCCAGCCGCTGACCGTCGCGGACCTGTTCCCGTCCGGCTCCACCAACTCGCCGCTGCTGCGGTACCTCGTGGAGACGGCCGTCACGAACGCCGCCGCGACCGTCGCCGAGCTCGGCCTGAAGCCGGAGTCCGCGATCACCTTCAGCAAGGTCGACGAGACGCTGAAGAAGATCGCGACGTTCCTGCCGGTGTCGGACGAGATGCTGGAGGACTTCGCGCAGATCCAGTCCTACCTCGACTCGCGCCTCGAGCTGTTCGTGAAGCTCCAGGAGGAGGTCCAGCTCCTCCGCGGTGACGGGACCGGCACGAACCTCGTCGGGATCCTCAACCGCGCCGGGCTCGCCACGTCCATCGCGAAGGGCACCAGCCCGTCGCTGTCCGGCGACAACGACATGGACGCGATCTACCGGCAGATCACGGCGATCCGCACGACGAGCTTCCTCGAGCCGGAGACGATCGTCATCGACCCGCTCGGCTGGCAGAACATCGTCCTGGCGAAGGACAGCCAGGGCCGCTACTTGGGTCAGGGGCCGTTCATGAGCGTCCAGACCCCGATGATCTGGGGCAAGCCTGTGGTGCCGACCACGGCGATGCCGGCGAGCACCGCACTGGTCGGGGCGTTCCAGAAGGCGTCGCAGGTGTTCCGCAAGGGCGGCATCACCGTCGAGGCGTCCAACAGCCATGCGGACTTCTTCCAGCGCAACGAGACCGCGATCCGTGCTGAGGAGCGTCTCCTGCTCGCCGTGTACCGCCCCGGTGCATTCGGGACGGTCACGAACCTCTGAACGACAGCTCCGGGGCGCCCACACACGGCGCCCCGGGGCTGCTCACCTTCTGCGCGTCTCCTCTCCACGAAAGGCACTGATCCTCATGGCGAACTTCGGCATGGACACCACCCTCGTCCCGGCAGGAACCGTCGTCACCGCATCCGGTGCCGGCACGGGAGTCGAGGTCGATGACAAGAACGAGTTCCGCGGCCAGTCGATCGTGACCGCCGCATCGGGCACGACCCCTTCGATCACGGTCAGCATCGACACCAGCTACGACAACGGCGTCACGGACTCGTGGCGGTCCGTCGGGACGTTCACGGCGCAGACCGCCGCGAACACCAGCGCCCACAAGTCCTTCCCCGGGCTGGACCGGTGGGTCCGGGCGTCCTGGACGGTCTCCGGTACGACCCCCAGCGTCACGTTCGGCGTCACCGGTGAGGTCCTCTGATGGCGGTGACCACCGACGACACCGACTACTCGAAGTCGACCGGCGCCTACCCGATGCCGAAGGACCCGCAGCCGATCTTCGTCGACAACAGCGACATCGACTTCAGCAAGAGCACCGGGGCGTACCCGATGTACGACGAGGGTTCGATCGGGACAGCCCCGGAGCGGGTCGTCGAGCACATCGACGCGCCGGCTGACGTGCAGTTCACGACGCCCGGACCGTCGAGCCAGGGCGACCCGGACGTGTACGCGCAGCAGAGGCAGGCCCTGGGCCTGTCGAGCGACCCGTCGGGTGACTCCGACGCCGGGTATGAGGCGCGCCCGTCGAGCCAGCTCGGCGCTGAGCCGGAGCCGGCTGAGACGAAGGTGGTGGAGCCGCCCCGCAAGCGCGGGACGCGGCGCACGGGCGGGGCTGAAGGCAAGTGAGCGGGTCCGCGTCGCAGATCGGGGTCAGCACGACCCCGATCGAGCTTTCCGCCGCGTCCGAGACGGACATGGCGGGCGGCCAGTCGGTCGGGATCCTGGACTGCGACGTGGACCTGTACCTCGGCTTCTCCAGCTCGATCACCTCCTCGAGCACGACAGCGAAGCTGCCGGCGCACACTCCTCTCGGGCTGGACCTCGACCCCGGATCGCACCTGTGGGCTGTCACAGCCTCCGGCTCCGGTACGGCCCATGTGCTGCGGACGGGTGTCTGATGAGCATCCGCGTCGGCGGCGGCCCCGGGGGTGGAGGTAGCGGTTCTTCTCAGGCGTCTGGGGTGGCGGTCGCGCCGACCGGCAACATCGCCTCGACGGACGTCCAGTCGGCGCTCGCGGAGCTCGACACGGAGAAGGCCGACGCCGCCGCGACCACAGCCGCGCTGGCCGCGAAGGCTCCGCTGGCCTCCCCGGCCCTCACGGGCACGCCGACGGCCCCGACGGCGGCGCAGGGCACGAACACGACGCAGGTCGCGACGACGGCGTTCACGCGGGCGGAGATCGCCGCGCTCGTGAACAGCGCCCCCGGCACGCTCGACACGCTCGGGGAGATCGCGACGCAGCTCGCGAGCGATGAGTCGACTGCGGCGGCGCTCGCGACGACTGTCGGGACGAAGGCACCGCTCGCCTCGCCGGCGTTCACCGGCACGCCGACCGCGCCGACGCCGGCGGCGTCGGACAACAGCACGAAGCTCGCCACGACGGCCTACGTGGACACGGCGAGTGGCCTGCTGGTCCCGAAGTCCCTCGTGGACGCAAAGGGCGATCTGCTCGTCGCCACCGCCGACAACACCGTGGGACGTCTCGGTGTCGGCAGCGACGGACAGGTCCTCACCGCCGACACCGCGAGCGCAGGCGGGGTGAAGTGGGCGACTCCGGCCTCCTCTGGCGGCGTCGACTACTGGCGCTCTGGCAACTACAACTACCCGTTCCCAAGCTCAGGCGCGCTGACGACGTTGGTCCCCTTCGACGTCAACTACGTGTATTGGTGTCCGTTCCTGCTGACGGTTAGCAAGACATTCGACCGCATCGCGGCCTACGTCACAATGCAAGCGGCGAGCGGTCAGGTTCGGCTCGGGATCTACACGAACTCGGGCGGCGTGCCCGCGAACTTGGTCGTGGATGCTGGGCAAACTTCCGGCGCGACCCTAGGGCTCAAAGAGGCCACCCTGACCGGCGTGACCTTGACCCCGGATCTCTACTGGTTGGCCGTGGTGATGCAGACCAACTACCCGACAATCACGGCTTACCCCGCCAACACCAATGTGCCGTACTTCGGGTTCCCCAACGGCCCGGTGTCGGGCCTGTCAAACACGCAGTACCGCTCCTCGGGAGTCTCTGGAGCCTTCCCGTCCTCTGCCCCGGCGGTCAACAACGTGAGTAGCAATATCCCTGCGCTGATGCTGCGAGCTGCGTGATGGCAACTGTGACGGTCGAGACATACACCGACGGCGTGCTCATCGAGACCCGCGAAATCGAGATCCCCGATCCTCCGGTGGGTCCCGTCCAGGTCACCGTCGATCCGCAGGCCCTGGCCGACGCGCAGGCGGCCATCTCGGCAGCCACCACCCTCGCCGGGCTGAAGAAGGCGACGCTCGACGCGCTGGCTCTGCTGAACCCCACCGCCTGAGCTAGCGATAAGCCGCAGAGAAGAAGGCCGGATGACCGTGGCTGAGTCCATGAACGCTACGGACTACAAGGGCACACCGTGCCCTGGGTGCGGTCGGTTCCTCGTCGCCAACGAGAAGCACCATCACTGGTCGCGGACCGGGCCGACGACCGTGGAGAACGACCCGTCGCTGACCTTGCGGTAAGCCGCAGTACTGCCCCAGTCATCGGTACGGTGGTAATCGCGTCCTAGCGTCCTTATCCGTGGAGCGGAAGCCGGTCCCCCTCGCGAACGCAGAGCGTCTCCTGCGCGCGATGAAGGCCATGGCCGACGCGAAGGACGAGCGCAACCAGGCGATCCTGGCAGCACTCAAGGCCGGCGGGTCGATCAGGGAGATCGCGAAGGTCGCCGGGATGAGCGAGAGCCAGATCCTGACGATCTCGAAGGACATGGGCTGGCCGGACAAGGCCGAGCTCGCGCGCCGCGCACGGGAGAAGGCCGCTCAGGCCGACATCGACAAGCTGATCGGTCGCTACCGCCCGTAGCTCCACCGTCCAGCGCACCCGCTGTGACGACCCGACCACCCGTTGTGACCTTCGGCGCGGTTCGAAGCCGCACTCCCACCGTCCCGATCTGTAGACCGTTGGAGGGCCGATGAGTGCTGTCACGCTCGCCGATGTCAAAGCTCATCTGAACATGGCCGGCAGCGGGAACGACACGGAGCTGCAGCGGTTCATCGACGTAGCCGAAGCCGCAATCAGCAACCTCGTCGGGCCGTTGACTCCCGTTACGGTGACGGAGGTTCACAACGGTGGGCGGGGCAGCATCGTGCTCCGTCAGCCGGTCGCCGTGTCGCTCACGTCCGTCGCGTATGCGGACGGGTCGGCAGGGTCGTCGAGCTACACGCTCGACGGGACGACGGGGATCCTCTACTACGGCGACAGCTACGGGTGCTTCCCGGGCGGGCCGCGGAACGTCACCGTCACCTACCTGGCTGGCTGGGCGTCGCTCCCTGCCGATCTGGTGCATGCGGTGAAGGAGCTCGTCCGGGAGTTGTGGGAGACGCAGCGCGGCGCCAGCACAGGTGCCCGCCCTGGCTTCACTGACACGCAGGACCCGACGTATGGCGGCGGTGGGTTGCCGCTGATGCCGCCTCGCGTGGTGCAGATGCTCGAGCCGTACATCGTGCCGAAGGTCGCATGACGACGCAGTGGCCGGTGCTGCGTGCGGGGCTCGTCACGCTCCTCCCGACGCTGCCCGGATGGTCCGGCGTCGCCGTCTATGACGGGCAGCCGCTCGCCGGCGACCAGACCACCTCCTACGCCGCCGTCGGGTATGTCGACGGGGACCCGACGGCGGGATCGTTCACGCAGACCCCAGACGGGTCAGGGTTCTTCGACACCGAGAGCGGCGAGGTCCGGTCCGAGCTGTTCGTCGGGACCGGAGACGACGACCTCCCCGGCGTCATCACGACCGCGTTCGGGCTCGTCGACGCGCTGAAGGACTACCTCCGGCAGGACCGGACCGCCGGTGTACTGCCGAAGGGGTCGACGACAAGCCTCGCGGCCGACGTCCAGACCGGCAAGGACAGCGGCGTAGGGGTGCTGCTCGTCCTGACCGTCTCCTACACGTCACCGATCACCTGAACTCCCGGCGGCAGACGGCCGACCGGAGCATCCACCACATCAGGAGGAAGGCCGTCATGGCTGGAGCCACGAAGAAGCTCGAGGACATGAGCCTCGAGGAGTACCAGCGGCAGCAGGTCGCCGACTGGGGCCACTACCGGGCGAAGGAGCCGATCTTCGTCCACGGTGCCCGCGCGTTCAACCCGGGCGACCCGGTCCCGACGAGTCACGTGACGAGCGGCCTCGTCGACAAGAGCCAGGTCGAGACCGTCCCGGCCGCCGAGAAGGAGTCCTGACATGACCCTCGCGATCGCGACCCCGAACCTGCTGCAGGACCCCGGCTTCGTGTTGTTCGCACCGCCCGGGTCGACGCTGCCGACGAACACCGTCGCCGGTGGTGTCTTCACCGACGCGTGGGACACCGCGTGGCTGCCCGCCGGCGCGACGGAGGACGGCTCGGAGTTCACCGACTCCACGACCGTCTCCCCGATCAGCGTGGCGGAGTTCGTCGCGCCGGTGCAGTACCGGGTGACGGACCAGAAGACGGAGTTCGCGCTCGCCCTCGCGAACGTCACCTTGAGCAACTTCAAGCGGGCACGGAACGGCGGCGCCGCTGCGCTCGCCCCGACGTCCGGGTCGAGCCTCACGGCGCTGTACGACTTCACGCCGCCCGTGCCGGGGTCGGAGGTGCGGATCATGGTCGGGTGGGAGTCGCTCGACCACACGATGCGGCTCGTGATCCCGCAGGCGATCTGCGGTGGCGACGTGAAGATGGCTTTCAAGAAGGCCCCGGCGAACGCGGCGATCCCTGTCACGTTCAGCGCGGAGCTGCCGCAGTCGGGGCCGCTCGCTGGCCTGCCGTACAAGATGTCCGCCGCAGGGTCGGCGCGTGGTGTCTGACGACGGCGACGGTGTGCACGGGGACGTCTTCGTCTTCCACGGCGAGACGTTCACCATGCCGGACCGGACCGGGTCGATGGCGCTCATGCGGTTCGCGCACATCGCGGAGCAGGATCAGCTGACGGACCTGCAGGAGGCCGCGGCGATCTTCGACCTGCTCGAGGCGACGGTGAACCCGGCGGACTGGGACCGGTTCCAGCGTCACGCGATGAAGACCCGCGCGACGACCGAGGAGCTTGTCCTCATCGCCGCGCAGGTGATCCGTGAGGTGAGCCTGCGCCCTACCTCGCGGCCCTCCGACTCATCGGATGGGCCGCCAGTCGCCGCGCAGAGTTCCACATCGCCGCACGCCGAGCGGGCTATCGGCCGACTCGCTGGCCGGCCCGACCTGCAGAACGTGGTGGACATGAGCGAGCGGGCGAGGGCGAGCTGACCCTCGTCGACGCCTGTGACCTTGCGGAGTCGATGGTGCTCGACCGGCTGGAGCGGCAGGTCATCGCGGAGCACACGCTGAGCGGCCCGGGCGTCATCGTCGATGCGCTCGCGGCCGCTCGCGTGTCGTTTCTGGCCCGGCTGGCGGAGGAGGGCGAGCGGATGGACCCGGAGCAGATGGACCTGATGATCGCCCTCGGCCTCCGGTGAGCGACTTCGAGATCCACGGCGCGGACAACTTCTACCGGGTCAGCAAGGCGCTGAAGGCGGCCGGGGCGACGGGGATGCGCAGGGAGCTCCACAACGCGATGAGGCGCGCCGCGAGGCCGCTGACGAAGGTCGCGAAGGGCGCCGCTCATGAGGTGTTCCCGAAGCGTGGCGGGTTGGCGGATCGTGAGGAGAAGATCCCGTTCCGGTCGACCGTCAAGACGAGCCGCGACCAGCACGGCGTGGAGATCGTCGCGCCTGGCAGGTTCGTCGCGGCGAAGACCACCAACGAGGCCGGCCGGTTCAAGAAGCCAGTCTTCGGCCGCGTCCACCCGCCGCTGACCGTTGCGGAGAGCCGCAAGACGTGGACGTGGCGCTGGCAGGAGGTCCCTGGGTCGGAGGGCTGGTTCGACCGGGCCATGGAGGGGTCTGCCCCTCTCGTGCGGCCGGAGCTGGAGAAGGCACTCGACAACGTCATCGACGAAGTGATCAGGGGGGCGATGTAGGTGGCTAACAAGCTCTCGCTCCTGTTCGAGGTCCTCGCGCAGGACAAGGCGAGTCAGCCGCTGTCGAAGGTTGGGGATGCTGCCGACAAGGCCGGCGCGAAGATCGAGAAGGGCAGCGAGCGAGGCCGCCGGTCCTTCGGGCTGATGGCGTCGACGCTGGTGAGCAGCAGCCAGGGTGCGCTCGGTCCGATCGGGGATCTGACGGACCGGCTCGGCGTGTTCACGCAGGCGTTGGAGTCCGCTGGCAGCCGACGCAGTGGGCAGCTGCTCGGTGTCGGGCTCGCAGCGACCGCTGCGGGTGGGTTCCTGCAGGGCATCGTCGACAAGGACAAGCAGGCACTGCAGCAGCTCGAGGCGTCCGTCGACGCGACGGGCCACTCCTTCAGCGACTACAAGGATGAGCTGGAGAAGGCCGCTCAGAGCGGCGCGAAGTTCGGCGACGACAACGCCGCGACCGCGGATGCTCTCAACCGGCTCGTCCTCGCGACCCACAATCCGGAGACGGCCATCAAGGGCCTCAGCGTCGCGTTCGATGTCGCCGCGGCGAAGCACATCTCGCTGGCGGACGCGTCGACGCTGGTCGGGCAGGCATTCAACGGGACAGGTCGGCTCAGTAAGCAGCTCGGGCTGCAGCTTGAGAACACGTCGGCGGCGACGGCGAAGCTGACCGCGGCGCAGAAGGCCGCGCGGTCAGCGAACGACGCGGTCGCAGCAGCGCAGAAGAGCTACGCGGAGAAGCTCGACCTGTGGAACAACTCCTCGACGAAGACGCGCGCGCAGGCGTATGCGCTCGCCGATGCGCACGAGAAGCTCATCGACTCGCAGAAGAAGGCCGCGGCGACTGCGGACGCGCAGCGGAAGGCGCAGAAGGACGCCAGCGACGCAGCGGAGGCGGGCGCACGGAACCTGGACAAGGTGTCCAAGCTCGTTGCGGGTCAGGCGGCAGCGTCGGCCAACTCCTTGTCGGGCGAGTTCAGGAAGTTCCGGGCTGAGATCGAGAACACCCTCGGGCAGCAGGGCACGCTGGCGAAGGGGCTCGAGATTGCCGGCCCGGCGATGTCAGGGTTGGCGCTGCTCGCGCAGGTCACGCTCGTCGGCCGAATGGGGAAGGCCATGCGGCTCTCGGCCGCGGCGGCGGCGGAGAGCGCCGCTGAGGTCGACACTGCTCTCGCGTCTGAGGGGACCGCGGCGGAGGCGTCGGCTGCGGCGATCGTCGAGTCGTCCGCGACGGCGAGCACCGCGATGGAGGCGGAGGGCACGGCTGCGGCGACGTCCGCCGGGAAGTTCGGGCTGCTCGCGAAGGTCGGCGGGAACATCGCGTGGCCCGTCGCGCTGGCGGCGGGGGCGAGGGACCTGACCGATGCGCTCGTGAAGGATGGCAAGAGCCGCGGCGGTGTCGCGGGTGCGCTGGAGTCGGTGGCCGGCAAGGCTCAGAACTTCGTGAACAACCTGTCCGGTGCTGGGCAGGCCGTGACCGTCTACAAGGAGGCCGTGAAGCTCCTCGGCGGTCAGGCTGAGGACACGGCCAAGAAGATCGACCTCCTCGCCTACGCGGAGGCGAACGCCACAGACATCGCGAACAACCGCAGGGCGCGTGACGCTGGAAGCGACAACCCGCTGACGGCGACTCGTGCCCAGGGTGGCGCGACGGGCAACGTCACGAAGATCCTGGCTGCGGCGAAGCCACCAGCAGCCAAGGCAGGCAAGGACACCGGCGACGCCTACCTGAAGGGGCTGCTGGACCAGCTCAAGGGGCAGGATGCCGCGAAGGCCGCGAGCGACGCCGCGAAGGCCGTCGCGCAGGCTCTTGTCGATGCGGCTCAGAAGCAGTTCGACGCTGCGAAGGGCCGGTTGCAGGGGCTGGTGTCGGCGTCGCTGAATCTGCGGCAGGCTGTGACGCAGGCGGTGCAGGGCGGGTCCGCGTTGACGGACATCTTCCAGGGTCCCGACTTGAACGCGAACAACGCGTTCGGGCCGCAGCGCCGGTTCGGGCAGGTCCGGGACTTCCTCGCGAAGCGGCTCGCGCAGGAGAAGCGGTTCGTCACGGAGTTGCGGGACCTGATGAAGCTCGGGCTGGACCCGACGCTCGTCGCGCAGATCGCCTCGGCGGGTGTCGATGGTGGGCATCAGATCGCGGAGGCGATCCTGTCGGGCGGGAAGGGTGGGGTCGGGCAGGTCAACGGCGTTGAGCGGCAGATCGCGTCCATCGCGAACGGGGTGGGGAAGACGGTCGCGGACGACAAGTACGCGAAGACGATCGCTGAGCAGCGCCGCACGACTGAGGTTCTGGGCCACAAGCTCGACATCGCTAACGCGCACCTGGCCAAGCTCGACGGGAAGACCCTCGTGCCGACCGCGAGTGCGCAACGGACCGCCTCAGCACTGACGGGCGTGTGACGTGTACGAGACGATCCTCATCGACGGGACCGACATCAAGGTCCCCGGCAAGCGGCTCTTGCGCGTCTGGGAGGACGTCCTCGAGACGCCGCTGCTCCGCGGGGACGACCTCACCGTCACCGACGCGGACGGTCAGGACTCCGTCGACGAGCGGCCCTTCGACGCGTTCAACCTCAACATCCAGCTCGTGCTGAAGGACGCGACCGACGCCCTCTACAACGAGGCACGACGGGTCCTGACGCGCATGTGCAAGCCCGACGGCACCGTCACCCTCACCCGCCGACTCGCGTACACCGCGGCGAATGAGGAGCACACCGCGACGGCCCGGTACCTGTCGGGGCTGAAGCCGTCGGCGATGTTCGCCATGGTCGACTCAGACCTGACGCTCGTGTTCAAGGTCCTCGACGGGTTCTGGTCGGGCCCGACCGACACCGTCACGACCGGCGCAGTCACGGTCCTCGGGGACGTCCGCACGCGCCGCATGACGATCACCTTCACCGGCGGGACCAACCCGACGCTGACCAACTCCACGACCGGGGACAGCGTCACCTGGACCGGCACGGTCGGTGGGACGCCTGTCGTGGTCGACGTCGAGACGATGACCGCCACGCAGGGCGGCACGGACGTCTCCGGGGCGCTGACATGGGCCAGAACCTTCCCGATGACGCTGGCGGCCGGGACGAACAACCTCAGCCTGACCGGTGGTGGGTCGGTGTCGACCAGCTACACCCCGGCCTACCTGTGACGAGTACGTGACGAGCATCAGGGCGAGCGTCTACGAGCCGGACGCGGCCACGCTCATCGCGCACCTGCCACGCCGGTTCAACCCGCAGTTCCAGGAGGAGCTCAACGGCGACGGGAACGGGCAGCTCGAGCTCGCCCTCGATGACACCCTCCTCGCTGCTCACCCGACCCTGCTCGACGGTGGGAACGTCGTGAAGATGCGCGTCACGAACGCGCCCGCGATGGACCCCGTCGGGTGGATCATCGAGGACAAGGCCGCGACCCGCACCGACACGGGCGGCCGGAACGCACGTCGGCTCACCGCGCAAGGCGCCGGGATGCGCGCCAGGCCGCTCCGCGGCGGTGTCGTCTACCCGGAGTACGGGCTGCGGGACGTCTCCGGCGACACCCGCGCGTTCGACTTCTCCAGCGCCGACGGTCCGTGGCGCGTCTCAGCGGACTGGGTCGCGCCGCACGCTGTCCGGTGGGACCTCGACACGACCCACCGGGCGGACAACCCCGACGGCTGGCCCGACACGAACGCCTACTGGCTGTGGAGCACCGACCCGCTCCTGACGTCCGCTGCCGGCCGGAACTGGTTCCGCAGCGGCTTCACCCTCGCCTCGGCCGCGACCGTCGGGATCTGGGCCTCCGGGGACAACTACTTCAGCGTGAAGCTCGACGGTGAAGAGATCCTCGCGTCGGACTACACCGACCCCTACGGGTGGAAGAAGCTGCTCCTCTGGACGGGGGTCCTCTCGGCCGGGCCGCACACCCTCGCGGCGTCGTGCGACAACACCGCCGCCGTCGGGCTCAACCCGGCCGGGTTCATCTGCGTCGCCACGACTCTCGACGCTGACGGGATCCCCGTCACGCTCCTCACCCGGACGGACACGACCGACTGGACCGTCCACGGCTACGCACCGCCGACGCCCGGATGGCATGCGGCGCAGATCCTGAAGACGCTCGTGACGGAGTCCGTCGCGCGGTCGGAGATGGGTGGCGTCGGTGTGACGCTCGGCTTCACCGACACGCTCGACACGGATGGGGTCGCCTGGACCGACAGGCAGGAGATGACCCTCAACGTCGGGACGTCGCTGCTCGACGTCCTGCCGCAGCTGACCGACGCCGGGATGGACGTCGCGATGGCGCACGATTACACGCTGAACGCGTGGGTCCGTCGCGGTCAGGACCTCAGCGACACCCTGGCGCTGCTGCCTGGCCGGGACGTGGTGCAGAATGCCCCGACGGTCAGGGACGGGACGGTCTACAACAGCGGCTTGATGCGGCACGGCACCGGGTGGCTGCTGGTGGAGGATGCCCCGTCGATCGCGGCGCATGGGCGGCGCGCTACGGGGATCAGCACGGGCGGGACGGACTCGAAGACTCAGGCGCAGCAGACCGCGGACCAGTTCTTCAGTGAGCAGGCGACGCCGCAGATCACGCTCCCGTTCACGATCACCTCGGCGTCGCCGGGTCCGAAGCCGTACCTCGATTTCGGTCTGGGTGATGTCCTTCGCGTTCCTGACCTGACGGGCACGCTGATCAAGGGGCGTTGCATGAGCATCAGCGTCTCCGAGCCGCAGGAGGGTCTCGTGCAGTACGAGGTCGACTTCTACCCGGAGCCCTGAGCGTGAGTCGCCGCCCGCCGTCGATGCGTGACCCTGAGATGGTTGTCAGCCATCGTGTCTTCCCCACCGTCCGCAAGCTGCTACCAGGAACCCTCGCATCACCTACCGCGCAGCCGCTCCCTCGACCTCTCCCGAACCGCGAGGTCCCTGCAGGGGGCAAGCCTGAGACCTACCGTTCGATGAACCTGCGCATGATCAGCCACGCTTTCGCCGGGCAAGGGATAACACAGCGGAACGTCCTTCCGCTCAGCTACGCACTCTCGACCGGCTATCACGAGGCGTCTGGCGTGTTCTACTTCGGCACGTCCAATGCGCCGTGTTACACCGAACTCGACTCCTCGGCTGACTACACCGAATTCGGGGCTGAGGTCACGCGCCTCGCCTCCTCGACGGGCACGGGCGACGGGTCGGCTACCGAACTCCTGACGGGCTCCTACGTCCGGACCCGCACCGGGGGAAGCGTCAGCGGCCCGTCCTACACGGGCACGTGGTTCGACGTGGACAGCGATGACACGACGTTGTTCTTCAAGGTGGCGGGGCTCTACTTCATCCGGACCTTCCTTGCCTGGTCGAGCTGACCTGACAGCCCTGCTGCTCGTCGCGCACCTGTCCCACCACTGACCCTGCGGGAGGAGCTTGTGCTCGGCCTACGGCTGCTCGGCGTCACTGGCTCCGCCGCCCTCGGGTGGCTCGGCGCCGACCAGGTCACCCACAGCGGCCCCGACCTCGCCGGCATCGCCCTACTCATCACCGCCATCAGCGGACTCATCGCCACGATCGGCGGCCTCGCCATCGGCTTCCGACGCAAGCCGATGGACGCCACCGACGCCGCGCTGCTCGCCATCGCGAAACGCCTCACCGACGACGAGGACAAGCATGACGACCCGACGTGACCGGACATCTCTCGTCGTCCTCGTGGTGGCCCTCGGCCTAGGGCTCCTCGCCACGGCCTACAGCCTGTGGAGCCTCGGGCAGGACATCACCGCCAACCGCGACCTGATCAGGCAGCAGCAGCAGACCGTCGCCGCGCTCCTCGGCCGGGACGCCGCGAACACACAGGAGCTGTCAGCCCAGCAACGACTCGTTCGAGGGCTTCAGGCCCAGGTGCTGAAGCTCGGTGGCACTCCACTGCTGCAGCCACCATCGCCGGCAGCGACACCCGCCGCGCAGCCGTCCACACCTGCCGCCTCGGCCACACCGCAACCAGCACCAGGACCGCGCCCGTCAGCCACACCAGGACCGACGCCAACACCAGCGGGCTCACCGCCCCAGTCTCCCACGCCGAGCCCCACTCCATCCCCGACGTGCCGGGTGAAGATCGGCCCGGTCTGCCTGTGAGGACACGATGAGAGCCCTACTGCGCGGCGAGCGGACCCTCACAGTGACGCAGGTCCTCGCCCTCATCGGGCTGCTCTGCCTGCTCGCCTCGAGCCTCGGCCTCACGCTGGCGTATCGGGCGCAGCTGAAGGACCTGAAGGCGACGATCTACCACCGCTGCCTGCAACGGCAGAGCTACGACCAGAGCAACCACGACAGCGTCGCGGCCGACGCCGACCTCTACCAGCAGCTCCTCGACATCGCGAAGCAGGCCCCCCGCCCGACCGACCCGCTGCTGGCATCCCTCGCGGCCCGTCAGGAGCAGGTGATCCGCCTCGCGCAGCAGCGGAAGGCCGCCGCCGCCCGCGCCGGCGTCATCGGGTCGTGCGCCAGCTACCGCTGAGGTGCTCGAAGACATCACCCCATCCGCCTGCGCCGCCTGCCGCATCAAGCAGCACTGGCGGTGCGACGGATGGGTCTCCGGCTGGTGCGGCTGTACCGCCGGGCTCTGCGGCCTTCGGCTCATCACCCGCGTCATGTGGGACATCCACGACACCCCGAACGGCAAGGAGCACCCGTGACGAGCCCCGTCCCGCCCGTGTGCCGCTGCGTCACGAAGCACTCCCCGGCGGCCTACGTCGTGAACCTGCATCACGTCCTGCCGCAGTCATGGGGCGGCCAGACGATCACGAGCAACCTCGTGCCGCTCTGCCCGAACAGCCACACCGCGACGCACCGACTCATCGACGCCTACGTCCACGCCGGCGGCGACCCGGGCCCGGCCGTCCGGAAGGGCTACAGCCGGTACGTGCAGCAGCTCGCCGCCCGCGCCTGGGCCGGACGGCCGCCGCACCCCACCCCGACAAGCCTGGAGCACCCATGAGCACCTGGCGACTCGCCGAAGCCATCAAGACCCTCCAGGCCGAGGTCAACGCGCGCTACCCCGACCGGCCGCGCCAGTCAGACGGGACCATCGGCGACGCCCGCCACCAGGCCGAACAGTCCGACCACAACCCCCTCCCGCCCCACGCCGGCGTCGTCACCGCCTGGGACATCACCACCGCCCCCTTCACCATCGCCCTCGCCGAAACCCTCCGCGTCATGGGCCACGCCGGCGACCAGCGCGTCAAGTACGTCATCTACCGCGGCCGGATCTGCAGCGCCATCCAGGACTGGGCATGGCGCCCCTACAGCGGGTTCAGCCAGCACTACGACCACATCCACCTGTCCGTGTCGGACGACCCCGCGTTCTACGACAGCCACGCCCCCTGGCACGTCTTCGGCGCACCCGCCCCGGCACCCACACCCGCTCCGAAGGAGACCCGCATGATCGTCCGCTTCGACGGCGCCCCCGAGGTGTACGAGGTCGTCGGCAGCCACCTCGAACACATCAGCCTCCAGGCGTACCAGGCCCGCGGCCTGACCGCCGCCGACGTGAAGCAGCTCCCGAAGACCCACCCGCTCAACTCGCTCCCGAAGGCGTGATCCGCATGACTGCCCTGCTCACCAAGCTGCGCCATGAGCCCGTCGCCTTCTACGGCGGCCTCATCTCCGCCCTCCTCGTCGTCCTCGCGCTGTGCGGCGTCGACGAGCAGATCCTCGCGACCGTCGTCACCATCGCGACGCTCGTCGGGATCCCCGTCACCCGCGCGCAGGTCACCCCCACCGCGAAGACCGGCAGCGACGCCGGTTATGCGGAGCTCCACGGGGTCCTCGCGATGGCCGCCGCGATCCTGCTCGCCCTGGTCGCCTGGTCCCTCCTCGGCGCCCACACCGACCTGTTCAAGCCGTGGTGACCCTGCACCTCGGGAAGACGCCGCACGTCGACGACCCACGCGACCTCAAGCTCGCCAGCTACACGGCCGCGCTCCCGACGCTCCCACCCGGACCGCTCGGCCACGACCGGACCGTCGCGACCGACGCGTGGGGGATGCTCGGCAACGGCCCCGACGACACCGTCACCCCCGGCTTCCAAGGCGCCGGGGACTGCGTCTGGGCCGGCGGCGACCACGAGACCATCCTGTGGAACCTCGAACGCGGCCGGAAGGTCACCTTCACCGGCGCGTGCGCGATCGGCGACTACAGCGCCTGCACCGGCTACCGCATCGGCGACCCCTCCACCGACAACGGCACCGACGTCCGCACCGCCATGGGATACCGCCGCAGCAAGGGCCTCCGCGACGCCACCGGGCGACGGCACAAGATCACCGCCTACACGGCGCTGCACCCCGGCGACCTCACCCAGATCCAGCAGAGCCTCTACCTGTTCGGCGTCGCCGCCATCGGCATCGAGTTCCCCACCAGCGCCATGGACCAGTTCAACGCCGGGAAGCCGTGGGAAGTCGTCTCGCGCTCCAAGACCGAGGGTGGCCACTACGTCCCGATCGTCTACTACGACCCGACGACCGGCCTCTACGACTGCATCACCTGGGGCCGCAGGCAGCCCGTCACCGCCCGGTTCCTCACGAAGTACATGGACGAGGGGTACGCCCCACTCACCATCGAGGACCAGACCCGCGGCCGGACCGTCGAGGGGTTCGACCTCGCGACGCTCCAGCAGGACCTCACCCGCGTGTAGCACCACGCGGCCCCGCACGACAGCGCCCCCACTGCCTCACGGCGGTGGGGGCGCTTTCGTCATGTCTGCGAGTCAGATGGCGCAGGCCAACTCACTCGACGTCGGACGCGCATCCGGATACAAGCTCGGCAGCGCCGAAAGCTCGCGCTTCACCGTCTTCTCCACGCGACGGTGCTCCTTCCGCCTGACAGGCCCGAAAACGAGCGCGAGGAGCGACGCAACCCAGCCGGAAGGGCTCCCGAACAGCAGATGCTCTGTTGTCGCGCGCTGCACCTTGTCGTAGTGCGCGAGCAGCAGCGGCCGCTGCTGAGCGGGAACGGCCTTGCTGCTGAGCACCTTCTCGAGCGGCACGATCTCTCGGTCCTTCAGCAGGCTCACGGCCATCACCGCCGAGCGCATCGTGTGCTCTGGCGCGAACATGATCGCCAAGTGGATGGTGGTGAGCAGCTGCTTGGTCGCCTTGTTGAGTTCGAGACGGCCGTCGAGCACGTCGTCAACAACGGCGTCTCGCACGTCCCACAGGGCGTGCCGGAAGCGGCTGTGCATAGTGT
>Ga0207705_10001258_pt1 | contig 20379 bp, 9 predicted proteins | sample KBSC13metaG_FD_184314 | JGI IMG/M metagenome (GOLD analysis project Ga0207705, IMG submission 184314) | Corn rhizosphere microbial communities from Kellogg Biological Station, Michigan, USA - KBS C1-3 metaG (SPAdes) (version 2) | ecosystem: Host-associated > Plants > Roots > Rhizosphere > Soil ... | reverse complement strand
ATCTGATCGGCGGCCTCGCCGGCATCACCATCGACCGTTTCGTGATCTGGATGGTGATCGGGCTGGTGGTGTATTTCGCCTATGGCATCCGGCACAGCGCACTGGCGCGGCGCGACTGAACCCCTGCAAACGCGCCGCGTTCAACCAGTGCTTGCATTGGCGTCGCGGCGCCACCACTTGGAATCGATACGACGGCGGAGCGCGGCTTCCGTGTTCCTCGTCGACCCTTCCCACGAAGTGGACAAAAATGATCGACCTCTACTACTGGCCTACTCCCAATGGCCACAAGATCACGCTTTTCCTCGAGGAAGCCGGGCTGCCCTACACGATCAAGCCGGTGAACATCGGCAAGGGCGATCAGTTCCAACCGGCTTACCTTGCGATCTCGCCCAACAACAAGATGCCGGCGATCATCGATCATCATCCGGTCGGTGGTGGTGGGCCGCTCAGCGTGTTCGAATCGGGCGCGATCCTGGTTTACCTGGCCGGCAAGACCGGCAAGTTCATACCGGACGATGCGCGCGGCAAGGTCGAATGCCTCGAATGGCTTTTCTGGCAAATGGGAGGCCTTGGGCCGATGACCGGCCAGCACGGGCACTTCAGCGTATATGCACCCGAAAAAATCCCGTACGCGATCGAGCGCTACCGCAAGGAGTCGGAGCGCCTGCTCGACGTGTTGAACCGTCGCCTCGTCGGACGCGAATTCATCACCGGCGATGACTACACCATTGCCGACATGGCGTGCTACCCGTGGATCAATCCATACGACAAGGCGCCGCTGGATCTCGCGCCCTTCGCCGAGGTGCGACGCTGGCATGACGCGATCGCGGTGCGCCCGGCGACCCAGCGCGCCTGGGCGCGCGGCCCGGAAGCCAACCCCAAAACCGGCACGCCGATGAGCGACGAGGAAAAGAAAATCCTGTTCGGGCAGGGTGCGCGCAAGGGCTGATCCGCGACGCCCATGCCATCCGGCCTATGCGCGCCGGCGTGCGTGGTGCTAGGTTCGACGGGTTGCTATCCCCCGCGGAGCACTTGCATGTCCTTGCTGCACCTCCGTTTGTCGCTGCCCGTTCGTTTTTTCGTACTGCTGGCCCTGAGCATGGCGGGCCTTGCCTTCACAGGCAGCGCGTCCGCGGACGCCGCCGATGCGCACGTCGCACCGCCGCAGGACGCGCCATATCCCGGCACGCTGCAGATCCACGTCGACGCCAGCGATACGCGCCAGGGCATTTTCCGCGTACACGAAACCATCCCGGTGCAGGCGGGCGAACTGACGCTGCTGTATCCGAAATGGTTGCCGGGCGATCATTCGCCCAGCGGGCCGATCGCGATGTTGGCGGGCCTGAAAGTCACCGCCAACGGCAAACCGCTGAAGTGGAAGCGCAACAAGTACGACGTTTACGCTTTCAAGGTGGACGTGCCGCAGGGCGTGTCGGCCATCGGCGTGGACTTCGAGTTCCTGTCCGGCCGCGGCTCGCACGCGTTCATCCAGATGACCGACAAGATGCTGTCGCTGGAATGGAACACGGTGTCGCTGTATCCGGCTGGCCATTATTCGCGCCAGATCAAGGTCGAGCCGAGCGTGACGTTTCCGGCCGGCTGGCAGTTCGGCACGGCGCTGGAGAAGCAGTCACAGTCGGGCGATACCGTCACCTTCAAGACGACTACGTTCAACACGCTGGTCGATTCACCGATCTACGCGGGCAAGTATTTCAAGCGCGTGGATCTCAATCCGGGTGCGAAGGCGCCGGTGTACCTCGACGTGTTCGCCGATGCGCCGAAGGATCTCGAAATGACGCCCGAGCAGGTGCGGGTGCACAAGAACCTCGTCACCCAGGCGGTCAAGCTGTTCGATTCCCACCATTACGACCATTACAACTTCCTGTTCTCGCTGTCCGGCCAGTTGAGCGGCAACGGCCTGGAGCACCACCAGTCCAGCGAGGACGGCGCCGATCCCGATTACTTCACCAACTGGGACGACGGTGCGCCCAACCGTGACTTGCTGGCGCACGAATACACGCACTCGTGGAATGGCAAGTTCCGCCGCCCCGCCGATCTGTGGACGCCGAACTTCAACGTGCCGATGGGCGATTCGCTGCTGTGGGTGTACGAAGGCCAGACGCAGTACTGGGGTTTCGTGTTGACCGCGCGCGCGGGCATGTGGACACCGGAACAATTCCGCGACGCGCTGGCGATGACCGCTGCCAACTACGACCGCAATCGCGCCGGGTTCGAGTGGCGTACGCTCACCGACACCACCAACGATCCGACCGCAGCGCGTCGCGCCGGCCTGCCGTATCGCAGTTGGCAAATGAGCGAGGAGTATTACTCGGGCGGACAGATGATGTGGCTGGCCGTGGACGCGAAGATTCGCGCACTCACCCACGACGAGAAGTCGCTCGATACGTTCGCCAAGGATTTCTTCGGCGTCGACAACGGCAGCTTCGTCACGAAAACCTACACGTTCGACGATGTCGTGAATGCGCTGAATGGCGTCGCGAAGTACGACTGGAAAGCGTTCCTCGATCGTTATGTCGACGAACTGGAGCCGCCGTTCACCAAGGGCCTGGAGTCGACCGGCTGGAAACTGGTGTACACCGACAAGGAAAGCCCGTACGAAAAGCAGTACGACAGCCAGGACGAATCACCGCGCCACATCTACAACTTCACGTATTCGATCGGTCTGACGCTGACCCGGGACGGCGACATCAATGACGTGCGCTGGAACGGTCCGGCGTTCAAGGCGGGCATCGGCTCCGGTGGCGAAGTGGTTGCGGTGAATGGCCAGGACTACAAGGCCAGCGTGCTTAAACAGGCCATCACCGCCGCCAAGGATTCGAAGCAGCCGATCGAGTTGCTGATCAAGTACCAGGGCGACTACACGACCGTGCCGGTGGACTACCACGGCGGCTTGCAGTATCCGCATCTCGAGCGGATCAAGGGCGCGCCCGATTATCTGTCGCAGATCATCGCTCCACGCAAGTAAACCTCGCACCTAGCGGCCCACGCAGGCGGGCCGCCCTCGCTGGAGAAGCCGCATGAAGCCGACCGCCCTCGCCGCCGTCCCCTTGATCGCCCTTGCCGTAGCCGCGTTCGGCTTCGCACCATTTGCTGCCGCCCAGCAGGCGCCACTACCCCTGACCGGCAGCAACCAGCCGCCGCCGCAGGATATCGACTATCCCGGCACATTGAGAATCCACGTCGATGCCAGCGACATCGGCCGCCGCATCTTCAACGTGCACGAAACGATTCCGGTCAAACCCGGCTCGTCCATCTATCTGCTGTATCCGGCGTGGATTCCCGGCAACCACTCGCCGTCCGGCCCGATCGACAAGGTCGCGGGGCTCGTGATCAAGGCCAACGGCCAGAGGATTCCCTGGCAACGCGACAAGTACAACGTGTTCGCCTTCCACGTGGACGTGCCCGCGGGCGCGGACACCTTGGATGTCCAATTCCAGTTCCTGTCGGCGCAGGATCGCGAGCAGGGGCCGATCATCATGACCCCGGAAATGCTGGACCTTTCCTGGAACAAGGTGTCGCTGTACCCGGCGGGCTACGACGCCAACCGCATCAAGACCATTCCCAGCGTGACGCTGCCCGGCGGCTGGAAGTTCGGCAGCGCGCTGGAGGTGGCCAGCACCGATGGCGACACCACGACCTTCAAGCCGATCGACTACATGAACCTGGTCGATTCGCCGATCTATGCCGGCAAGCATTTCAAGCGGCTCGATCTCACCAGCAAAAACTCGCCGCCGGTGCACGTGGACATCGTGGCCGACGAGCCGAAGGATCTCGAAGCTTCCGATGAAGCGGTGCAGGCTTTGAAGAACATCGTGGTGCAGATGGACCGCCTTTACGGCGCATTCCATTTCGATCACTACGATTTCCTGTTCTCGCTCTCGGACAAGCTGAGCGGCAAGGGGCTTGAGCACCACCGTTCCAGCGAGGACGGCGTCGGTCCGGATTTCTTCACCGGTTGGAACCTGACCACGCCGCATGATCTGCTCACCCACGAATTCAACCATTCGTGGGATGGCAAGTACCGGCGCCCGGCGGACCTTTCCACGCCCAACTTCAACGTGCCGATGGGCGATAGTTTGTTGTGGGTGTACGAGGGTCAGACGCAGTTCTGGGGCAACGTGGTGGCCGTGCGCGCCGGGCTCGAGAACAAGGACACCGGGCTCGCGCTGCTGGCGCAGGTGGCCGCGAGATACGACATGGACCGGCCCGGCTTCCGTTCCTGGCGCAACATCCAGGACACCACCAACGATCCGACCATCGCGCAGCGAGCACCGCTGCCATGGCGCAATTACCAGGGCAGCGAGGATTACTATTCTGCCGGGCAACTGATCTGGTTGGCGGTGGACGGCAGGATGCGCAGCTTGAGCCACAACAAGCATTCGCTGGATGATTTCGCGCGCGCATTCTTCGGCATCCATCCCGGCGCGTGGGACGTCAACACCTACACCTTCGAGGACGTGGTCGCCGGCCTGAACAAGATCGTGCCGTACGACTGGGCGAGCTTCCTGCGCGAACGCCTCGACGGCCACGGCAATCTTGCCGAGGCGCTGAAGCTCGAAGGCTGGCAACTGGTCTACAAGGACGAGGAGTCCAAGGCCGCCAAGGCCGTGATGGCGAGCTTCCGCAAGCGTTTTCCGAAATACGCGGACAGCGCCGACTTCACCTATTCGGTGGGCTTCTCGGGTTCCGGCAAGGGCGAGTTGCGCGACGTGCGCTGGGACAGTCCGGCCTACAAGGCGGGCCTTTCGCCAGGCATGACGATCGTGGCGGTCAATGGCACCGAGTTCAGTGCGGACGGGATGAAGCAGGCCATCAAGGATGCCAAGGGCAGCAGCCAACCGATCAAGCTGCTGGTCAAGAACTTCAACGAGTACAAGACCCTCGACATCGACTACCACGATGGACTGAAGTATCCGGACATCGAGCGCATCAAGGGCACGCCGGATTACCTGTCGCAGTTGTACGCGCCGAAGAAATAGCGCGCATGGATTGATCCGGAGGCTTCATTCGAAGCTGTTGCAGCAGGCCGGACCCCGGAACGCCCGCCAAGGGTGGCGGGTTCGATGGTCGTTGTGGTGCCACCCAATCGGGGCGCCGCTTTCACACGACAGGTTGGGTGAGACGGCGATCCGGGACGATCGCACGAAGACATGCGCGCGCCATGCGTTCCTCCTCCGGCGTCAGCGACTGCAGCAACGTGACCTCGCCCGCGACGAGCGTCGCGACGGGGACGCCGTCGCGGTAGGCGATGCGTGAGCTCGCCACGGCCGGCGCCCTCGCCCCCGGCAATACGTCGCCGACAAGGTTCAACGGGTCGGCGCCACTGACAGCGACCCAATTGCCGTCGAGTTCGCGCTTGCGGACGCGGCGCAGCGCCTCGACGGCTTCCGGCAACGCGAATTGCTCGCCCACCACGCCTTCGACGAAACGGCCGCCGCGGATTTCGCCGCGCGCTTCCAGCCGTTGATAGATCTTTCGCAATTCGCGCCATGGCGGCAGCCACGAAGCTTCCCGTTGCAGCAGTTTCCAGAACACCACGCCCCAGCGGCGCAGCAGCGTGCGGGCGATGTGTTCGAGATGTTCTCCCTCTGCCGCTTGCGGTTGAGGGGGAGTGTGCGACAGCATTGCGGCGTTCCGCACCAGGCTCCAGCGCCCCGCATCCTCGATGCCGCTCAACATGTGGCGGGCGAGTCGGCGCTGGCGCGGGTGCTTGCGCTTCGAAGCAGGTTGCAGCAACGCGCGCAGGCCGGCGAAGCTGTCCGCGCCGATCGTGCCCGCGCCGACCAGCTCGCCCAGTGCACCTTCCAGTTCCACCTTCAACAGACGCGTGCCATCGGCGATTTCGCCGAAGAACGACGCGCCGTGTTGCGCGAGGAATTCGGCGACGGCCTGCGCGCGCGAAGACAGCGCCGGCGGTTCGGCGTTCCCCTTCATGCCGATCGCGTTCCATGTCGCCAGCTGCCTGCGCGGCAGCAGCACGATCGGCGAGGCGCGCACCGGCGAGGCATGTGCACCGCCCGCGGATACGCGCAGTCGCGTCCACGCGATGCGCCCAGCCCCGCACAAGGCATCCAGCCAGGCAATGTCGTAGCCGGTCACGCGCGCAGGCAGCAATTGCGATTCCCATGCGCCGGCGGGCGCCTCGAAACCTTCGAGTTGCGCCAGCACCGCGGCCAATGCGTCGGGGCCGCGCAGTTTCGCGTCGGCAGCGACGTGTTGCCAATCCATCAGGAAACGCACGAAATCGCGGGGCGCGACGGGTTCGATCTCGCGGCGCAGGCGTTGCAGGGTGCGGCGATGGATGCGCGCCAGCAAATGCCGGTCGCACCATTCCTCTTCATTCGCGGCCGGCGTGAAGCGGCCGCGCATCGCACAACCCTCGCGTTCCAGCGCGGCCAGGGAGATCGCGACATCGCCGCCACCGATGCCGAACGTGCGCGCCAAGTCACTGGCGAGGATCGGTCCCGTGCAGCCAAGCCGTGCGCGCAGGATTTCGACCAGCGCGTCCTCGCGCGTCCATGCCTTCGCGACGAATTCGGCGGGCGCCTCGATGGGCGGCTGCAATGCCGCGTACGGATGAATCGCCTGCCACATCGGCAGCGATTCGGCGGCGAGCCACAGCTTGACGCCCTCTCCGCCCGGGAGAGGGGCAGGGGTGAGGGTCCGAGTCTGTGCGGAAGGTTGATACGGGTCCGAACCCTCACCCGCCGCTGCATGGCACCACGGAGTTTCGTTGCCATGGATGGCGGTTTTCCCGAAGGGAGAGGGAAAAAGCAGACGCGTCGCACGGTGCGCTCGCACCAATTCTTCAAGATGGTCGCTCCATCCGGCGTTGCGTGCAGCTTCGCCATCCGTAACCGCACCCAGTGCCAGCAAAGCCTCGTGCATCTCGTCGGCATCGCGCGGCGTGGGCCACGCTTCTTCGCGCACCGCCGCGATCGCATCCGCGTCCAGCTTGCCCAGGTCTTCGGCGCTTTGCGCATCGACGAAACCGCGCGACGACACAGCCTGGGTGCGCCGCTCCTCCAGTGGCGCACCATCGAGGAAGGCATAGGGTCGCGCGCCGAGGATTTCGGCGGCGAGTTGCGAAGGCGCGGTCAAGTCGCGCGCGACGATGCGCGCCTCGCCGTTTTCGAGTCGTTTCAGCAACGCGATCAGCCCTTCCAGATCCATCGCGTCGTGAAGGCAATCCTGGAGCGTCTGCGCGACCAGCGGGTGATCCGGGATCTTGCGCTCACCCACGATGTTTTCGAGGCAAGCGACCTGGTCGGGAAACACGGTGGCCAGCAGGTCTTCCGATTTCATGCGCTGGATCTGCGGCGGCACCTTGGCGCCGCCCGCGAAACGCGGCAGCGCCAGAGCGGCGCCGGCGTTCCAGCGAAAGCGCAGCGCGAACATCGGCGCGTCCAGCAGCGCCTGGGTCAGCACGTCGCGCGCCGAATTGGAATGCAGATAACGCGCGACTTCGTCCAGCGGAAAGCTGTGGCTGGTCGAAAGCGAAAGCACGATCGCGTCTTCGGTTGCGGCGGCCTGCAGTTCGAAGTTGAAGCTGCGGCAGAAACGCTTGCGCAGCGCCAGCCCCCACGCGCGGTTCAACCGGCTTCCGAACGGCGAATGGATGATCAACTGCATGCCACCGGATTCGTCGAAGAAGCGTTCCATCGCCAGCGTGGCCTGCGTCGGCAGCAGGCCGAGTTCAATGCGCGCGGCGCCGAGGTAGTCGATCAGTTGCCGCGCGGCGGCGTTGCCGAGGCCGACTTCGTCAGTGAGCCACGACAGCGCCGCCTTGCTCCCCTCTCCCTCCGGGAGAGGGGCTGGGAGTGAGGGTTCGGTGACATGCGACGTTGCGAACTTCGCCGAACCCTCATCCGGCGCTTCGCGCCACCTTCTCCCGGAGGGAGAAGGGAAAGCAAGGCGTGCCGCAATCTCCTCGCGCAATCGCGCCACCGCCACTGAAAGTTCGTCGCTGCGTCCGGGCGCCTCGCCCAGCCAGAATGGAATCGACGGCGGCGCACCGGCTGCGTCTTCCACGCGCACGCGGCCACGCTCCACCCGCAGGATGCGGTACGACTGGTTGCCGAGTTGGAAGATGTCGCCCGCGATCGACTCGACCGCGAAGTCCTCGTTGACGCTGCCGACGCGCAGGGACTGCGGTTCAAGCACCACGTCGTAATCGGCGGTGTCGGGGATCGCGCCGCCCGAGGTGAGCGCGGTCATCCGCGCCCCGCGCCGCGCGCGCAGCTTGCCATTCACGGCGTCGCGGTGCAGGTAGGCCGCGCGGGTACCGCGGCGGGTGCTGTAGCCTTCGGCCAGCATCCGCAGCACGTCGGTGAACGCCTCGCGGGTCAGCGTGCGATACGGATACGCACGCCGAAACATCTCGAACAGTTCCGCCTCGTCGCATTCACCGCAGGCGACTTCCGCCACGATCTGCTGGGCCAGCACATCCAGCGGCGCGGGCGGGATGCGCAACGTATCGAGTTCGTCGCGGCGCACCGCGTCCAGCAACGCCGCGCATTCGACCAGATCGTCGCGCGAGGTCGGGAACAGCCGCGCCTTGGAAATGCCGTCCACTGCATGACCCGCGCGTCCGGCGCGCTGCAGGAACGCCGCGATCGAACGTGGCGAGGAAAGCTGGCAGACCAGTTCGACCTCGCCGATGTCGATGCCGAGTTCCAGTGACGCGGTCGCGACCAGTGCGCGCAGCTGTCCCGATTTCAGGCGCCGTTCGGCGTCGAGGCGTTTCTCCTTCGACAGACTGCCATGGTGCGCGGCGACCGCATCCTTGCCCAGCCGTTCGGCGAGATGGCGGGTCGCGCGTTCGACCGTGCGGCGGGTGTTGGCGAAGATCAGGGTGGTGCGATGTTGGCCGATCAATTCCGCGAGGCGGTCGTACACCAGCCCCCATGCATCGTTGCTCATCACCGGCTGCAGCGGCACGTTCGTCAGTTCGATCGCAAGGTCACGCGCGCGCTGGTGTCCGGCGTCGATGATGGTGCAAGCGCCATCGGCGGTAAGGAAGCGCGCCACCTCCTCGATGGGCTTCTGCGTCGCCGACAACCCGATCCGCGTGCAGGGTTGTCCGCACAGCGCATCCAGCCGTGCCAGCGTCAAGGCAAGATGGCTGCCGCGCTTGCTCGACACCAGCGCGTGGATTTCGTCCACGATCACCGTGCGCGTGGTCTGCAGCATCCGCCGCCCGGATTCCGAGCCCAGCAGGATGTACAGCGACTCCGGCGTGGTCACCACGATGTGCGGCGGCCGCTTGCGCATTGCGTTGCGCTCGGCCTGCGGCGTGTCGCCGGTACGCACCGCGGTACGGATCTCCACGTCGGGCAAGCCCGTGCGTTCGAGTTCCGCGCGGATGCCTTCGATCGGCAGTTCCAGGTTGATTCGCACGTCGTTGGACAGCGCCTTCAACGGCGACACGTACACGACGGACGTTACATCGGCGAGCGTTCCCGCGACGCCTTCGTGGACCAGTTCGTCGATCGCGGCCAGGAAGGCCGCCAGCGTCTTGCCGGACCCCGTCGGTGCGGCGATCAGGACATTGCGGCCCGCGCGAATGGCCGGCCACGCCTCGCGCTGCGCTTCGGTCGGCTGCGCGAACGTGCGTTCGAACCAGGCAGTTACGGCGGGATGGAAGATTTGCAAGGGCATGGTGATCAGACCGCTGGACGCGCCTCAAGTGCCCGCCGCTTCACGCAGTCGGTCGGCAAGGCCGCTCATCCGAAAGGTGCGGTTCGCGATGCCGCGTTGCAAGGTTTCGGGCGTGGAATACAACCTGATGTCGGAGCGGGCGCGCGTGACGCCGGTGTAAAGCAGCTCGCGAGTCAACACCGCCGAATCGGGCCCTGTCACCAGCGCCACGCGATCGAACTCCGAGCCTTGCGCCTTGTGCACCGTCAGCGCAAACGCGCCTTCGTGCGGCGGCAGTGCGGCGGGTGAAATCGCGCGAAGGGCACCGTCGGCGGCGAACCAGACTTTCGGCTCGCCGTTCGCATCGGGCCAGACTACACCGACGTCGCCGTTGAACAGGCCGAATCCGGCGCGATTCACCGTGACCATCAACAGGCGCCCCCGCCACCACGACGCGTCTGCGCGCACGCCGGCATGGCGTTTCAGGTGCTGCTCGATCGTGCGGTCCAGCGCCAGATTGCCGACCGGTCCGCGCCGCAACGCCGTCAGTACGCGAAAGCGGTTGGCCGCGCGCAGGGCCGCGCCCGCATCCGGCGCATCCAATATTTCACGGTAAGCCATCACCGCGTGCTCAATCAGCGCCGTGCTGAGCGCATCGCCGGCGTGCAGGCGCAGTTCGTCGCTACCCTCGAACGCGGCAAGCACGGCGTCCGCATCACCGATGGAGATCGCATTCGCGAGCCGCCAGAGCGCGCCGTGTTCGGCGAAGCGGCGGCTCCGTGTCAGGTGCGTGTGGCAGTGCGACAACGGCGGTTCGCGCGCGGCTTCCACCAGCGCACCCAGCACGTCACCGGCTTCCACCGCGGCGAGTTGGCCGGGGTCGCCGAGCAGGATCAGTATCGCGTCTTCGCGAACCGCTTCCGCGAGCCTGTGCATCGTCGGCAGGTCTACCATCGACACTTCGTCCACCACCACCACGTCGAAGGGCAACGGGGCATCGCGGTGGAACTTCGCGCGCGCGCTGGCGGGTGACAGGCCGAGCAGGCGATGCAGCGTGGAGGCTTCGCGCGGAATCATCGCGGTCGCCGCCTGGGACAGGGCCAATTCCGGCAACTGCGCGCGCACGCTTTCGGCCAGCCGTGCCGCGGCCTTGCCGGTGGGCGCCGCCAACGCAATGCGCAAGGTGCGCGATCGTGTCTGCGCTTCACCCGCAAGCTCGACAAGCGTGCGCACGACGCCGTGGGTCTTGCCGGTGCCGGGGCCGCCGGTGACGAGTTTCAGCCGCCCGGTTTGCGCCCGCGCGATCAGATTCCTCGCCAGATCCCGCTCATACCCGAAATAACGCGCGAGGTACACGCGGCCTTGGGCATCGAGTACCAGCGGTTTGCGCGGTTCGGGTTCGCCGGTTCCGGCATCCGAAGTGCAATGCACCGCGGCGCTGGCGCGCAGCGATGCTTTCCAAGCCCCCGGAGCCGGAAGGGCGGGTGCTTCGCCGCGCTCGTCGAGGCCGGTCAACCAGTCCTGCGCGGCATCCAGCCGCAACGCGCTGTGACCTTCGTCGACCGCACGCGCCGCCAGGGCTGCGACCAGCGCAACGTCCGACTCCGAATCCGGAAACGCACGCGCGATCCATTCGCCCAAGGCCGCATCGACGCGGCGCAGCCAGCCGGCTCGCGCGAGTGCTTGCAGGTTGACACTCATGCGGCAGCTTCCGTTTCGCCATCGAACAGCGTGTCCATCGCCTCGATCAAAGCGCGCGGCGGGCGGTCGCGATGCACGCCGCGCCCTTCGGCGAGGTCGCGCACGAACAGGTAATACACGTCGCCCATATGCGTTTCGTAGTCGTAGCAGCGCAACAGCGCGCGCAACCAGCGGTGCAGCGCCAGCACGTACAAGAGGTATTGCAGGTCGTAGTCGTGCGCTGCGATCGCGTCGCGCAGCGCGTCGGCGTCGTAGCCGGGCAACAGGTTGGTCTTGTAGTCGATCAGGTGGAAACGGCCGTCGTGCTCGAACACCAGATCCATCACGCCGGTCAACATGCCGTGCAGGCGCGCGACCCCGAATCCGCTGCGGCCGCGTTGATAGCCGTTCCGATGCAGCAGTGCGAACAGGGCCTCCACGCGCGATGGCGCGAGGCGCATATGGAATTCCATTTCCGCGCGCCGCCGTGACGCGTCCAGGTCGCACAAGCGCGTGCCGCAGGCGAGCGGCACGTTGAGCGCGCCGCGCATGCATTCGCCGACCTGCATCACCGCGCGATCCAGCGAAACCGTGCCGGCCTCGGGCAAGCCTTGCGCGCGCAGGCTGCGCGCGAGCAGACCGCGTTGCGTTTCGGGAACGCCGCCTGCATCGCGCCACGTGGCGAAGTCGGCGCGCTCCAACGCCGCATGCACTGCGCTGCCGAAACGCGCACCGGCGAGAACGGGCGTTGCGATCGGTGAAGCCGTCCCTTCACCGGCAACGGGCGAAGCATCGCCATGGCCCGGCGCCGGATCGGTGTCCTCGCGGCGCGCTTCGCCGCGCACCAGCCGCGAAAACGACCACGTCCGCCAGTCGCCTTCAAGACGGCCATGGAACGTGGCCGCCGCAAGCTGTGTCGGCCCCACTTGCGGTGAGGACAAGCGCTTCGCGCTCGCCTGCGGCAGCGAGGACTTGGCGACATGACCATCGCCACACGCAATCAGTTCAGCCAGCACTTGTTCGCAAGCGGGTTCATCGAAGGAAAGCGGCGCATCGCGCCCCGCGGCACATAGCAGCCAGTGCATCGGTGTCGCGTCGGCTTGCCGGACGCAACCCCAGGGAACCACGCACGTGGCGCGCGCACGGGTGACCCCGACATAGAACTTGCGCACGTCCTCGGCGAGCGCTTCCCGTTGCGCGCGTGCTTCGACATCGGGCGCGACTTGATTGCCGACTGCGACACAGGCGGCGTCGCCATCGTGATACCAGACGAGCGGCGGCTTGTTGCCGTGGGCGCTTGGCGCGTGGCCCGAGGCGGCGCACGGCAACACCACCACGTCGTATTCCAGCCCCTTGGCGGCATGCACCGTGGCGACCTGCACCGCCTGCGCATCGGTGTCGAGGCGCAGACGCACTGCATCCGAATCGGTGTCGGACGCGCTTTCGCGCAGCGCGCGCGCGTACAGTGCGCAAAGATCGTCTATTCCGAAACACGCCGCGTAATCGTCCTGCAGCAGTTCGGCGAGTTGCAGGTAGTTGGCGACGCGACGATCACCACCGGTCGTCGCCAGCAGCCGCGGCGCGGCGTCCGCAATCAGCCGGTGCAGCAGCGGTAACGGTCCACGTCGCTGTACCAGCGCGGCCCATTCCGCAGTTTCGGTCAGCAATGCATCCAGTGTCGCGCTGTCCGTGCAGGTTTGTGCGATCGTGGTCGCATCGTCGCCCACCAGCAGCGACGCGCGCGCGGTGCGCGCGCGCGTCGCGTCGGCCGGATCGCGCAAGGCTTCCAGCAACAGGCGCAGGTCGATGGCTTCTTCGCTGGCGTAGACGCTGGCGCGCAGGCACGAGGCCGCCGGCACGCCGGCACGCGCCAACGCGCGTTGTATCGAGCGCGCCTCGCGATTGCTGTCGACCAGCACCGCAATGTTGCGTGCGCACAGCGCGCGTGTGCTGCCGTCGCCTTCGCGCAGAGACACCCGTCCCTGACGCGCGCCTTCCAGCCATTCGACGATCTGCGTCACGCACGCGGCTTCGATCTGCGATTGGGCGTCGCCCTTGTACCAGGGGCGCACGCTGCCATCCTTGTTGGTGATGCCGGTCGGGGGCAGTTGCCAAACCTGCAATCCCGCTGCCGGCACGCCGTCCACGATCAGCGCGCGCTCGGCCACGCGCGACGCGGCGTGCACGTCTTGGTGCGCGATGCCTTGCTCGACGAAAGCGTCTTTGCGCGAAAACAATGCATTCACCGCCGCGTTGACGCCGGTTCCTGAGCGCTGGCTTTCATCCAGCCGCAGCGGTTCGCCTTGCGCAGAATGTTTCGCCATCAGCCATGCATGCACGTCGCCGCCGCGGAAGCCGTAGATCGCCTGCTTGGGATCGCCGACCAGCACCAGCGCGCCGTCGTCGTGGGCGAACAGCTTCTTCAGGATCTTCCACTGCTGCGGATCGGTGTCCTGGAATTCATCCACCAGCGCCACCGCCCAGCGCTGGCGGATCGCGTGGACTGCATGCGCGCCGTGATGGGGATCGTCCAGCGCGGCGGCGAGTTCATCCACGGCTTGGTCGTGGCCGAGCACGCCCAGCGTTTTCATGCGCGCGGGCAATTCGCGTTCGAGATAGGTGCGGGCGTCGAGCAACAGCTTTGCGCGCGCGGCGTCGTCGCGTTGTTGGAGGGACTGGATGGTGGCATCGAGGTCGGCGATCGCGGCGAATACCGGCCCTTGCGGCAGGCGCTTGCAACTCTTCATCGCGGAGAGCGTGCGCTCGGCGAGATCGTCCACCGCCTTGCGCGCAGCGGCCGACAGCAGATCCGCCGCGGTGTCCGTCTGCGCCCAGTCGCGCAGCGCGTGCAGCCCTTGCGCACGTGCCTTGCGCGCGCCCGTGTGGCTGATGCAATCGGCGAGTTCCTGCATCGCGGCCTGCAGCATCGCGTCGTCCCAGCCTGCGATCGCGTTTCGGATAGCGTCGAGTTGCGCCAGCGTTTCGTTGCGCCGCGCGCTCGAATCCTGCGCGGCCGAAACCAGCTCCGCGGCATTGCTCACCGTGCGTCCACGCCAGCGCGGATCGGTGACCTGTCTGGCGAGCGCATCCGGCCTGCGCCAGGTTTCCGCGAGCAGGCGCGCGGCGTCGGCGTCGGTCGAGCAGGTGCGCCAGAAATCCTCGACGATCTCCTGCTGCAGTGCGCGCGTGTCCTCCAGCAACTCCGGTTCGCGCAATGCACGCCCCGTCTGGAAACCGAACTCGGCCAGCACCCGGTTGCAGAACGCATGCAGGGTGCCGATCACCGCGGTGTCCATCGCCAATTCGGCTTCGCGTGCGCGCGTGGCCAGTGTTGCCGCGTCCGTAGTTTCGAGCGCTCGCGCGATGGTTGCTCTCGTGGTCTTCGCTTCGCCGTCGTCATCCTCGCGCACACGCGTGGGCTCATCCTGCCGAAGCATCTCCGAGGCCATCCGCAGCCGCTTGCGCAAACGAATCGCGAGTTCCGCGGTGGCCGCGCGCGTGAACGTCGCCACCACGATGCGCTCCGGCAGCGAGCCGCGTTCCAGGACCAGCCGCAGATAAAGCGTGGCGATCGTGAAAGTCTTGCCGGTGCCGGCGCTGGCCTCGACGAGGCGCACGCCCGACAGTGGCAGGTCCAGCGGGCCCATGCGCGCGTTCACTTGAATTGCCCCGCCCATGCTTGCGCGGGATGCGCGAATACTGCCAATGCCGTCCGGTGCAGGGAAACTGCAAGCGCGCCGTCGGTCGCGCCCGGAAGATCGCGGCCGCGCCAGGCGAGGCAAACCGCTTCGTTTTCGAATTCGCCGGGCGCACCGAAGCCGTTTTCGCTGCCGGCTTGATGCGCGGCTTTTTCGAACACACTGATGTCGAAGCTGGTATCGGCGCCGCCAGATTTGCGTGACGCCTTGGCGCAAGCCATCGCATGGGCCCATGACGTGCGTGCGAAGAACGGCAGCGGCGCGCACTGACCGTGGGCATACAAATCGATCAGCGCGCGCAATTGTTGGTGCGCTTCGTCCCGCGCAAGCCGGGGCAATTCGAACGAACACGCGTCATTGCCATCGAGGCCGACCAGCATTACCGGCTTGTCCGTGCCCGCCGCCGCGCAAAGCAGCGCGTCCAGCCACGCGCGCAAGACATGGCGGCCATCGAGCGCGCCGGGCTGCACGTGCAGCACGCCGGCGGTATAACGGTCGGCCGGTGCGCCTTCGAGTTGCGTGCCGTCGTTCCATTCCACGCGCAGAGTCTCGATTGGCAGCGGCGTGTCACCGCCGGTAAATGTCAGCACGGCCGATCGCAAGGCATCAGCGCGGGCGTGCGCGTCGCGCAGCGCCTCGTCGCCGAGTGCGCCGGGCGGCAACTGGCCGCGCGCACGCAGCAGGTCGCGGTCGCCGGACGCATTGCCCTCGCCGAAATCCAGCAGGGCCCGGGTGAGGCTCCAGCGCGTAAGGCCGTCGCCCGGCGACAGCGGTTCGCCGTCGGCGACGTCGCGTTCTTCGCGCGGCAACGCCAGTCCCAGCCCTTGTTCGAGGAAGCCGCGCGCAGGATCGAGCAGGAAACGGCGCAATGCGTCCAGCGTCAGCGTGGTTGCCGGCGCTGCTTCGATCGGCAGAGGCACGGCCGGCACGAAGGGCGCATCGATCGCGTGCGCTTCGGGCGATTGCGCCGCCGCCAACCACTCTTTCCCGTAGGAGCGCGGCGCGTGCCCTTCGAACAACTTGGCATCGAACGGATGCAGCGGCTGAACGCGTGGCAGCAGTGCGTCCAGCGCGCCGCGTGCGGCGTCGTCGGGCGGCGACGCGAGGTAGCCTTCGCGCAAGATGTCCATCAACTCTGCCACGACCACCGAAGGCGCCAGCGTTTCGTTGCTGTGTGCATCGCGTCCGATCCAGCTCACGTAAAACGCGTCGCGCGCAGCGGCGATCAATTGCAGGAACAGCAGGCGATCGTCATCGCGTACGCTGCGGTCGCCGCGTTGCGCACGGCCGGCGCGACGATCGGCGCTCAGCGGGTCGAGGCCGGAAGGCTCGCGGCGCGGGAACGCGGCTTCGCCCATTCCGAGCAAGGCGATCACGCGGAACGGCACCACGCGCAACGGCACCATGCCGCAGAAGGTCACGCCGCCGCCGAACAGTTGCTGGCGCTGGTCGGGCAGGCTCAGTCGTTCGCGCAGGAAGGCGCGCAGGTCGTGCCACGGCAGCATTTCCGGCGACGCGGCGTCGGCATGTTCGACCAACTCCGCCAGCGCGCTGCGCACACGTTCCAGCGCACGTGTTTCGGCGATGTCGTCCGGGTCGCCCGCGTACAACCCGTCGAACAGCGCGTTCAGTTGACGCTGCCAGTCCCCCGCCGCCATGTCGCGCGAGGACCATTCGCGCAACGTGCGCCACGCGGCGAGCACCGCCAGCAGCGCGTCGATCCGAGCGAAGGCCGCGCCTTCGATGCCGGCGAGCGGCGCCACGCCCGCGACCAGCGCGTCATCGTCGCCACAGGCGAAGCCCGCCAGCATCCGATCCAGCCCGAACGCGAACGAAAATTCGCGGTAACCACCGGTCTGCGCGCGCGCACGTTCGTCTTCGCCCCAGCGCACGCCGCTCTCGTTCAAGCGCCGCGCCAGTTGCTCCAGTTGCGAGGCATCCAGGTCCAGACGCTTCATCACGCCGGGCACGGCCAGCACGTCCAGGATTTCGCTGCATGCCCAGCGCGAGGTTGGCGCATCCAGCAAGGTCAGGAACAACCGCGCGGCCGGATGTGCCGTGCCTGCCGCGACATCCCCCATGTTGTACGGGATGAAGCGCGGATCGTGTTCGGGCAAGCCGCCGAACACGGCCTCGATCGCCGGACGGTACGCAGCGATGTCCGGCATCATCACTGCGATCTCGCGCGGCTTCAGCGAAGGATCGGCCGCGAACATCGTCAGCAGTGCGTCGTGCAGCGTCTGCACCTCGCGCACTTCCGTGTGGCAGGCATGGAACTGCATCGAATCGTCGGGCAGCACCACGCGGTCTTCTTCGCGGGCGGTGCGGTGGCCGAGCATGTCGTCGCGCACGCGGCCGAGCAGGGTGGCGCGCGCGATGCCAGGATCGAACAGGTCGACCTCGTCGCCGGGCTGCACGTGTTCGTAGCCGTACAACAGCTCCACGAATTCCGCCGCGGCGCCGCCCAGCGAAATGATCAACGGGTTGCCGCCATCCTTCTCCGACAAGTGTGCGCGGACTTCGCGACGCGAACGCGGCGTGTCGCCGAGGTAGCCAGTCGTCGGCAGCGGCAAATGGAAATCTACGTCGCAATGGCGCCCCGCCACAGCCAGCATGCGCAACACGTCAGGCGACACGTTGGCGCAGGCGAAGCACGTCAAGTGTTGAGGCAGGCCGGGTGGTGCCGGTTTTTCATCGAAACTGCCGGCTGGATATTCCGGATCGAACGCGCGCAGCCATTCGCCTACCCGCGCGGCGCGCGATACGCCGCCCACGCGTGGCAACAAACGGCGCCACAGTTCGGCTTGCCAGTCGTCGCCCCCGCCCCGATTCGATCCGTGATGTTCCCACGCAAGCAGCGTGTCGCGCCGATAACCCTGCATGCGCTCGTACACCCGCGCGAGTTCGAAGCTCAACGTGAACCGGCGCAGCGGATCGCCGTCGGCCGAAAGGTATTCGCGCAGCGGCGCCAGCGCCGCACCGTCAAGCCGTTCGCCCAGCAGGACGTATAAATGCCAGCGCAGCACCTCGACTTCGAACGGTGAGCGTTCCGGTAATTCGGGCCGCGCGGCACGCAACAATTCCCACGCGAATTGCGCGGGCGGCGTGAATTCGACGTTCGCGACCACGCCGAGTCGTTCCGCCAGATACCCTTGCAGCCAGCGCTTCAACCCGGCCTGCGGCACCAGCACACGCGTCGGTATCAGCGGGTTGTCGCGCGCGGCGCACAGTTGCTCGCCCAGGGCGTCGGCCAGCTTCGCGGCATCGTTGGAGGTGTGCAGTCGGAACATGCGCGGTTCGCGTAACGATCACGCCAGTATGCCTGCCGCGCGCTCACAGGTTGAGACGGAGGCCGAGGACGACGTGGCATCAGTAATTGCGAATGATTCGCATTCGTGGGATGATGCCGCACCTTTTCCGACCCCGCCGCATGGCCACCACGCATCGCTGGTTGAAAACGTTTCGCACGTTGCACCTGTACTTCGGCGTGTTCACCGCGCCGGCGTTGTTGTTCCTCGCATTCACCGGTGCACTGCAAAGCGTGAATCTGCACGAGCCGTCGCGCAGCATTGGTTACAAGCCGCCGGCGTGGATCGCCAGCATCGCGCACATGCACAAGAAGCAGAGCTTCGAGGTGCCGGCGAAGCCGAAGCCTTCTGTCGCGAATCCGAACGCTGCTCCGAAGACCGGCGCACAGGCGCGCGCGAACGACAAGTCATCACCCGCACCGGCCAAACGCAACCTGTGGCCGATGAAGATCTTCTTCGTGCTGGTATCGCTCAGCCTGATCCTTTCGACGGTCACCGGCATCTACATGGGCTGGCGCTACACGCGACATCGTCTTCGTTACGGCGCGACGCTGGTCGCGGGCGTGCTGGTGCCGGCGCTGCTGTTGCTGTTCTGATCACACTCAGAAAGCGGGTGCTGGCGTTGCGCGCGCCGCGATAATGGGGCGATGCACGCGCCGCTCAAAGCAAACGTCGAACCTGCGAACGCGCACGGCAGCCCGGCCGCGATCGCGTCCGCCGGACTGATCGCGCTGGCGGTGGCGATGGGCATTGGACGCTTCGCGTTCACGCCGGTGATGCCGATGATGGAAACCGACGCGGGCTTGACCCTGCGCGCCGCCGGCTGGCTGGCGGCGGCCAACTACCTCGGCTATTTCCTTGGTGCGTCGTGCGCGGCGCGCCTTTCGTTGGTGCAGGCGGTGCGCGGCGGATTGCTGCTGATCGCGGTGGTGACGTTCGCGATGGGTCTCGCGCACGTGTTTGCCCTGCAGTTGTGCTTGCGCCTGCTCGCGGGCGTCGCCAGCGCGTGGGTACTGGTGCACGTGTCGGCATGGACGCTGGGTCGCCTGCTCGACCTCCGGCGCGCCGACGCGAACGGCATCGTCTACGCGGGGGTGGGTGTTGGCGTCGCGGCGGCGGGACTGGTCTGCATGGCCGCCATGCAGGTGCAGTGGAATTCGGACCGCACGTGGCAGGTATTCGGCGTGTTGACGCTGCTCGCGACGCTGGCGCTGTGGCGCAGCTTTCGCAGCGGCGCCGCAGTGCAAGCCTCATTCGGCGCATCCACCCGCATCCATTGGAATGCCGACAAACGCCGCTTGATGTGGTGCTACGGCGCGCTCGGGTTCGGCTACATCATCCCGGCGACTTATCTGCCGGACATGGCGCACCGCTACATCACCGATCCGCTGGTGTTCGGACTGGCGTGGCCGGTGTTCGGCGCCGCGTCGGCGCTGTCGACGTGGATCGCCGCACGTTGGCTGGCGCACGTCGACGATCGCAAGCTGTGGTCGATCTGTTACCTGTTGATGATGGCCGGCGTCGCGTTGCCGGCGCTATGGCCGACGCTCACCGCGATCCTGATCGCGGCCTTGCTGGTCGGCGGCACCTACATGGTGGTGACGATGCTGGGATTGCGCGAAGCGCGTCGCGCGGCCGGCGCGGAAGCCACGTCGTTCATCGCGGTGATGACCGCGGCGTTCGCGATCGGCCAGATCGTCGGCCCCTTGGTGGTCAACGCCGTCGCGCATCGGCCGCACGGGTTCGCGGCGGCGTTGCTCGGCGCTGCAGTCGTGCTTCTGCTCGCAGCGGTTTCGCTGTGGCGATCGTTGCGCAACGCGTAGGTTGGTGCTGAGCGCAGCGAAGCCCAACGCAATGTGACGATTACGTCAGGCTTCTCCCCCGGCAAGCCGGGGATCAGCCCAACCTACGGCAAAATTGCCTGTGAGGATGGGGATCAACCCCACCTACACCACCGGCACCTTGCGGAGGTTGCTCTCGGGATCCAGCCAGAACGAATCGTTGGCGAAGCGCTTGAACAGGTCGGGCGGCAG
>Ga0207705_10001256_pt1 | contig 20393 bp, 21 predicted proteins | sample KBSC13metaG_FD_184314 | JGI IMG/M metagenome (GOLD analysis project Ga0207705, IMG submission 184314) | Corn rhizosphere microbial communities from Kellogg Biological Station, Michigan, USA - KBS C1-3 metaG (SPAdes) (version 2) | ecosystem: Host-associated > Plants > Roots > Rhizosphere > Soil ... | reverse complement strand
CCGCAGCGCCCGGTGCACGCGCACGAGCGCCGTGACGTGGCTCGGCAGGCCGACGAAGTCGCGCGCGAAACGGGTCGTCAGCGGCCGGCCGACGAGCGCGGAACCGAGGAAGACCGCCGCCAGGACGAACGCGTTGATCGTCGGGGTGAGCAGGTAGACGAACGTGGAGTGGAAGGCGAGCGCGATCCCGGTGCGCGTGGTGAAGAGCAGCGCCGCGACCAGCAGCACCGCCGGCATGGCCCCGCCGCGCAGCCACCGGCGCGCGATCATGAGGTAGCACCACGCCAGGCCGGCGACCAGCGCCCAGACCAGGCCCGACAGGTGCAGCATCGCCCAGAAGATCGCGGCCGGCACGAGCGTCGCCTCGACGACCTGCACCCCGATCCGGCCCAGCATCGAGCGCAGCGGGGGCATGTCGATCCCGTGGCGGGCGCTCATACGGTCTCTCTCGTCGCGGGCGGAGCGTTCATGGTCACCCAGACGGGTGGACGCGAACCCCGAAAAGCCTGAGAAGGGGCTGTCAGCACGTGCTGGCCGTCGGGACCTTCAGCGAGACGAAGTAGTCGTCGACAGGGCGGACGATGCAGTTCGGGGCGCCGTTGCGGAACACCGTGTGCCCGTCTCCGACGTGCGTGAGCAGGACGCCGTGGGCCAGCTGCTTCACGAGCGCCTGCGCCCACATGTAGGGGGTGGCCGGGTCGCGGGTGGTCCCGATGACGACGATGGACGGGCTGCCCTCGCCGGACACGGCGTGCGGGGTCCCCTCCGGCGGGACGGGCCAGGTCGCGCAGCCCAGACCGGAGAGCGCGATCGCCGGCCCGAAGCGGGGATAGGTCTTGCCGACCCTCGCCGCGAGGTCGTAGTACGGCCCCTCCGTGCGCGGCCACGGCCGGTCGACGCAGTTGACCGCGAAGTTCGCCTCGTCGGTGTTCTCGTAGCCGTTGCTGTGCCGGTCCAGGTAGCTGTCGTTGAGCTCGAGCAGGAGGCGGCCGTCGCCGTGCTCGGCGTCGGCGAGGCCCTGCGCGATGGCCGGCCAGCCGTTGCCGCGGCTGTAGAGGCCGGCGCCGACGCCGAGCTGGAACTCGTCCGGGCCGACCGTGCGGCTGCCCTCGCCCGGCAGGTCGTGCTGCTCGACCTTGGCTGCGAGGGCGTCGTACGCCTTGCCGAGGTCCCCGGAGACCGAACGCCGGAAAGCGCAGTCGGTCTGCTGGCAGTTGGCCAGGAACGCATCGAGCGCGACGTCGAAGCCCTTGCTCTGCCCCGCCAGCAGCTGGTCCCAGGTCGAGGTCGGGTCGAGCGCGCCGTCGAGGACCATCGCCCGGACGTGCGTCGGGAACTGGTCGAGGTAGGACGCGCCGATGGCGGTGCCGTAGGAGTAGCCGAGGTAGGTCAGCTTCGCGTCACCGAGCGCAGCGCGCACCCGGTCCATGTCCTGGGCCACGACCCTCGTCGAGACGTAGGGCAGGATCCGCGCCGACCGCGCCTCGCACCCGTCGGTCAGCTTCTTGTTGCCGGCCGACAGCTGCTGGCGCTCCGTGGCGTTGTCCGGCACCGGGTCCAGGTGGAAGTAGGCGTCCAGCTGCGAGGTCGACAGGCACCGCACAGGTGCGGTGAGCCCGACGCCGCGCGGGTCGAAGGCGGCCAGGTCGAAGTGCTGCCGCAGGGTCTTCGGGTATGTCGCGTAGGTGTCCTTGAGGAAGCCCACGGCGGACGCGCCCGGCCCCCCGGGGTTCACGAGCAGCGACCCGATCCGGTCGCTGCCGGTCGCCTTGTGCCGCGTGATCGCGATGCCGACCGTGCCGAGCGCCGGCTTGGCCGGGTCGAGCGGGACCGTCAGGGTGGCGCACTGGAAGCCGCCGCCGCAGGACCGCCAGCTCAGCGCGGCGGGCTTCGGTGCAGCGCTCGTCGGCGCCGCCGGCGTCGTCGTGGACGCCGTGCTGACCGGCGCGGCCGTCGTCGGCGCCACTGTCGGGCTCGGGGCGGCACCCTTGCTCCCGCTGCTGCACGCGGCGGCGAGGGCGAGGGTCAGGACCAGAGCCGCAGGGAGTCGACGCACCCGACCAGTCTGCCGGAAGAGGCGCACGCCACGCGGAAGGCCCAGCGCCATCGAGCGCGTCACGCGAGTAGCCTTGCCTTTCGGCAGCCAGCCACATGACTTACTCCACGAGGCGGCGTTCTCAGCGTGTCAGCGCACCCACACGAGCAAAGCGAGCAGACCAGCGGCACCCCCGACTTCGGGGCCAACGAGTGGTACATCCAAGAGCTCTACGAGGACTACCGGAAGGACCCGCAGAGCGTCCCGGAGACCTGGCGGAGCTTCCTCGCCGACTACTCGCCCACCAACGGCAACGGTGCGCCCGCCCCCGCCGCCCCCGTTGCGTCCGCTCCGGTGAGCACGCCCGCCGCGGCGCCCGAGCGGACGCAGGCTCCCGCCGCACCTGCCCCCGCCCCGGCCGCCCCCGTTGCGTCCGCTCCGGTGAACCCGCCCGCCGCCAAGCCCGAGCGGACGCAAGAACCGGCCGCCGAGGCGCCCGCGCAGCCGACGACCACCCCGCTGAAGGGCGCCGCCGCCCGCGTCGTCGCGAACATGGAGGCCTCGCTCGAGGTCCCGACCGCCACCTCCGTGCGGGCCGTGCCGGCGAAGCTGCTCGCCGACAACCGCACCGTCATCAACAACCACCTGCGCCGCAGCCGCGGCGGCAAGGTCAGCTTCACGCACCTCATCGGCTTCGCCCTGGTCAAGGCCGTCGCCGACGTGCCGGTCATGAACCTGTCGTTCGCCGAGGTCGACGGCAAGCCGCAGGTCGTCACGCCGGCGCACGTCGGGCTCGGTCTGGCGATCGACCTGCAGAACGCCAACGGCACCCGCTCGCTCGTCGTCGCCGCCATCAAGGAGGCGGACACCCTCGACTTCGCGCAGTTCCTCGCGGCGTACGAGGACATCGTCAAGCGGGCCCGCAACGGCAAGCTCACCACCGAGGACTTCCAGGGCTCGACGATCAGCCTCACCAACCCGGGCGGCATCGGCACCGTCCACTCCGTCCCGCGGCTCATGCAGGGCCAGGGCGCGATCATCGGCGTCGGCGCGATGGAGTACCCCGCCGAGTGGCAGGGCGCGTCGGAGGAGACCCTCACGGACGCCGCGATCAGCAAGATCATCACGCTGACCTCGACGTACGACCACCGCATCATCCAGGGCGCGCAGTCGGGTGAGTTCCTGCGCCGCATGCACCAGCTGCTGCTCGGCGAGGACGGCTTCTACGACGAGGTCTTCAACGCTCTGCGCATCCCGTACGAGCCGGTCCGCTGGGTGCCCGACGTCTCGGCATCCCACGAGGGCGACCTCGACAAGGGCACGCGGGTCATGGAGCTCATCCACTCCTACCGCGTCCGCGGCCACCTCATGGCCGACACCGACCCGCTGAACTTCAAGGTCCGCACCCACCCCGACCTCGACGTCATCAAGCACGGCCTCACGCTGTGGGACCTCGACCGGACGTTCCCGGTCGACGGCTTCGCCGGGCAGCGGGTCATGAAGCTGCGCGACATCCTCGGCGTCCTGCGCGACTCCTACTGCCGCAACGTCGGCATCGAGTACATGCACATCCAGGACCCGGCGCAGCGCAAGTGGATCCAGGAGCGGGTCGAGAAGAAGTCCGACCAGCCCGACCGCGACCTGCAGCTGCACGTCCTCAAGCGGCTCAACGCCGCGGAGGCGTTCGAGAACTTCCTGCAGACCAAGTTCGTCGGGCAGAAGCGCTTCAGCCTCGAGGGCGGCGAGTCCGTGATCCCGATGCTCGACGCGTTCCTGCAGGGCTCGGCGAAGGCCGGTCTCGACGAGGTCGTCATCGGCATGGCGCACCGCGGCCGCCTCAACGTGCTGGCCAACATCGTCGGCAAGAGCTACGGCCAGATCTTCCGCGAGTTCGAGGGGACGATCGACCCGCGCACCGTGCAGGGCTCCGGCGACGTGAAGTACCACCTCGGCGCCGAGGGCACCTTCACGGCCACAGACGGCTCGACGACGCGGGTGTCGCTCTGCGCCAACCCCTCCCACCTGGAGGCCGTCGACCCGGTGCTCGAGGGCATCGTCCGCGCCAAGCAGGACGTCATCGACAAGGGCGAGGCCGGCTTCACCGTCCTGCCGCTGCTCATCCACGGCGACGCCGCGTTCGCCGGTCAGGGCGTGGTCGCCGAGACGCTGCAGATGGGCCAGCTCCGCGGCTACCGCACAGGCGGTACGGCCCACATCGTCATCAACAACCAGGTCGGCTTCACGACGGCCCCCGAGAGCTCGCGCTCGTCGACGTACTCCACCGATGTCGCCCGCACGGTGCAGGCGCCCATCTTCCACGTCAACGGCGACGACCCCGAGGCGTGCGTCCGGGTGGCGCTGCTGGCCTTCGAGTTCCGTCAGGCGTTCAAGAAGGACGTCGTCATCGACATGGTCTGCTACCGCCGGCGCGGGCACAACGAGGGCGACGACCCGTCGATGACCCAGCCGCTGATGTACGACGTCATCGACCGCAAGCGCTCGGTCCGCAAGACCTACACCGAGCAGCTCGTCGGTCGTGGTGACATCACCATCGAGGAGGCCGAGGAGGCGCTGAAGGACTACCAGGCGCAGCTCGAGCGGGTCTTCGCCGAGACCCGCGACGCCGCGACCTCGTCCGCCGCCGAGCCGCCGATGGTCAAGGCGCTCGACCTGTCCGCCATCCCGACCGCCGTCGAGCAGGACGTGCTCGACGCGATCGGAAAGGCGCACACCGCCCTGCCGGACGGCTTCACGCCGCACCCGAAGCTCGCTCCCCTGCTGGAGAAGCGCGCGGGCATGGTGACCGACGGCAACATCGACTGGGGCTTCGGGGAGATCCTCGCCTTCGGCTCGCTGCTGCTCGAGGGGCGCCCGGTCCGGCTCGCCGGTCAGGACAGCCGCCGCGGCACCTTCACGCAGCGCCACGCGACCCTCATCGACCGCAACAGCGGTGCCGAGTGGACGCCGATCCGCTACCTCGACGAGGACCAGGGGACCTTCTACGTCTACGACTCCCTGCTGAGCGAGTACGCCTGCCTCGGCTTCGAGTACGGCTACTCCCACGAGCGCCCCGAGGCGCTCGTGTGCTGGGAGGCGCAGTTCGGCGACTTCGTCAACGGCGCCATGACCATCATCGACGAGTTCATCAGCTCCGGTGAGGCGAAGTGGGGCCAGCGGTCGTCCGTGACGCTGCTGCTGCCCCACGGCTACGAGGGGCAGGGCCCGGACCACTCCTCGACCCGCATCGAGCGGTTCCTGCAGCTGTGCGCCGAGGACAACATGACCGTCGCCTACCCGACCACACCTGCGCAGCACTTCCATCTGCTGCGCGCCCAGTCCCTCGCCGAGGTGAAGCGCCCGCTCGTCGTCGTGACGCCGAAGTCCCTGCTGCGCCTCAAGGCCGCTGTGTCCCAGCCGGGCGACTTCACGAGCGGCTCGTGGCAGCCCGTGCTGCTCGACCCCGAGGCGCCGGACGCCGCCGGCGTCACCCGCGTCGTGCTGTGCAGCGGCAAGGTCTACTACGACCTCGCGGCCGCGCGGCGCAAGGCCTCCGACAGCTCGGTCGCCCTGGTGCGTGTGGAGCAGCTCTACCCGGTGCCCGGCGCTCAGGTCCGTGACGCTCTCGCTGCGTACCCGAACGCGACCGACGTCGTGTGGGTGCAGGAGGAGCCGGCCAACCAGGGCGCGTGGGCCCACATCGCGCTCTCGCTGCCGGAGCAGCTGCCCGCCGAGGTCCGGCTCCGCCGCGTCTCCCGTCGCGCGTCCGCCTCGCCTGCCGCCGGCTCGTCGAAGGTGCACGAGGCGGAGCAGACGGCGCTCGTCGAGGCTGTCTTCGCTCGTTAGGGCTGCCTGCTGATGTACTTCACCGACCGCGGCCTGGAGGAGCTCGCTCAGCGGCGTGGCGAGGAGGAGGTCACCCTCGCCTGGCTGGCTGAGCGGCTGCGCGAGTTCGTCGACGAGCACCCCGAGTTCGAGGTGCCGATCGAGCGCGTCGCCACCTGGCTTGCACGTCTGGACGACGAGGAATGAGCTCGGGTCCCGTCCACGTCGACCTCATGACGCACGACGTCCCCGCCACGTGCGCCTTCTACGGCGCCGTCCTCGGGTGGTCGTTCGAGGCGATGGGCCCGGCGCAGTCCGCGCGGGTCGGCGGCCGGCAGGCCGCCGCGATCGTGCCGCCGTTCGACGGGACGACAACGGGCTGGACGATCTACTTCGGGTCTGCCGACATCGCCGCCACCGAGGCCACCATCGTCTCGGCCGGCGGCTCGCTCGTGCTGCCCCACGGCGACGTCGGTGACATGGGCAAGCTGCTGCTCGCCACCGATCCGATCGGCGCGCGCTTCGGCATCTGGCAGGCCGGCACCAAGAAGGGCACGGACAGCTGGAGCTCTCCCGGCTTCCCGTGCTGGACCGACCTCCGCGCCACAGATCCCCGTGCTGCGCAAGCGTTCTACGCGGAGGCGCTCGGCTGGTCCTACACGCCCGTCGAGACGGCTCCCGCCGACTACTGCACCTACTCGCTCGGCGGGGACCCGCTCGGTGGCATCGGTGGCCTGATGGGCGCCCCGTCCTCGCAGTGGCTGGTCTACTTCGCGGTCCCGGACGTCGACGATGCCGCCGCCGCAGCGGCTGAAGCGGATGGCCGCGTCGACGCCGAGCCGTTCGCCAGCCCCTACGGGCGCATGGCCTCCCTGCGCGACCCCGCCGGCCAGCCCTTCTGGATCACCCAGCTCCCCTCGTGACGCGGTAGGTCGGCATCGTGGGCTACCCCGGGGACGAGCTGGTCAACGCGGCCGTCACGCTCGACCGGGAGTACGTGCTCCACGCCCCGGCCGGCGCCGTCTGGCCCTGGCTCGAGCAGGTCGGCAAGGGCCGCGGCGGCTGGTACGCGCCCAGCTGGTTCGAGCGGCTGACGCCGGCCCGTTTCCACGCCGCTCGCGAGCTCGACCCGCGGTGGTCGCTCACCCTCGGCGACGTCGTCCCCGACTACGGCCCGTCGGACTTCACGGTGGCCGTCCTCGACCCGCCGCACGCCCTGGTCCACTGCGGCGAGCACAAGGGAGCGCGCTTCACGTGGGCACTTCTGCTCACCGATGTCGAGGGCGGCCGCAGCGTCCTGCACTTCCGGTTCCGCATCAGCCGAGCAGGGCGGGTCCTGCGCACCGTCGGCGACCTGTTCGACCACGCGACGATCGCCCTGCTCGTCGCCGGCCTCAGAGAGCGCGTCGCCGGACCGGTCTGAGCTGCCAGGCGATCGCGGCTCCAAGGATGAACCCGATCACGTGGGCGAGGTACGCCACCCCCGACCCGCTCGCGCCGGCGTTGGACCGCAGCGACAGGTACTGCAGGACGAACCAGCTGCCGAGCACCAGCCACGCCGGCAGCCGCAGCGGGAGGAAGAAGAAGAACGTCAGCAGCGACAGGACCTTCGCCCTCGGGTACATGACGAAGTACGCGCCCAGCACGCCCGCGATCGCCCCCGACGCACCGACCAGCGGCGCGGTCGACGACGGCTGCACCAGCGCGAAGCCGTACGTCGCGGCGTAGCCGCAGAACAGGTAGAAGACGAGGTACCGCAGCCGGCCCAGCCGGTCCTCGACGTTGTTGCCGAAGACGAAGAGGAACAGCATGTTGCCCAGCAGGTGCAGCCACGAGCCGTGCAGGAACATGGCCGTCAGCACGGACACGACGGGCCGCTTGGAGAACGGCGGCGGGTGCTGCTCCACGCAGCCCACCCGGTTGCCGGAGCGCCCCACCTCCCCGGTCGCCGCCACCGGCTCCGGCCGGTTGTGCACCAGCTCGTCCGGCACGGCGGCGTAGTGGTCGAAGTACGCCTGCGTGCGGCACTGCTGCGACAGCGGTGTGCTGCCGACGAGGTGGGCCGCCAGGGGGCTCAGCACGAACACCACGACGTTGATCGCGATGAGCAGCCAGGTCAGGTAGCCCGGCCGCCGCGTCGGGTTGTCGTCATGGACGGGCAGCACCATCAGACGGTGAGGACCAGCTTGCCGAACACGTCGCCCTCAGCCAGCTTGGCGAAGCTCGCCGCCGCGTCGGACAGGGGACGCACGTCGCTGATGACCGGCCGCACACCCGTGGCCGCGACGAAGCCGAGCAGGTCGCGCAGCTCGTCGCGCGATCCCATGGTCGACCCGATCACCCGCAGCTGCAGGAAGAACAGCCGGTTGAGGTCCGCAGAGGGATCGGCCCCTGTCGTCGCCCCCGACACGACGAGCGTGCCACCCGGCCGCAGCGCCTTCATCGAGTGCGACCACGTCGCCTTGCCCACGGTCTCGAGGACGGCGTCGACGCGCTCAGGCAGCCGAGCACCCGTCTCGAAGGCCTCGTGGGCCCCGAGCTCGACGGCCTGGGCGCGCTTGCCCTCGTCGCGGCTCGTCGCCCAGACCCGGTAGCCGGCGGCTCGGGCGAGTGCGATGGCCGCGGTCGCCACGCCGCCCCCTGCCCCCTGGACGAGGACGGTCTGGCCGGGCCGGAGCCCGGCCTGGGTGAAGAGCATGCGGTACGCGGTGAGCCACGCCGTGGGCAGGCAAGCCGCCTGCTCCCACGACAGCTCGGCGGGCTTCGGCAGCACGTTCCGCGCCGGCACGACGACCTGCTCGGCGAGCGTGCCCTGGTGCTGCTCGGACAGCAGCGTGCGCTTGGGGTCGAGCGTGTCGTCCCCGATCCACCCCTCGCTGGCCACGACGGCGTGCACCACGACCTCGCTGCCGTCGTCCAGCGTCCCGGCGGCGTCGCAGCCGAGCGTCATCGGCAGCTGGTCCGCACGCAGGCCCACGCCCCTGAGCGACCACAGGTCGTGGTGGTTCAGAGCGGCGGCATGCACGTTCACGCGCACCCAGCCGCTCGGCACCGTCGGGTCGGCAACCTCCCCGACGGTGAGGCCCGACAGCGGGTCGTCGGCCGATTGGGAGGTGCAGGTCACGGCAAGCATGCAGCGACCCTAAGGGTGAGGCGACGGAGCCCCTCCGTACCCCTCCTTGCGTCCGCCCGGTGCAGGCGACAGCCGTGTCCGCCGGAGCGGACGCAAGCGGCTACAGGCGGGCGACGCCGTCCCGGCGCGCCGCTTCGGCCACCGCCGCGGCGACGGCCGGTGCCACGCGCGGGTCGAAGGCCGACGGGATGACGCAGTCCTCGGACAGCTCGTCGGTGACGACGTCGGCCAGGGCGAAGGCCGCTGCCTGCTTCATGCCCTCGGTGACGCACCGCGCCCGCACGTCCATGGCGCCCTTGAAGACGCCCGGGAAAGCCAGCACGTTGTTGATCTGGTTCGGGAAGTCCGAGCGCCCCGTGGCGATGACCCGGGCGCCGGCCTTGCGCGCGTCGTCGGGGTGGATCTCGGGGTCGGGGTTGGCCATCGCGAAGACGATGGCGTCCGGCGCCATGGTGGCGACCGCGTCGATCGAGATCTTGCCCGCCGAGAGCCCGAGGAAGACGTCGGCACCGGCGAGGGCGTCCTCGATCGCACCGGTGAAGGCGCCCCGGTTGCTGATGGTGGCGAACATCCGCTTCTCCTCGTTGAGGTCGGTGCGGTCGATGTGCACCATCCCCTTCGAGTCGGCGATCGCGAGGTCGCCGATGCCGGCTTCGAGGATCATCTTCGACACCGCGATGCCGGCCGCGCCGGCACCGCTCACGACCACGCGCAGGTCGCCCAGGGTGCGGCCGGTGACCTTGGCGGCGTTGCGCAGCGCGGCGAGCGTCACGATCGCCGTGCCGTGCTGGTCGTCGTGGAAGACGGGGATGTCGAGGCGCTCCTGCACCCGGCGCTCGACCTCGAAGCAGCGGGGTGCGCTGATGTCCTCGAGGTTGATCCCGCCGAAGGCCGGCGCCAGCCGCACCACGGTCTCGACGAGCTCGTCGGTGTCGGTGACGTCGAGGCAGATCGGCACGGCGTCGACGCCGCCGAAGTGCTTGAACAGCATGGCCTTGCCCTCCATGACGGGCAGGGCCGCCTTGGCGCCGATGTCGCCGAGGCCGAGGACCGCCGTGCCGTCGGTCACGACGGCGACGGTGCGCGACATCCAGGTGTAGTCGTAGACGAGGTCGGGCTCCTCCGCGATGGCCGTGCAGATGCGCGCGACGCCGGGGGTGTAGGCGAGAGAGAGGTCGTCGCGGGTCTCGAGCGGCACGGTGAGCGCCACCTCGATCTTGCCGCCGCGGTGAAGGGCGAAGGCCGGGTCCGCGTCGCGGGACTCAGTGCTCACGACGACAAGGTCCTCCAAGAACGTGGTCACAGGTACTCCAAGAGAGCTGTCAGGAAGGCGCGACAGCGGGTGGAGCGCGCGGGACGGTCGGGGGTTGCCCGGGGACAACATCGTGTCACAGCGGTTGCTCCGGACCGACACCGCCCGTGGCGTGCAACGATGCGCCGACCAAGATCCACGACCCCCGGAGGTCCTCCGTGCGCCACCGCCGCCTGCTCAGCGCGCTCCCCCTCGTCGCGCTGCCCCTCGCCCTCACCGCGTGCAGCGGGTCGAGCGACAACTCGACGGTGCAGTCGCCGCCCTCGGGCAGCAGCTCGGCGGGCAGCCTGTCCAACCTGCTGCCGGCGGCCGTCAAGTCCAAGGGCAAGCTCGTCGTGGGCAGCGACATCTCCTACGCGCCCGTCGAGTTCAAGGACGACAGCGGCAAGGTCGTCGGCATCGACCCCGACCTGGGCGCGGCGATCGGCCAGAAGCTCGGCATCACGCTCGAGTTCCAGAACGCCACCTTCGACGGGCTCATCACCTCGCTGACCTCGAAGCGCATCGACCTGATCATGAGCGCCATGAGCGACAACAAGAAGCGCCAGGCGTCGGTCGACTTCGTCGACTACTTCAACGCCGGCACCTCGATCATCGTCGCCAAGGGCAACCCCAAGGGCATCAAGAGCGTGGACGACTTCTGCGGCCAGACGGTCGCGATCCAGCGGGGCACGACGCAGGACGACGTGGCGACCCAGCAGCAGACGAAGTGCAAGGCAGCCGGCAAGCCCCTCACGGTGCTGAAGTTCGACACCGACCCCGAGGCGCTGCTCCAGATCAAGCAGGGCCGCGCGGTCGCCGACATGAACGACTTCCCTGTCGCGGCCTACACCGCCAAGAAGGACCCGTCCTTCGAGGTCGTCGGCCAGCAGATCGGTGCCGGCCCCTACGGCATCGCGGTGCCGAAGGACCAGACCCAGCTGCGTGACGCCATCAAGGCCGCCGTGCAGGCGCTCATCGACGACGGCGAGTACAAGGCCATCCTCGACAAGTGGCAGGTCGACCAGGGCGCGCTGACGACAGCGACGGTGAACGCCGGCACCTGATGACCGAGAGCCAGGTGACCGCACCGGAACAGCTCGTCGCCGTTCCGGTGCGGCACTACGGCCGTTACGTCAGCGGGGTCGTCGTCCTCGTCCTGCTGGCCCTGCTCGTCCGGGCCTTCGCCGACGCGAAGAACATCCACTGGGAGGTGTTCCGCAGGTTCCTGACGGTGCACAACGTCCTCGTCGGCGCCTGGCACACCCTCGAGATCAGCGTGCTGGCCCAGCTGCTCGGCATCGCCCTCGGCATCGTCGTCGCCGTCATGCGCTCCTCGGGCAACCCGGTCACCGGCGCCGTCGGCTGGCTCTACGTGTGGTTCTTCCGCGGCACACCGGTCCTGCTGCAGCTGTTCCTCTGGTACAACCTCGGCCTCGTCTTCCCGACGATCCTCGGCCACGCGACGCCGCAGATCATGACGCCCTTCCTCGCCGCGCTCCTCGGCCTCGGCATCAACGAGGGCGCCTACATGGCCGAGATCGTGCGCGCCGGCATCAGCGCGGTCGACGAGGGCCAGACCGAGGCCGCCCAGGCACTCGGGATGCGCCGCGGGCTGCTCCTGCGCCGGGTCGTCCTCCCCCAGGCGATGCGGGTCATCATCCCGCCGACCGGCAACGAGTTCATCAACATGCTGAAGACCTCGTCTCTCGCCTTCGCGATCACGTACCCGGAGCTCACCCGGTCGGTGACGGACATCTACACCAACAACCTCAAGATCTTCGAGCTGCTGTTCGTGGCCGCGACCTGGTACCTCGTCATCACGACGGTCTTCACGATCGGGCAGTTCTACCTCGAGCGGCGCTACGCCCGCGGCTCGTCCCGGCAGCTGCCCCCCACTCCCCTGCAGCGCCTCCGAGCGGCGGTCACCCGTTGACGCCGACGGTCACGCCCATGGTGAAGGCCGAGGGCGTCCACAAGTCCTTCGGCAAGCTCGAGGTCCTCAAGGGGATCGACCTGGAGGTCCAGCCTGGCGAGGTCTGCTGCCTGCTCGGCCCGTCCGGCTCGGGCAAGTCGACCTTCCTGCGCTGCATCAACCACCTCGAGAAGGTCACGGCCGGCCGGCTGTCCGTGGACGGAGAGCTGGTCGGCTACCGGCAGCAGGGCGACAAGCTCTACGAGCTGAGGGAGCGCGAGACCGCCGCCAAGCGCGCCGAGATCGGCATGGTCTTCCAGCGCTTCAACCTCTTCCCGCACATGACGGCGCTGGGCAACGTCATCGAGGCTCCGCTGCACGTGCGCCGGACCTCCAAGGCCGAGGCCATCGCGCAGGGGACGTCGCTGCTGGCCCGTGTCGGCCTCTCGGACAAGGTCGACAGCTACCCGGCGCAGCTCTCCGGCGGCCAGCAGCAGCGCGTCGCGATCGCCCGCGCGCTGGCGATGAAGCCGAAGCTCATGCTCTTCGACGAGCCGACCTCCGCCCTCGACCCCGAGCTCGTCGGCGAGGTGCTCGACGTCATGCGCGGTCTCGCCAAGGACGGCATGACGATGGTCGTCGTGACCCACGAGATGGGCTTCGCCCGCGACGTCGGCGACACGGTCGTCTTCATGGACGGCGGCGTCGTCGTCGAGCAGGGCGCCCCGAAGCAGGTCATCAACGATCCGCAGCACCCCCGTACCAAGGCCTTCCTCGGCAAGGTCCTCTAGCTAGGTGCGGGTACGGCGGCGGGGCGGCCAGTAGCGGAAGAGCACCCTCGCGTCGACGTCCGCGACGCCGGACGGTCCGTCCGCGAAGGGGTTGTCCGAGGCGAGCTCCCAGCCGCCGTCGGCCGGCGCCACGGCTCGCTTGACCACCAGCAGCGACGGGCGCGAGCGGAACCGCCCCACGACCAGCGACCCGGGGGTGATGCGGGCGCCACGGAGCACGACGAGGCAGTCACCGGAGCGCAGCGTGGGCACCATCGAGGGCCCGCGCACCAGCACGGTCCCGATGCGCATGCCGCCCCCCGAGGGTCATAGGTTGGAATCACCCCATCCGGAAGGACACATCATGCGCTTCCTCAAGCCGCGAACCGTCGTCAGCGCCCACTGCGACCTGCCCTGCGGCGTCTACGACCCCGCGCAGGCGCGCATCGAGGCGGAGTCGGTCAAGGCGGTCCAGGAGAAGTACCAGGGCAACGAGGACCCGACGTTCCGCGCCCGCGCCATCGTCATCAAGGAGCAGCGCGCCGAGCTGGTCAAGCACCACCTCGACGTCCTGTGGACCGACTACTTCAAGCCCCCGCACTTCGAGAAGTACCCCGACCTGCACAACCTGTTCAACAGCACGATCAAGCAGGCCTCGGCGTGCAAGCAGAGCAACGACCCGGCCGACGGCCAGAAGCTGCTCGACGGCATCGCCAAGATCGACGCCGTCTTCTGGGAGACCAAGAAGGCCTGACCCTGAGCGTCTACGTCGTCCGCCACGGCCAGACCGCCTGGTCGCAGGCCGGGAAGCACACCGGCCGGACGGACGTCCCGCTCACCGACGAGGGCGAGGCCCAGGCACGCAGCCTGGCGCCTCGCCTTCGTCGGGACTGGGCCCTCGTCCTCGCGAGCCCGCTACAGCGCGCCTGGCGCACCGCGGAGCTGGCCGGGCTGACGCCCACGGCCGAGCCCGACCTCGTCGAGTGGGACTACGGCTCTGCGGAGGGCCGGACGACCGAGGAGATGAGCGCCGAGCGGCCCTGGTGCATCTGGGAAGCCGGCGGTCTGGGCGAGACGCTCGACGACGTCGCGGAGCGCACCAGGCGGGTGCTCGCCAAGGTCCCCGCCGACGGCGACACCTGCCTCGTCGCCCACGGCCATGTGCTGCGGATCCTGACCGCCGTCTTCCTCGGCCAGGCCCCACGCCTGGGCCAGCACCTGGTCCTCGACGCCGCCGCGATCGGCGTCCTCGGCTCGGAGCACGACTGGCCGGCTCTGACAGGCTGGAACCGATGATTCGCCACGCCCTGCCGTCGGACGTGCCGGTCATCCGGCAGCTGGTGCAGGAGCTGGCCGAGTACGAGAAGGAGCCCGACGCCGTCGAGGCCACGGAGGCCGACCTCCACGCCGCGCTCTTCGGGCCGGACCCCTCGGCCGCCTGCCACGTCGCGGAGCTGGACGGCTCGGTCGTCGGCTTCGCGCTGTGGTACCGCACGTTCAGCACGTGGACCGGCCGCCCCGGGCTGTGGCTCGAGGACCTCTTCGTCCGGCCCGCGGCCCGCGGCAGCGGGCTCGGCAAGGCACTGCTGGTCGAGCTCGCACGGACCGCGGTGGAGCGCGGCTGGACCCGCTTCGAGTGGTGGGTGCTCGACTGGAACACCCCCGCCCAGGGCTTCTACCGCAGCCTCGGCGCGCGTCCCGAGGACGACTGGACGGTCTGGCGCGTGGACGGAGACGCGCTGACCCGGCTGGCTGGCGGCTAGCCCGAACGGACCAGTGCGAACCGCCCTCTTCAACCATGTCGATCTGTGATCGGGCATTCACAGAATGTGATGGTGTCCCCCCGCACGGCCCTTGCCCTGATGCTCGGCGCCCTCTCGACGGCCGCGGTTCCGTTGTCGGCAGGTGCGTCCTACGGCGTCCGGTCCGCGACGGCGATCCTCGCCGCGGTGCTGCTGCTGCGGATCGGCACGGCCGCCGGGCGCGCATCGCGCGTCCTGCTCGCCGCCGCGCTCCTCATGGGTGTCGCGAGCGGCCTCGTCGCGACCGCCCACCTCGTCGTCACCGGGCACCCGTCCCCGACGGGTGCCGCGGCCGACTGGACGTACCTCGCCTACGGCCCGCTCGCCGTCGCCGGCCTCCTGACCCTGCCGCGCCACGCCCAGGACGGACCCTGGCGCGCGAAGGCGCTCGCGGAGGCGGCGATCGTGGTGAGCTCGCTCGCCTTCGCTCTGTCCGACATCATGGTCGAGCTCGTCAACAGCAGCGGCACGAGCCGCGTCGCCCGCGCAGCGGCGCTCGGCTACCCGGTCAACGCGGTCTTCGTGCTCACCGTCCTGCTCGTCACGATCCCCCGGCTCCCCGGGCAGCTGCGGCCGTTCCTGCGCTACTGCGCCGTCGGCTTCACGCTGCTGATGGTCAGCGACGTGGGCTACAGCGTCGCGGCGCTGCACGGCACGTACACCCCGACCTCCTGGCCGGCGGTGGCCCAGCAGCTCGGCCTGCTGATCATGTGCGCCAGCCCCTTCGCTGCCCGTCAGCGGGTGGAGCTGGTCGCCCACGGACCCGCCGCGCCCTCACAGCTCGAGAGCGCCGCCCCCTACCTCGCCATCGTTCCGAGCGTCCTCTACAGCTCCTGGATGCTGCTGCAGGGCCGGCGCTTCACCTTGACGGAGATGGCGCTGGCGGTCGCGGTCGGCGTCGCGCTCGTCGGCAGGCAGCTGCTCAGCAACGCCGAGCACGCCCGGAGCCTCGCGAGCGCCTTCGACCGTGAGCGCACGGCGCAGGCCGCCGCCCTGCGCGATCCGCTCACCGACCTGTCGAACCGGACCGCCCTGCTCGCCGAGCTCCACCGGCTCCTCGACGGCCCCACGTCGGAGCCCGTCGCGCTGGCGCTGCTCGACCTCGACGACTTCAAGGACGTCAACGACACCCACGGCCACGAGACGGGCGACGCGATCCTCGGCGAGGTCGGCCGCCGGCTGCGCTTCGCGGCACCGCGCACCGCGCTGGTCGCCCGCCTGGGCGGTGACGAGTTCGCGGTCTGCGCGACGGGTACGACGGCCGCGACCTTGGCGGGTTCGCTCACGGCCGCCCTCGACCCGCCGGTGGTCCTCGGCACCCGCCGCTTCACGGTCAGCGCGAGCATCGGCGTCGTCATGGCGGACGCCTGCCACGACGGCGACGCCGCGACGGCCCGGCTCGCCATGTCGCACGTCGACGTCGCGATGTACGAGGCCAAGGCCCGCAAGCACCCGCAGCAGTCGGCTGTGGTCGTGCTCGACGGTCAGGCCCGCGCGCAGGCCGCTGCGCGCGTCCAGCTCCGCGAGGACGTGTCCCACCCCGACCTGGCCGACTTCCGGGTGGTCTTCGAGCCCCTCGTGGACCTCGCCGACGGCACCGTGTCCGGTGCAGAGGCCCTGCTCCGGTGGCGCCACCCGGTGCTGGGCGAGGTCGGTCCTGGGGTGTTCATCCCGCTGGCCGAGCAGGTCGGCGCGATCCACGCCCTGGGCGAGCACGCGCTACGCACCGCGGTCCATGCCCTGGCCGACTGGCTCGACGAGGCCGAGGCCGACGGCGAGCCCCTCGAGCGCGCGTCCATCGGCGTCAACCTCAGCCCCCGCCAGCTCGGTCGGCCGGGACTCGTCGACCTGGTCCGCGACGTCCTGGCCGAGCGGCAGCTGTGGCCGCACCGGCTCGTCCTCGAGATCACCGAGGAGGCGCTCCTCGACGACTGGGAGACCGCAGTCGACGTCATCGAGGACCTGCGCGCGCTCGGCGTCCGGGTCGCGGTCGACGACTTCGGCACCGGCTACAGCTCGCTGCGCTACCTGCGCCGGTTCGACACCACGACGCTGAAGATCGACCGAGAGTTCGTGCAGTCGGTCGCCGACGAGCCCCGCACGCGTGCCCTGGTCGCGAGCGTCATCGACATGGCCCGCGGCCTCGACCTCACCACGGTCGCCGAGGGAATCGAGACGCTCGACCAGCTCGCCGTCCTGCGGGCCCTCGGCTGCAAGTACGCGCAGGGCTACCTCTTCGACAAGCCGATGGAGCGCGACGCGTTCGGCGAGCTCCTCCTGTCGCGCCACCGCTACCCGATGGCGTCGCTGCCGCTGCCCCGCCAGCGCCCGGAGGCCCTGCTGCCGCTCATCCCGCGACGGACCGGCTGACCGCGGCCGCACCGAGGCAGAGCACGAGCGTCAGGCCGAGGTAGCGCCAGGACCGGGCCTGGGCCACCTCGACCGAGAAGGTCGAGAACGTCGTCAGGGCACCGCAGAGGCCGGTACCGACAAGGGCCGTCGCCGAGGGCGAGGCGTGCACGAGCGCGCCCAGCAGAGCGCTGCCGACCACGTTGACGAGCAGCGTCGCGCGCGGGCCCGGCAGCCAGACCGCGGCCAGGAACCGCAGGGGCGCTCCGACCGCCGCGCCCAGGGCGACGTAGAGCGGCGTCACGCGTCGAGCCCCAGCCGGGCTGCGCCGACACCCAGCACCAGGGAGGCGGCGAGGTAGAGAAGAGCGGTCCCGAGGGAGCTCGTGACGGTCTGCACCGCCAGCGCGGACATCGTGGTGAACCCGCCGCAGAAGCCGGTGCCGAGCAGCGGCCGGCTCCAGTGGTCCTGCGCCCGGTTCCGGACGAGCAGCGCGAGCAGCAGCGATCCGACGACGTTGATCGCCAGGGTCGTCCACAGGTGCGGCGCGACCTCGGTCAGTCCCCAGCGCAGGAGACTTCCGGCGACGCCGCCGAGCATGACGAGGAGCAGCGGTCGGATCACGGCAGCAGCCTGCCATCCGCGCGTCGGACGTGCCCCGTGGCTTGATCCACGTCACAGGTGTGAGACGGTCACCTCAGGGCAAGGTTTCGACGAAGATCACCGACCTCGAGGGGGGACGTTGACCGCGAACGGTCAGGCACCAGGCGGCGGGCTCAAAGACACGGTCGTTCTCAAGCTGCCCGCGCAGGGGGCCTACCTCTCGGTCCTGCGCACCGCGACCGCGTCGCTGGCGTCCCGGCTGGACTTCACCATCGACGACATCGAGGACCTGCGCATCGCGGTCGACGAGGCCTGCGCGATGCTGCTGCAGCAGGCCGTGGCGGGGGCCGACCTGACCTGCTCGTTCTCGCTGGACGCCGACGCCATGGCGGTGGCGGTGAGCGTCCCGACAATCGACGGCGCCCTGCCGTCGCGGGACACCTTCGCCTGGACGGTGCTCACGGCGCTGGCCGGCGAGGTCGACAGCGCCGTGGACCTCGACAAGGTGGTCACGCTCTCGCTGCGCAAGACGCGCGCAGACCTGGCACCGGCACAGTGATGACTGCCGCCGACCACAGCACCCAGCCCGCTGCCGACGACACCAGCCCCGAAGACCCGGATCTCGACCCGGACGCGAACGACCCCGACGTCCAGGCCGCGAACGAGGAGCTGAGCTCCGGCCGCAACCAGCGGCTCGCTGCCGACCGCAGCCGCGCCCGCGAGCTGTTCGTGCAGCTCGCCGAGCTGCCCGAGGACGACCCGCGCCGCGCGCGGCTGCGCGACGAGCTCGTCGAGCTGCACCTGCCGCTGGTGGAGTACCTCGCCCGCCGCTTCCGCAACCGCGGCGAGATGCTCGACGACCTCGTCCAGGTCGCCACGATCGGCCTCATCAAGTCCGTCGACCGCTTCGACCTGGAGCGCGGGGTGGAGTTCTCCACCTACGCGACGCCGACCATCGTCGGCGAGATCAAGCGGCACTTCCGCGACAAGGGCTGGGCGATCCGCGTCCCGCGCCGGCTGCAGGAGCTCAAGCTCGCCCTGACCAAGGCGACGAGCGAGCTGTCGCAGCGCAACGGCCGCGCGCCGACGGTCCACGAGCTCGCCGAGCATCTCGGGATGAGCGACGAGGAGGTCCTCGAGGGCCTCGAGTCCGCGAACGCCTACTCCGCGGTCTCCCTCGACGCGCCCGACGGCGGTGACGACGACTCCCCGGCCGTCGCCGACTCGCTCGGGATGGTCGACGAGGCCCTCGAGGGCGTGGAGTACCGCGAGTCCCTCAAGCCCCTGCTGGAGAAGCTGCCCGCGCGCGAGAAGAAGATCCTCATGCTGCGCTTCTTCGGCGGCATGACCCAGTCGCAGATCGCCGCGGAGCTCGGCATCAGCCAGATGCACGTCTCGCGGCTGCTGGCCCGCACCCTCATGCAGCTCCGCGAGGGCCTGCTCGCCGACGACTGACCCGATTTCCACAGCACCCTGGTGCTGTGGAAACGGGGGTCCCGGGGGGGTCAGCGCTCGCGGAAGCGCTCGCGCAGCTCGGGGGTGGCGAACAGGTAGAGCACGGTGCCGGCGACGACCACCAGCGGCAGCGCGACGTACCAGCGGCCGGCGTTGACCAGCGTCAGGGCGACCGGGAACGGGAAGACGTTGAGCAGCACCGCGGGGGTGCGCGCCCAGCCGCGCCCGCGGTCGACACCGCGCGCGAGCAGCAGCAGGACGACGCCCGTCAGGACCGCCGTGCCCGCCTCCAGCAGCGACGGCGCGCGCTCGCTGCGGTCACCCAGGCTGACGATCCCGTACCACGCCCCCAGCCCGGCCAGTGCGATCCCCTCCAGGGCGAGCACGAGGGCGAGTCGGCGGGTCAGCGGCACGGTCCGGCAGACTAACCTGACAGGGTGCGCGCGCTCCTGGTGGTGAACCCGAAGGCCACGACCACGACCGCACGCGCGCGCGACGTGCTCGCGCACGCCCTCGCCAGCGAGGTCAAGCTCGACGTCGCCGAGACGACGCACCGGGGCCACGCGACCGAGCTCGCGGCGCAGGCCGCCCGCGACGGCCTCGACGTCGTCGTCGCCCTCGGCGGCGACGGGACGGTCAACGAGGTCGTCAACGGGCTGCTCCACGAGGGTCCCCAGCCCGGCCTGCCCGCGCTCGGCGTGGTGCCGGCGGGCAGCACCAACGTCTTCGCGCGCGCTCTCGGGCTGCCGAACAACGCCGTGGAGGCCACGAGCCAGCTCCTGGAGGCGCTCCTGGAGGACCGGCGGCGCACGCTCGGCCTGGGCCGGGCGGACGACCGCTACTTCACGTTCAACGCGGGCCTGGGGATCGACGCGGGGGCGGTACGCCGCGTGGAGCGGGCACGCGGCAAGGGGCGCACCGCGACGCAGCCGCTCTACGTCCGCTCCGCGGTGAAGGAGCACTTCCTCGGCCCCGACCACCTGCTCACGCTCGAGCTGCCGGACGGCGGGCAGCTCCGCCTGGCGCTCGCGCTCATCTGCGCCACCGACCCCTGGACCTACCTCGGCGAGCGTCCTGTTCGGCCGTGCCCCGACGCGTCGTTCGACACCGGCCTCGACCTCTTCGGCCTGACCAAGGCGCCGACCCCGGTCGTCCTGCGGCACCTCACCCAGATCCTGCGCGGCAACCCGCACGGCAAGCGCGTGGTGCTCCTGCACG
>Ga0207705_10001254_pt1 | contig 20406 bp, 18 predicted proteins | sample KBSC13metaG_FD_184314 | JGI IMG/M metagenome (GOLD analysis project Ga0207705, IMG submission 184314) | Corn rhizosphere microbial communities from Kellogg Biological Station, Michigan, USA - KBS C1-3 metaG (SPAdes) (version 2) | ecosystem: Host-associated > Plants > Roots > Rhizosphere > Soil ... | reverse complement strand
GGCGTCGTGATGCCGCGCTGCACCAGCAGTCGGGCGACAATGCCATGGATACCGAGCTCGTCCTGCAGAACGCTCTCAGCCTCATCATCGCCCGGCAGCACATGCCAGCGTTTCGGTATGTGAGATCTTCTCATAAATAGTTAGAAAGGAGCAAACGTAGGATTTAGAGTTGTATATACGGGATTGAAATCCCGCGCTGAAACAGGAAGTCCACCTGCGTGGACTCAATGCTTTGGAGTCCACGCAGGTGGACTTCCCATATCAGAACGGCACTTCAGTGCCGGAGAAGTGTGTCAAGGCCGTCCAGGGGTTTCGCGCTGTCCCGGCTGGACCATCTCCGCGACACTGGCGCTGCGCCGCGTCCGGAAATGGCTGACGAGAAAGGTCCCCAGCACGCCGCCCGCCAGTCCGATCGCACCTGAGATGACAATGACTACAGTCAGAGGATACATGCCTCGCAAGGGCCAGATCTGCACTCGATTGTAGTTCATAAAGGCGAACGCCGTGGCAAAAATCGCCAGCAGCACCAGTATCCCTGCTCCTACCTTCACTCTTGCCGTCATGTCGTTCTCCTTAACTTTTGGGTCCGCTCTGCCTCAAAACCTCGACAATGCGTTTCGCGGCGCTGCCATCCCCATAAGGATTCGCGCCCCGGGTCATTTGGGAGTGAAGTCGCGAATCCGTAAGCAAGAGGCGCGCTTCCTGCAAAATCGTTTCGGTATCGGTGCCGATCAGTTTGGCGTTTCCGGCGGTGACTCCCTCCGGACGCTCCGTCGTCTGGCGCAGGACGAGGATCGGGACACCGAGCGAGGGCGCCTCTTCCTGCACGCCGCCGCTGTCGGTGAGAATCAGGGTGGAGCGCTGCATCAGTTTGATGAACGGCACGTAGTCCGGCGGCTCGATCAGATGGATACGCGGTACGGCGCCCAGGAGAGGCCGCAGGGTGTCGCGGACGATCGGGTTGCGGTGCATGGCGACGACGACCTCACAGTCAGTGAACTCGGCGGCAAGCTGCGCGAGCGCCCGCGCGATGTCCGCCATCGGTTCGCCCCAGTTCTCGCGGCGATGCGCTGTCACGAGGATCAGGCGCCGGGTACCTGCCACGATTTCACGGAGCGTTGGATCCGCGAAGGTGTACTCTCGCGAGGCCACGGAGCGCAGGGCGTCGATGCTGGTGTTGCCCGTCACATAGATGCTGTCGGCGGGAATGCCTTCAGCAAGCAGATTCTGCCGCGCCGGTTCGGTCGGTGCAAAGTGCCATGTCGCCAGTTCGCTGGCAAGGCGGCGGTTCATCTCCTCGGGGAACGGATCGTAGAGATTACGGGTTCGCAGGCCCGCCTCGACATGTCCGTAGGCGACTTTATGATAGAAGGCTGCGAGTCCCGCCACAAAGGTCGTGGTCGTGTCGCCCTGCGCGAGGCAGATGTCTGCAGGATGCGCCTGCAAGTCGGCGTCCAGCCCTTCCAGCGCGCGGGTGGTGATCTGCGCCAGGGTCTGCCCGTGCGTCATAATCGCCAGATCGTGGTCGGGGGTCAGTTCAAAGACCCGCAGCACCTGATCCAACTGCTCCCGATGCTGCCCGGTCACGACGACCCGCACCTCGAAATCCTGGGGAGCGCGCTGGAGTTCCAGCACGACAGGCGCCATCTTGACAGCGTCCGGACGCGTTCCGAAGACGCAGAGCACACGAATCGGTCGGGTTTGAGACATTCCACTCCACCAGAAAGAAAGTTGGGCCAGAAAGACCGTTGAATTAGTGGCCGGGACGGCCGATTTTGAATAGAGCCAGCGCAAAAATGCAGAGGACGACCGCCAGACTATAGATAAACCAGACCACCTGGCGTTGATTCCAGCCCCGGTTCAGCAGACGGTGATGGAGATGTCGCTTGTCGGCTTTAGTCAGCGGGGCACGCTCCAGCAGGCGGCGAGTCAGCACATGCACATAGTCGAAGATGGGAAATCCCAGGACCAGCACCGGCACCAGCACCGAAACAGCCGCGGCGACCTTGAACGCCCCGAGGATCGAGACCGCGGAGAGGACCGTTCCCAGTACCCACGCGCCGACCGTCCCCATGATGATCTTGGCGGGATGATAGTTATGCCTCAGGAAGCCGATACATGCGCCGGCCAACGCCGCCGCGATGAGCGCCAGGGTGGCGAACTCCGGGTTGCGCAACTGCACCGCCATCAGCGCCAGGGTCGCCGCGGCGATGGCGCAGACACCGGAGGCAAGTCCATCGACCCCATCGATCGCATCCACGGTCTTCGTCACGACGAAGACCCAGATAATGGTCATCAGGAGCGAGGCGACGAACCCGAGCGGGTGCCAGTTCAGCAAGGCGTTATACGAAGCGGTATTCGCGCTTCCGAAGATGTTGGTGACCCCTTCGATCCGAACTCCGAACGCGAAGAGGATCACTCCGCAGGCGATGAGTGCGAGCGCCTGCCATTTCGCGGCCAGATCCCGAAAATCGTCGATCAGGCCGATCGCCGCCATAAAGCTCGTCGCAACCAGAACGCCTGCGAGTTGCAGCGTCCACGTATGTTGTCCGGCGACCCGGTATTGCCGAAACGTAATGGTCAGAATCGCGGCGATGAGAAACCCGAGGAAGATCGCGACGCCTCCGAGACGAGGCATGGGAACCTTGTTGACACGCCGATCGCCCGGCTGATCGACCGCGCTGCTTTTTTCGGCATAGCGCAGCACGATGGGGGTGATCCACGCCGTCAAAAACGCCGCAATCAGAGCCGCTGCCAGGATCCCGACCATACCGCACTCCCTCCTCGGACCTACTTGCCCTTTTTGTTGAGTAGTTCCTGCGCCGTCATCTTGGGCGTCGCCGTTTTCGGCTTAATGAAGACGAACTCGTCCGGCTTCAGGTTGGCGTCAGGCTTGACCTCGGTGACCGTATGCCGCATGACCAGCGTGCCTTTGACATTCTTGACGGTACGGGCCGCACCATTGCCGAAGGAGACCGGTTTGATGATATTGGGCGTCCGCGTCTCTACTTTGTAGAGGAGTGAGGAGGTACGGTCGATCCACCAGGTCCAGTAGGAGGTCGGGATCGTCGTGATCGTGTTGCCGCTCTTCATCACCACGGGTTTGACGTTGGTCGTGCCGGTGATGACATAGACGGGATGGCCATTAAACGTGGTGGAGGCTTTGACCTTGACATCGACCAGCTCTTTCGGCAGCGTCTTCTGGGTGAGGAAGTACAATGGGTCCAGACCGGCAGCCACATCCGCACGCGTCAGGAGCAACTGCAACAGTCCATCCGTATTCGGCGCCGTCGGCACAGTGAGGTACTGGTTGGGCGTCGGGTCGTACACACTGAAGTTTGCGCCGTCGCTGTAGATGCTGCGGCTGCCGATCGGCGTCTGGAAGAAGATGTAGATCTTGTTCGGGCGCTGAAGTTTCATGACGGATGACGAGCCGATATGTTTGATGGTCTGTCCTGTCGCATCGACCATGATCGTATCGACATTCGCCTGGCCGGAATAGCTGTTGAACTTCTGATACAATGCGAGAGTCTTCAGCAGCAGCGCGCGACCATCCGTCTCCTGCGCCTGGACTGCGCCTATCCCGGCGAACAGAGCGATCATACTCAGGACCAGGTAAAGGAGCTTGCCGTCTCGCAACAGAACGTAAGAGTGAGGACGTGCCGTGGTGTCCTGAAAATGCGCCATAGATATCTCCCGAAAGGTTCTCTCCGATGCCTATCATCTACCTATCGATGCGGTGCGAAGACCCACCTCCGCCTGTTCTGACAGGGCATCACACACAATGCGATTTCTAATTCAGTATAACAGAGATCAGGGAACCGCGTCAACCTGGTCACAAGCCGGTCACAAGCGGGGCAGAAGGGACGCAGTCCCGGTCACAACAGTGTATAATAGAGCCAGGATCGCACAGGCAGGAACCTCGACTTGGAACTTCCTCTGGACAGAATGATCGAACAGGAGAGCCTCTATATCGGCATGCTGGCGACGACCCTCAAGACCGAGAGCGCCTGGTATTTATGCGCCCCGGGCCGCCCGGACTGGGGCGACGCCAACCGCGCACTGCGCCTTCGCGACACAGGTCAGGGGCCGGAAGCGACGGCGCAGGAGGTCGTACACCATCTTCATCGCCTGGGAATGCGTCCCGTCGTCGATGTGGACGCCGTAGCCGAGGCGCAGGGCATCGGTCGGGCGCTGAGACAGATGGGCATGCTGCCGGTGATTGGGCGCTGGCTGCTGATGCGCTACCCGCAAGCCGCTCCTCCCGATGCGTCTGCGCAGGGCATCACCATCTCCCCGATCGCGAACGAAACCGGTCGGGGCGAGGCGAAAGCCTGGATCGATGTCGTCCTGAGCGACGAAGACGACGCTGAGACGCTCCCGATGTGGCAGGATATTGCGGAGCATGAAGCCGCCTACCCGCCCTGCAAACTCTTTCTCGCTTCTCTGGACGGCAGACCGGTCGGGGCGTGCAGTCTCTTTTTAGCCGGTGGCTGTGGTCGGATCGACAGTATGGTCGTCCGTCCGGAATATCGGCGGCGAGGCGTGGCTTCCGCCCTGGTCGCGCGCGCCGTGGCCGACTCCCTGGCGGCAGGCGCCGACCTCACTTATCTCTATACGGAAGGCGGAGGCGCGGGAGCGGCAGTCTACGCAAAACTCGGTTTCGTGGTCTGGGAAGTCAACCTGATACGCCGTCATCTCTTCGCGACCAATTGACAAAAACCCATTTTGACGAATATAATGACGCTATAAAGATCGTTTTCAGCCCCGTCCTGCTTGCATGTAACCACGTATTCGACGCCCTGACGCATGTCGAGTCCCGTTCTCCCTGAGAAAACGGAACCGACCCTCCAGGATTTTCGTCATGCGAAGTAAGCCAGGACGAGTTCCTGTGGCTCTCTTTCGACATGCGTTCCGTTTGCCAATATAGCCATCACACCGTGGGTGTAGAAGGTTTTGAGATACGTTATGGCCTCCACTACCTCGGATATACAGAAGATACTCGTATCGCTTTCCACGGCGGACATCGTGATAGAACCGGGCAGCACGGCTCAACTGATCGTCACGATGACCAACCAGCAGGCCGAACCGGACCGCCTCTCCATCGAGGTCGAAGGAATCGATGTCGAATGGTATGCCATCCCGGTCCCGGCGGTCAATGTCGCGCCGGGTGCGACCGTCACGGAGCGGATTCTCTTTAAGGTGGCCCGCAACAGCGCCAATCGGGCGGGCGCCTATCCGTTCCTGGTGCGGGTGCAGGCGCAGGAGACGGGCGAAGTCGGGGTGGCGCAGGCCGCACTGGTGGTCAAGCCGTTCAGCTTTTTGGAGGTCGAACTCGATCCCAAGCGCGCAGTCGCCACTTTCTTCCGACCCCACAACGATTTCGATGTCTCCGTCTCCAACCAGGGCAACGCCGAGGAGACGCTCGATCTGGGCGCGTTCGATCCCGACGACGGCTGCGCCTACGAGTTCGACACCGACCGCATCACCCTGAAACCGGGCCAGACGACCGTCGTTCCGCTGGCGCTGCGTCCCAAAGCCCTGTCCATCCTGGGCGGAGTGCGCCTCTACGGCTTTACGATCACCGCCCGCTCCGTCAACGACTCCTACGTCTCCGCCAGCGTCCATGGCCAGATCGAGAAACAGGCGCTGATCTCGCCCCTTATGGGCATCTTCCTACTCTTACTCAGTTTCGGTGTCGGCGGCTATGCGATCTTCCGCCCACATCCTCTGCCTCCCGCCGTAATCCACTCCTTCAACGCTGTGCCCTCCAAAACAGCCTACGGCCAGACGATCACCCTCTCCTGGGATGTCGAAAACGCGCAACGGATCGTCATCAAGCACCATGTGCTGAAAGGCAAGGAGGAAGGCGAGGATGTCAATGATCCGGGGCTTCAGAACGCGAAAGTCGGCACCGTCCAGGTCAAACCCGAGTATCCTATCACCGTCTATATTCTTGATGTGACCGGTTCAAATGGAAAGGCGCTGCCGACAAAAGAGATCAAGGTCGAGGTATCTGCACCGCCGATTCCGCCGCCCGCCAAAATAAAGAGTTTTGAGGCCGAACCAACCAGGATCCACCCTGGCGATCCGGTGCAACTCTCCTGGGAAGCGAGTAGTTATATACAGGCCATCATCGATCCAGGCAACAACGTTCTCAGCGCGTTCCAACGCACCATGACCATGACATTTGACCACAGCGTCACCGTCACCTTCCGTGCGATCGGTGAAGATAAGAAAGCGGCGGAAAAGAAGGTCAACATCACGGTCGTTCCCAAAGATCAGTGCATCGCTGAGATCGAAACCTTCGCCCTTAAATCCAAAGAGGTCTATATCGGCGATTCGGCGCATCTCAGATGGAAAACGCACTATGCGAAGACCGTCCATCTCTCCGCCGATTCGATCGCCTTCAGCAAGGACGTCAACCTCAACGGCACGCAGGACATTCCGGTGGATGGACCGACAGTGTTCACGCTGACCGTTACCGACAGTGCCGGCCTGGTCACCTCCCGGCAGGTGACCGTCAAACCGGTCCCCAAGCCGATCCCGCCGGATCCAACGGTTACACCGAACACGGGCGGCGGAACGACCGTCATTCCGCCGAATCCGGCCCAGCCCCCCAACGGCACGGCGCCCCCGCCATAACGAGGTTAAGTTGACCAGCCAACTGCACAGACCGGTCTCGAAAAGCCAGCGCTGGGTTCGGATCGGCATTCTCAGCATCGGCGCGTTCATCTTCCTGGCGTATCTCGGCCTGGATCCCCTGCTCCGTGGGATGACAAAGCGCGATCGACAGAACGGAACGCCCCACGAAGCCACCGCGGTCATTGTAGACCGCCGTCTGCCCAAATACGACGACTACGAGCGGCCCATACCGGCAGCCGTCACCGTCCGTTTTCAAGGCAAACTCTATCCCACCGAAGCAGTCTTCGGATTCTCGGAACTGCATGTCGATGGCCCTGCCCACATCCGCTATCGTGTAGGCGCAAGCGGCCGAATCTATATCGACCGCGTCGAGCCTATCGTCACCCAGAAGAGTCCCCAATAGCGCCTCGGACCATTCCACCTAACCGCAGAGGGATCTTATGCCGATCTATGAATTTGTGTGCGGCGAGTGCGGGCGTAAATTCCGAAAACTCGTCGGCGTCGTCGCCCAGAGCGCCCCTCCTGCCTGCCCCCGCTGCCAGTCCACGATCCTGAACCGCCAGATCTCCCGCTTCGCGCGTATCCGAAGCGAAGACGATACCTTTAACTCCCTCTCAGACGACATGGAGGCCAACGCCGATTCCGACGATCCCAAAACCATGCGCCGCCTCGTGCGTGACATCTCCGCCTCCATGGGCGAAGACATGTCCGACGATTTCGAACAGATAATCGAAGAAGGTAGTGAAGAAGAGTGAGTTTGCATTCGGAAGCTGGCGTAGAGTACAATAGGACACTATGTCTGAAATTTTTCTTAAAAACGTCAACGCGTTAATCGTGTCGGAGGTCGAGGCGGGCAGTCCGGCGGCGAAGGCCGGGGTGCAGGTCGGAGATCTGCTGCGGCAGGTCAACGAACGCCGCGTGATCGATATTCTGGACTATCGGTTTCACTCGGGTGCGACACGCCTGAAGCTGGACATCGAACGCGACGGTCAGACCTTGACACTGGCGCTGCGCAAAGGGCTGGATCAGGACGCCGGACTGAACTTCGAGTTCGATCTGGGCGACAAGGTCCATACCTGCAAGAACAAGTGTGTCTTCTGCTTTATCCACCAGCAGCCCAAAAAGATGCGCAAATCGCTCTACCTGATGGACGACGACTTCCGCCTCTCCTTCATGCACGGCAACTATGTGACGCTGACCAACCTGAGCGAAGAGGAGTGGAACCGCATCTTAGAGCAGCGGCTCTCCCCGCTCTATGTCTCCGTCCATGCCACCGATCCGGATCTGCGCGCCGTCCTGCTGGGCCGCAAGGAGCCGACCTCTATCCTGCCCCAGATTCGCATCCTGGCGGACAATCGGATCGACGTGCATGCCCAGGTGGTGCTCTGCCCCGGCTTGAACGATGGAGAGAATTTAACCCGCACGCTGCGCGAACTTGCAGCGGAACACCGCAGTGTTACTGGCAAACGCGCAGGCGTTCCTTCGGTGGCCGTGGTTCCGGTCGGGATGACCCGCTTTCGGGAGCGGCTGCCCAATCTGACTCATGTCGAACGCGACTATGCGCGCGAGATGATCGCCAAGGTGACGCAGATCGAAAAAGAGTTTATGGCGTCTCTAGGCACCCGCTTCGTCTGGCTCGCCGACGAGTGGTATGTGATCGCGGAGATGCCGGTTCCGGGCAAGACCCACTACGAAGACTTTCCGCAGCTCGAAGATGGCATCGGCACGATTCGGCTGTTTCTGGAGAACGCGAAGCAGTTGGACCGCAAGCTGCCGACAAGTGTGCCCGTTCCCGTCGAGGCGACTCTGGTCACCGCGGAAATGCCTGCCGCCGTCGTGCAGGAGTTTGCCGACCGGCTCAACCGCATCGAAGGCGTCCATGTCAACGTCTGTGTGGTGAAGAACGACTTCTTCGGCGGAGACATCCATATCGCCGGTCTGCTGACCGCGCAGGATATTCTGGCGCAGGTGCCGAAGTTCGCCTCACGGCATGCGACGATCTATCTGCCTGCCATCTGCCTCCGGGACGGCACGCTGTTCCTGGACGATGTCACCCTGGAAGAGTCGCGAGCGCGGTCCGGTCTGGATCTGCGTGTCGTCGGCAATACCCCGCGGGATCTGGCCGAAGCGCTCGGTCTGATTCGTCCCGCCCCCGTCCGCTCCGCCGCATCCGGCTGGATGATGGAAGAGAGCGTCTCTAGCTGAACCGCCCGCAACGCAGGAGTCGACAGTTTTTATGGTCACCACATCCAAGTCGCCGGGAGCCTCCGCGCCCCGGCGCTCCAATGGCAGGGCACGCTCCCACCGTCCGCCGCACGAGCTGTTCTTCAACCGGGAACTGAGTTGGCTGGACTTCAATGCGCGGGTTCTGGAAGAGGCGCAGAACAGCGCGCACCCGCTCCTCGAACGCCTCAAGTTCCTCGCGATCTTCAGCAACAACCTCGACGAGTTCTTTATGGTCCATGTCCCGGGTATGCACCAGCGCGTTCAGGACGAGACGGACGGCCATCCTCTGGAGCGCGCCCTCGCGACCACGCTTCAAGGCATCAAAGAGAAGATCATCCCTCTGCTGGCGGCGCATTTTCAGTGCTTTCAAGACCTCTTGCCGCAGCTTGCGCGCCACGGCATCCACATCCATCGCTACGCCGATCTCACCCACGCGCAAAAGGCTTTTGTCGCCGACTATTTCGAGCGCGCCGTCTTTCCCGTGCTCACTCCGCTCGCCGTAGACCCCGGCCATCCCTTCCCCTACATCTCCAACCTCAGCCTCAGTCTCGCCCTGATCGTCCACGATCCGGTGACCGGTCTGGACCGCTTTGCGCGCGTGAAGGTCCCGATCGGAAGCGTGTTGCCGCGACTGGTCTCCCTGGGCAACGGATGGAACTTTGTACTGCTGGAAGAGGTGATCGCCGCGCATATCGGACGGCTCTTTTCGGGGATGCACGTGAAAGCCTGTTATCCCTTCCGTCTCACGCGCAACGCCGACCTGGAACTTCAGGAGGACGAGACCGGCGATCTGATGGAGCTGATCGAGGAGAAGTTGTCGCGACGGCGCTTTGGAGAACTGGTACGTCTGGAGATCACGGCGACGATGCCCCCCGAAGTCCGCCGGGTGATCATGGAGGAGCTGGATGCCCAGGAGGAGGAGGTCTATATCGTCGAGGGACCGCTCAATATGTCGGACTTCTTCTCGATCACCGGAATCGACATTCCCAAACTGAGGTTCCCCCCCTTCGTGCCTGGCATCGCGCCGGCTCTGCGTGGGTCGGAGAGCATCTTTGCCGCCATCCGACACGGAGATATCCTGCTGCATCATCCGTATCAGTCGTTCGGGAGCGTGGTGGAGTTTCTGCGCCGTGCCGCCAACGATCCCCAGGTGCTCGCCATCAAGCATACGCTCTACCGCACCTCCGGCGACTCCCCGATTCTCGCGGCGCTCATCGAAGCAGCAGACAACGGCAAACAGGTGGCGTGCGTGGTGGAACTGAAGGCGCGTTTCGACGAAGCCAACAACATCACCTGGGCCAAACAACTGGAAAACTCAGGCGTCCATGTCGTCTACGGACTGATCGGCCTCAAGACGCACTGCAAGGTCACCCTCGTCGTTCGTCGCGAAGAGGACGGCATCCGGCGCTACGTACATGTCGGCACCGGCAACTACAACCCGAAGACCGCCACCATCTACACCGACATCGGCCTCCTGACCTGCAATCCGCAGTTCGGAGCCGATGCGACCGATCTGTTCAATCTGCTCACAGGCTATTCGCGCCAGGAGGTGTTTCGGCAGTTCCTGCTCGCGCCCATCACCATGCGCAAACAGATGCTCGCCATGATCGACCGCGAGGTGGCGAAACATACGGAGGAGCATCCTGGCCGTATCATCGCCAAGATGAATTCGCTGGTCGATCTGGAGATGATCCGCGCCCTCTACGCGGCCTCCGACAAGGGTGTTCAGATCGACCTGATCATCCGGGGCATGTGCTGCCTGCGTCCAGGAGTGGAGGGGCTTTCCGAGAATATCCGGGTGATGAGTATCGTGGGCCGCTTCCTGGAACACAGCCGTATCTTCTATTTTCAGAACGCCGGAGAGGAAGAGATCTACATCGGCAGCGCCGACTGGATGGCGCGCAACCTGGACCGACGCATCGAGGTGATCGTGCCGATCCGCGAGCCGGCGCTCTGCCAGTCGCTGCGCAAGGATGTCCTCGAACTGCTTCTAACGGACAACTGTCAGGCGTGGGATCTACAGCCGGATGGAAAGTATGTCCGCCGCCACCCTACCGGAGATACCAGGCGCATCAATACCCAGATGCTGCTGCTGAATGCCCTGGCCTCTTAAATGCTACTAATCCTGTCCCGAGAAATGCATTTTAGACAGGATTAACAAGATTTACAGGATTTCGTTTTATACGTGGGGCCTGTCAAACGTCTCGACGTGGCCGTCTTCGTATCCCGCGATCACCTTCGTCGCCATGCCGATGAACAGTCCGACTTCGACGACCCCGACCATCGCTTTCATCGCGCGGGCCGTCTCGGGCGCGTTTGGGACCTGCCCGAAATGGATGTCCAGAATATAGAGTCCGTCGTCCGTGATATACGGAGTACCGGTTTCCGTCGTGCGCAGAATTGCCTCACTCCCCAGCGTCTCCAGCCGTCGTTTGGTCGTCTGCCATGCGAACGGCAGTACGGCCACAGGCACAGGAAATGCCCCCAACTGTGTCTTGAGCTTGCTGGAATCGCACACTATAATAAACTCTTTACAGGCGGAAGCCACCAGTTTCTCACGCGCCAGCGCTCCCCCACCGCCTTTGATGATATTCAGGTCGGGGTCGGTCTCGTCCGCTCCATCTACTCCCAGATCCAGCGTTCCCAGTTCCGCGAGTTCGCCCAATGGAATACCGCCCTCCACCGCCATCGCGCGGGAGCGCTCCGACGTCGGAACTCCAATGACATTCAGGTGTTCGGCCTGTACGCGTTCCCCGAGCAGGCGAAGAAAATGCGCGGCGGTCGATCCAGTCCCCAGCCCCAACTTCATGCCATCCTGTACATAGGCCAACGCCGCCCGCGCCGCCACCTCTTTCGCGTCCATGATCTTTCGTCTCCCCCGATCGGTGTATTCCCCATTATACCCAATGGAAGCAAGCGCTCTCCAAAATTGCACGTATGACGCTCGCGAAGAGGGTTTCAACGGCTTCAGAGCGAAATTAGAGGGGACCTGGACACAGAGGCGACATCTACCGTGAAGGTACGCGGGCCTCAGACGGTTGGGAAGCCGACAGTCCAACACAAATCGCATTTCGAGGAGCAGAGAATGACACAGAATAACATCGACAAATCCCTGTCGAGGCGGGCATTTCTCGGTGGGGCCGCCGCCCTGGCAGCGGGCGCTGCGACGTCGCAGTTTGCGTTCGGCGCGGATGCCAAACCGAACTCTAACTTCCACGGCGTCCACGTCGGCGCGATCACCTACAGCTATCGCGGCGGCCCCGATACCGCTGAGTATACGCTGGACTGTCTCCTCAAAGACGGCCTGAGCGAAGCGGAACTGATGGACGGGCCGATCCGTTCCTTCGCCGGAATTACGGGCGGCAGCGATGCCGACCGTGCGAAGCAGTTGGCCAAGTGTGCAGACCTGCGCAAAATGTACCACGACGCCGGCGTCCACATCCATATCCATAAGTTCCCCTTCGGTTCAACAGACGACGCGATCGACTTCAACTTCGAAGTGGCGAAAGCGCTCGGATGCAAAGCCATCACCACCGAACGCAACGACCAGCAGGCCAAACGCCTCGCTCCGTTCGCCGAGAAGCACAAGATCTGGGTCGCCTTCCACAACCACACGAACAATGTGCCGACGATCGAGGATCTCGATCCGTTGATGCAGATCAGCGACTACATCGGTTTCAACCTCGACATCGGCCACTACGTGGCCGGCACGCACGGCAAGTCGCCGATCCCGGTCATTGAGAAGTACCATAAGAAGATCATCAGCCTGCACTTAAAGGACCGCACTGCCGATGGCGGCAACCTGCCGTGGGGCCAGGGCCAGACGCCGATCAAAGAGGTGCTGCTACTGCTGAAGAAGGAGAAGTGGCCGATCTATGCGGACGTCGAACTGGAGTACCAGGTACCGTCGGACTCCACGCCGGTGAAAGAGGTGGCCAAATGCGTGCAGTACTGTAAAGAGGCCCTGGCCTGAAACGCGAACTCTGCCCGTCTTCTTATCGCGTGCCCACTGTGTCCGTGACGAGAAACGCGTCGGTATCAGGACGAATCGGTCTTTCCGATCCGTCCTGACTCGCGAGATCCCATGCAGCGTTAGATCAACGGAGGGAACAGATGGGCTTCGCGCGGAAATCTGATATGCCGCCCCGATACAGCGCCGCAAAACTGGCTAAGAAACTGGACCGGGATTCGCGGGTTCTCGTGTGGCTGGAGAGAAATGCAGAGACAAACGATGGTTCCGCGGACGCTCTGTTCCATGCTCTGGCCAACCCGACCGAGTCCGGTTGGGTCGATCGCGCCGTTGCCTTTCATATCCTCGGTTCGATTGACCTGAGCCCCATGGAACAAGAGCATGCGATGCGCCTGGTGCGGGATGCTTTCAAAAGGCCGGATATGGGAAAAGTGACCATCCTACGTTTTGGCGGTCTCTTGGGCACCTCGGTTCTAAGTTGGGCGGCGCTCTCTTTTCTTTACAGCATGGTGGTTCGAGAGCCGTTCGGTTTCCCGGAACTCTCGGGCGGACTCATGACAGGTCTACTTTTGACTCCTCTCGTCCTTGCATTGCAGGAGCGGAACCGAACCCTTCTCACACGGCGAATCGCAGCAGCGGCGCTCATACGCTTAGGAGACCCGAACTGCATTATGGCGCTTTACGAACATGTGCGCCGCCCATCTATCGTGATGCAGGATGCCGTTCAGGCGCTCAAAGCGGTTCTCCCCAGGATGACGAGCGATTGGTATGGACGCCTGCCCTCCGGCGTTGGCCCTGCTCTGGAGAACATGGCGCGATCCTCCGATACAGAACTCGCGATCGCGGCCCTGGATGCCCTGGGACAGGCGGGCCAAGGCAGTTCTGCCAGAGCCGTCGAACGCATCGCGGCACACGCGGCGGCAAGTCATGTGCGGGAGCGCGCGGCCCTCGTTCTGCGCATCCTGATCGCTCGACAAGAACACGACAAAGCGGTCACAACCCTGCTTCGCCCCAGCGATGGAGGCACGCCAGGAGAACTCCTGCGCCCTGTATCCGGCAGCGATCCCACGGTTAGGAATCTCCTGCGCGCCTCGAATTCGCAAAGCCTGGATACCATTCTTGAAGATGACAAGAGCTGAAGACTATCCTCCGTCTAGCCCGGTTCCGTTGAATCCGAAAGCAAAGTTGCCGTGGAGTTACCACATAAATTGAATCGGCCGGCACGATACAATATCACTAAAATGGTCCGCAGACTGCGTCGGAAGTCTCCGATTCGCCTGTGGTTAGAGAGCAATGAAGAGATCGCGGAAGGTTCTGCCTGGGCGCTGTTCGATGCGCTGGCACGTACCGAACCCGATGGATGGAGAGACCGCGCCGTGGCTTTTCACGCGCTGGGGTTGATAGAACTCTCTCCTTTGGAGCGCAAACATGCCGGACGGCTCCTTCTGGACGCCTTCAAGATGCCCGATGTCGTGAGACTTTCGCTCGGAGGCATCGGGCGGGTAGCCTTCACCGCGTTTCTGGGTTGGCTCACGTTTGCAATCCTATTTTCGATGTCTCTCGACGCGCTACCCTGGCTAATTTTCTTAAGTCTCTTGACGGTTCCTTTCGTTCTGGTAATTCAGGAACAGAACAGAACTACGATCACGAAGCGGATCACTGCAACCGCGTTGGCTCAGGTCGGTGGCCCGGAATGCATCGTCGCCCTGTGGAAGCATGTGCAACGCGACTCTCCTATCTCCGATGAGGCCGTCGCAGCGTTGAAAGCGATCCTTCCAAGAATGTCCGCCGACCTGTATGGACAGTTGCCTGCCGGCTGCAACGATGCTCTGGTGGACATGGCGCGTTCGGGAGATCTGCCGGATCTGGCGATCGCGGCACTGGATGCTTTGGAATGGGCAGGGGACGGAAGGTGCGCAAAAGCAATCGCGCGGATTACGCCGCGGAACGCAGCCAGTCGCGTCTATAAGCGAGCGGCCGCCGTTCTGCCCACTCTGATCGCCCGACGGCAACGGGAAGAGGCCTCGGCCACTCTGCTCCGTCCCAGTTCCAGCGCCCCAACGGAACATTTGCTTCGCCCCATCTACAGCAGCGACCCGGATACGACCAATCTCCTGCGCGCCTCAGACTCCGTAAACGAAAGTGCCTCTCAGGAAGATCCAGGGAGGTGAATTTGCCCCTGAAACAGGGCGATCCTCCTTCCAGTCATCACTCCGGTTCCGCAGGAACGACATAGAGCGTGCCTTGATAGATGAAACTGACCCGCTTTCCGTCCGGCAACCATTGAAGATTTTCGAGATACTCATGCACCTTCTTCTGCGCATCCGGCAGATGACCGATCTCGCGCATTCCTTGCCCGTTCGCACGACTGACCCAGAGACTATCCATCTCCGCCGGACGCGCCGCAACCGTGGGGACAAAGCGATGCATCCAGACCAGGAACGGGTGAGACGGATGCGTCATTTGGAGCCGATACAGGATCCTCTGTTGTTGCGGGGAGACGACTGCCTGATAGAATGTCGAGTCTTGCGGCAGTATCATTCTCCGCTCATCATGAGTCCTCGCAGGCCAATTCGTGTGATCGCGACCCGCCTGTAATCTGGGCGCAAATGCAGACCAGGGGACTGTCGAGATCAAGACGGAGTTGCGTCCCGCCCTGCCCGTCGGCTCTTCTACATAGACATCAACCGGATGCCGGAGCGCGAACTGTGCAAGCACACTCTGCGCCTGATCCGCAGTATCGTATGTCTTTTCTTTGGAGGGATCTTCCAGATCGCTGAAAACTACCAGAGGATGTGCACGGTTTATCTGCAACAGATGCCGGGCATCTAAAAAGAAAGCCTCTCCGTAGTTGTGAACTCTCCACATGCGATCGTGCGACCCATCCAGATGCGCCACCGAGGGGGCCGGAGAGTCCGACCATTGTCCCTCATGCACATGCGATCTCCATAGAAGCCAGTTTCCGCCAGGACAGGAAAAACTGTCCGCCGCAAACGTCGGTTCGGCGCCGAGTTGATTCAAAAGGCGGGTCAGACCGTCCATTTCTACGCGCGTTCCGGTTCGGGTATCCAGAGTTTCCACTTTCCCCTGCCAACGTTCGTAGAGGAACCTGCCATATCGCAGGTCGTGGGCCTCACGTCCTTTTTTCTTTGTCACGATCAGGAGTTGATGGTCCGACTGCCAGCAGGTCTGTTGCTTCTCCGGCAACACATTCGCCACGGGATGCGCGAGATCCATAAGGAGGCGGTCATGGGGTCCCAATAGCCCGATCCCAATGGCAGCCAACGTCCCAAGCGCAACCAGCAGCAAACCCGACTGTCTGCTCCTACTCCCGCGTGTCCATTTCATCCAGGCTCGCATCCTCACCCAATCCGCAGTTGCACCGCTCTTCTATTCGCCTATGTTGTCTCCGTCTCCTTCGCGAAGCAGAATCCGTTGTTTCTTGTTCTGTCTCATGTTCACTGATGGTTGTATTCGCGACCAGCGTGCGCTCACGCGCACTCGTCGGGATGGTGCAGACGCCAGTCGGCGGGCAGTTCTCCGCCGTTGACGCAGCGGGCGACCTCTTCTAGAATCCAGTCCGGAGTCGAGGCTCCGCCGGTGATACCGATCACCGCATGGCCGTCCAGCCAGGAGGGTTCTATCTCGGCGGCGGTCTCGATATGGTAGGCGGGAACGCCTTCGGCGGCGCAGAGTTCGCGCAGGCGGCGGGTGTTGGCGCTCTTTTTGCCCCCGACGACGAGGGCGACCTCGACCTGCTTCGCCATGCGGATCGCGGCGTCCTGAAGTTCGTCGGTGGCATTGCAGACAGTGTTGAAGGCGCGCACCTCGACGGCGATCTTGCTGACCTCGGCGACAATGGCGGCGAAATTGGAGGCGTACTGGGTGGTCTGGCTGATGACGCCGACCTTTTTGCCGATTGCGAGCGCTGCGATCTCCTCCGGCTGCGTCACGACCGTCACACGCCCCCCGAGCGCCTCGACCGCGCCGACCACGCCTTTAACTTCGGTATGGCCACGATCCCCCACCAGCAGCACCTGATAGCCCTGCTCGTGCAGCATCTTCGCCCGTAAGTGGACCTTGGTGACAAATGGACAGGTCACATCCAGCATCCGCAGTCCCTGCTTCCGCGCCTGCGCGACAACCGCAGGAGCGACCCCATGCGCCGAAAGAACGACCGTCCCCTCCTGGATCGTCTCCAGTTCCGCCGCCGTCTCGACACCGTCCTCACGCATCCGGGCGATGACCTGCTCGTTATGAATAATCGGCCCCAACGTCGTCACCCGCCCGGAGTGTTCGCGGCGGTACGCCTCGGTCATCTCCACGGCGCGCCGGACTCCGAAACAGAATCCGGCGATCTCCGCCAACACCACCCGTCTCCGTATCGTCGAGGCGCCCTGCCTGGAGTCGCCATAAGCCGTGAGTGTCATCTCCGCCATCCTTCCATCGTCTTGCCCACCGCATCCGATGCAGCGAACAACCACTACCTCCGCGAATTACTTTGCAAAACAAAGTGCTTTGCATTTTCATTATAGACCGACTTGAACGCTGTTGTCAAGAGGGGCAGGAGTCTGTTCTCTAAAGACCGAATGTTAAGGCCGAATAGGTACGACCTAACCTGCCAGGAGAGTTTGAACTATGTCTTTACGTGTCGCCGTCATCGGTGTCGGACACATCGGTTCGCTGCATCTCGACGCCTATCACAGGCATCCGGATGTCGAGATCGTCGCAGTCTGTGACCTGCTCAAAGAGAAGGCCGAGGCCGCCGCTCAGAAGGTCGGAGCGCGCGCGTACCACAACGTGGGATCGCTGTTGCAAAAAGAAGAGTTCGAGGCGGTATCGATCGCGACCGCAGGCGCGCAGAACGGCTCGCACCACTTCAGCCCCGCGATGCAGTGTTTTGCGGCGGGCAAGCATGTGTTGTGCGAGAAGCCTCTCTCCAACCAGTTGGTGGAGGCGCGCGCGATGGTCGCGAAGGCCGAACAGATGGGCGTCTATTTCGGCACGGATCTGAACCATCGCTTCACCCCGCAGGCCGAACAGGCGAAGGCCTGGATGAACGAGGGCCGCCTGGGCGCGCCGCTGCTCGCCAATGTGACGCTCTGGATCGACAACCCCAACGATAAGTCGCCCTGGTTCCACATTCGTGCGCTGCACCCCCACTCCCTCGACGTCATGCGCTACTATCTCGGTAAGGCCGTCAAGGTACACGCCTTCTTCAACCGCGCCCCCAAAGCCGATGGTCCCGACGGACTGCGCGTCTGCTGGAGCAATGTGCAGGTCAACGTACTGTTCGAAAACGGCGCCGTCGGACACCTCACCGGCTCCTACGACGCCAACAGCCGCCTCAACCTGGAACGCACCGAGGTGATGGGCACCGAGGGCCGTTTCGTCATCGACAACTGCTATGAGAAGTTGACCCTCTATCCCCGGCGCAGCCAGGAGCTGACGGTGGTCCCCAACGCGCTGTTCGGCGGCATGCCCAACTTCGACGACACGATCACGCGCCGTGTCCATCGCTGGGTGGAGCAGGTCCAGGCAGGCGTTCCACGGAACGAGATCGATGCGAGCGGCGAGGATGGACTGGCGGTCCAGGAGATCATCGAAGCGGCGATCACAAGTTGGGAAGAAGAGCGCGTCGTCGATGTCGAGAACGGCTGACTCACGCAACCAGGACATCGGGGACAAAGTGAAACTGGGAACAACAAAATAAGCGAAGGAATTCGAGGAGAAACACATGGCTCTCAAGGTGGCGGTCATCGGATGCGGCGGCATTGGAAACACGCACGGCCCGATCTATCTGCGGCATCCGGACACGGAACTGCTCGGCTACTGCGATATTATCCCGGAGCGTGCGGATAAGTCGGCGGCGCGGGACGGCGTCAAGAAGTGGTACAGCATCGACGAGATGCTGGCGGATGTCGGCAAAGAGCTGAACATGGTCTCCGTCTGCTCGGCCGGAGCCGACAACGGCGGCGACCACTACAAGCCGGTCATGGAGTGCCTCCACGCCGGTCTGCACGTCCTCGGTGAGAAACCGATCAGCAACAACATCGAGCACGCCCGCGAGATGGTCGCGACCGCGCAGGAGAAGAACCTCTATTTCGGCATCAACCTGAACCACCGATTCACGCCGCCCGGCGCGAAGGCGAAAGAGTGGATCACCAGCGGCAAACTTGGCACGCCCCTGCTCTGCAATATGACCATGTGGATCGGCAACCCGAACGAGACCTCGCCCTGGTTCCACATCCGCGCCCTGCACCCCCACTCCCTCGACATCATGCGCTACTACTGCGGCAAGGCGACCAAAGTCCAGGCGTTCTTCAACCGCGCGCCCAAAGCCGACGGCCCGGACGGCAAGCGTGTCTGCTGGAGCAATGCCCAGGTCAACATCCTGTTCGAGAACGGCGTCGTCGGCCATCTCACCGGCTCCTACGACACCAACCCGGCCCACAACCTGGAGCGGTGCGAAGTCATGGGCACGGAAGGCCGCTTCGTGCTGGAGAACTGCTTCGAAGAGCTGACCTTCTATCCCCGCCACAGCATGGAACTGACTGTCATCAAGAACAGCATCATGGGCGGCATGACCGGTTTCGGCCAGACCTTCGACAAACGGATCGCCCGCTGGATCGAACAGGTCAACGCCGGTGTGCCCCGCGAAGAGATCGAGGCCAGCGGCGAAGACGGCCTGGCCGTCCAGGAGATCATCGAAGCCGCCAAAACCAGTTGGGAAGAGAACCGCGTCGTCGATGTCGCCGGCTAATTCATCCCGCAGTTAATGGAGCACGCCACGAGCCGAAAGGCTGTTTCGGCTCGTGCTCCATCAACACCTCGATAGGAACTATTTCTGCCCTCACGTACGTCTCTGCTACCAGATACGTCGCTCGGATCGGCCGCGTAAATTCGCGGAGTTCATTCTCAATGGAGGAGAGACTTGAAGAGGCGCACGCGATTGCTTATAGCGGTAATCGGAACGATCCTTCTCGGATCGTCCATTGTCGTCGGCATAGCGGTCCAGCACTACCGGAGCACGTTGCGTCTGGCGAAAGCAGTCCGTGAAAACAACAGCGCGCAAGTACGCTTGGAGTTGGCAGCAGGAGCCGATCCCAATACCGCTATTCATCCACGTCCCCTCTCGCTTAACACTGTGCTAAGACGGATATTTCATCTCAAGCCCCCGCAAACACGGCAAGAGACACTCGTCCTCTACGCCACTCATATTGATGACGACCAGATCCTCCGGAGTCTTCTGGAAGCGGGCGGGAGTGTCCGCAGTCGCGATGCGGAGGGACGGACAGCCTTATGGTATGCCGCCGCTGAACAGCGCCACAGCAAAATCCGGTTGCTCGTCGAGCATGGCGCGAATGTCAAAGATCCTCCTCTGCTCAATATGCTTCTCGCCGAGGGCATCGTTTTTGAGCCCAATCCGGACGACTTCAACTACCTACTCGCTCATGGAGCGGATCCCAATGAACGGGATACTACCTCGGGAAGCGCAATGATCCCCTTGGCGACGGCAGCCTTCATGGGTGCCAATGAGATTGTTCGGGACCTGTTAAAAGCAG
>Ga0207705_10001253_pt1 | contig 20415 bp, 25 predicted proteins | sample KBSC13metaG_FD_184314 | JGI IMG/M metagenome (GOLD analysis project Ga0207705, IMG submission 184314) | Corn rhizosphere microbial communities from Kellogg Biological Station, Michigan, USA - KBS C1-3 metaG (SPAdes) (version 2) | ecosystem: Host-associated > Plants > Roots > Rhizosphere > Soil ... | reverse complement strand
AAGCGGTTTTCCCGAAATCCCGTGATGAGCCAGCAGTGGCCCCGAGTGGCGGGTATCCTCACAGGCAATGCGATCTGCAGAACGCAGGATCTCCACAGCGCGAAGGGTGATATCCGCCAGATTCCCGATGGGTGTGGGAACGAGAATAATGCGGCCGGAAATTTCAGAAGAGGAATCCACAGGAATCAGGAAAGTGCGGAGCGTTCTTCGTCCGAGATGATTTGGGGCTCACCCACTTGGTTCACTCGAACGGTCGTGAGGGAACCGAAGGAAGCGATTTCCCCGGATTTGAGAATCTCAAACTCCCAGGTGATGGATGCGCCCCCAAGGCGGGAAATGGCGAGATGAACCTCAATTTCATCTCCACACAAAAGGGGCCGTTTGAACTCGCAATTCACCTTTACGCGTGGCCACCCGCCCTCTTCCCGGGCGAAGACAAGAACGCCACGGGAACGCAAAAATGCATGCTCCGCTGCTTCCACGTAATGGAAGGCATTCGGAAAATGCATCCATCCACTCGCATCCGTATCACCGAAGGCAACACGCATGGGGTGGATGTAGAGTGGATTTTCCATAGGGAATCCCAGAGAAATGGGACATCACTGTCCCGCGAAGGATTACTCGAAACGGCTGACGAGCAGGGAGGCATTATGGCCACCGAAGCCGAAGCTGTTGCTGAGGGCGACCTTTACATCTGCCTCACGGGCGACATTCGGCACCACATCCAAATCGCACTCAGGGTCTTGCTCCTCTACGTTGATCGTAGGAGGCACCACGCCTTCACGGATGGCCATGATGCTGGCGATAAGCTCGATGCCACCAGCAGCGCCGAGCATGTGCCCCGTCATGGACTTGGTGGAACTGACCAGCAGGCCATTCGTCGCGTAATCTCCGAAGGCCAGCTTGATCGCCTTCGTTTCCGCAACGTCACCCAGACCGGTGGAAGTGGCGTGTGCATTGAGATACTGGACCTCATTGGCATTCACCTTGCCATGGTTGAGCGCCATCTGAATCGCGAAGGCCGGGCCGGAACCATCTGGAGATGGGGCGGAAAGGTGATAGGCATCTGCACTCACACCGTAGCCAATCAACTCTGCATAAATCTTGGCTCCACGCTTCTTAGCGTGCTCCAGCTCTTCGATCACGAGAACGCCTGCACCTTCACCCATGACGAAACCATCGCGGTTCTTATCGAACGGGCGGGATGCGCCTTCCGGATCATCATTGCGGGTGCTGAGGGCCTTCATGTTGGCAAAGCCGGAAAGACCCATTGGAAGAATGGCAGCTTCCGCACCACCGCAGACAAATGCATCTGCATCGCCGAATTTGATGATGCGCCAGGCTTCCCCGATATTGTGGTTGGAAGTCGCACAAGCCGTAACGATGACCATGTTCGGACCGTGGAGGCCGTGTTCCATGGAAATGATGCCGCTGGCGATGTTTGAAATCATCATCGGAATCGTAAATGGGGAAACCCGCTTCGGTCCCTTGGCCAGATAGGCTTCGTGCTCGCGCTCCAGAGTGGAAAGACCACCGATGCCGCTGCCTACCATCACGCCGAAACGACGGGAATCAATGGTGGAGGTATCCACGCCGGAATCCTCAATCGCCATCTTCGCTGCAGCCACGGCGAACTGCACATAGCGGTCCGCGCGGCGGGCATCCTTCGGCATGCCGAAATAGCTGTCCGCATTGAAGTCCTTCACCTCACCCGCGATTTTGCAATCGAAAGGCTCTGGATCGAGGAGTGTGATGCGACTGATGCCGCTTCGACCATTTTTCAGACCATCCCAAGTGGTGGTCAAGTCGTTGCCTAAAGGACTGATACAGCCAATGCCGGTGATGACGACGCGTCGCTCATTCATAGTTTGTCCGGCCACTTTGGAGGGGGAGCGGGCAGGGCGCAAGCTCCATCACGGTGTTTAAAATCCTATCCGAGACGGCGGCTGCGGCCCTTTTCATTCGCCACACCGCATTGGGGGCAATGAACCACCCTGGCACTGCCGATATCTTCGAAGGCGTGGAGACAGAGACGGCATACCACCCGCCGGGCCAATGAACGGCTTTCCGAGCGGGCATGCAGCGTGCGGGAGGTGATGGTCCAGAAGAGCACCAGACCACATGCCCCAAAGAGGACGAACAATACGAAATCAGTGAGGGAGAGGTCCATTTTCCACAGAAGTATTTACGAATCCAATGCCGATGCTGATCCAGAGTGAGGCCTTTCCCTCCACTGGCTTGAAGCGAACCCCCTGCAGCCATTTTTCCAAAATCACCGTGCCGCCCGCGCTATCTCCGGTCAACGTCACACACTCCGCCACGCTACCGTCCGAACGGAGCCGGACCAACATCCGCCAAGCCGAAGAGGACAAGACGCCATCAATTTTCGCATCCATGGGCGGAAGCGTTCCGGGGAGCTCAGTGGGGGAAAGATTCGACAGCGGATAAATCACCGGCGTCAGTTTCATGGCGGTGAAATCAAGACCTTCCTCCGCCTTTTTCGCCGGGGAGGGGAATACGCGCTCGGAACGATCCGCCAAATGAACAGGAGCAACAGTTGAGTGCCACGGCAGATCTCTGAGCTGCAGGGCATGAGCCTGAAACGGTAACTTGACTGCATCCATGGCGGCTTGTTCCACCCCTTGGATGCCTTCCCATTCCGATGGCTCAAAGCGCGAAGGAAATGGGCCACCTTCCTTGGCGCGGAGAGCCCAGGCATCCGCTTCAGGCCCGGGATTCAGGTAAATCAAGTATCCCTTCCGACCTTCCGGCTGCATGGGAGGGACCACCCGAACGCGAACCATGGTCAGAAACACCGCAAACGCAGAGCCACAGATCAACAGCGCAGCCACCTTCGGGAAAAGATCATCCCCGAAATGCCGCCAGCGAAAAATCCACTCAGGGGAATCTGCCGGGCGATGCTTACTTTTCAGACGGTTGACCATTGGCAGTCGGAGTTACCCCGGCATCCTTGCCGACCAGCGCGAGATGGAATCCCTTGGAAAGGATTAGCTCTGAAATCTGTCTTTCAACACCTACGGAAGTTCCGGCATCGGTCTGCAACAGCACCACACTCTTGGAAGTAGCCCCGTCATCCTTGAGCTTTTCGAGTCGGCTTTCCAGCTCCGCCATGGTGACGATGTCCCGCCCGAAGTGGAGGCGTGGCAGCGGTTCACCCGGGCCGAGAGTGACTACCAGCGTGTTTTCATAGCGCTCCATCTGGAAGCGCGAAGGAGGCAGATCCACCATCATGCCGGACTGCACCAGCATGGAAGGGCCCAGCACGAACAGCAAAAGCAGCAGTGCGAAAAGATTGAACAATGGCACGGCGTGGAGAAAGCCCGGCCTTTCCGGCAATGTCATCTCAAGTTTCATGAGACGGGCTTGGGTTTTGAGCTGCCTTTTTTCGCGGCAGTCACCTCCCCACGGAAGGGTGCATACTCCTCCTCTTCACGCGCATCCGCGATGAGGTGAACCATTTCGATTCCTGCCCGTTCGATGCGGTGGACGAGGCGCTTCGCCCGACCGAGAAAGTAGAGATAAAACAAATACAGCGGAACGGCGAGAGTAAGCCCCAGCACTGAGGTGATGAGCGCGGTGAACACCCCTCCGGAAAGTTCAGCCGGACCGGTGAAGCCACCTTTTTCACTCACTTTCTGAAACATCTCCAGCATGCCCAGCATGGTGCCCAGCATGCCGACAAGGGGAGCCAGCAAGGTGCAACCGAGAATGGCGCGGATGTTTTTCTCGATGCGCGGCACTTCCAACTGCCCGGCCTCCTGCACGACATCGCGCAGATCCTGACGGTTCAAATAGTAACGGAGAAGGGCTGCATGGGCCACCCGTGCCACGGGGCCTGGTGCGCGGGCCGCTTCATGAAGGGCCTCGGCAAACGCGCGGCGCTGGATGTGATGAGCCAGCCCCACAAGGAGATCCCCCACATTGATCCGCGCACGGTGGAAGAAAAACAGCCGCTCCACCACACAGACCGAGCCAATGAACGCCAGACCGAGCAGCACCCATACCAATGGCCCGCCCTGCTCAATCAACCCCGAAGGTTCCAGCAATCCTAAAATCATCTTGCCCGAAAATAGGCGCGCCTCTTCCCCACTGGCCAGCACCAAAAGGCACCGCCGGCCTTCCCAATCTCTTTTCTTCCATCTTCCGGCCTTGTGTCCTGCGCCTTCCCTCCCGATGGTCGGCGCATGCTCAAGATCGCCGCAGCCCTCAAGAAGCTCCTCCTCGAAAAATCCGTCCGCACCGGCAAGTTCACTCTGGCCTCAGGCAAGGAAAGTGACCTCTACATTGATTGCCGCGTCACTGCTCTCGATCCCTTCGGCGCCGCACTGATCGGTGATCTGGGCTGGCACGCGGTCCGCTCAAAGATCCACTCGGAACACCTCAAGATCGATGCCATCGGCGGCATGACCCTGGGAGCAGACCCTATCTCTCTGACTGTGGGCATTACCTCAGCCCTTAAAAATCCAGATGAAGCCCTGCAAGTCTTCACCGTCCGTAAGGAACCGAAAGGCCACGGTGCGGGCAAGCAGATCGAAGGAAATTTCAAGTCCGGCCAAACCGTGATCGTCGTGGATGATGTCATCACCACCGGCGGTTCCACTCTCAAGGCGATCGATGTGATTGAACGTGAAGGTGGCAAGGTCGCCTTCGCCCTGGTGCTGGTGGATCGTGAAGAAGGTGGCCGGGAAGCCATCGAAGCACGGGGAATCCACGTCATCTCACTTTTCTCCCGCAGCACGCTGCTGGACTGAGTCTCACAAAAAAAGACGTTGCGGAAAAAGGGCCACTGGTTTTCTCTCTCCGCGCTGTCAGGGACCGTGGAGGTTCGGCAGGCGAACCCCGCCAGGCCTTGATCGGAGCAACGGTAGTTTGTCCGGGCTTGCCGCGGAAACCCTGGCAGCACTTTTTTCTCAACTCACGAAAACGAAACAGCCGGGACATCACTGCCCCGGCTGCTGTTTTTTCAAAGGATCAGATCTGGGATTCCGGCTTGATCACAGGAGCCACTGGAAGAGTCGGCGCAGTGGTTTTTCCACCCAGTTCCTCCATCAGCTTCATGCCGAGGAGACCGGCCAGCGGACCATTCGAGCCATCGCCACCACCGGTGATGAGGATATCCGGCATGACCTTGACCTTATCCTTGCCGATGATTTCCGCGATTTTGGTGCGGGTGAAGTTGTCGCCACCCATGGCGGAAACCTGAAGCTGATAGGCCTCCGCATTCGCCTTACCGATGGCGAGGATCTTTTCAGCCTCTGCATTACCGGTGCGGGCGATGCGCTGGGCCTCCGCATCTGCGAGAACCTTCACCCGCTCTGCTTCGGCAGATGCATTGAGCTTCACACTGGTGGCATCACCTTCCGCTTTCTTCACGGCCGCATCCGCGATGCGCTCCGCGATCTGCACGCCTTGATCGGCCTGAACGATCTGCTTCTGGATGTCTGCGATGGCGGTTTCCTTTTCCAGGTCCTGGCGCGTTTCCTGTGCCATCCGCTGCGTGTCGTAGGTGACCTTCTGCTCTTCGGCCAGCTTCCGGTCAGTAAGCGTTTTCATCAGGGACTCAGGTGGAGCGATGTCACCGATGAGGGTATCCACTCCATTGACGTTGTATTGCTTGAGCACATCATTGATGTGGGTGCGGGCGGATGCCTGGCGCTCCTTACGGGTGGAAAGGAAAGCAATCACATCGCTATCCTGGGCGCTGTTCCGGAAGTAGTTGCCGATCGTCGGCTCCAGCACCTGGGAGACGAGATTGTTCATGTTTCCGAAACGGGCGATGACCTTGCTGGCCTCCGTCATTGGGATATGGATGATCTGGGAGACATCCAGATTGAACGGGAAGCCGTCCCTGCTCCGCACCGTGATGGTGGAGAGGTTTTTATCGAGTTGGTGGGATTCGCTGCGGGCGCTGGCCCAGTTCAGGACGAGGTTGGTCGTCGGCACATGCTCCACCCGCAGGATGTAGGTATTGAGCGGATACTTGCCCGGACCGAGTGGCTCTGCCCACACTCCCTTCTGGCCACGACTCACGATATTGCCGTGCTTGAAATCCAGGCCACTCACATCCACGCCATCATCACCATAATAACTGATGACCACGCCCACGGAACCAATGGAAATTTCCGTCATCGGGATTTCCTCCACGTGGACGAACCATGGGTTAAGGAAGTAGGAACCTGCGAGAATCACCTGAGGCTGCACACCCCGGCTGCCACCTGCGGCCAAGAAGGCATCCGCATTTTGGAAATTGCTGTGCCCGTCCGTGAGGCGGCCTGCGATCTGGCCTTCGCCTAGTGGCTGACCGTCCAAGGTATTGACGATGCCCACCATGTTTTCCCGGATCTGCGTCATGCGCGCACGGCTGACATCAAACAGGAAGGTATTGATACGGTAGGTGCCTGCAGTGAGGAAGGCAGCCTGGCGGCCCTTTTGTCCACCGCCGCTGAGAAACTGTGCGGCATCCTGGAACATTTCACAATCTACGGAGCGGGCCAGAACGGCACCGCGTGGCAATTCACCGCCATCTTTGGAAAGGATGAGGCCAATTTCCCCATCCGGAATCACCGTAAGTGGTTGCAGCGTGATTTCATACTGCCAGATCCACTTCCAGAGATAAAGACCGGGAGCCAGAGTCTGCGCCTGAAAGCCCGCCTCCCCATTGAGCGCAATGATCCGTCCGCTGGGAAGCTCCCGATGCTCCCCCAACAAGGCGAATTTCTTCGTCACAAGGCCGATCTTGTCTTCAGGGATGATGATCACGCCCAGCAACTGCAAAAGCTGCCGGAAACAAGTGATGAAAATGATTAGGGCAAGCCCGGCCCAGAGCCAGAGCGAGTAAGGAGCAAGAGCATCTGGAAGAAGCCCTGCGATAACAGGTGGGGTTTGCATACGGATCTATCGATATCTATCAAACTCTCCCCCTGCAATTGCAATATGCGCCTTAAAATATAATCTACGGAAAGAGCAATATCGGGAACGCTTCTTGCATAGACTGTCCTCCAGTGTTAGTGGAGGAATGGCATAAATAGCTGCCCATATAATATGAACAATACGATCACCACCACCCGCGCCTGTAACGAATGCACCTTCTGGAATGAGCTGGATGGCAGCAAAGGCGAATGCCGCCGTCATGCTCCACAAATGATTGCATTTGAAGTAGATGAAGAAGTTCAATTTGAGTCCAAGTTTCCTATCACCCTTCAGGAAGATTGGTGCGGAGACTTTGAAAGAATCGGCTGATTTTTTCTGACTAAGTCCTTACTGAAGGAACCATTTTTGTTTGGGAGATAAGTCGGAAGTTGGGTTTCGGCTATTGGAGGGGGCGGTCTATATTATTTCTTGCGAATGAGTCTCATTTATATAAAGTGCCCGCGTGCAACGGTCCATCCCAGATGAAATAGACAACCTGTTGGCAGGTATCGTTTCTTCCTTACCAGAAGAAGCGGATCTGATTCTGGATTTGCGGGCCCTCTTGAAGGAAAAGGGCCACCCGGGTAAATGTGTGCGCTGTTTTTTCGACTTGTTTGGATTGGCTGGAGCCAATGCGCGCACTGGATTGAAGCAGCTTCAGGAATGGTTGGAAAATCATGTGGAGCTCCGGGTTTCCAGCAAAGGCGAGGTTTTGGAGACCATGCCGTTTGCCGTAAGATCTCATGAAGATCTGGAGGATTTTTGCCGTGACGCCATTCACCGCATCCGGATGGATCGCAGTTACAAGCATCCGCAGATCACCATTGGCTTCCAGTATCGTCGGGCGATGCCGGCTTGAGAGTCAAGGTGGCGATCAGTACAAGACTTCCTTCAAATAGAGACCATCGGAAGGCGCGCAGAGGGGTGATTTCCCATGAGGCAAGCCTTCCGGTTGATCGAGAAGAGAGGCGAAGTCATCCAGGCGAATGCGCCCATTGGCCGCGTGAATCGCTCCTCCCATCAGCAGGCGGACCATTTTGTAAAGGAACCCATCACCCCGGTAAATGATACGGTATCCATCCGAGAGGGTTTCCAGATCGATCGATTCAATGGTGCGGACCCAATCCATATCGGGCAGTTCATTCCCTCGATACGCGGCGAAACCATGAAAATCGTGACGGCCAACAAATAGATCCAGCGCTTCACGCAGCCGATCCCGGTCAAACAACCGTGGCAGATGCCATGCGAGGCCAGCCTTGAGCGGCGGCAGCACCGGATCCGTACAGAGATCATATTGATACACTTTCCCAATGGCGGAAAAACGGCTGTGGAAATCCTCCGGCACTTCCTCACAAGCCATTACCCGGATGGTGGCCGGCAGCTTGGTATTGATGGCCGGCACCCAATTATAAGGATTCATCGAAATACCAAGTGGTGGATCGAAATGGCAGATCTGTCCAAATGAATGAACACCGGTATCCGTGCGCCCTGAGCCATGAACCCGTAATGGCTGCTTTGCCACTTCCGCAAGCGCTCGTTCCAGATGATCCTGGACGGTATTGCCACAAGCTTGGGACTGCCACCCTTTGTAAGGGCGGCCATCATAGGCAATCGTAAGTTTCAGACGCATGAAGTTTCTAGTTTCGTTCAGAAAATAGCCAGAAGTACTAAGCAGGCTGCCGCCAAGTCTTTCCTGAACACTGAAGGCTGAACACTAGAAACTTACTCTTCCATCCACAGATTGAGGATCTCCACGGCGGCCGCTTGATCGATGATGGCTTTCTGCTGCTTTGCCTTTTTCCCGGCCTCACGCAATTTTGAGGATGCGGCTGAAGTCGTGAGCGTTTCATCCACGAAAACAAGCGGCACGCCCGGGATGCGAGTGCGGATTTTTTCAGCGAACGCACGCACCTTGGCAGCGGAGTCCCCTTCACTGCCATCCATGCGGAGCGGCAGGCCTATAACAAGGGTATGGATGCGGCGAAGCTCGGCCAGCTTCGCTATCCGCTCGATGACATCCCCTTTTGCCTGATCAATCGTCTCGACCGGGTGAGCCAAGATGCCGAAATCATCGGTGGCGGCGATGCCGATACGCGCATCGCCATAATCAATTCCGAGCGCCGGATGGACGCTGTGTTCAGAATCCGGAATCACAACAGCTCCGATGGAAGAATATCGCCAAGCTTCTTGATGGCATCCGCTTGGTGGCGATTGGCGATCAACAGTGCATCCTCGGTCTGCACAACGATCAGATCATCCACTCCCAGAAGGGCGACACGGCTGCCTTTACGTGCGTTGAAGACGATATTGTTTTCAGAATCCAGCTCCGTGATCGGGCCATTGGTACGGTTATCGGCACCCACTTTTTCAAGATAGGTGGCCACGGAAATCCACGATCCCACGTCATCCCAATCAAAGGATGCCTCAATATTCAAAACGCGTTCGGCTTTTTCCATGAGGGCATAGTCGATGGAAATAGGGGTGAGTCTCGGGAACTGTGCATTCACGGAACTGCGAAGATCACTGGCTTTCCGAAGCTCCGAAATGAAGGAGGCAAGTTGGGGTGCGTGGGTGGCCAGTTGCTTGATGACCACAGGCAGGGACCAGACGAACATGCCTGCATTCCATGAGAAGCTACCCTGTGCGAGGAACTTCTCAGCGAGTTCACTATCCGGTTTTTCACGGAAGCGCTTCACTTCGACAGGCGGATGATCAAAGGATTGCCCGGAAATGTGGGCCCTTTCTCCCCGCTCGATGTAGCCGTAGGAAGGACAAGCCCATGTAGGCTTGATGCCGATGGTGACGAGGCCATTTGAATTCTCTGCCGCCTTCAAGGCATCATTCATCACGGCATGATAGGCCTTCACATCCTCAATGAGTTGATCGGACGGCAGAACCATCATCACTGCATCGGGATTTCTTGCAGCCACCAGGCCGATGCCCAGAGCCACAGCAGGCGCAGTGTCCCGCTTGGCAGGCTCCGCAAAGATATTGTCCGCGGGTAACATGTGGGCGATTTCACGAACGGCCGCTTCCTGCAGGGAATTCGTGAGGATCAGAATGTTTTCGAAGGGAACCAATCCCTCCAGACGGCGGATGGTCTGCTCCAGCAAGGTGCCGGTGCCAAAGAGGTCGAGCAGTTGCTTGGGCCGGGCATTACGACTAAGAGGCCAAAAACGCGTGCCGGAGCCACCGGCAAGGATGAGAGCGTAAGTATTTTCCAGGGTGGGCATTTCGTAGCAGATGCTTACAAGAATGACTGGAAAGCAAAAGCTGGAAACTGTGCCAAAATGCTTTTCCGTAGTTGTCGATAGAGCAGTAAAGGATTACAGAGTTGCTCATGGCTGATGAGCATTCTGACACTACCCCGGCTTGGATCGAAAACAGCGCCCTTACCGCTCCTGCATTGCTGGGAGCAGCGGCAGGCCTCCTGCTAGGGGATCTGATGCATCGCGGAGCACGCCGGGGTCTGGGACTGGGCCTCGGAATTCTGGGCGTGGCTGCGCTCACTCCCTTCGTCGTTGGCGGAGTCACCGGTCTGATCACCGGGCCACGCAGCAAGGTGGGCGTGCGCCGCCGGATTCAAAGCATCCGGGATGGCGGTTTCGGCACACCTGATCTTCAGGAAGTAGATGAGGAACTGCGCGAGCAGGGATTGATCTAACTTTTCAGGGAAAGACCACTTTCGCGGTGACGGGGAAGTGGTCTGATACCATGCCCGGCCATTTTGTGACGATGGCTGATTTCAGAACTTGGGCACCCGGGAACACAAGAATGTGATCCACCTTGAGCGTGCCTGACTGATTGCGGCTCCAGAAGTGCAGCGTGCGGCGATCCTTCTGTCCGGCGTGGAGGGACTGGAAGGTATCCAGCAAAGCCCCACCTTCCCAACGTGTGGTTTTTCCTGCGACGGTGACGGATTTCCCCGTTAGATAGGAGACCGCTGGATTGCTCTCCACAGCATTCAAGTCACCCATCAGAAAGAAAGGTTCATTGGGATGTTTTCTTGCATCCATTTTCGCCGCGATGAAAAGAGCGGAACGCTCTCGGGCATATTGGTTCTTGTGATCGAAATGCGTATTGAAAGCGTATAGCCCCCGCCCAGTGCTCCGATCGATCAATCTGATCCAGGTGACGATCCGGGCAAACGACGAGCCCCACGTGCGGGACCCAGCAACATCCGGGGTGTCCGACAACCACTGGACGCCACTGTCAGTCAGATCTGCCTCAAAACGATCCTTGCGATAGAAAATCCCGGCATACTCTCCAGCCCATTTCCCATCATCCCGGCCTACGCCGAAAAATCCATATTCGGGCAATGAAGCCCACAAATCCGCAACCTGGCCATGCATCGCCTCCTGGACACCGAAAATATCCGGTGATTCGCGGCGGATGAGGTGCACGGATTCCACGATGCGGCGTGACCAGGATCTATCTCCTACATCCTCGGCATTCTCATACCGCACATTGAAACTCATTAGGTTCAGCTCCAAAGGAGCGCCGGGCCGAACTGGGACTGCAAGTGGCACTGTAGCCTGCTGCTTGCGCTGGCAACTGGTGAAACCGCCAAGAAGGAGAAGAAAAATCAGAAAGCCGCGCATGAAGGTGAGAACCATAAGCCGATCTTATGTATGGCGAAAGGAGTAACCCCTGCTTTTCATCATTTGCACTCCACATCACTTTAGGCTAAATAGCCCAAATGGATACTGCTCTTGATAAATCTCATGAAATTATTGACCGCGACCTTTCCTCCGATTGGCTGGATCTGAGTTCGCGGGTTTGCCGACTGGCCCTGGACCTAAGCAACAAGGCTCATGGCACAGAACTGGAACAAGAAGCAAACGAACTGACCAACGAAGCCACCAAGCTCTGCAATCATGTGGAACGACTGCATGAAGAGGTCACATCTCTCCTAAGCGAATCAGGAGAAAAGATTCCACTCCCTCAACATACCGATACAATCCTAGAGCCCAATCGGGAGGAAGATCGTGATATCGATCATGAAAACATCAAGATCCGTAGCGAGCAACACGAACTGCGGGCGGATTTCCGAGATGTCCTGAAAGCTCTTTTCATGTGGAAAGATGACCCGGTAGAGCGCACCCGTGGCAAGAAATCCGTGCTTTGATCAAGGATCAATCTACAAAAAAGCCGCTTCCCGGAATGGGAAGCGGCTTTTTTGAAAGCTTTTTAAGCAACTCTTAGTTGGCAGCGGCTGCCACTTCCTGAGTCACCACGTTTACGCGGCGTGCTTCCTTATCGAAGAACACGCGGCCATCCACGAGAGCGAAGAGAGTGTGGTCACGGCCGATGCCGACGCCAGTGCCTGGATGCACCTTGGTGCCGCGCTGACGGATGATGATGTTGCCAGCGATGACAACTTGACCACCGAACTTTTTCACGCCAAGGCGCTTGCTGCGGGAATCGCGTCCGTTCTTAACGGAACCTTGTCCTTTTTTATGGGCCATGAGAGTGGGTAATTAAGGAGTTATGAAATTAGCCTGCGATCGCAACGATCTCAAGAGTAGTGAGGTGACGACGGAAGCCGATGGTCTTGTGGAAACCCTTACGGCGCTTGAACTTGAAGGCAACGCCCTTAGGTCCACGGTATTGAGCAACTACCTTGGCCTTGACGGAAGCACCAGCAACGGAAGGTGCGCCGACCTTTACGCTGTCGCCTTCGCCAACGAGAAGGATCTCGTCGAAGGTGATTTCGGAATCGACTGCGAGGTCGAGCTTCTCGACATCGAGTTTGTCGCCTTCTTGAACGCGGTATTGCTTACCGCCGGTTTTGATCACTGCGTAGGCCATGGCCGTATGGGAAATAAAGTTCGTCCACCCGGAATGGGCGGGCGGGGAGATCACCACGGGACTACCGGGTGCGCAAGATTTTTTTATGAAATCTCCCTCTCTTTTGATGATTCCGCCCTTCTGGTGATGAAAATGGCAAAAAAAGAGGCACTCCGTTGCCGAAGTGCCTCAATGAAATGAAACCGAGCGAAAGAATCAATCCTTCCGCTTCAGGAGTGGGAAAAGCACCACATCACGAATGGTGGGAGCACCGGTGAGCATCATGACCAGACGATCGATGCCGATGCCGATACCGCCCGCAGGTGGCATGCCGTGCTCCAGTGTCTCGATGAAGTCATAGTCCACCTTTTGCTCTTCCTCACCACCGGCCTGGTGCTCCAGGCGCTGGCGCTGGACATCCGGGTCATTCAACTCGGAATAGCCGGGGGAAATTTCCTGACCATTGATGATGAGTTCATACACTTCCACGGTGCGACCACCAGGGCTGACCTTGGCAAGTGGCACGAGTTCGCTGGAAACGCGGGTGACGAAGCAAGGATCGAAGGTTTTTTCCTCCACCAACTTTTCAAATACCTGCTGGACGACTTCGTGATCCTCCATGTTCTCGGAGATCTGTACACCCTTTTCTTCACAACGTGTGCGACGCTCTGCCGGGCTGATGTCGAAGAAATCATCGCCTGCAGCCCCCTTGATGAGGTCGTGATAATTCGCACGACGCCATGGGCGGTTGAGATTGATGGTGCGGGTGACGTTCCCTTCCTCGTCCTTGTGCTCGATATTGAGACCGCCACAGAACTTCTCCGCCAGGTGGCAGGTCATCTCCTCCACCAGATTCGCCATTTCCTCAAAGTCCGAGAAAGCCCAATAGGCCTCAAGCATGGTGAATTCCGGATTGTGACGGCGGGAGATGCCCTCGTTGCGGAAGTTCCGATTGAGTTCGAAAATTTTCGTGAATCCACCTACGAGCAGACGCTTGAGGAACAACTCGGGCGCGATACGGAGGGTGAGCGGCATACCGAGCGCATTGTGATACGTCTCGAACGGACGAGCAGCAGCACCACCGGCTACGTCCTGAAGCATCGGTGTCTCCACTTCCAGGAAACCACGATCCTGAAGGTAGCGGCGGATCTCCGCCAGCATGAGGGAACGGGTGACGAAAAGCGAGGCGCTGTCCGGATTACCCATGAGATCCAGGTGGCGCTTGCGATATTTGGTCTCCCGGTCGGAAATGCCGTGGAACTTGTCCGGCATCGGACGCAGCGCTTTAGAAAGAACGGTGAAATTTTCCACCTTCACTGTCGGCTCACCCGTTTTGGTGAGGAAGGTCTCTCCTTCCATGCCGATCCAGTCACCCCGATCCAAGCACTTCCAGATGGCGAGTTTCTCTTCGCCCAGAGCCTTGGTATTTACATAGCCCTGAATGTTGCCATGCACATCACCGATGTGGAAGAAAACGGAGCGCCCCATATCCCGCAGGGCAAGGATGCGGCCAGCCACTTTCACCTGCCTGCCTTCTTCAAAGTCTGCACGAAGACCCACCGGCGTAGTGGTGACTTCATAACGTGCACCGAAAGGATCGACGCCAAGATCACGAAGTTTCGCGAGTTTCTCACGACGGACGGCGATCAATTCAGCTTCGGTGGATTGGGGCTGCTGCGGTTCTGCGGCTTCACTCATTGCGGAGAGGGCTTAGGCGTCCAAGCGCCTTCCCGCAAGAGCCGAAAACCGGGGAAGGCGAGAAATCCGGAAGAAAGGTAAAAAACATCACGTGGCTCCGGCCCCACTTACAAAAAGCCTCCAAACCCACATTGTTTAAAGAAATGATAAAACAAAGGTAACGCAGGAAACAAAACCTCTTCTATACCAGCGTGATACAAATCAATTTAGGATGCATTTAACATCAAGTCGAGACACCTCATCAAGAGCAGTAAGTCTTATAGGATGAGTCATATCCAGCTATTCTTAGGTTAAAACAAGTTGCGAAACGGCCTACGCGATGGCGTAATGTTCATATGAATTACCCGGGAGCCCCCCTCATCCTTGGTTCCATCGAAGCGGCGCGCCCGGCATTCCTGATTGTCATGGGCATTTCCCTGATGATGATTGCCTGGCGGTTTGCTAAAAAAACGAGTGGCTGGAGTCCGCGCTTGATGATGGCCGGCGCCATCCTGCTGGGGTTTGGTTACTCCGTCCTGTTGCCTCTCCATGAGATTGGGAAAACGGGCCGCTACCCCTCCCTGCCTCACCCTCATGGTGGGGAGGAGCTGGTGTTGGCGTTTTTTGTTCTCAAGATTTTCACGATGAATGTGGGCTGGTTTCTCTTGGGACTGGGGCTGGCCATCCATACGAAAATCCTCACCGCTCCCCCTCTGAAGCATTCCCTCCCCCCTTTGTCGCATGAATCTGCTACTTGAAGTGTTCATAAAAAACGGCCTGCTGATGGATGCTCTGGGAATTCTGGGGCTTGGCCTGCTCGGTCTGGCGGCAATACAATTGGCGAAGCATTATCAGGGGCGGGGCGGCCATGTCATGGCCATCGGCACTGTATTTCTGCTCATGGGGCGTCTTTATGTCATCCTGGCGCCTCATCTCATGACGAATGATGTGCTTTATGCCATCGGTCCTGTAGGCATCAGCCTCACCATCGGATTGCCCCCGCTGCTTCTCACCTTCGGGCTGATAGGAATCGTATGGGGCCTGTGGGGACATGAGCGGCAAGTGGCCGTGAAGGCCCGTTGAGAAAGCCCGATCCCGTCAGTAGAAAAAAATTCCCATCGCCGGACAGGCTGGCGAGTGCTACCAGTGCCCCGGATGTTTGAGGTCAGAGAGAAACCCGAAATGGTGGAGCGCGCCTTGCTGGTGCGTATTTACTTCGATGCGCGTGAAGCCGATGAGTCGGACGCCCTGCTCACGGAATTGAATGAGCTGGTGAAAACCCTCGGCATCGGTGTGGTGGAATCCGTTCTCGTCCGCAGCCGTGAAATGCACAAAAAGCTCCTGTGCGGCACAGGAAAGGCGGCGGAAATCGTGGAACTGGCACGCGCCCATGAGTGCGATGTCATCGTCATCGATAATGGCCTTTACCCTTCCCAACAGCGGGAATGGGAAAAACTGGCCAATCTCTGCGTGATCGACCGCGAGGAAGTGATTCTCGATATTTTCGCAAAACGCGCCCAAACCAAGGAAGCCCGCCTGCAGGTGGAGCTGGCCCGCATGCAGTATGCCCTCCCCCGCCTGGCGCGGATGTGGGGACACCTTGACCGTGAAGGCGGTAGCGGGGGTGGCACCGGCGGCGGTGGAGCCTCCCGGGGCATGGGTGAAAAACAGATCGAAGTGGACCGCCGTCTGGCACACCTGACGATCGACCGCGCCAAGCGCGAACTGGAACTGGTCCGGAAACAGCGCAAAACCCAGCGCAAGGAGCGTGAGAAACTGGAAACGCCCCATGCCGCCATCGTAGGCTATACGAACGCGGGAAAATCCACGCTTCTCAATCAGCTCAGCGGTGCCGGCGTGATGGCCAAGGACATGCTCTTCGCTACGCTGGACACCACCACCCGCCGCATCGAGCTACCGGATGGCCAGCCTCTGCTGATTACAGATACCGTCGGTTTCATCCGCAATCTTCCTCACCGTCTGGTGGAGGCCTTCATGGCCACGCTGGAGGAGGCGGTGCTGGCGGACTTCCTCATCCACGTGCTAGATGCCAGCTCCCCGGAAATTGATCGTCTGCACGATACCACGCTGGAGGTTTTGAAAGAACTGGGCGCAGAGGATAAACCAATGATCACCGTCCTCAACAAGATCGACCGCGTGACAGATCCTGAAGCATTGGCCGTACTGGATCGGAAATATCCAGACGCACTGCATGCCTCCGCCTACGAAAACATCGGCCTGGAAGAGCTTTTAAAAGCTTGCTCCGCTCATCTGGCAGACCGGGTGAGACGCCGTGAATACCGCATCCCGCAAAGCCGGGGGGATATCATGAATCTTCTCCACCGCGATGCGAAGGTGCTTTCCACTACCTATGATGGGGATGATATCCTCGTCACAGCCGTGGTGCCCGCCGCCATCGCAGGCCGCATCGAATCTTTCGCAGCTGTTTCCGTCTGAGTTTCAACCTTCGTTTTTTCCATGGTCCGATTTTTTTTGCCGCTATTCCTCGCATGCTCGCTCACTGCCGGTGCGCAGGTGGAGCAACCACCCATCCCCGTCCAGGAGGGTCCGTCACGCCCGGTGCTGAAGGCCCTCCCGATCGGCGGGGATGAAGATGTTGCAGCCAATCCCACCCCCGCCACTGCCGGACCATCTCCTACGGAAGCCGCGCCTGCGGTGGCCCCCTTGGACACCAAGCCAGCCGGAGAAGAGGGTGTGCGCCTCCAAATTTTCCTGGATGAGTCGAACTTCGGCCCAGGCGTGATTGATGGCCGCCCGGGCCGCTTCACCGATCTGGCCGTTCAGTCCTGGAATGAAGTGAACGGGTTTCCTCTCAGCGATTGGGTCGCAGTGAATACCGCTGCCCGCAAAGCCGTCCATAATGCCTACGCCGTGGCGGTAGTACCGGATGCAGTAAAGGACTGGGTGGACCCCACTCTGCCGACCAAGAAGTCTCTTCAGGCACAACGCAAACGCATGAGCTATCGCAGCAATGCGGAATTCATGGCGGAACGCTACCATACGACCGAGGACTTCCTGATCGTCCTCAATGGCAAGGCGAAGATGTACGACCTCAAGGCCAAGGATTCCATTCTGGTGCCGAACGTGAATCCCTTCCACATCGAGCGACTCACCGGTGCCGCCTATAAGGCAGAGGATCCGCTCAGCCAACGCCATGCCGTGGTAGATACAAAAATCAACCAAGTGCGTATTTTCGAAGCCGCTCCAGTGGCCCTCGTCGTTAGTGAGGACGGAACTGTGACCCAATCCCGCGCCAACCGTGGACTCATCGCCTCCTTCCCCATCACACCGGGTGAGGAACGTTTCATCCACTACGGTAACTGGGCCGTAAAGAGCATGGTGGAACTACCCCACTGGCGCTACGATCCGAAGCTGCTGGATACCGGCGTGCGTGGAACGGAATCCCTCAATATTCCTCCCGGCCCGAATTGCCCGGTTGGTATCATCTGGAACGGCCTCACTAAATCCGGCATCGGCCTTCACGGCACTTCCGATCCTGAAACCATCGGCCGTGCCCGCAGCCACGGCTGCATCCGCCTGGCCAACTGGGATGCTATCCGCCTGCCAAACCTGATCCGCCCCGGAACGACGGTGGAAATACGCTGACCTTTCCCATGAGTAATCCCCGTGACTTTCTGAGAGCGAAGACGGGGCATGACTCGTCCAAGGTCTCCTTCGTCGAACTGTTCTTCGATCTGGTGTTCGTCTTCGCGATCACCCAGCTTTCCCATCTGCTGATTGGCCATTTTTCCGCCGTGGGCGCGGTGCAGACGCTGATGCTGCTGCTCGCCGTGTGGTGGGTATGGATTTTCACCGCATGGGTCACCAACTGGCTGGACCCGGAAAAAATCCATGTCCGCTGTGCAGTGCTGGTGATGATGGTAGTGGGTTTGATTTTATCTGCATCGGTGCCGGAAGCATTCGGAAAACGGGGGCTGGCCTTCGCGGGTGCATACGTCCTCATGCAGGTAGGCCGTTGCCTGTTCTTCCTATGGGCCGTTAGAGGACACGAAAATCTCACTAGAAATTTCCAGCGCATCCTTACGTGGTTCATCGTGAGCGGACTTTTCTGGCTGGGGGGTGCGTTTCTGAATGATTCCTCGCAGATGGCTGCATGGGCGGTGGCCTTAGCCATTGAGTTGATTTCTCCTTCGGCGGGGTTCCATGTGCCGGGACTGGGTAAATCCTCCTCCACGGAATGGGAAGTTTCCGGGCATCACATCGCGGAACGTTGCGGGCTGTTCATCATCATCGCGCTGGGAGAATCCATTCTGGTTACAGGAGCCACCTTCAGCTCACTGGAATGGACATGGCCGGTGATCGCAGCATTCGGCGCCTCCCTGATTGGCAGCATTGCCCTGTGGTGGATTTACTTCGATACCGCCTCGGAGGCTGGCAGTCATCAGATTTCCCAATCAGAAAACCCCGGCAGGCTGGCGCGCCTTTCCTATACCTATCTGCATCTATTCCTGGTAGCAGGCATCATTTTGACGGCGGTGGCGGATGAATTCGTCCTGGCCCATCCATCCGGCCACTGCGATGGAAAAGTTATCGGCTCACTTTTGGGCGGGGCGGGAACCTACCTGTTAGGAAATCTCTTATTCAAACGCTCTATCGGAGATCATTTCCCACCATCGCACTTGGTGGGATTGGGCCTGTTGCTGCTTCTCTGGCCCGTCTCCGGACATCTTTCCCCGTGGATGCTGTCATCTGCCACGACGGTGGTTTTAATCATCGTCGCCGCATGGGAAAAGCGCAGCCGGTGTGGGTGAGGCTTACTGAAAAAATCTCACCGGTTTTTCATAGATCGCCAGGATGATGCATCCCGGCTCAGCCATGCCAATGTGTGTGGATCCCGGCGCATGGATACGGAGGGTGCCTGCGCTGATTTTTCCTTCCTGATCCTGCTGGCTGCCACTTAGAACGAGGATATGCTCATAGCCTTCATGCACGTGCGAGGGAATGGGTGCGGCCTCGCGGTAGCGTAACAGAGCGGCGGTAGGACCGGTAATGCCATCCCCATAGAGGCGATGGATGTCCACACCTTCACGGAAATATTCCCACTCGTAGTCTTCCTGATGCTCGACGATCTGGAAAAGGTTCCGCAGTTCGATGGCTGCAGGAAGAATGGAGGCGGAGTCGCCGGAGGTCATGACTGGAGAGTCTGGATGAGTTGCGAGGATTCCGCAACTGCTCCGAAAACACCGCCCTGCATTTTGATCATTTTCAGGGCGGCGAGGTGATTGCCGTAATCGGTAGCGGCGGTGCAATCTGACAACAAGAGGCACTCGAAGCCGCGGTCATTGGATTCCCGCATGGTGGTGTGAACACAAACATCCGTGGTGATACCGGCGAGGATGATGTTTTGAATCCCCTTCTGCCTCAACACCATGTCCAGATCCGTGCCGTAGAAGGAGCCTTTCCCTGGCTTGTCGATGATAACTTCTCCAGGCAGTGGAGCCAGCTCATCGATGATATTCCAGCCCGGCTCACCGCGTGTTAGAATACGACCACATGGTCCGGCATCTCCGATGCCTGCTCCTATGCGCTGGCTGCGCCATTTCTTATTGGCTGGCAGATCTGCCAGATCCGGCCGATGCCCCTCCCGGGTGTGCATGACGTGGTAGCCGAGGGCGCGTGTCACCTCGAAGACCTTTTTGATCGGCTCGATGGGTGCACGGGTGAGGGATAGATCGTAGCCCATTTGATCGACGTAGCCACCGGGGCCACAGAAATCGATCTGCATATCGATCACCAGGAAGACGGTGTTTTCAGGACGGAGATCGCCATTGAATGGCCATGGATAAGGATCGGCATCGACGTATGACATGGAACTGATGTGAATGAATCGTTTTGAGAAAAAGCACCGCGAATCTCGTCAATCCGACTAAACGGGATTCGCGGTGCTACGTGTATTAACACCTCCGGGAAATCAGGACTTGGCGAGGACTCCGGGATCGATCTCCTCTTCCTCCGGTTCTTCAATAGCAGCAGGCT
>Ga0207705_10001252_pt1 | contig 20427 bp, 17 predicted proteins | sample KBSC13metaG_FD_184314 | JGI IMG/M metagenome (GOLD analysis project Ga0207705, IMG submission 184314) | Corn rhizosphere microbial communities from Kellogg Biological Station, Michigan, USA - KBS C1-3 metaG (SPAdes) (version 2) | ecosystem: Host-associated > Plants > Roots > Rhizosphere > Soil ... | reverse complement strand
GGCGGGCGGCTCGCCGCCCTGCTCGTCGGCGAAGAACAGCGCGCGCTCCGCCGGCCAGTTCGCCAGCGCTGCATCGAGCTTCAGCGGGTCCGCCAGCTGCGGCAGCGCGGTGCGGGCGCATTGCTCGGCGGCTTGGGTGACGATGCTTCGCGCCCGTTCGAGGTTGAGCTTGTCCGCGACGCAGCGGCGCGTGACCACCGGCCGGATCGCGCGTACGCCCAGCTCGGTCGCTTTCTCGAGCACGACGTCGAAGCGGTCCTTCTTGAGAAGAGCGGGGCAGAGCCAGAGGTCAGGCACCTCTTCGCGCTCCCGCAAGCGTTCGACAGGCTTCAGAACGACATCGCGCTTGCCCGCCGAAGCGACCCGGGCGGCCCATTCACCCGTGAGGTCGTCGCACAGCACCACGCCATCGCCCTCGGCGACCCGCATCACCTTGGCCAGGTAGTGCGCCTGATTGCCCTCGACCGTCACCGCCGCGCCCGCCGACAGCGGCCCCGCCACAAACAGGCGCGGCGCGCTGCGCGGGGGCCAGGCGGGGGTCGCGGGCATGGCTAGGCAGGTGCCATGGCGCGCGGTAGGGAGCAAGCATGACCGCCGCCGAGATCGTGCCCGACAGCCAGCATCGTGGGTTCGTGGCCCGCTTGCCGCAGCCGTTGCGCGATTTCGCGCTGCTCGCCCGGTTCGATCGCCCCATCGGCTGGTGGCTGCTGTTCTGGCCCTGCGCCTGGGGCGTGTGGCTGGCCGGCGCGGGGTGGCAGTTCAAGCTTGTCGCCTGGCTGCTCGCCGGCTCGATCGCGATGCGCGGAGCGGGTTGCGTGTACAACGACATCGTCGACGCCGATCTCGATCGGCAGGTAGAGCGCACCGCCGCGCGCCCGGTGGCGAGCGGGCGAGTCAGCGTGGCCGCAGCGTGGTCATGGCTGCTGGTGCTGTGCGCGGTCGGCCTCGTGGTGCTGTTGCAATTGCGCTGGCAGGCCGAGCTGGTCGCGCTCGCCAGCCTGGCGCTTGTGGCGGCCTATCCGTTCATGAAGCGGATCACCTGGTGGCCGCAGGCGTGGCTTGGGCTGGTGTTCACCTGGGGCGCGCTGGTCGGCTGGACCGCGCTGCGCTCCGACCGGTTTGAGGCGATGCTGGCGTTGTGGGTGGGCTCGATTTTCTGGTGCATCGGCTACGACACGATCTACGCGCTGCAAGACAAGGAAGATGACGCGCTGGTCGGCATCCGGTCGAGCGCGTTGCGGCTGGGCGACAACGTTAAGGCCGGGGTGATCGCGTTCTATGGGCTCGCGTTGGCATTCTGGAGCCTTGCGCTGTGGTTGGAACGGCAGGATCCGCTGGCCATCCTCGCCCTGCTGCCCGCCGCCGTTCAGCTGTTGTGGCAAGGCCTTACGCTCGACCCCGCCGACGGCTTCAACGCGCTCGAACGCTTCCGCTCGAACCGCTTCGCCGGCTTGCTGGTCGCGGCGGCGTGCTTCGTAGTGGGTAACGCCTAAGCTTGACTTGATCCCTATTTGTTCGCATCTTGTTCGCTCCTGAACAGGAGTCGCACGCCATGCCGCAAGCCGATTTCGTCTATCACCCGGCCAACGACGCCGCTGGTCAACCGCTCGCTGTGTCGATTTTCGCCGACCGCGCCCATGTGCGCGACGAGATTCGCGACGACGTCGCCGCCGCCGGGCTCGGCGTGCGCGACTGCGGCGCGGTCGCCGCGTTGCTCGAAGGCGACGCGCGGCCGCTGGGAGAGGTCGTGCTGCTCGATTGCCCCGAAGTCAGCGGCGCCGAGCTGGCGGCGCTTTCGCGGCTCGACGTGCGCGTGGCGCGTTCGGGCGCGCACCTCGTGATCTCGACGACGGTTGCCGCGCTGGACGACGTCTTTGCCTGCTGCGACCAGTCGCATCCTCAGATCCTGATCGATCCGACCCGCGCGGAACGGGTCATCGCGCTCGGCCGCGTGCTGGCGCGGGTGCCCAACTTGCGCTTGCGCGAACTGGCGGAGGACGAGCGGCTGACACTGCTGCGCCTCACCGAGCAAGTCGGCGAGATCGCCGCGCGGCTCGAACGGCTCGGCAGCGACGAAAGCCCGCCGCGCTGGAATGCCGCCGCATTCCGTTTCGAAAGTCCCGCGCCGGCCTATTCCGGCGATCGTGGCGACGACGGCGGCGACCGGCTACTGCGCGCGCCGCGTCCGCCGCTGCCCGATCCGGCGCTCGTGCGCACAATCATCCGCCAGCGCCAGTTGCGTGCGAAGTTCTTCGACAGCGAGCTGTTTGCCGATCCTGCGTGGGACATGCTGCTCGATCTCACGGCCGCGCGCGCCGAGCACACGCGCGTCTCGGTCACCTCGTTGTGCATCGCCAGCGGGGTGCCGCCGACGACGGCGCTGCGCTGGATCGGCCAGATGACCCAGGCGGGTTTGCTCGAGCGCGTCGAGGACGAAAGCGACCGCCGCCGCGCGTTCATCGCGTTGAGCGCGTGCGCCGCCGACTCGATGGCGCGCTATTTCGCCGAGGTCGGCCGCAGCGCGCGGGTGATTTGAGATATCGCCGGCAGCGATTGACCTCGTCGCCGATTAAGGGAATGCACCGCGCATGGCCCTGTGGCGAACCGGTCCGGCTGCGGCGTTGCTCCTGGTTGGCGGCTGCACGGTCGGCCCGAACTATCATTCCCCTGCCGTCGTGGTTCCCCCGGTTTATGGCGGCAGCCCGGCCGCGGGATCCCCCGGCGCCGACCTGAGCCAATGGTGGGCGGGGTTCGGCGATGCGGCTCTCAACGGCCTGATCGAACGGGCGCAAAGCGGCAATCTCGATGTGCGCCAGGCGGCGGCCCGGGTTGAGGAAGCGCGCGCGCAGGAACGCGTGGTGCGCGCGAGCGGCGGGCCATCGGTCAATGCCGCCGGGCAAGCCGGCTATACCCGGCTGAGCCGGAATTCGCTGCCCCCGGCGCTCACCCAGCTCGGAGGCGGCGGGGGTGGGCAGTCCCCCGGCGGCGCGGCGATAGGCCTGCCGGGCGAGGGGTTCGCGACGTTTCAGGCCGGCTTCGACGCTTCGTGGGAACTCGACTTGTTCGGAGGCCAGCGCCGAGCCAACGAGGCGGCGGCGGCGCGCACGAGCGCGGCGGTGTGGTCGCAGCGCGACGCCGAAGTGACTCTGGCAGCCGAAGTCGCGCGGACTTACGAGCGGTTTCGCGCTCTCCAGAGGCGCATAGCGCTGGCTGACCAGCGGCTGGCGGCTCAGCGCGAGGCGCTGGACTTCATCCGGGTGCGCACCGCGCACGGCCTCGTCAACACGCTGGACGAACGCCGGCAGCAGCAGGATATCGAGCAACTCGCCGCCCAGCGCGAAGACCTGCTCGGCCAGGCCGACGCCGACATTCATGCCTTGGGAACCCTTCTCGGGCTCGCGCCGACGGCGTTGGGTGTGGAATTGTCGGGCCCGGCGGGCGCGCCGCCGCTGATCGAGGTGCCGGCCGGGCTGCCCTCCGAGCTGCTCCGCCGGCGGCCGGACATCCGCGCGGCCGAGCGGCGGCTGGCGGCGGCGACGGCCGACATCGGCGTCGCGACCGCCGATCTCTATCCCAAGCTCAGCCTGACCGGGGCCTTGCAACTCGTCTCCCAGTCGTTGGCGACGCTGCTCGAAAGCGGCAGCTTGTTCGCTAACGGCGCCGGCCGCCTGTCATTGCCGTTGATCGGTGGCGGCAAGCGGGAGACGGTGGCATTGCGTCGCACCCAGGCCAACGAGGCGCTGATCGCTTACGAGGCGACCATCATGGGTGCGCTGCGCGATGTCGAGGATGCGCTGACGCGGCTGCAAGCCGATCGCCACAGGATCGCCGATCTGCAGGCGTCGGCCTCCGCCGCGCAGGATGCCGCGGACACCGCGCAAGTGCGGCAGCGCAACGGCCTGTCGCCGATGACCGATGTGCTCCAGGCGGGGCAGGCCTGGCTCGCCGCGCGCGACGCGTTGGCGCAAGCCGATGCGGCGGCGGTGCAAGACGAGGTAGCGCTGTACAAGGCGCTCGGCGGCGGCTGGGACGAGCGCCGCGTCAACGAGGAGGACCCGGCGAGTGGCCGAAGCAGCTGAACCCCTTGCTCCCGAGCGCCGCCGCTTTCCGTTGCGGCCCATCGTCGCGATCGCCGTGTTGGCGGTGCTCGCGCTGGTCGCGTGGCTGCTCCTGCGATCCGCCGACGCCGGCAAGGAAGGCTTTACCGGCTACGTCGTCGCCGACGATATCTACATGACCTCGCCGGTGGCCGGGACGCTGGCCGGCGTTTCCGTCGTGCGCGGGCAGCGGGTGGCAGCGGGTGCGCCGCTGTTTCAGGTCGACGCCACACAGCGCGCCGCCGGCACCCAACAGGCGCAAGCCCAGATCAGCGCGAACCAGGCGCAAGTCTCGCAGCAGCAAGCGGCGCTGGCCAAGGCGCGGGAAGACCTTGCCGCGGCCCAGGCCGATGCCGACAAGCAAGGCGCCGAGCTCAAGCGGCTCGGCGCCGCTCAGGCGGCCAAGCAAGGCTCGGTCGCGCAGCTCGACATCGACCAGGCGCGCGCGGCCTATCAGGCGGCCCTCAGCCGCCGCGATGCCGCTCGCGCCCAGCTCGGGACGGCCTCGGCGGCGATCAACGCCGCGGAGGCGCAAGTGCGCAACTCGCAGGCCGGGCTTGCCAGCGCGAAATACCAGCAGGGCGAGCTTGCGCCCGTCGCGCCGCGGGCCGGCCGGATCGAGGACGTGATGTTCAAGCCGGGCGAGACCGTGCCGCCGAATGTGCCGGTCGTCTCGATCGTGCCCGACGGCGAGGTGAAGGTGCGGTTCTACGTGCCCGAGGCGCTCGTCAACGCCTACAAGCCCGGCCGCAAGGTGGCGATCGCCTGCGACGGGTGCGCGGCCGGCATGACCGCGACGGTGAACTTCGTCGCCACGGAGCCCGAATACACGCCGCCGGTGATTTACAGCCTCGATGCCCGACAGAAACTGGTGTTCATGGTCGAAGCGCTGCCGTCGAACCCGCGCGCGCTGATCCCCGGCCAGCCGATCGACGTCGCGCCGCGGGCCGGCGATCTGCCTCAAAAATGACCGACGCGATCGACGTGCGCGGGCTCAACAAGAGCTTCGGCGACAAGCACGTCGTGCGCGACGTCTCGATCCGTGTCGGCGAAGGCAAGATCACCGGCTTCCTCGGCCCCAACGGCGCCGGCAAGACCACCACCTTGCGCCTCTTGTGCGGCCTGCTCACGCCGGACAGCGGGGAGGGCGAAGTGCTCGGCCTCGACTTCCGCACCCAGACGGACGCGATCAAGCGCCAGACCGGCTACATGACGCAGGCCTTTTCGCTCTATCAGGACATGACAATCGAGGAGAACCTGACCTTCATCGCCCGCGTTTACGGCCTCGATGACCGCAAACGGGTGATCGACGACGCGCTTGCACAACTCGGCCTGCGGAACCGTCGCAAGCAATTGGCCGGCGCGCTCTCGGGCGGCTGGAAGCAACGCCTCGCGCTGGCGGCCGCCACCCTTCACGATCCCCGGCTGCTGCTGCTCGACGAGCCGACCGCCGGCGTCGATCCGCAGGCCCGCCGCGAGTTCTGGGACGAGATCCACGCGCTGGCCGAACGGGGCCTGACGGTGCTCGTCTCGACCCACTATATGGACGAGGCCGAGCGCTGCCACGACATCGGCTACATCCTCAACGGCAAGCTGATCGCGCGCGGCACGGCGGACGCGATCATCGCCACCTCCGGCCTCCTCACCTTCAACGGCGAAGGACCGGACATCGGCAAGGTGGCGCACGAGTTGGCGGGCAAGCCCGGCGTGCTCAGCGCCACGGCCTTCGGCGCCGCCGTCCACGTCAGCGGCACCGACAAGCCCGCGCTGGAGCAGGCGATCGCTCCGTGGCGCCGCTCGCCCTATCGCTGGGAAAAGGTCGAGCCGTCGCTGGAAGACGTGTTCATCCAGCTTATGGCCGACCAGCCCGACGATCGGTACGCGGCATGAAGCATTCCGCGCTCTCTCGCGTAGGCGCGGTGATGGTCAAGGAGTTCACCCAGCTCCGCCGCGACCGGATCACTTATTCGATGATCCTGGTCATGCCACTGGTCCAGCTTCTGCTGTTCGGGTATGCGATCAACACCGACCCGCGACATCTGCCGGCCGCAGTAATTTCCTACGACCACAGCCGCATCGCCGACGCCGTCGTCGCCGCCCTCGAGAACACGACCTACGTCGATGTGACCCACCAGCCGAGTTCGGAAGCCGAGATGGACCGCCTGATGCGGCGCGGCTCGATCTCGCTCGCATTGACGATCCCGCCCGACTTTACTCACCACGTCTTGAAGGGCGAGCGCGCGCAGATTCTCGCCGAGGTCGACGCCAGCGATCCGGTCGCCGCCGGGGGCGTCGCGGCCGCCGTTGCCGCCCTCCCGGAGCAGGCCCTCACGCACGAGCTGACTGGCGCGGCGGCGCGCCCGCCGGGCAAACCGCCGTTCGAAGTCGTGCTCCACCGCCTGTACAATCCCGAGGCAATCAACGCCTACAATGTTGTGCCCGGACTGCTGGCGATCATCCTGTCGATGACCCTGGTGATGATGACGGCGATGGCGGTGACCCGGGAGGTCGAGCGCGGAACGATGGAAAGCCTGCTTTCGACGCCGGTCACGCCGCTCGAGTTGATGACCGGCAAGCTCCTGCCCTATATCGGCGTGGGCCTGGTGCAGACGGTGGTAGTGCTGACGCTCGGCCGCCTGCTGTTCCATATCCCCCTGGCCCACGACCTTGCCGGCTGGTTCGCGCTTGGCGTGGGCATCGTGCTGTTCATCACCAGCAACCTGGCCCTCGGCTACCTGATCTCGACGTTGGTGCGCAGCCAGTTGCAGGCGATGCAGGTGTCGATGTTCTACATCATGCCGTCGATCTTCCTCTCGGGCTTCGTGTTCCCGTTCGCGGGCCTGCCGCGCTGGGCGCAGGCGATCGGCGAAGTGATTCCGGTCACTCACTTCCTGCGGATCGTCCGCGGATCGTTGCTCAAGGGGCAAGTGCTCGGCGACATGGTGCCCGAACTGTTCGCGCTCGGTGCGTTCCTGGTAGTCGCTGCCACGGTCACCGTCGCGCGTTCGCGCACGACCCTCGATTGAAGCTGCGCGGGAACGCGGTTCTGGTAAGCTGCGCCGTGGCGGGCCCGTAGATTGAACCTCTCGTCCGGTTCGGCGGACTCACCCCCGGGCATATTGGGGATCGAGCAACGAACGTGAGCGCAAGGCATCCCTCGGCAACCGGACGGAGAACGGCTTCGCACGGCGCGAATGCCGGCGAGATGGTGCTGCTCGACAAGGTCAAGGCCGGCGACCGCATGGCGTTCGAAGCGCTCTATCGCCTGTACCACCCGCGGCTGACGCGTTTCCTGCTTCGTGTCGTGCGGCGCCCCATGCTGGTCGAAGAAGCACTGAACGACACGATGATGGTCGTCTGGCAGCGGCCGGACAGCTTCAACGGCGACAGCAAGCTGTCGACGTGGATTTTCGCCATCGCCTATCGCAAGGCAATGAAGGCGCTCGGCCGGTTCGACGACCCGAGGGAGGATCACGCGGCCGCCGAACGGGCCAGCGAGGATCGGGGCCCGGAAGAGGATTCGGCCGGGCTTCGCCGCCGCGATCTTCTTGCCAAAGCGATGGACAGCCTTTCCCCCACGCATCGTGCGGTGGTTCACCTGACGTATTATCATGAGCTGGATTACAACGAAATCGCCCGGATCCTCGATTGTCCGGTGGGCACGGTGAAGACCCGCATGTTCCACGCCCGGCGCCAGCTGCGCTGCCAGGTCGACGGCAGCCTGGAAGACTGGGTCTAGGAGTTCGATATGGCCGAAATCTATTCCCTGCGCCCGAGTGAGCACGAGGCTGTGCAGCAACTCCTGCCGTGGCACGTCACCGGCACGCTCTCGGCCCAGGAAGCAGCCCGGGTCGAAAGCCACCTTGGCGAATGCGCCGAGTGCCGCGATGATCTCGTGGCCGAGCGCTCACTCGCGCGCGATGTCGCGCTGCTCCCGCTCGACGTGGAAGACGGGTGGTCCGGGATGGCGACGCGGATGGGCGCGGCTCACAAAACCGCCGATCGCTTCGGCTGGCTGCCACGCTGGCGCGATGTGCCCACGGCCTGGGCCATGAGCGGCGCGATCGCCGCGTCTCTCGTCGTGGCGGTGGTCGTCTCGGAGCCGAGGCGGTCTTCAGCCCCCGAGCAGACCTTCCACACGCTCGGCTCGCCCGCCGCGGCTGCGAGTGGCCAGGCTATCGTGCTGTTCCGGCCGGATACGAGCGCCCAGCAGATTGGCGCGATCCTTTCGGCGCAGGGAGCAAAAGTGATCGACGGGCCGACAACGGCCGGCGCTTACGTGCTGCGCTTCGATCACAATGCCGCCAGCGCAATCGAGGCGCTGCGGCGGTCCAACCAGGTCGTCCTGGCTGAACCGTTGGCGAGCGACGGCCGGCCGTGATTGGCGCCGTTCGCCTTTGCCTGACCGCGCTTCTGGCCCTTGCGACGCCCGCGCTGGTGGGCGCCGCGCTGCCGGTGGTGGATCCCGCGGCGAGCGACGCGAGCCGGCAAATCCTGGTCATGCTGACGATGGCGGCGCCGCACTATCGGCCGAACAGCGGCTATGGCGGCGATTACGGCGACACTGCATCGCAAGCCGCGCGGCATCGCATGGCCCGCCGCATCGCCGCGCGCTACGGGCTCGAATTGCGCGACGGCTGGCCTATGCCGGTGCTCGGCGTCGATTGCTACGTGATGGTGGTCCCCCCCGGGAAGTCGATCGACGAGACGATCGCCTCGGTCGCCCGCGAGTCGGGCGTGTCGTGGTCGCAGCGAATGACCTCCTACGTCATGCCGGGCAAGCTCGGCGGTGGGGGCGATCCGCTTTACCCTGCCCAGCCGACCGCCAGGGAGTGGAAGCTGCGCGAGCTGCAGCAACGGGTCACCGGCCGCGGAATCAGGATCGCCATCGTCGACAGCCGGATCGATGCCGCCCATCCCGACCTCGCCGGACAGATCGTCGCCAACGAGAACTTCGTAACCGGCGGGAGCGCCGAGCCGGAAGCGCACGGCACCCACGTGGCCGGGATCATCGGCGCGAAGGCGGGAAACGGCATCGGCATCGCCGGGGTCGCGCCCGGCGCGCGGCTCATGGCGCTGAGGGCCTGCCGCGAGGTCGAGGGCGGGCGCGCGACTCTATGCAGTTCGCTGGCCCTGGCGCAGGCGCTGCAATTCGCCGTCCAGCACCAGGCGGACGTCATCAACCTCAGCCTCAGCGGGCCGCGCGACGAGTTGCTCGAAAAGCTGCTCGACGTCGCGCTGGCTCACAAGATCGCGGTCATTGCGGCCTTCGATCAAAGCCGGCCCGGTGGCGGCTTCCCGGCCTCTTTGCGCGGGGTCATCCCGGTGGCGGACGAGGCGCTCCCATCGCTGCCTGCCGGCGTCTACGGCGCTCCCGGTCGAGACTTGCCGACCACTCAGCCGGGAGGGGGATTCGCTCTCGTCGACGGCACGTCCTACGCGGTGGCTCAGGTCAGCGGACTAGTGGCATTGGCGGGCGGGCGCGGTCGGCGGCCTCTTTCGGCGAACCTCGTGCGCGGCACCGACGGCAGGGTCGACGCGTGCGCGACGGTGTTGGGCCCTGCAACGCGCTGTCCCTGAGCATCGCGGCCCTTTCCTGCTCACGTAACCGTGACATGCCCGTTCATGCCCATGCCCGAGTGCATGAAGTGCGAGCAGTGCAACGTGTAAACGCCGGGCTCTTCCGGGGTCAGTGTAACATCGGCCGACGCTTTCCCAGCCAGCCTGACCTTGCCGTCTGTCACCAAAGCGCGGTCCGGCTGGGCGATCGTGCTCGCGGCGAAAAAGTCCGGTGCAGTGAAGTCGTGCCCGATGCCAGAGGCATTCACCAGGTGCAGGCGATAGCTGCGGGCGTGCTGGAGGATAATGGCGTCCGGCGTGAACTTGAAGTTCGAGAGCGTCACCGTGACGGTTTCCGGCCCCGATGGCTGGGCCGGCAGCTTGCCGACCGGGGCTTGTGCTGCCGCGAACAAAGCGAGGCAAACAATTGATTTGCGCATTCTCGAGGATTCTCCAGCAACACGACGAACCCGTCGCTGGTGATGAGTAGGCCCGGAGGTTGGTCCGGGTTCAACCGCGCGGCGGATATCACGGCTTGGTGATGCTGCTGGCGGGCGAAACCGTTCTGAATTGAACTCGGCGGCAAACCCGCTACATCGCGCGCTTCCGTGGGGCGGTTAGCTCAGTTGGTAGAGCATCTCGTTTACACCGAGAGGGTCGGCGGTTCGAGCCCGTCACCGCCCACCATCGCAGGGTCCCCCAGCATCCCCGTTTGTCTTTACAAACCCTCGTAAAACTGCGATATTTTGCCTGAGGCTGTCTCGAGTGGTCCCAATCCTTCCAGCCACATCTTGCGAATTTGGGGGCCACTTTTGGGGGCCACATAAAGTGCGCAAGAAAGTGGCCCCCACATATGGCTCTAACCGCTACCGCCGTTCGCAACGCGAAATCTCGCTCCAAGCCGTACAAGCTGGGCGATTCCCTCGGTCTATTTTTGCTTGTGCAGCCTTCAGGCGGAAAGCTTTGGCGAGTGAAATATCGCATCGACGGGCGCGAGAAGAAACTCGGTCTCGGCACCTATCCTGAAGTCAGCCTTGCCGCTGCGCGCAAGCGCCGGGACGAGGCTCGTGAGCAGCTCGCCGCCGGTAAGGACCCGTCGCGCGAAAAGCAGCAAGCGAAATACCGCGCCCAGGTGGAGGCAGCGAACACCTTTGGCGAAATTGCCCAAGAGCTAATCGAGAAACGCCTTCGGGAAGGCATGTCCAGCGCCACAGCGACGAGGAGCCGCTACTACATCTCCCGCATGGGGCCGGCGTTTGTACGGCTTCCGATCTCCTCGATCACCCCGCCGGAAATTCTCGGCGTCCTTCGCCGCATAGAGGCCAAGGGCAATTACGAGACAGCGCGCAGAGTGCTTCAGCTTGCCGGTCGTGTGTTCCGATACGCGGTAGCGACGGCGCGGCTTCGATCGGATCCCAGCCGCGATTTACGCGGCGCCCTGACGGCTCCAACGCCAAAACACTATGGGGCGATCACGGACGCCAAGCGGGCTGGCGAACTGCTCAGGGCGATAGACGGATACGACGGCCAGGTTTTGACTAAACTTGCTATGCAGCTCGCGCCGCAAGTTTTCGTTCGCCCAGGTGAGTTGCGGCATGCCGAATGGGAGGACGTCGATCTCGACGGAACCCTCTGGACCATTCCTGCCGAGAAGATGAAGATGCGCAAGGCGCATCGGGTGCCTCTATCCTCACAATCGGTCGGGATACTCCGCTTGGCTCATGCAATCACCGGGCCTTCAGGTTACGTATTTCCGTCGATCCGCTCGGCTGCACGCCCGATGAGCGAGAACACGATCAATGCCGGCTTACGCCGTCTCGGTTTCTCCGGCGACGAGATGACAGCCCACGGTTTTCGGGCGATGGCGTCGACCCTGCTCAACGAGAGTGGGAAGTGGTCGTCCGACGCGATCGAGCGGGCACTTGCCCATGGAGATGACGACCGGGTTCGCGCGGCCTATCATCGCGGCGCCCACTGGAAGGAACGCGTTGCCATGGCCCAATGGTGGAGCGATCACCTCGATCAGCTGCGCAGGGGGGCGGAAGTCATTCATGCGAGTTTTGGCCGGGACGGACGCTGACCGGGTGCCGCAAGCGTGGCTGGCGAACTTTGGCCGTTAGCGGACTGGCAGCTAAGACTTGCGTGTCGACGATTGCGGACGCCCAGGCTGTAGGCATCTTCGTTCAAAATTAGAAGGCCCCCTATTCTGACCTCATCTTTTCGTAAGCCGAGCGCAACATGTGATCGAGCGAGGACTTATTGGACCTACTGAGCCGGTTGGGCGACAAGTATCTGCGCAAGCTTTTGGTTGTCGGTGCGACCTCGCTGGTCCGGCGCGCGCGTCACAAGCCCGAGACGGCCGATCCGCGTCTCGTCGACCTGCTGGCACGAAAGCCGGTGAGGGTCGCGACGGTCGCCATGGCCAACAAGATGGCGCGCGTCGCCTGGGCGATCATGACACCGGGCGAAACATACCGAGCGCGGCATACACCGATGATGGCGACGATCTAGCTGGAGGAGGCCAGCTTCACGAGGTTGTGGAGCGACGCGACATGATGGCGATACCGGTCAGGCCGGGAACAAGGACAACCCAGGGACAGTCTAAGCCGTCATAGCCTGATAAGCAGAATGGGACCATGTTCGCGGACTCCATCAGGGCCAGCAGTCTCGACCGACTGCGTCAACAGGCCGGACAGAAGACTGCACCCGACCCACGCCGAAACGTTGAATTACCTCTTGCAACGCGGCAGCCATCCACAGAAGACTGACCGGAACCGGCAGAGCAACTGCAGCTTAGCGTCTCAGCGCAGAAGATGCCGCTGTCAGTCTCGCCTCGTCGCCGGCTAAGCTCCACGATCTGTGAAGTTCTGCCCAAAGTTCGACACGAAGGCGCCGCTCAGACTGGGCTGGAACTCGGCCTTCGAGCGCGCGGTGCAGTTGCTCTGACTACGCCCAACCGAGCCTTCCGACTGTTCAAATGGAAGTTTCGCTCTCATCGCGCGCTATTCCATCGGTGCCAGTGTTGCTCCCGCTTTGCGGATGAGCACCGAGCAATCGGCTCGACAGGAAGTCAAGGAGAGCGTTTACGCTCGGTTTGGCAGCCTTCTGCGTGGGCACCTGGGCTTTTATCCACATGGGCGGCGGACGATATTTGATTAGTACAGGGCAAAGCTTTTCGGCGGCTATGTCATCTTCAGCGAGAAACGCGGGCAATATCGCAATGCCGAGACCTCGTCGGACGGCTTCTCGCAGGACGATGGTGTCGTTTACCGACAGGCGCGGCTTAATGGTGAGCCCAACGTCCCCCCTATCGCTGTATAAATGCCACGTCTTTCCGTGGAGCAGCGAGACCAGGCAGTGATGGTCGGCCAGGTCGCGAGGGTGGGTGGGGCATCCATGCCGCTGGAGATACGCGCGGCTGGCATACGTTGCGCACGGATAGGGCATAAGGGGGTAATCGCGCACATTTTCGTATGCAGCCGGACGGGTTCCTATCGTCAAGTCGCAGTTTCGAGTGAGCGGATTGTCCAAGCGATCGGTGAGCCGAAGATCCAGATCAACTGCCGGATACTCTGACAGGAAGTCGCAGAAGATGGGACCGAGTATCATCGCTGTCACCGAACCGGGCGCGTCGACCCGAAGCAGACCGCTCACCTCGGCAGTGGAGGCAACGTCGCGAATGTCGTCATATTCCACCAGGAGCTTCATGCAGCGAGGAAGAAGGCGCGCGCCCTCTTCGGTCAGCTGCAAATCGCGCGTGGTGCGGTGGAACAGGGTAACCTGGAATTCGTGCTCCAGCTGATTGATCCGTTTGGATACTACCGACGGAGCCACTCCGATAGATCGTGCCGCAGCGGCGAAGCTGCCGAACCTGGCGGCAGCAACAAAGGTGCGAACGTTGACCAAGTTATCCATCGTTCTCGATCCGAGAATAGTGCCATCGCATTAAGCGCTATTCCCGATACACAGTCCGGGGCCTAATCCAAATAGCAGATCGGGCCAGCGAAATGGCCGATTAAAAGGGAGAGCAGGCCATGATAGACACCCGCAAAGGTGCGCACGCTTCGATTTGGGCGCTAGCCATCGCCACCTCGTTCGCCGGCTATAGCGCGGCCAGCGCCCAGGAGGCGGGCGCGGACGCTCCAGCGCAGGCGCAAGCCGAGGCGGGGCAAGCAAATGCCGATTCCTCCCTGCCCACTGCTCCCGCCGACGGGGGTATCGTCGTCACCGGATCGCGCATTCAATCGAGTTTCGACAGGCCGACGCCTGTCGCAATCCTGACTGCCCAGCGGTTGCAAGACCGCGGCTTGACCAACGTCGGCGATGCGCTGAACGAATTGCCCGAGTTCCGCTCGACCAACACGCCAGCTACCTCAGGCCTCAACGCCACGCCGGGGCAGAACATCGGCGGCCGCGTCCTCGACTTGCGCGGATTGGGCGCAGTGCGGACTCTGACGCTGGTCGACGGTAAGCGCTTCGTGCCCGCGACCACGCAGGCGACGGTCGACACCAACATGGTGCCCTCGATCATGCTGTCCCGGGCGGAAGTCGTCACCGGCGGCGCTTCGGCTGTCTACGGCTCCGACGCAGTTGCAGGTGTGGTCAACCTGCTAATCGACAAGAAGTTTACCGGGTACAAGCTTAATGGCGAGGTCGGCTTTTCCAACGAAGCCGACAACTTCACCCGCCAGTTCGGCGCGGAAGCCGGGTGGCAGTTCGGTTCCAACCTTCATCTCGTTGTGGGCGGCGAGTGGGAAAAATCGGACGGCATCAATGCCTGCCGCGACCGTGCCTGGTGCGCCAACGGCCTCATAATCGTGGGCCGCAATCCGCTCGCGCCGGGGCAGGTGCCAACCATACCCGCGAGCAACATCCTCCCCAATGCCAACACCTGGAGCGCCAACTTCAACGGCGTCACCACTCCGCCCTCGAGCGCCTATGTCGGCCATAACGTGCCCGTGTTGAGGCCTATCGACGGTATCGGCTTCACCTCGAATGGGACCCCCCGCCACTTTCAGTTCGGCACGCTCGTAAACTCGATCTGGATGGCGGGCGGCGAGGGTGGCGGTCCAGCCGAAAACGACCCGTACTTCGACTTCCCGATCGTATCCCCCACCGAGCGCTACAGCACGATGGGGTATCTGACGTGGGATGCCACCCCCGATCTCACCTTCGAAGTCGGGGTGAACGTCGGACGGAGCTCTGGGAATCACCGCAGCGCCGGCTACCGCAACACAGCGATTACGATTAAGTCGGACAATCCGTTCATTCCGCGGTCAAGCGATCCGACACTTGATATCCCGACGATCCTCGCGAATAGCGGCGCGACCAGCTTCACGCTGGGCAAGGGCTTCGCCGACATCGGGCCGGCCCAGATCTTTGCGAAGGACAACCTCTTCCGGGTGGTCACTTCGGCAAAGTACAAGATCGGCGGCAGTTGGACCGCGGATTTCTATTATCAGTACGGCCACAACAAGTTCCGTAGCGATATCACCAACAACACCATCACGGCGAACATCACCAGGGCGCTCGACGCCACGACGCTCAACGGCCAGCCGGTCTGCCGCGTCAATGCGGACGCCAGCACCGCCAATGACGATCCAGCGTGCGTGCCGCTCGACCCCTTCGGCTACGGCCAAGGCTCGACTTTCGCGGCGGCCAAACAATACGTGACCGGCGAAGGCTTCCAGACCAACGTAACCACCGAACATGTCGCCGCGGGCAACATTTCGGGGACGCTCTTTGAGTTGCCCTACGGCCCGCTTGGAGTCGCGTTCGGAGGTGAATACCGCAACGACAAGGTGACCGGAGACACCGATCCTCTTTCGAAAGCGGGCAGTTTCTTCAATACCGGCAACGGCTCGGTCATTTCAGGCCAGATCGCCGTGAGCGAGGTTTACGGCGAAGCCGAGGTGCCCCTTCTCCGCGACGTCACCTTCGCTCGCGAACTCAGCCTCAACGGCGCCGCGCGGCGCACTCATTACAAGCGGTCGAGCGATTTCCATCCGAGCACCACGGTAAACGCCACGACGTGGAAGTTCGGCGGCGTGTGGGCGCCGATCGAGGCCATCCGTTTTCGCGCCACGAAATCCCGCGACATCCGCGCGCCCAATGTGTCTGAGCTATTCGGCCCGCAAACGATCGGAAGCGGCATCCTGACCGACACCGGCAACGGCGGCGTTCAGGTCATCGTCCCGATCACCAGCGGTTCAAACCCGAACTTGCGCCCTGAAAAGGCGGACACGTTTACCGCGGGCGTGGTTCTGCAGCCGACCGGCGGTTTCTTGGGACGGTTTCGGGCCTCCGCCGATTGGTACGATATCAAGATCGACGATGCGATCAGCACCTTGGGCCAGCAGAACATCGTCAACCGCTGCGTCGCCGGAGACGCACTCAGCTGTTCGCTTATAACCCGCGACGCGAACAAGAATGTGCTCAACGTCCAGGACACCATCCAGAATGTGAATAAGCTTATCGCCCGTGGCATCGACTTTGAGCTGGATTACTCCCAGCCGCTCGGGGGTGATAATAAGATCACGTTCGTGGCGCTCGCCAACTACGTGAAGGACTTGATCACGATCGACTCCGTCGGGCCGACCAACCGGGCCGGGCAGACCGGGCTTCGCGGAGGCACCCCTCCGGGCATTCCCGATTGGACGGTCGATGCCACGGCGCGCCTGGATCTAGGCGAGTCTTTCTCCTTCACCACGCACGCGCGCTGGATTAACAAAGGCTTCTTCTACCCGACCTTTGTCGAAGAGGGCGACCCTGGCTTTTCGCTGACGAACCCGAATAGCGTTAACACGAACTCGGTGCCTTCGCGGATCTTCGTGGATATGCTGGCCACGGTGCATGTGCCGTCGCCGTGGGTTAAAGGTCTTGAGGTCTACGGCGGCGTCGACAACGTCTTCAACCAGGATCCTCCGCGGTTCCCGGGCGCCAACGGCAGCGGCAACAACGTTCTCTTCAATCCGGTGGGCCGCTTCTTCAAGATGGGCGCTCGCATGAACTTTTAGCGGGTTCGGGCAACGGTGGAGCATGGTGCGTCCCGTTGCCCGGCCCGCCGGCGTTGGCCGTATACCCCCTTGGGGTGAGGCTTGACGCGCCACCGCTTCGACGCCGGCCGTCCAAAGGAAAGGGTTTCTAAATGACACTTCGCAGCCTCGCCGCGAACTCCTCGAGCCGCCGGGCCAACTGGCGCGCGCTCGGTCTCTCTCAGGAAGACATGCTCAAGCCGAAGATCGCGGTGGTCAACTCGTCGAGCGAACTGGCGATCTGCTATGCCCATCTCGACGGCATCGCGAGGCTTGTGAAGGAAGAGATCCGCGCCGCCGGCGGTGTGCCTTTCGAAGTGCGCACGGCAGCGCCGAGCGACTTCATCACCGGCGCGGCGAAGCAGGGCAGCTACATCCTCGCCGGGCGGGACATCATCGCCAATGACATCGAGGTCCAGGTCGAAGCGGCGCTGCTCGACGGAATGATCTGCCTGACCAGCTGCGATAAGACTCCGCCGGGGCACCTGATGGCCGCGGCGCGGCTCAACATCCCGACGATCCTGGTCATCGGCGGCTACCAGCCGGCCGGCGAGATCAACGGCGAGCCGATCGACGTCGAGGACGTCTGGGGAGGCTCGATCGGCGAGCGTTTCGGCAAGGCGCCCAAGTACCCTGTCGACCAGATGGCCGAGAACGCGATCACCGGGCCCGGCGTGTGTCAGGGCATGGCGACGGCCAATACGATGCACTCGACGGTCGAGGCGCTCGGCATGTGCCTGCCCGGCCACGCGCCCGTCCGCGCCAACAGTCCGAAGATGCAGGATAACGCCCGCGCGGCGGCGCGGCGGATCGTCGAGATGGTTCACGAGGAGCTCAAGCCCCGGCAAATCCTCACCGAAGGCGCGTTCCGCAATGCGATCGCCACCGTGCTGGCCGTGTCGGGATCGATCAACGCCATCAAGCACCTCCAGGCGACCGCGATCGAGGCCCAGAACGGCCTCGACGTGTTTCAGTTGTGGGAGGAGATGAGCGACATTCCCGTGCTCTCGGCGGTGCGTCCGACCGGCCATCTGCGGATCGAGCAGTTCGAGGATGCGGGCGGGGCGCGCGCCGTGCTGAAGCGCCTCGAAAGCCGCATCGACACCTCGGCGCTCACCTGCACCGGCAAGACGCTCGGAGAGAACCTCGCCGGTTATCAGATACCCGGGCCGGACATCATCCACGCTATGGACGACCCCGTTGGCCCCGGCCCGAGCATCGCGATCCTCAAAGGCAGCTTCGCCGACACGGCCGTCGTCCGCCTCGGCATCCGCGACGGCTCGCGGCCCGAAGAGTTCACGGGCCCGGCGCGCGTATTCGAAAGCACCGCCGAATGCATGCAGGCGATCGAGGACAAGCTTATTCAGCCCGGCGACGTCGTCGTCAGCCGCAATCAGGGCCTCAAGGGTGGCCCGGCCATGGGTGGCGGCGCCAGCCTCGTCTTGTTCGCACTCGATGCGGCAGGCCTCGCCCCGACGACTGCCTTCGTGACCGACGGCCAGCTTTCCGGCCTGTGCCTCAAGGGCCTGACCGTCGCCGAGGTACACCCCGAAGCGGCAACCGGCGGCCCGATCGGCAAGATTCGCGATGGCGACATCATCCGCATCAGCGTCGAGAACCGCAGCATCGATGTCGCTGTGCCGGCCGACGAGCTCAGCCGCCGCAACGGTCCCGGTTACCTGACGCCCGCCAGCGGCTATCTGGACACCTTCCGTCACGACGTGCGCGACATGAGCACCGGGGGTGTCCTCGTACCGGCGAAGGAGTAGGGTCATGGTCATGCGTTTGAGCGATGAAGAAAAGGCCATGCGCGACGGCGCCCAGGGCCCGGCTGTCGCCAAGGCGATGGACTTGCTCATCCGGTATGGCGAAGCGCTCGGTGCGGAGGACTTCGTCTATACCGACAACATCGCCGGCGTTCCGGGCTCGTCGCCCAAATGGGTGAAGGACTACTTCGCGGCCGACGGCGGCGATTACCGAGCGGTGTTCTCCCGTTTCGACCTCGATTCCGATAAAGTCGTGGACGTGCCGCGCATCAATGGGTTCGGGTGTCATTTGCAGGGGGGCATGGATCCCCAGCTGTGGCGCGAGCAGGGCATGAGCGATGAAGCTTTCGCCAACTTCGAGGCGGACGAGCGCGAGGTCGCGGCGCACGGTATCCAGGTGCTCAAGACCTGCACGCCGTATCTCGCCGGCAACGTGCCGGTGATGGGCGAGCACTGCGCGTGGATGGAATCGAGCGCCGTGGTGTTCTGCAACTCGGTCATCGGCGGGCGCACCAATTGCGAAGGGCGCGAGTCGACCAGCGCGGCAATGCTCGCCAAGCGCGTTCCGAACTGGGGGTTTCACACAGAGGATTTCCGCAAGGGCCAGCATCTGATCGAGGTACAGGCACCGGTCGATTCGATCTTCGAGTGGGGGCTGCTGGGCTATTTCACCGGCGCCGCGGTGGAAGACGCGATCCCCGTGCTGGACGGCGCAATCTCGAGCGCCGCGCTAATCAAACATAAGCACTTCGGCGCCGCCGCCGCGTCCTCAGGGGGCGTCGAAATGTACCACATGGCCGGGATCACGCCGGAGGCGCCCACGGTGGAGCGGGCGTTCGGCGGCGCTGTTCGCGGTGAGCGGTTTACCTATGGGGCCAGAGAACGGCGAGAAACCTACGAGCAACTCAACAGCGTCGGCGAAAGCCGCGATGTCGACTACGTCATGCTCGGCTGCCCGCACTATTCGGCCGATCAGCTTACCGAGGCGGCGCGCCTGCTCGAAGGCCGTACGGTTCACCCGAACAGCAACCTGTGGATCTTCACGAGCCGCGCGGTGAAGGCGACCGCCGAAGCCAGTGGCTCGGCCGATATCATCCGCAAGGCTGGGGCCAGGCTGATGACCGACACCTGCTCGGCGATCAGCCAGGCGGTGCCGCCGGGCACGAAGGTGGCCGCCTTCGACAGCGCCAAGCAGACGCATTATCTCCCGGCGATCATGGGCATCGAAGGCTGGTTCGGCACCACGCAGGAATGCATCGACGCAGCTTGCACCGGGCGCTGGGACGGGAGACTCGCGTGATGGCCACGCTCGCGACCCGCCCAGCCGACGTGCTCATCCGCGGCCGCAAGGTTGTCGGCGGCGTCGTTGAAGGGGAGGCGCTCGTGACCCGCCAGACCATCTCCGGATGGGGCGGCGTCAATCCGATGAAGGGCGAGATCATCGAAATGCGCCACGAGTTGCGAGGGCAAAGCTTCGCCGGCAAAATTCTCGTCTTTCCCGGAGCAAAGGGCTCGTCGGGGTGGTCGGCGATGTTCCACACCACCCGGCTGACGGGCCAGGCGCCGATCGGCATGCTGTATAACATCACGACGACCAAGGCAGCGCTCGGCGCGGTGGTAATGCGCGTTCCCACGATGACCGATTTCGATAGCGACCCTCTCGAGCAAATCGAGACCGGCGATTGGGTGCGGATCGATGCCGACGCGGCTGTCGTCTCGGTTTGGAAGGGCGGGCAGCCGTCCCCGGAAGGAATTGGATAGTGAAGGATAGAGGCTCGCCGGGCGATCTGCCCAAACTGCGCGAAGTGAAGGGGCACAGCGAGGAACGCTTCCTCGGCTCCGACATCTTCGAGAGCACCCGGCACACCCTCCCCCCGCCCCGCCGCGGGGGCACGATCCGCGAGGAAGCGCGCGAAATCGACGTCTATCACCAGTGCGACGTCGCAGTGATCGGCGGCGGCCCGGCCGGCT
>Ga0207705_10001250_pt1 | contig 20434 bp, 18 predicted proteins | sample KBSC13metaG_FD_184314 | JGI IMG/M metagenome (GOLD analysis project Ga0207705, IMG submission 184314) | Corn rhizosphere microbial communities from Kellogg Biological Station, Michigan, USA - KBS C1-3 metaG (SPAdes) (version 2) | ecosystem: Host-associated > Plants > Roots > Rhizosphere > Soil ... | reverse complement strand
CGATCTTGCGCCATGGCCGGCCGTGCTCAGTCACTTCAAGCGCGTGGTCGCTCGCCCCGCCGCTGCCCGAGGGTTCGAAGAAGAAAATGCGCTCTATCGCACGGGGCGGGCGCGCGAGAAAGCTTAATCGACACGAATCGCGATAGCCGCATGACCGACCCGGTACGCCGCGTGATCGAGAACGCCGGCGACGCGGTGCTCGACTCGCAGGTATGGCGCGTCGGCGGGGAGCCTATGCGCGCCATCGGCTCGGTGGTCACAAACGATGCGCACCGCAGTCCGGGCTTTTATCACAAGGCGCTCGAGGGCTCGAAGGCGCTGCTCCACACGACGGTCGAATTGAACCGCGCGCAAGCAGTGCCTTATGGGCCCTCGATCCGCTCTTAGGCTGCTTTCTGCAATATGCCGTGCGGGTCGATGACGAACTTGCGCGGAGCGCCGCCGTCGAACTCGCGATAACCTTCCGGCGCCTGATCGAGCGAAATAACCGTCACGTTGACGATCTTCGCAATCGGGAGCCTATCCCACAGAATGGCCTGCATCAGGTTGCGGTTGTACTTCATCACCGGTGTTTGACCCGTATGGAACGAATGCGACTTCGCCCAGCCGAGGCCTAGACGCAGGCTGAGGCTGCCGCGCCGCGCGGCCGCATCGGATGAGCCGGGATCGTCGGTCACATAAAGACCGGGAATCCCGATCGCGCCCGCTGCACGCGTGATTTCCATCAGCGAATTCAACACCGTTGCGGGTGCTTCTTGCGTATGCGCGTTGCCATGCCCATGCGCCTCGAAACCCACGCAATCGACTGCGCAATCGACCTCCGGTTTGCCGAGTATCTGCTCGATCTGCTCGCCGAGCGAGGCATCGAGCGACAGATTCACGGTCTCGAAACCCATCGCTTTGGCATGCGCAAGACGCTGCTCGTTCATGTCGCCGACGATCGTAACCGCCGCACCGAGCAACCGCGCCGACGCCGCCGCTGCCATGCCGACAGGGCCCGCACCGGCGATATAAACGCTTGAGCCCGGCTTAACGCCGGCCGTGACCGCACCGTGATAGCCCGTCGGTAAAATGTCGGACAAGCAGGTCAAGTCGCGAATCTTCGCGAGCGCTTGATCGCGATCAGGAAACTTCAGCAGATTGAAATCGGCGTAAGGCACGAGCACATACTCAGCTTGCCCACCGATCCACCCGCCCATATCGACGTAACCATACGCACCGCCGGCCCGCGCAGGGTTGACGTTCAGGCACACGCCCGTATGCTGATCCTTGCACATGGGGCAACGGCCGCACGCGACGTTGAACGGCACCGAGACGAGATCGCCGATCTGCAGCGTTTCCACATCGCGCCCTAGTTCCACCACCTCGCCCGTGATCTCGTGACCGAGCACGAGCCCGGCCGGCGCCGTCGTCCGCCCGCGCACCATATGCTGATCGGAGCCGCAAATGTTCGTGCTGACGACCTTCAGAATGACGCCATGCTGGATCGAGCGGCCGCTTGGATCGACCATCTTCGGATAGTCGATCGACTCCACCTGAACCTTGCCCGCTCCCTGATACACGACACCTCGGTTGCTGCTCATCGCATTCGTCTCCTTTCGTTTCGATCGCCGACCGACGATCCACGTTGCGAGCGGCTCGCGCGTCGGTCGACACACGGCCCGCACGCTGCCATGTGCAGAGTAGTCCGCAACAGGCGGGCACGATCGTGCAAAACGCGACACGGGCTTGCTAGAACACGACACGCACGGAGCGATGCAGTCCTAAACGATTGAACGGCAGACGCAAAACGCCTATCGTGGAAGCCTTCGAAAGACTGGCAAGACGCCTGGAGATTCCCGATGACACTGTCCTGCGTATATGGTTCGCAGCGTCTTTATATCGGCGGGGCTTATGTCGATGCAACATCGGGCACGCACTTCGAGACCTTCGATCCCGCGACCGGCGAGCGGCTGGCCACGGTCGAGCAAGCGAGCCGCGCCGACATCGAACGCGCCGTGACATCGGCCCGCGAAGGACAGCGCGAATGGGCCGCGCTCGGAGCGATGGCACGCTCGCGCATCATGCGCCGCGCGGTCGAGTTACTGCGCGAACGCAACGACGCGCTCGCCGAACTCGAGATGCGCGACACCGGTAAGCCCGTGGCCGAGACGCGCACGGTCGATATCGCGACGGGCGCGGACGTAATCGAATACTACGCCGGCCTCGCCACCACGCTCGAAGGGCGTCAAATTCCGCTGCGCGAGGATTCGTTCGTTTATACGCGGCGCGAACCACTTGGCATCTGCGCAGGCATCGGCGCTTGGAATTACCCCATCCAGATTGCTTGCTGGAAATCGGCGCCGGCCCTTGCGGCCGGGAACGCGATGATTTTCAAGCCCAGCGAGGTTACACCGCTATCCGCGCTCAAGCTCGCCGAGATTTACACCGAAGCCGGCGTGCCGCCCGGTGTATTCAACGTCGTGCAAGGCAACGGCGCCGTGGGCGCGATGCTTGCCGAGCATCCCGCGATTGCTAAGGTGTCGTTTACCGGCGGCGTAGAGACCGGCAAGAAAGTGATGTCGCTGGCCGCTGCCTCGTCGCTGAAAGACGTGACCATGGAGTTGGGCGGCAAGTCGCCGCTGATCGTATTCGACGATGCCGATCTGGAACGTGCGGCGGACATCGCGGTGACCGCCAACTTCTTCAGCGCAGGCCAAGTCTGCACGAACGCGACGCGTGTGTTCGTTCATCGCTCCGTCAACGCGAAGTTCGAAGCGCTCGTCCTCGAGCGCGTCAAACGCATCCGGATCGGCAACCCCTCGAATCCCGACACGAACTTCGGCCCACTCGCGAGTGCCGCCCAACTCGATAAAGTGCTCGGCTATATCGAAAGCGGAAAAAGCGAAGGCGCGCGTCTGGTCATCGGCGGCACGCGTCTCGTCGACGGTGAATTCGCGCGCGGCCAGTACGTCGCGCCGACCGTGTTCGCCGATTGTCGTGACGACATGCGCGTCGTACGCGAAGAGATATTCGGTCCCGTGATGTGCCTGCTTCAATTCGATCACGAGCACGAGGCGATCGAGCGCGCCAATGCGACGCACTTCGGTTTAGCCGCCGGGGTCGTCACTGAAAACATTGCGCGTGCTCACCGAGTGATTCATCGGCTGGAAGCGGGGATCTGCTGGATCAACACGTGGGGCGAATCGCCCGCCGAAATGCCCGTGGGCGGCTATAAGCAATCGGGCGTGGGCCGCGAAAACGGTATCAGCACGCTCGAACACTACACGCAGATCAAATCGGTACAGGTGGAACTCGGCCCTTATCGGCCCGTGTTCTAGGCCCTAAGGAGAGTGCCCGTGAGTGCCAAAGAATACGACTACATTATCGTCGGCGCAGGGTCGGCCGGGAACGTGCTCGCGACGCGATTGACGGAGGACGCCGACGTCACGGTGCTGCTGCTCGAAGCCGGCGGCCCCGACTATCGCTTCGACTTCCGCACGCAGATGCCCGCCGCGCTCGCCTACCCGTTGCAAGGGCGGCGTTACAACTGGGCCTACGAGACCGAGCCCGAGCCGCACATGAATAACCGACGCATGGAATGCGGACGAGGCAAAGGCCTCGGCGGTTCCTCGCTGATCAATGGCATGTGCTATATCCGCGGCAATGCGCTCGATTACGACGGTTGGGCGCAAAACGACGGGCTGCAGAATTGGAGCTATCTCGACTGCCTGCCCTACTTCAAGAAGGCGGAGACGCGCGACATCGGCCCGAATGCTTATCACGGCGGCGACGGGCCGGTGCACGTGACGACGAGCAAGCCGGGGAACAATGTCCTATTCGGCGCCATGGTCGAGGCCGGCGTGCAAGCGGGTTACGCGCGCACCGACGATCTCAACGGTTATCGCCAAGAAGGCTTTGGGCCGATGGATCGCACGGTCACGGCGCAAGGCCGCCGCGCGAGCACTGCGCGCGGCTATCTAGACCAAGCGCGCGGGCGACCGAACTTGACAATCGTCACGCACGCGCAGACCGATCGTGTGCTGTTCAGCGGCAAGCGTGCGCACGGTGTGGCATACCTTCATCGGGATACGCAGGTGAGCGCCTACGCGCGGCGTGAGGTGCTGGTGTGCTCGGGTGCGATCGCATCGCCTCAGTTGTTGCAGCGCTCGGGTGTAGGCCCGGGCGAGTGGCTGAGAGAGGCTGGGGTTCCAATCGTGCTCGATCTGCCCGGCGTCGGACGCAATTTGCAAGATCACCTCGAGATCTACATGCAGTACGCGTGCAAAGAGCCGGTATCGCTGTACCCCGCGTTGAAGTGGTACAACCAGCCGGCGATCGGGTTCGAGTGGCTCGTCAACGGAACGGGGATCGGTGCCAGCAATCAATTCGAGGCGGGCGGGTTCATTCGCACGCACGATGATGATCCCTGGCCCAACATTCAATACCATTTCTTGCCGATCGCGATCAATTACAACGGATCGAATGCGATCGAAATGCACGGTTTTCAGGCGCATATGGGCTCGATGCGTTCGCCGAGCCGCGGCCGGATCAAGCTTCGCTCACGCGACCCGCGCGCCCATCCGAGCATTCTTTTCAACTACATGGCCGAGTCGCTCGATTGGCGCGAGTTTCGCGATGGGATTCGGATCACGCGTGAAATCATCGCACAGCGCGCACTCGATCGTTATCGCGGCCGGGAGTTGAGCCCGGGTGCGGATTTGAAAACCGATGCCGAGCTCGATGCGTTCGTTCGCGCGCGCGCGGAGACGGCTTACCATCCCTCGTGCTCGTGCGCGATGGGCTATGACGAGATGGCTGTTGTCGATGCCGAAGGCCGCGTGCATGGCGTAGAGGGGTTGCGGGTGGTGGACGCGTCGATCATGCCGCGGATTACGACCGGCAACCTGAACGCCCCGACGATCATGCTCGCGGAAAAAATCGCGGACCGGATCCGCGGCTGCGCGCCCCTGCCACGTGTGGACGTGCCTTATTACGTGGCCAATGGGGCGGCCGCGCGCGCAGGCGGAGCAGCCAACACTTCAGGCATGCCGGCCGCTGCTCGCCCGCCGGCGAACGCCGTTAGCTAATGCACGTGTACGTTTCCCGGCTTACCCGCGCACGGGGGCAGCCGAGTTTGCGAGGCGCGCGCGCCGGGCAATCACGGCCGCGCCCCATGCCAGCATGAATAGGCAAACGATGGCGGCGCCCACCCAGCTAAAACCGTCGCTCGCGCGCTCAATGGCCCGCCACATGCCACCGCCAAGACTGAGCGTATCGCTCAACAACCGCAAGGCCTCGATACTGGCGATCGCGATCGCCACCAGGACGGATAACGCGGTAATGGCCATGTTGTAGTAGAGCTTGCGCGTGGCGTCGACGAACGCCCAACCATAGGCGCCGACCATCAGTAAACCGTCGGTCGTATCGACCCACGTCATTGCGGCCGTAAACAAGGCCGGAAAGACGAGAATCGCCCACAGCGGCATGCCATGGGCGGCCTGCGAGGCCGATAAGCTCAACATAGCGATTTCCGTCGCCGTATCGAAGCCCAGCCCAAACAGCAACCCCAACGCGTACATGTGCCAGGTCCGGGTCGTCAGCGCCAAAAGCGGGCGCAACGCGCGCGCCAGCAACCCCGTCGTCAACATCGATGCATCGGGCACTTGACTTGCAGCGAACCCGCCTCGCCGTACTCGAACATAGGCGCGCACGACGGAAAGCAAAACAGTCGCATTCGTCAACGCCACGGCAAAAAGAAACAACGCCGATATGAGCGTACCGGCAATGCTCCCTACGGACGCAAGCATTGTCAGCCGAGGGTGCAACGCACCCGCTGCAGTCGCAATACACGCAGTCGCCAACACGACGATCGTGGAGTGCCCGAGCGAAAACATCAACCCGATCATGAGCGGCTGCTTCCCCGCTTGCATCATCTTGCGCGTGACATTGTCGATCGCCGCGATGTGATCGGCATCCAGCGCATGGCGCAAGCCGAACGAATAAGCGAGCATCGCCAATCCTATCAGCGCCGGCCGGCTCCCAAATGCAACGAAGGCCCCGACCCAAGCGACGCCATTGCCAATAAGCAAGAGCCCATAAAGCAGCCGATATTGCGGCGAATAGGCCGCTTATTCTCGTGCGACGGTGAATTTTCGAAGACGTGCATCGGCTGGCAGCATCTGCAATGGAAAGGGTTGCTGTGCGACAAATGCTGCGATCGTAGCGCCGCCAAAAAGGCATGGCAGAAGCTAGGCGAAGAAACCTCGCCGTTCTTCAAAGACTGCGCGCCCCACGATGGTGCGCAATTGCGCCGAAGCTCGCCAGCGCGCCCGCTGCGCTCGGCCGGTGGCAGGGTTGATTATGAACAAAACTGCAATGATGACTTGCTAGATTAGGTGTTAACCCTAGCCCCTCCAGTCACTACACTGCAGTCATCGGTTCTCGCAATGAACACGATGCAACAAGAAAGTACGACAAACAACTTTGGAGGTAGTTATCATGAAATCGCTCATTCAATCCGTCGTCATCGCCGCCGCTCTCGTCGCGCCTGTCGCAGTTTTCGCTCAATCGAACGCGCCGGTGACGCGCGACCAAGTCAAGGCTGAACTGGTTCAATTCAAGCAAGCCGGCGGCCGGGTCAACTTCAGCAATGATCCGTACTACCCTGCCGATGCACAAGCGGCACAAGCACGCGTTGTTGCGCAAAACGGCAACGCTCAAGGGTTCGGCGGCGTGCAAGCTGGTTCGTCGGCTTCGGGCTCGCACGCAAGGGGAAATGGCGTGCAGCCGATTTACTTTGGCAACGGGCAGTAAGCCACGCGCCATCGAAAGTCGCTCGGCGGCACGGGTTCAAACCCACCGAGCGACATAAAAGAATTTCGCTGAACCGAAAACAATGCGGCTTGCTTTGGTTCACCAGGACCGCGAGCCGCTTTATCGCGTCCTGTGTCACGTCGATACCTCCGCCACCGGTCTCCGGTGGTTTCGCCTAGCCCTTTAATCGGCTGGGCGCTTTTTCCATCCTTTCGCAAGCGATAGCCTCACCCGCGACACCGCCTCTACCCACGATCGGTGCTTCATCGAAGCTCCGCGTAAAACCGGAGGGCTGCGTTAGCGTCGGCGATACAGCGCTGCCGCCGGGCAGGGCTTGGAACGCAGCGGCGGTTCACGCGCACATCGGTCTTTGCATTTACAGATAGCTGCAAACGTAGTCGAGCGTTTCAGTCACTTCAATGTCGAAACGGCTCTTGCCCGGGACAGAGAACGACTCGCCTGCGCCATAGGGTGTCCATTGATCGCTGCCTTCCAGGCGGATGCGGCATTGGCCAGCCTGTACTTCCATGAGTTCAGGCGCGTCAGTGCCGAAATTAAGCATGCCGGGCTGGATCACGCCGAGCGTCTTACGCGTGCCGTCGCCGAACAGCACCGTGTGCGAGACACACTTGCCGTCGAAGTAGACATTGGCCCGTTTGATAACGGATACCTCATTGAATTGCGTTGCGGCCGTCATGGCGGTGTTCCTTTGAGTCAACTGAATGAATCGGCTTGGGCTGCATTGCGCCGGCGGCGGGACGCGATAGACCCGCTTTCGTCGCTGCGGCGTAGAGCCGCCATCATACCTGCTGTTGACGTCGGCCCATGCGGGTAGCGACCCCTGCGCAGTTCGCGCACGTCGCGCCGCGTGATGCGATAGGCTAAGCACCGGCTCTAAGGCGCAGCGTGAATGCCCGGCCCGGCGGTTTGCCGGGCCAATCGCCGATCAACGCCTGAGCGCCGGCGAGTTCGCCAAACGCTCAAGCAGTCTTCAACTGCTCCCCGACGGGCAATTTCCGCACGCGCTTGCCCGTCGCTGCGAAGATTGCATTCGTCACCGCCGGCGCGAGCGCTGCCGTCCCCGGTTCCCCGATTCCGCCCGGCGCCTCCGTGCTCTGCACGATATGCACTTCGATCGGCGGCGTCTCGTTCATCCGCAGCACACGATAGTCAGTGAAGTTCGATTGCTCGACGCGGCCATCCTTCAGCGTGATCTCCCCATAAAGCACCGCGCTGATGCCAAACACCACGCCGCCTTCGATCTGCGCCTCGATCGTCTTGGGATTGACCGTCATACCGCAATCGACCGCGCATACGACGCGCTTCACCGTCACCTGCCCCTGCGGATCCACGCCCACGTGCGCGACCATCGAGAGATAGCTGCCGAACGCATGCATGACCGAGACACCGCGCGCTTCGCCCTTCGGCAGCGGCTCGCCCCAACCCGCCGCACGCGCGGCGACGTCCAGCACATTCGCCGCCCGCGGTGATTTCTCGCGCAGCAACTCGCGCCGATATTGCACGGGATCGGCGTGTGCCTGCGATGCCAGCTCGTCGATAAAACTCTCGACGACGAACGTCCCTCGCGTCGCCCCAACACCGCGCCAGAACGCTGTCGGCACCGTGCGCGGTTCTTGACGCACATAATCGACCCGCTGATTCGGTATCGCATACGGCAGTTGAGCCGCCACTTCGACAGCATCGGCATCGACACCGTTCTGCATTGCGCCGGGGGCAAAACGCGACAGAATCGACGAGCCGACGATCCGATGCTGCCATGCAATCGGCTTGCCGTTCCCGTCGACCCCGGCCGAAATCCGGTCGTAGTAATACGGGCGGTACATGTCGTGCCGAACGTCTTCTTCGCGCGTCCAAAACACCTTCACGGGCGTGCCGACTTGCTTGCCGATCTCGAGCGCCTGCACGATCATGTCGACCTCGAGCCGTCGCCCAAAGCCACCGCCAATCAGATGGTTGTGAACCGTGATCTTTTCCGGCGGCAAGCCCGTGACTTTCTGCGCTGCTTGGGCGGCAAAGCCCGGCACCTGCGTTCCCACCCAAATATCGCAGCCGTCGCGCCGCACATGTACCGTGCAGTTCATCGGCTCCATCGTGGCGTGCGCAAGAAACGGTTGCTCATAGACGGCATCGATGCGTTGCCGAGCCGCGCCGAACGCCTTTACCGCATCGCCTTCCTCATGCGCCACCGCACCGTCTTTGTTCGCCGCCGCGGCTAGATCGTCGGCGATGTCCTTCGTCGATAGGGTCCCGCCCGCACCCGCGTCCCATGTCGGATCGAGCGCCGCAGCGCCGCTTTTTGCGGCCCACGTGTGATCGCCCACCACTGCGACGGCATGCTCAAGCTTGACCACCTGTCGCACGCCGGCGACCTTCTTCGCCTTCGTATCGTCCACGGCCGCTAGCGTGCCGCCCAGCACCGGGCAATGTACGATCGCGGCGTAACGCATGCCGGCCGGATGCGCGTCGAAGCCGAAGCGGGCTGTGCCGTCCACTTTTTGCGGCGAATCAAGCCGGTTTGTCGGCTTGCCGACGAGCGTAAACTCGGCCGGGCGCTTGAGTGTGACGCCGGTAGGCAGCGGCATCTTCGCCGCGGCATCGACGAGCTCGCCGTAACCGATGCGGCGCCCGGTCGCCGCATGCACCACCGCCCCTTGTTGGGCGTGGCAGGTCGCCGGATCCACCTGCCATCGTTGCGCCGCGGTCGTCACGAGCAGCACGCGCGCGGTCGCGCCCGCTTCTCGCATCGGCTGCCAAGCGTAGCGGATCGACGTCGAGCCGCCCGTGAGTTGTCCACCGCCGAGCAACGGATCGCCGTAAAGCTTTGCGTTGGGCGGCGCGTGATCGAGCGCGACGCTATCGAGCGGTACTTCCAATTCCTCGGCGATCAACATAGGAATGGACGTATAGACGCCCTGCCCCATCTCGACCTTCGGCATGATCAGCGTCACGCGGCCGCGGCGATCGATCCGAATGAAGGCATTCGGCGCCAGCACGCCGGCCTGCGGCTGCGGTGCGGCATCGCCTATCGTGACGGCTCGGGCGGCGTTGCCCCGTTTGTGCTGCGCCGCGGCCGGCACGCTGAAGCCGAGCAGCAAGCCGCCGCCCATTGCGACACCGATCGTCACGCCATACTTAAGGAACGTGCGGCGCGAAAGGTCGGTGGCATCCGGCGTCTGCGCATTGACGCGCAGCCCCGCCTGAACTAGCCCTTGCGACATGTCAAACCTCCTTCGCGGCATGCTTGATCGCCGCGCGAATCCGGTTGTACGTGCCGCAACGGCAAATGTTGCCGGCCATCGCGGTGTCGATGTCGGCGTCGCTCGGGTTGGGATGGGTCGCGAGCAACGAAGCCGCCGACATCACCTGGCCCGATTGGCAATAGCCGCATTGCACGACGTCGAGCGCGCGCCACGCCTCTTGGACTTTGCGGCCTGAAGGCGTATCGCCTACCGCTTCGATCGTCGTGATTTTTTTGCCGGCGACGGCGGCGACCGGCAAGACACATGAGCGCACGGCTGCGCCGTCCAAATGAACCGTACACGCACCGCACTGAGCAATACCGCAGCCGAATTTAGTGCCCGTCAATCCTACGAGGTCGCGCAGCACCCACAGCAACGGCATATCGCCTGGCGCATCCACGGTATGGGTCTTGCCATTGATCGTCAGCGTCGTCATACAGGCTCCGGCTATTGTCGCAATGAATTGAGGTCAATAACGAAGCGGTACTTTACATCGCTCTTGAGCATTCTGTCGTAAGCCTCATTGATGCTTTGCATCGGAATCATTTCAATATCCGACGTAATACCGTGCTCGCCGCAGAAATCGAGCATTTCCTGCGTTTCGGCAATGCCACCGATGAGCGAACCGGCAAGACGGCGTCGCTTGAAGATCAAGTTGAAAACCTGCGGCGACGGGTGATCGTGCTCCGGTGCGCCAACGAGCGTCATCGTCGCATCGCGCTTGAGTAATTCGATGAACGGATTCAGATCATGCTGCGCGGCCACCGTATTGAGGATGAAATCGAAGCTATTCGCATGGGGTTGCATCTGCGACGGATCTTTTGAAATCACGACCTCATGCGCGCCGAGACGCTTCGCATCTTCGACTTTCGATGGTGAAGTCGTAAACAGGACGACATGCGCGCCCATGGCGCGCGCGAGCTTCACGCCCATATGCCCGAGGCCCCCGAGGCCCACGATGCCGACCTTCTTACCGGGACCCACGCCCCACTGGCGCAGCGGCGAATACGTGGTAATCCCCGCGCACAGCAGCGGCGCTACGCCGGCAGCGTCGAGATTGGCGGGCACTTTCAGCACGAATGCTTCATCGACGACGACACCCGTTGAATAGCCGCCGTAAGTCGTCTCGCCGGTTACACGATCCACGCCGTTGTAGGTGGCGACGAAGCCGTTTTCACAATATTGCTCAAGACCTTCAGCGCAACTCGCACACGTGCGGCACGAATCGACAAGACAGCCCACCCCCACTAAATCGCCGCTCTTGTAGCGCGTGACGGCAGGGCCGACCTGCTTCACGCGGCCGACGATTTCATGGCCGGGGACGACGGGGTATATCGTGTTGCGCCATTCGTTGCGCGCTTGGTGAAGATCGGAGTGGCAGACGCCGCAAAACAGCACCTCGATCTGCACATCGTGCTCACGCAAATCGCGGCGTTGAATGTCGAACGGAACGAGAGGAGAATCGGCGTCCTTCGCGGCGTATCCGTGGGTCGTATACATGAATAGTCACTCCTGCAAAATGCGGCCCTCCGACATGGAGCTTCGCAGCAACACATAGTAGGAAGCGACGCGGTTCTACGGAATGCCTGAATCTATCGAACGTTTGCCTTTTTCTCTCGGAAGCCGGCAAAAACCTCGAATCGGCGCTATATTTCAAGCCCGATTCTCCTAACTAGAGCGTTCGACGGTCATGTCCACCCCCGCCTCGACTTCTTCATTCGTCAGCCCCGCGCAAGCGCGCATGGTCGAATTGCTGGCGACGCTCGCGCCCGGCGAAGGGTTCACGTACTCCGCGCTCGATGGTGTGAAATTCATGCGCACGAACGCGTCGACGCCACGCGTCCCGGTCATGTACGAGCCGTCCATCGTGATCGTGGCGCAGGGGCGAAAACGCGGTTTCCTCGGTAGCCAAGCGTTCATCTACGACGCGCAGCATTATCTGGTACTCGCCGTGCCGCTGCCGTTCGAATGCGAAACGGAAGCGACGCCGCAAGAGCCGATGCTCGCGATTTCGGTTCGGATCGACCTTAACGTGATTGCCGAACTGCTGATGACGCTCAACGATACGCGCGGCCCGATCGACAGCGAGCCGCGCGCCGTCTATGCCACGCCGCTCGATCGCACCTTGAGCGATGCGGTGCTGCGTCTGCTGGAATCGCTGGCTTCGCCTCACGACGCGCGCATTCTCGGCCCTTCGATCGTGCGAGAGATCTGCTATCGCGTGCTCACCGGTTCGCAGGGAGACATGATCCGCACTGCGCTGACCCATCAAGATCATTTCGGCCGAATTTCTAAAGCCTTACGGCGCATTCACAGCGACTTTTCGGACACGCTGGACGTGCCCATGCTCGCGCGCGAAGCGGGCATGAGCCTGGCCGTCTTTCATGCGCAATTCAAGGCCGTGACGGAGACTTCGCCGATGCAATACGTGAAAACGACACGGCTCCACCACGCACGGTTGCTGATGGTGCAGAACGGCCTGAACGTCAGCGCCGCCGCCACCCGTGTCGGATATGAGAGTGCTTCGCAATTCAGCCGCGAATTCAAGCGGCTGTTCGGCGTAAGCCCGATCGACGATCTCAAGCGCCTGCGCGATCACGACGCCTGGCGCGCGAACGCGGAGGAACCGCCCGCAAAACCCAACGCGACTTGCCACGTCGTCAACGAATAGCCAGCCGCGCACTGACGGCACGCAGAAGAACGAACGCGTCTACCGCTGCGCATCCCCGAATCGATACGCGTGGGTGAGCTCGTCGAGTTTCGCTTTCAACTGCGGATCGAGCGCGAAATCGACGGCCGCCAGTGTCTCCGACAACTGTTCGGGCCGGCTCGCACCGAGGATCGCCGAGGTCACCGTCGGATTGGCCAAGACCCAAGCGACGGCAACGGTCGGCAGCGACAGCCCCGCATCGGCGGTCAGCTTCTTGATCGCCTCGATGGTGTCGAATTCGCGCTCGTGCCAATATCGCGCTTGATACGCCTCGCCCGCCGTACCGGCCGTGAACCGGCCTGCGGGCGGCGGGGCCTCGCGCCGATGCTTACCCGTCAACAATCCGCCGGCGAGCGGGTTATAAGGGAGGACGGCTAATCCTTCTTCCTGCGCAAGCGGCAGCAGTTCGCGTTCGATCTCGCGAAAGAGTAGGTTATAGCGTGGCTGGACCGAAACGAAGCGCGTCGTGCGCAGGACATCGGCCCGGCCAAGCGCCCTCGCGAGCCGGTAAGCCAGAAAGTTCGACACACCGATGTAGCGCGCGCGGCCCGAGCGCACGATGACATCCAGTGCCTCGAGCGTTTCGTCAAGCGGTGTCTCGCGGTCGTCCGAATGCAGTTGATAGAGATCGACGTAATCGGTACCGATCCGCTTGAGCGATGCATCGATTGCGTCGAGCAAGTGCTTGCGCGAGGCGCCGTGATCCCACGGGAACGGGCCCATTTTGCCGACGGCCTTCGTCGCGAGCACGAACCGCGAGCGCTTGCCCTTGAGCCAGCGGCCGACGATCTCCTCCGTTCGGCCGACACGCGATTCACCGCCTCCCAGGGGGTAGACATCGGCCGTATCGAAGAAGGTAACGCCCGCATCGGCTGCCGTATCCATGATGCGGTCCGACGTTGCGTCATCGATCTGAAAGCCGAAGGTCATCGTTCCGAGACACACGCGCGAAACGCTGAGCCCCGTCGTACCGAACTTCCGGTATTCCATTGCAATTCTCCCAAAGCATGCCGCGGCAGGCGGCAAAGGCAAAAGGATAAACCTACTTCGAAATCGACGACTTCACATGGCGCTGGTCGCGTCGGCGCTGCCCTTCCTCAAGGCGGACGATCATGTGCTCATTTCCGCTGCCAGCTACGGCGGCCTGAAGGCGTTCGCGCATGACTGGCTGGCACATCTTTGGCGTGGAGATCGGCGTGTATCCGGCGAACGTCGGCAAGCAGATCGAGCAATACCGAGCAGCGTTCGCCCCTATCCGGCATCGCCGCGGATCACCGCGATGCCGTCGGCCGCTCTGACGCCCTGGCCCTCTGGCAAAACGAACAACGGATTGATTTCCGCCTCGACCAACCGAGATCCCAGTGTTAAAGCCATTCTTCCGAAGGCAACGATCGCTGACGCAAGCGCATCGAGATCGGCCTTCGGTCGTCCTCGATAGCCGTCCAGTAACGGAAACGTCTTGAGCTCGCGAATCATCTCGACCGCATCGTCCATCGCGAGCCCGGTGAGCGGATCGAGCAGGCGCATCGACGTATCCTTGATCAACTCGGCAGTCACGCCGCCCATGCCGAGCAGCAGCGCGGTGCCCAAAGGGTCGCGATGAAAACCCAAAATCAACTCGACACCGCCGCTAATCATTTCTTGGAGGAGGAAGGCTCGCGCAGGCGTGCCCGTCGCCGTTTCGACATCGTCGCGCATGCGATTCAGGCGTGCCCCGACAGCGTCGACCGGCACCGCGATCGCCACACCACCCACGTCGCTCTTATGCGTAATCTGGTTCGATAGCAGTTTCAATACAACTTTATCCCCGAATGCATGGGCAGCCTGATTCGCTTCCTGTGCCGTAGCCACGGCCACCTCCCTCACCGACGGCACGCCAAATCGCGAGAAGAGTGCTTTCGCCTGCGCTTCGTCGAGCGATCCGACTGGCAATTCACTCAGGTCGAACTCAATCGGCGGACATTCGCTCACGCGATTGCGTCGCCCTATCCGCCCATATCGCAGCATGGCGTCAAGCGCGCTCGTGGTGCTCTCGGGGGTCGTCAACGCCGGAATGCCCACGCCATTGAGCAACCGGGTAATCGCCGGCGCGTGGGGACTCACATAACCCACTACCGGCTTATTCGTTCCCGGCAGCGAATCCCGTATCGCACTCACCATCAAGTCCGGCATCGCCAGCCCTGACGAGCCGATAATAAAAGCGACTGCATCGAAGTTGGGGCTATCGAGTAGCGCGCGGACCGCGCCCCGCAACAAATCGGGCTGCAAACCCGCCAGGGTGACATCGATCGGGTTGCGATCGAGTACCGCGTGATCGCCCTTTTGCAAGGCGCGCAAACGCGCAGCGGTTGCTGCATCGGGCACAGGCGTCTCGAAGCCGGCCATGCCCAAACTGTCGGCGACAAGGGTACCGGCACCGCCCGTCGAGGTCAGAATGGCAACGCGTTTTCCTTCAAGACACCGGCCGCTAGCGAGCGCGTTCGGAATGTCCAGGAGGTCGGTGAAGGCATTGACGCGGATGACGCCCGCGTGCCGGAACAAAGCGTCGTACATCCGATCGGATCCCGCGAGTGCACCCGTATGCGAGACGGCCGAACGAGCACCCGACTCGGACCGGCCGACCTTGAACGCGACTACGGGCTTGCCCTTCTCCGCGGCGCGCAACGCGGCGGCTAGGAATCGCTCGGGACGACGCACGACTTCGACGTATAGCGCAATGACGGTGGTAGCGTCGTCGTCCACGAGAAAGTCGAGAAAATCTGCGAGGTCCAGATCGGCTTCGTTACTGGTCGAAACCAGCTTCGAGAGTCCAATGCCACTCGCCGCCGCGCGCGAAAGTAACGCCCCCACGATACCCCCGCTTTGGGATATGACGCCTATGTTGCCGGCACCGAACGCCTCCGTCTCCAATGCGCCGCTCGCAGACAGCGTGATGCGATCCGTCAAATTGACGAGGCCGATCGTGTTGGGTCCGAGCAAGCGCATCGAGCCCGCCGCGGCCAACAGTCGAGCCTGCCGCTGCGCGCCTTCGCTTCCTGTTTCGGCATAGCCGCTCGCAAGCACGATCGCGGCACGGGTGCCCCGTTGCGCCAACTCCCGGACCGCGGCATCGGCGCGCTCCGCACCAAGCAGCACCACGCCGACATCGGGCGCGGCCGGCAGCGACGCCACATCGGGATAGCATTTCAGTCCGTCGATCGCGTCGTATCTAGGATTGACCGGATAGATGGTGCCGGCGAATCCATGCTTCTTGAGATAAGCAACGGGACGGCCCGACGTCTTGCTCGGGTCCGCCGATGCGCCGACCACGGCAACGCTGTTCGGGCGCATCAAGTGTGCAATCGCATTCATCTTCTTCCTCGTGCTCATTTTGCTTTGTTCAAGAACGCGTTCACCGCTTCGCGATGTTCCCAACTCGTATAGCAGACGGCTTGGGCCTGGCTTCCCTGTGCAAACATTTGATGCGCGGACAATTCATAGGTCTGGTTCAGCATGCTCTTGCCGAGTGCCAGTGCGGTTGCCGATCCCTGACTCAACGCTGCGGCCCACGCACGGGCCTCCTCCAGCAACTCCGGAGACGCGCACATGCGATCGGCGATGCCGAGTTCAAGCGCTTCCTTGGCTTCGACCCGCCGTCCGCTGAAGATCAAATCCTTGGCACGCGGTAGACCGACGCGACGGGGCAGAAAATACAGGCCTCCGCCGTCCGGTATCAGTCCTCGCTTGATGTAGCTCCAAGTGAAGCTCGCTTGATCCGAGGCAATCACACAATCGCAAGACAGCGCCATGTCGGCGCCGAGCCCCGCCGCCGCGCCGTTCACTGCCGCGATCGTCGGTTTCGGCATCGAGTAGAGGAGATTCACCGTGTGGTGCACCCGTTGCTGTCGCGTCCAGCCGTTGAATGCCACTTCGCCGGCGGGCGCGTCCATGCGCTCGGCCATGCCGCGTACATCGCCCCCCGCGCAAAACCCTTTGCCGTTTCCGGTCAGAATCAGCGCGCGCACGGCTTTGTCGCCCGATACGTTTTCCAGCGCCGAAATGAGTTCCGAACGCATGTCGTCCGTGATGGCGTTACGCTTTTCGGGGCGGTTCAACGCGATCACCGCGATACCGGAGTCGACGGAAAGTTCAATCAACGAAGTATTCATAGGTCATTGAGAATTCGATAGACAACACACCAATACGTAGGGGCTCACTTCGAGGCAGTACCGCCGGCCGGATCGAGACCCACCGCTTCAAAGATGCGCTGTGCCTCGGGCGTTTTCAGGTATTGAATCAGCGCGCTCGCTGCATCGGGTGCGGCTGCGCCGCGGCCAACCGCTGCAGCAATGACGCTCACTTTCTGTAGTGAATCGGGAAGCGGTCCGAGGTACTGAATGCCGTCGATAGCGCGCAATTCGCTGATTTGCTGTAAGCCCATGTCGGCCTCTCCCCGTGCCAGCGCCGTCCCAACCAACTCTTTGCCCTTGATTTGAACGATCTTTCCTTTCATGTCGTCCGTGATGCCGAGCTCCGGAAATAACGTCTCGGTCACGTACTTGCCGCTTGCGCCTTCGGAGAAGGCGACCGATTTTGCGTTCAGCAAGGCAGTTCTCAAAGCGCCGACCGAACCGATGTTGGGTCTGGGCAAACCGGATCGGAGGGCAACCCCGACTCGAGAAAGCGCGATGTCCGTCCGCGTATTCGCGACAAAATAGCCCTGGCGGATTTGATCGTCGAGCGCGGCACCAATCATGAAGCAGACGTCCATCGGTTGATGGTTCTTGATTCTCATCGGTAAATCGTCGGGCGATGTCCCGTATGACGGCCCCCACGAAACGATCAACTTATCCCCCGTCGATCGTTCAAACGCAGGAACGATCTCGCGAAAAGCGGCTCGTAAGGCTCCGGTCGCGAGGACGTGTACGTCCGCCGCGCAGGCCGCCGTTGCAGAGAAGAGCGAGAGCAGGATCGCAACGATGACTCCAGCGCGAGTGTGTTTCATCAGGTTATTCATGGATTTCAGGCTTGCTGTGATGGATTGATAATTCGATATTCGGCTTAGGGTTCGTCTAGTCTCGTCGATGCAGCGACCTACGCCGCATCGCTCCATGCCCCGTCGCCACGTGCGCACGACACAATGAAAATGCTCAGAAAGGCTCCCCCCAAAACCTCCGCCGCTGTACTGAACCGCTCTCTCGAACGCGGTTTGCTACTGCTGAGAGCCTTCGGACCGGGCGCTGACGTACTCGGCAACGGCGATTTCGTCGAACGCACAGGCTTGCCGAAGGCCACGGTGAGCCGCCTGGCTCGTACGCTCGTCGAGTGCGGGTTTCTCGAGCACGATGTCATCCGCCAGGCGTACCGCCTAGGCGTTCCGGTCTTAAGCGTCGCGCACGCCATGCGCACCGGCTCGAAGATCCTGCAGACCGCCGCACCGTTGATGCGCGAGGTCGCCCAAAAGCGGCTGATCAACGTTGGGGTGGCAGCGGCCGATGGCGATGACATGGTTTATCTGGAGTCCTTTCGTTTCAACCAACGATCTTCACTGCGAACGGTGGTCTCGGGCCAACGCGTCCCGATGGAGTTGACTGCTCTCGGCCGTGCCCACCTGTCGACGCTCAGCGGCGAAGAACGCGCAGCGCGGCTGGCATCGCTCGAGCACGGCAGCACCCGTCACTGGAAGTCGATCAAGGCGCAAGTCATGGAAGCAATCGATCAGGTGCACCGTCTCGGGTACTGCGTCGCGGCGTGGCAACCCGAGGTCGTCGCCCTTGCGACGCCGCTGACAATCGCCGGCCATCAGCCCGTCGTGCTGAACTTCAGCGTGCGCACGACCGATGCGCTGCGGGAGGTATCGGCTAATCTTTCCAAGCCCTTATTGCAATTGCGCGAGGCGATCGTCAAAGCCATGACAGCACTCGAGCACGATTGATTCGCGGCGCGCACTTTATCGTTCGCTAACCGCGCGGCGCGGCACGCCGATCACAACGGCCAGTCCCCCCAGTATCGAAACGAGTGCAACGGCATACAGACCCATCGAGGTACTGCCGAACCGTGACGATGCCAAGCCGATGACGGTGGGCGCCAAGATCCCGCCGAATTGACCGAGGCTGCTGATCAGACCAATGCCGCTCGCAGCAACTGCCGGCTTCAAATACGCAGGCGGGAGCGTCCAGAACAGCGAAAGCATCCCGAGATAACCCGCGGTCGCGATACAAAGCAGCACCATCAACACACCGACGTCGTGAGCAAAAATGGGCAGCAGCGCAACACCGCCTGCAGCCAACGCAGCGCTGAGCATGAAATGCCAACGTCGCTCGAGCCTGCGATCCGAGCTGCGCCCCATTACGTACATCGCCGCCGCACCGACCACATAGGGAATGGCCGACAGCGCGCCGATATGCCAGAAATCCGTCACGCCGCTGTGCTTGATGACGCTGGGCGCCCAAATATGAACCACGATGCTCGCCCACGGGACGCTGAAGTAAGCAAACGTCAGGAAGTAAAACTTCGGTTCACGCAATGCAGTCCAGATCGACTTCGGCGCCCGAGCTTCCTTAAGCTCAGCCTCGCGCCGCAGCGCATCGAGCAAAAGGCTCTTCTCATCGTCGTCGAGCCACTTCGCCTGTTCGGGTCGATCCGTCAGACAAAAATAAGCGACGAAGCCGGCAGCAATGGACGGCGCACCTTCAAGGATGAACATCCATTGCCAGCCGTTCAGCCGCAGCGCCCCCGTCAGCGTATTCAGGATGAGTCCGGACATGGGCCCACTCACAATGCCGGAGACGCAGATCGCCGTCATGAAAACCGAAGTGACCCGTGCACGACGCGACGCCGGAAACCAGTAAGTGAAGTAGAGAATGACACCCGGGAAAAAGCCCGCCTCCGCCACCCCCAGGAGAATGCGAGCCGCATAGAACTCGACAGGCGTGCTGACAAATGCGGTTCCAACCGACACGACGCCCCAGCAGGTCATGATCCGCAACAGGGTGCGACGGATCCCGATGCGCTGTAGCAAGAGATTGCTGGGCACTTCAAGCAGCATGTAACCCAGATAGAAAAGCCCTACGCCGAGCCCGAAAGCGGCTTCGGACAAGCCCACGTCATGTCTGAATTGCAGATGGGCGAAGCCGATGTTTGCGCGATCGATATATGCAAAAACATAGCAGATGAACAGCAACGGCATCAGTTTCCACGTCACCTTGCGGTACACCGCCTCCGCTGACGACCGATCACCGGCAACCGCTTCGGGCGACGACGAACTCGTAACTGCTTGCATAATGTCTCCGATCATTATTCCGCTGAGGGACCGGCAATCGACGCGATCCGAGACAGAAGCGAATCGCGTGTCGCCTGAAGAACATTATGGTTGCCGCCGTCCACGTGCGCAGGGGCGCGTTCCACTCTATGGAACACGGGTTCGCCTTCGCCGTAGGCGAGGCCGACGCAAATGCCGCGCGATCTGCGCCCCGACGATCAAGTCCGCAGTGATGAGCGCGATTCAACCGGCCGCCCAGAGCACAGCGTCATCGCGCTGCCCTAGCGCTGCCTTGGAAGCGGCGTCAAGCGCCGTCAAGCGCCGTCCGCCAGCACCTTGCCGATTGCCTCCGCTACCGGTCCGACATTCCGTTCGTTCAGGCCGGCCACGCACATCCGGCCCGAACGTAGGATGTACACGCCGTATTGC
>Ga0207705_10001247_pt1 | contig 20442 bp, 19 predicted proteins | sample KBSC13metaG_FD_184314 | JGI IMG/M metagenome (GOLD analysis project Ga0207705, IMG submission 184314) | Corn rhizosphere microbial communities from Kellogg Biological Station, Michigan, USA - KBS C1-3 metaG (SPAdes) (version 2) | ecosystem: Host-associated > Plants > Roots > Rhizosphere > Soil ... | reverse complement strand
GACTCGATGACCTGCCACTCGGTGGAGTCGATCATCAGCGGCAGCGTCGAGGCGGTCGCCAGCCGAGACGCAGCATCGCGCATGTCGACGGTGCCGTCGCGTCCGACGTAGTCGATGCACAGGTCGAGCACGTGCGAGCCGTCGCGTACCTGCTCACGCGCGATCTCGATGCAGTCGTCCCACCGGGCCTCGAGCATCGCCTCACGGAACGCCTTCGAGCCGTTGGTGTTGGTGCGCTCCCCCACCGACAGGTAGCTGACGTCCTGCCGGAAGGGCACGTGCTGGTAGAGAGACGACGAGCCTCGCTCCGGTCGCGGCTTGCGCGCAACAACTTCTCGCCCACCGACACGGTCGACGACGGCCTTGATGTGCTCAGGCGTGGTGCCGCAGCAACCGCCGACGAGCGCGAGGCCGAACTCCCGGGTGAACCGGTCGTGCGCGTCGGCGAGCTGCTCGGGTGTGAGCGGGTAGCGAGCGCCGTCGGCGGTGAGCTCAGGCAGCCCGGCGTTGGGCATGCACGACAACCCGGCGCGGGCATGCCGGGACAGGTACCGCAGGTGCTCGCTCATCTCCGCCGGGCCCGTTGCGCAGTTGAGCCCGATCAGGTCGATCTCGAGCGGTTCGAGCGCGGTCAGCGCCGCGCCGATCTCGCTGCCGAGCAGCATCGTGCCGGTCGTCTCGACGGTGACCTGGGCGAACAACGGCAGCCGCCGGCCGGTGGCCCGGAAAGCCCGCCGCGCGCCGTTGAGCGCAGCCTTCGCCTGCAACAGGTCCTGCGCGGTCTCGATCAGGATCGCGTCGGCGCCGCCTTCGATCAGCCCGGCGACCTCTTGCTGGTAGGCGTCGCGCAGATCGGCGTACGGCGCATGACCGAGCGTCGGCAGCTTGGTGCCAGGCCCGACCGACCCAAGCACCCAGCGCGGACGCTCGGGCGTCGAATGGCCGTCGGCGACCTCGCGGGCGAGCCGGGCACCGGCGAGGGACAGTTCGAAAATCCGGTCGGCGATGTCGTACTCGCCGAGGTTGGGCAGGTTGGCGCCGAAGGTGTTGGTCTCGACGGCGTCGCATCCGGTGAGCAGGTAGGCGTCGTGGACGGCGCGCACCACATCGGGTCGGGTGACGTTGAGGATCTCGTTGCAGCCCTCGAGCCCTTCGAAGTCGTCGAGAGTGAGGTCGTGGGCCTGCAGCATGGTGCCCATCGCGCCATCGGCAACGACGACTCGCTCCCGCAGCGCGGCGAGCAACGTCGAGTCGGAGGCAGCGGTCATGATCAGTTTCCCCAGTCTACCGGCGCGGGTAGCGCCAGTTCGACCGGATAAGTTTCGCGTCGTGAGCAGCTATCGCACGATCCTGGTCGGCACCGATGGCTCCGAGTCATCGTTTCGCGCCGTCGAACGCGCAGCCGCGATTGCCGGCGACGCAAGCGCCAAGCTCCTCATCGTCTCGGCGTACACGCAGATGAGCGACCGCGAGCGCAGCCGTGCGTCGGAGGCGCTCGGCGAAGACGCCTACAAGGTGGTCGGCTCGCACCCGGCCGACGACATCCTGCGCGAAGCGGCCGGCAAGGCGAAGAAGGCCGGCGCAACCGATGTCGACATCGTCAGCAAGCCCGGCGACCCGGTCGACGTGCTCGTGTCTGTCGCCGAGGAGCAGAAGGCCGACCTCTGCGTCGTCGGCAACCGCGGTCTCAACAGCCTCGCCGGCCGCCTGCTCGGGTCGGTGCCGGCCAACATCAGCCACCGTGCCGCCTGTGACGTGCTGATCGTCCAGACGACGAGTGGCCGGCAGCGCTGACCGAACCCCGGGTGGCCCACCCCCGAATATTGGGCGCCGCCCCTCCCCCGGCCGGCGGCATCGACCTCGACCTTCCCGGCCAGGAGATCAAGCTCGCGGCGACCCGCTGGCCCGGCCGTGCGCCCGGAGATGGGGGCACCCCGATCGTCCTGCTGCACGGCTTGGCGTCGCAACGGCGCTACTGGAACCTCGTGGTCACGCGGCTGGCCGGGTTGCCGATGCTCGCCATCGACCAGCGCGGGCACGGCGACAGCGCGCGTCCCGATGACGGCTATGACAGCTCCACTGTCGCCGCGGATCTTGCTACGGCGCTCGACGCCGTCGGCTGGTCAAGGGCGGTGGTGGTGGGCCACTCCTGGGGCGGGTCGGTCGCCGCGACGTTCGCCGCCGAGCACCCTGAACGGGCGCTGGCCCTCGTCGCGATCGACGGCGGCTTCAGCTCACCACCGGCGGAGTTCGACCGCGCCGCCGCGCTGAAGCGGATGGAACCGCCGCAAATCGCCGCACCACCAGAGCAGCTCATCGCCATGATCAGCTCGCGCACCCCCGCCGCCGAATGGAGTGACGAGGTGGCCGCCGCGGTGCTGCCGATCTTCGCGGTCGGGGACGACGGGCTGGCGCGTGCCCGGCTGCCGTTCGCCACCCACATGAACATCGCCGGGACCCTGCTGGACTACGACGCCAGCGACACCCTCCGCCGGGTCCGCTGTCCCGCCTGGCTCGTGTCGTGCGAGGCCGTGGGTGGCGACGACGACTGGTCGAAGCGCAAGGCCGAAGCGCTCGGCCGCCTGGCCGATGTTGTGGCCCGACCTCGGCTTTTGCGCTGGGGCGGGGCGGTTCACGACGTACCCTTGCAATGGCCGGACCTGGTGGCCGGGCTGATCCGCGCGGCAGTCGCCGACGCGGCCCGAGCGGGAGGGGACGGAGGACGGCACGCGTGACCCGCGCCATGCTCGCCGCGTTCGAAGGGTGGAACGACGCTGCCGACGCGGCATCCGGCGCGATCGACCATCTCGAACGGGAGTGGGACGCGAAACCGTTCGCCGCGATCGACCCCGAGGACTACTACGACTACCAGGTCAACCGGCCGACGGTTCGTCTCGTCGACGGCCTGACCCGCCGGATCGAGTGGCCGACAACCCGCATCTCCATTGCCGCGATGCCCGAGGGCGACGTCCGAGAGATCGTGCTCGTGCGCGGCCTGGAGCCCAACATGCGCTGGCGGGCGTTCTCCGAGGAGCTGGTCGAGTTCGCGCACGAGCTCGACGTCGACTCGGTTGTCTGCCTCGCCGCGCTCCTCGCCGACGTGCCGCACACGCGGCCGGTTGACGTCCATGGTTCGGCCTCCGACGAGGCGACCGCCGCCGCGTTGTCGCTGTCTCGATCGCGCTACGAAGGCCCGACCGGCATCGTGTCGGTGTTCCACGACGCCTGTGCGCGCGCCGGGCTCAAGACCGTGACCTTCTGGGCGTCGGTGCCGCACTACGTCGCGCAGCCGCCGTGCCCGAAGGCGACGCTGTCGCTACTGCACCGCGCCGAGGACGCGCTCGACCTGGCGATCCCGCTCGGCGACCTGCCGGAGCAGGCCAGCGCCTGGGAGCGCGGTGTCGACGAACTCGCGCGTGAGGACAGCGAGATCGCTGAGTACGTCGCCTCGCTCGAAGAACGCGAAGAGGAAACGGACCTGCCGGAAGCCTCCGGCGACGCGATCGCCAAGGCCTTCGAGCGCTACCTCCGCCGCAGGGACAACCCCCCTTCGAGGTGAGGTCGCTCGCTCCAGCTCTAGAGGATGCCTAGGAGGGCGTCCACTGCTGCTGCGACTTGGGCTGGGGCGCCCTTGTCGTCTCCGTCGGCGTCGGCCCAGGCGTTCACGACGTCGAGGGCGGCGGGTGTCCGCAGGCCGTCGCCGAGCTCGGCTCGCAGCCGGTCGACGGTCGGCTGCGCGGGCGGAGCGGTGTCACGGGCAAAGGCTTGCCGCCAACGCTGCAGCCGCCGGTCTGCGAGGTCGATCTCGTCGTCGTACCACTCCCAGTTGCTGCCCTGTTCGTGCGCCAGCAACGCGAGCCGGATCGTCATCGGGTCCACGCCGTCGGCGCGCAGGCGGGAGACGAAGACGAGGTTGCCGCGCGACTTCGACATCTTCTCGCCCTGATAACCGACCATGCCTTGGTGCACGTAAGCGCGGGCGAACGGCCAGCTGCCGGTGGCCACCGCGGCTTCGGCAGCACCGAGCTCGTGGTGCGGGAACACCAAGTCGTTGCCGCCGCCGTTCACATCGATGGTCGTGCCGAGATAGCGCAACGCGATCGCGGCGCACTCGACGTGCCAGCCCGGCCGGCCGTGGCCCAGCGAGGACTCCCAGGCCGGCTCGTCCGGCCGTGCCGACTGCCAGAGCAGCGGGTCGAGCGGATCCTTCTTGCCCGCACGGTCCGGGTCGCCGCCACGTTCGCCGGACAGCTGCACCATCTCGTCGAGCGAGTAGTGACCGACCTCGCCGAAGTGCGGTGCCGCCGCGACGGAGAAGTAGACGTCGCCGTCGATCTCGTACGCCGCACCCCGCTCGCGCAGGCGCTCGACCGTCGCCACGATGTCCGGGATCGCCTCGACCGCGCCGATGTAGTGGTCCGGCGGCAGGATCCGCAACGCCGCCATGTCCTCGCGGAACAGCTGCGTCTCACGTTCGGCCAGCGCCATCCAGTCTTGACCGGTCGCAACAGCACGCTCGAGCAGCGGGTCGTCGATGTCGGTCACGTTCTGCACGTAGCGCACGCGCAGACCCGCGTCGCGACACAACCGCTGGATGGTGTCGAACAACAGGTAGGTCGCGGCATGGCCGAGGTGAGTGGCGTCGTACGGCGTGATTCCGCAGACATACATCGTCACCACGCCGTCGACGCCGCACAGCTCGACCAAGTCCCCCGACGCGGTGTCGGGCACGCGCGGCGGCCGGCCGCGACCGAGTCCGGCGGCCTGCAGCTCCGGGACGTCGGCCGCGGACCACGAATGCACGACGCGAGCCTAGTGTCAGCAGCATGCTGACCGCGCTGCATGCCGCCGGCGTCGACGTCGAGGTGGCCGGAATGTCGCTGCGCGGCGACGACTTGCGCGCCGCCGTGATGGCGTTCGCAGAGGGCGTCGCCGGTCGTGAGCGGGTCGCGGTCGTGGCGACGCCGAGCCTGGAAACCGTCGTCGCGGTGGCGGGTGCTCTTGCTGCCGGCTGCACCGTCGTGCCGCTCAACCCGGCCGCCGGAGAACACGAACGGTCGCACGTGGTCAGCGACAGCGCCGCGGAGGTCGTCATCGACGCCGGCGACGTCGACCTGGCGGCGCGCTCGACAATCGACCCGAGTGACGACAGTGACCGGCCTGCCTTCGTCATCTACACGTCCGGCACCACCGGAGCCCCGAAGGGCGCGGTCCTTTCCCGGCGCGCGGTCACGGCATGTCTCGACGGGCTCGCCGAAGTCTGGCAGTGGAGTGAGCGTGACGTCCTCGCGCATGCGCTTCCGCTGTTCCACGTGCACGGCTTGGTGCTCGGCACCCTCGGCCCATTGCGGTTCGGCGGCCGGATGATCCGGACCGAGCGATTGTGCGCCGTCGCCGACGCCAACATGTATTTCGCCGTACCGACGATGTGGGCCCGGCTCGAACCGGGCGAACTGGCTCGGTGCGCGTCCGCGCGGATGCTCGTCAGCGGCTCGGCCGCGCTTCCGGCGCCGGTGTTCGACCGGGTCCGGCAGGCGACCGGGCAGGCGCTGGTCGAGCGTTACGGGCTTACCGAGAGCCTCATCGTGACCGCCGCGGCGGTGTCGGACGAACGGCAACCGGGGCAGGTCGGCCGGCCGTTGCCGGGCATCGACCTGCGCATCGCGAATGCCGACGACGCCGGCATGGGAGAGGTGCAGCTGCGCGGGCCGACGTTGTTCGACGGCTACCTCAACCGGCCGGACGCGACCGCCGCTGCATTCACCGACGACGGCTGGTTCCGCACCGGCGACATCGGTCGCTACGACGAGAGCAACGGCCTGCGGCTGCTGGGCCGGCTCGCGACCGACCTGATCAAGACCGGCGGGTTCAAGGTCGGCGCCGGCGAGATCGAGGACGCGCTGCTCGCCTACCCGGGGGTCGCGGAAGCCGCGGTCAAGGGCGTCTCCGACGACGACCTCGGTGAGCGCATCGTTGCCTGGGTCGTTCGCGACCCCGATGCCGATCGGCACAGCATTGATGCTGAGACGTTGGTGGCACACGTCGCCGCGATGTTGGCGCCGCACAAGCGACCGCGCGAAGTGCGCTTCGTCGAAGAGCTACCACGCAATGCCATGGGCAAGCTGCAGAAGTCGCAGCTGACGTGACGAACTAGAACGGCGGCCAGGGCACTGGCGGCCAGTCGTCGCTGGGAAGTGGGTGACGTCGGGTCGAGAGCAACCGGTCGACCCGTCGCCTCGTCGCCGCGACCTCGTCGTAGTGCAGCATCCCTGACAACGCGTCGCCGAGCTCACCTTCGAGATCCGCACGCAGGACCGACAGCACGTCGATCGCCTCTTCGGTGAGCCGTTGCCCGCGCCACCGCCACAACAGCGTGCGCAGCTTCTCGTCTTCGGAGAAGCAGACGCCGTGGTCGACGCCGTAGATGTGTCCATCGGGTGTCGGCAGCAGATGGCCGCCCTTGCGGTCGGCGTTGTTGATGACGGCGTCGAAGACTGCCATCCGCCGAAGTTGTGGGTGGTCGCTGCGCGCGAGTGCGCTGATGTCGACCGTCTCGTCGATGTCGATCCAGAGCTGGCACATGCCTACGCCGTAGGGGCCGTCACGCAGGACTGTCGGCGGCACGATGTCCCAGCCCATCGCTTCCGATACGAAGTAGGCCGACACCTCGCGGTAGGCCAGCGTTCCTTCGGGGAAGTCCCACAGCGGTCGCTCGCCGGTGATCGGCTTGTGCACGCACGCGGCGGTGACGTCGTCGAGGGTCACAGTGCAGAACAACGTTGCGTTGGACGCGTCGAAGAGTCGTCCTTCGACACAGAGCTCCCCGTCGCGCAGCAGCCGCAACGTTTCGGGAAGGTCGAGAGCGACCGACTCGCTCACCGTGCTCACCGAAGTCCGCGATGCCCGTTCTGGCGCGGACACACGTGTCCTTGCGGCTCCAGCGGGTTACCGCACAGCGGGCAAGGCGGCCGGCCGGCCGCGACGACGCGTTGCGCGCGCCGCGCGAACGCGCGTGCCGCAGCAGGCGTCAGGCGCACCCGCAACATGTCGCCGGTGAACTCGGTGGTGGCGGGCTCCTCTTCCTCGCCCTCGAGCGTTGCCGACTGCGCCTCGATGAGCACTGTGCTGTTGTCGCCGTCCCAGGCGAGCGCGAGAGTGCCGACGCGGAACTCTTCCTCGACCGGCGCGTCGAGCGGCGCCACGTCTTCCAGCTCGCGGGGCGCTGCCGCGGGCACGGCGGAGTCGTCGCCTTCCCGCCGGCGCACCTCGTCGAGCAGTTCGTCCAGCTTCTCTGCCAGCGCCTGCACCTGCACCTTCTCCAGCGCGACCGACACCATCCGACCGCCGCCGCTTGCCTGCAGGTAGAAGGTCCGCTCGCCCGGTTGGCCGACAGTGCCCGCGACAAACCGGTCAGGTGCCTCGAACTCGAACAACTGGCCGGCCATCAGCCCACCTTATGCGTGTCGGCTGCACCGGCGCCCCCGCCCACGACGGCGTCTGACGACTGCTTGCGGGAGCGACGGCGGCGCTTCGGCGGTAGCAGATCGTCCACTCCTCCGCCGGTGTCGTTCATCCGTACGACGAACGGGCGCAACTCCGTGTAGCGGACGACCGACAACGAGCACGGGTCGACCTGCACTCGCTGGAACATGTCCAGATGCATTCCCAGCGCATCGGCGAGCACTGCCTTGATGACGTCGCCGTGACTGACCGCGACCCAGGTCGCTTCGGCACCGAGGCGCGTGTTGTGCTCCCGGATCGCGTCGATCGCACGAGCCTGGGTGTCCCGCAGTGACTCCCCGCCCGGGAACGTCGCCGCGCTGGGATGCGCCTGCACCACCCGCCAGAGCGGCTCCTTGACGAGCTTCTTCAACTCCTGCCCGGTCCAGTCGCCGTAGCGGCACTCACCGATGCGCTCGTCGGTCTCGACGGCGACGTCACGACCGGACACCAGTGCGGTCGCGGTTTCCTGACACCGTTCCAGCGGGCTGCTGACAATGGCCGCGACCGGCACCGTCTCGAGCCGCTCCGCCAACGCGGTCGCCTGCTCGCGGCCACGCTCGGACAGATGGATGCCGTCGGTCCACCCGGCGAGCAGTCCGCCCTGATTGGCCTCCGTCAGGCCGTGCCGGACGAGCAGGAGGGTCGTCACGGGCGCGTGCCTCCTCGCGGCGGTCCTCAACCGGATGATCGGTTCAGCCGATGCATGTAACCACGTCGGCCGAAAGGAAGTCTGAGTAGGCCGAGGAACCACGACGAGGTGGGGGGACAGCGATGGCAGAGGTCGAGGAACGCATCGCGCGGTTACAACATCTGCTCGCGCATCCTGCTCCGGACCGCGACGACGACGTGCTCGAACGCACGCTGCGCAACCTCCAGCAACTGCGCGCCGAGATGGCGCTGGCACCGGCTGACGTCTAACCGCAGCGGGCGCGGTCAGTCGCCGACGCCTGCCTTGTCCAAAGCTTCCGCCACCGCTCGCAATGTCGCGATCCGCTCGTCCTGTGTGGACCCGTTCGCCGACACGTTCAGCGTCGTGACACCCGCCTTCGACAGCTGCTGCAACCTCTCCGCGATCCGATCCACCGGCCCGAGCAGCGCGGTGCGGTCGATGAAGTCGAACGGCACGGCCGCCCCGGCCTCGGCGTACTTGCGGTCCAGGTAGAGGTCCTGGATCTCCGCCGCTTCCTTCTCGAATCCCATCCGGACCGCGAGTCGGTTGTAGAAGTTCTGCTCGCGCGAACCCATGCCGCCGACATAGAGCGCCGCGTAACCGCGTACCGGGTCGGCGCACGCCGCCAGGTCGTCACCGATCACCACCGGCGTCGTCGGCACGATGTCGAACGGCGCGTCGACGCGACCGGCCCGCTCCTTGCCCGTTCGGATGGAGGCGATCTGCTCCTGCGCGAACTCCGCGTCGAAGAAGATGGCCAGCCAGCCGTCGCACTTCTCGCCGGCGAGCTCGAGGTTCTTCGGGCCGATCGCGGCCAGGTAGATCGGCATGTGCTCGCGGACCGGATGAATGATCATCTTGAGCGGCTTGCCGGGTCCGTCGGGCAGCGGCAGCCGGTAGTGCTCGCCGTCGTACTGCACGCGCTCGCGGGCGAACGCCAGCCGCACGATGTCGATGTACTCGCGGGTGCGGCCCAGCGGCTTGTCGAACTTGGCGCCGTGCCACCCCTCCGAGACCTGCGGTCCGGAGACGCCGAGCCCGAGCCGGAACCGGCCGCCGGAGAGCGTGTCGATCGTCGCCGCCGTCATGGCGGTCATCGCGGGTGTCCGGGCCGGGATCTGGAAGATGGCCGAGCCGACGTCGATCTTCTCGGTCTTTGCGGCGATCCAGGTGAGCACGGTCGCGGCGTCGTTGCCGTAGGCCTCGGCGGCCCACACGACGGTGTAGCCGAGCCGCTCCGCCTCGCTGACCATCCCGAGGTTGTCGGCCGCCGACGTGAGGCCCCAATAACCCATGTTCAAGCCCAGCTTCATTACCGGAGCCTAGCGAGGGCACTCGCTAGGGTCGGCGCATGGAGCAGCGGCGACTGGGCGCGACCGGCTTGTGGGTCTCGCGGCTCGCTCTGGGCACGATGACCTGGGGCCGCGACACGGACGAGGACGACGCGTCGTCGCAGCTGAAGGCGTTCATCGAGGCCGGCGGCACGCTCATCGACACCGCGGACGTCTACGTCGACGGGGAGAGCGAACGCATCGTCGGACGGCTGCTGCAGGGCGTCGTACGCCGGGACGACGTCATCGTCGCGACCAAGGCGGTCTCGCGGCGCGGCCAGGACCGTGACCGCGACGCGTCACGCCGGCACCTGCTCAACGCGCTCGACGCCTCGCTGGAGCGGCTGCAGACGTCGTACGTCGACCTCTGGCAGCTGCACGCCTGGGACCCGCGGACACCGATCGAGGAGACGCTCGCCGCGCTGGACACCGCGGTCACCAGCGGACGCGCCCGCTATGTCGGGATCAGCAACTACAGCGGCTGGCAGACGGCGAAGGCAGCGACCTGGCAGAAGGCCTGGCCGGGGCGGGCACCGATCGTGTCGACGCAGGTCGAATACTCACTCCTGCAACGCGGGATCGAACGCGAGGTCGTGCCGGCCGCGCTCGACCTCGGCATCGGCATCCTGCCCTGGTCGCCGCTGGGCCGAGGCGTGCTCACCGGCAAGTACCGCTCCGGCACACCGGCCGACTCGCGGGGCGCCTCGCCGGACTACCAGCGCTTCGTCGCGCCCTACCTGGACGACCGCTCCACGCGCATCGTCGGCTCGGTCATGACCGCCGCCGACGGTCTCGGCGTGTCACCACTGGCGGTCGCGTTGGCCTGGGTTCGTGACCAGCCCGGAGTGGTCGCCCCCGTCGTCGGCGCCCGCACCGCTGGACAACTCAAGGGCTCACTGGCCGTCGACGACGTGACCCTGCCTGCCGAGATCCGCGACGCGCTCGACGACGTCTCGGGGTGACGCCGGCGCAGGCGCGCGCGCTTCTCGCCGCGCCGGAGCTGATCGACGCTGCTGCCCCGCATGACCTGCGGGTTGCGGAACACCTGCGCCGCGACTGGCCGGCCGACCTCGTGGCGGCGGCGAGCGAACAGGCCGCACTGCGTGAACGCGCCCAGGCGAAGACCGCCGACGTCGACAACATGCTGCTGACGCGAGCAGGGCTCGAGCAGGCCAGCACGGACGCGATGGCCACGCACCGCGCACGTCGTTTCGCGGGCATGGGTGGGACGGTCGCCGACTTCTGCTGCGGGCTCGGTTTCGACCTGCGGGCACTGCGGCGGGTGGCGGATGCGGTCGGCGTCGACCGCGACGAAACGCATGCGATCTGCGCGGCCCACAACGCAGCCGCGCCCACCGCGGTCGTCGACGTGCGTGATCTGCGGCTGGCCGGCCTGGCTGCCGTGTTCGTCGATCCCGCACGTCGCGACGACACCGGACGGGGCGGGAGCGAGCCGCCACTCGACTGGTGCCTGTCGATCCCGGTCCCCCGGGTCGCGATCAAAGCGGCCCCCGGCATCGACCGCGGCCTGGTGCCGGACGGCTGGGAGATCGAGTTCGTGGCCGAGGGACGGGCGTTGAAAGAGGCCTGCCTGTGGTCACCGGGCTGGGCGACGACGGCGCGGCGGGCAACGGTCCTGCCCGACGGGGCAACGCTCGTCGCCGGGCCGGCGACGCTCCGGGCCGAGGTCCGTCCGCCCGGACCGTTCGTACTCGACCCGTCGCCGGCAGTGACCCGCGCCGGGCTGGTGGGTGAGCTGGCTGCGATCTGCGCGGCATGGCAGGCCGACGAGCAGATCGCCTTCTTGTACGCCGAGCAGCCGGTGGCCACCCCGTTCGGGCGGTGGTTGCGCATTGAGGCTTCGATGCCGTTTGCGATGAAGGCGCTGGCGGCAGAACTGCGGCGGCTCGACGTCGGTGCCGTCGATCTGCGTCGGCGCGGGCTCGCCGGCGACGTCGACGACATGCGGAGGCGGCTGCGCCTGCGCGGATCGCGACGGGCCACAGTGCTGCTGACACGCGTTGTCAACAGGCCGTGGACGTTCGTCTGCACCGACGCCGATCAGCACTAGGTTTCATGAGAAGGGGGTTCGCAACCATGGCCAACGGCGCGGACGTGTTCTCCGCGTTCTGCGCAGCGAACCTCTGGCCCGGACTCGGACGGACCACGGCGGACAAGCTGGCAACCGCTGGGATCACCGGTCCCGACGACGTGTCGGTGACTGCCCTGGCGAAGATCGACGGGATCGGCGCCAAACGAGCGGAGAAGCTGGCCAAAGCGTTCGTGCAGGCTGCGCCTCGCTATGCGGTGGCCGAGCTGCTGCACGAGGCCGGAATGCCGCTGCGAGCGGCGGCCGCCGTGGTCGACGCGCTCGGTTCCCGCGCCGCCGACAGCCTCGCCGCCGACCCGTGGCGGCTGCTCGACAGCGGGCAGGTCGAGCCGCGCCAGGCCGATGTCTTCGCGCTGCGCACACTGCCGACGCGGCCCGGCAAGGACGACCGGCGCCGCGGCCGCGCGTTCACGGCGGCCGTGTTGACCCGGGCCGCACGCGACGGGCACACCGTGCTGCCGGACGAGACGGTGGCATCGGCCCTGACCGGGCTCGACGTCCCCGCGCCCGCCGCCGCGATCGAGGCGGCCATCGATGACGGAGTCGTCGGCGACTTCCCGGTGCTGGACGCGGCAGGCGAACCGCAGCGGTTGATCGGCCTGACCCACTACGCGATGGCAGAGCAGGCGATCGGCGAGGGCATCGCCCGGTTGCTCGCCACGGCGGAAGAGCTGGCCACGCCGGAAGGCGCGACCGCCGTCACCGGGGGTCTCGACCCGGCGCAACGGCAGGCCGTGCAGGACGTCGCGGCGAACGGCGTCGTCGTCCTGCACGGTGGTCCCGGCACGGGCAAGAGCCGCACGGTCGCTGCGGTCGTCGAGCTTGCCCGGGCGCGACGCAAGCGGATCGCGCTGGCCGCCCCCACCGGCCGGGCGGCGAAACGGCTGGAGGAACTGACCGGGCAGGAAGCCACCACGCTGCACCGGCTTCTCGGTGCGCAGGGCACCACGGGCGAGTTCCTGCACGGCGAGTCGTGGCCACTCGACGCCGATGTCGTCGTCGTCGACGAGGCGTCGATGCTCGACGTGGATCTCGCTGCTGCGCTGGTCGACGCGTGCGCTGACGGCACCCACCTGCTCTTCGTCGGCGACCCCGCGCAGCTGCCGTCGATCGGACCCGGCCGGGTGCTCGGCGACATCTTGGACAGCGGTGTCGTGCCGGCGGTGGAGCTGACCACGTTGCACCGGCAGGCCGAGGGCGGCACGATCGCGCGGCTCGCCGCCGCTGTAAGGCAGGGCGAGCTGACCGCGGTGGACGACCCGTCGCGAGAAGTTGTCGTGCTGCCGGTGCCGGCGAGTCCGCAGGCGGCGCATCGCGTGGTGCAGCTCGTCACCGACTCGATCCCGCGGGCGCTCGGCATCCCTGCCGGCGAGGTACAAGTCGTGACCCCGGTGCATCGCGGGCCGGCCGGGACGATCGCGCTGAACGTCGCGCTCAAGCAGCACCTCAACCCCGGCCCCGGCGCGCTGCACGGCTTCGACGTGGGCGACCGCGTTGTCGCCACGGCCAACCACATGGACGACGGTTTCGCCAACGGCGAGGTCGGCGTGGTGACCGCGATCGTCGACGGCGCGCTCACGGTCGACTTCGCCGGCGGCGGGCCGGTCGTCGTACCTCCCAAGGCGGCGTCCGATCTGGTGCACGGCTGGGCGATCACAGTGCACCGGGCGCAAGGGTCGGAGTGGCCGGCCGTGGTCGTCGTGCTGCCGCCGGAGGCGGGCGGCATGCTGTCGCGGCCGCTCGTCTACACGGCGCTGACCCGGGCGCAGCGGCACCTTTCCGTGGTGCACGCGGCCGGTCACGCGCTAGTCCGCGGGGTGCGAGAGGTCGGCGCCCGCCCGAGGCGGACCCGACTTTCGTCGGTATTACAGGGCGAATAGCCCCCGTCGAGTGCGACGTCCTCCCGGTCGGGAGGGGACTTTAGGACGGTAGAGCGGCACACTCGACGTACTTATCGTGGACACGATGGTCGAGTACGAGTACCGGCGGATGCTGCTCCCCCGCGGCACCGGCCGTAACGCTGCGCAGCGGCTGCTGACCGAAGCCGCCGAGCGCGAGCACTGGGAACTCGACCGGCTCCGCCTCTACCCCGACGGGACGCGGCGGGTCGTGCTGCGCCGCCGCATCATGAAGGTGCGCTCGACGCTCTGACGCGACTCGTCAGGCGAGCGCGAGGAGCCGCGACAGTACGCGCGTGCCGAACCGCAGCGACTCCACCGGCACCCGCTCGTCGATGCCGTGGAACATCCCACTGAAGTCGAGCTCGGCCGGCAGTTGCAACGGCGAGAACCCGAAGCAGCGCATCCCCAGCCGCGCGAACGACTTGGCGTCTGTGCCGCCGGACAGGCAGTAGGGCACGACGCGTGCGGACGGATCCTCGGTGAGCAGCGCTGAGGTCATCGCGTCGACGAGGTCGCCGTCGAACGTCGTCTCGTAGGCGTCGTTGCCGTAGATCAGCTCGATCGCGACATCGGGCCCGACCAGCTCGCGCAGCGTCTCGTAGAAGCGCTCCTGTCCACCGGGCAGGAAGCGGCAGTCGACGTAGGCCGTCGCCTGCTGCGGGATGACGTTGTGCTTGTAGCCGGCGACGAGCATCGTCGGGTTGGTGGTGTGCCGCACCGTCGCGCCGACCATGCGTGCAATCGGCCCGAGCTTGGCCAGCACGCCTTCGACATCGGCCGGGTCGAAGGCGATGCCGAGCTCGTCGCACAGCGCGCGCAGAAACTCCTCGACCGCGGGCGTGAGCTCGATCGGCCACACGTGGTTTCCCACGCGGGCAACCGCCTCGGCGAGAGCGGTCACGGCGTTGTCGTCGTTGAGCATCGAGCCGTGTCCGGCCCGGCCACGAGCCACCAGCGTCAACCAGGCGATGCCCTTTTCCGCAGTCTCGATCGCGTAGAGGCGGCGGTCGCCGACGGTGATGCTGAAGCCACCGACCTCGCCGATCGCCTCCGTGCATCCCTCGAACAGATCGGCGTGGTTTGCCACCAGGTCCATCGCGCCGTAGACGCCCCCGGCCTCCTCGTCGGCGACGAAGGCGAGCACGACGTCGCGCGGCGGCCGCCGACCCTGCCGGGCCCAGTCGCGTACGACGGCCAGCGTCATCGCGTCCATGTCCTTCATGTCGACGGCGCCGCGACCCCAGACGCAGTCATCGCGGATCTCGCCGGCGAACGGGTCTACCTGCCAGTCCGCCGCGTCAGCCGGTACAACGTCGAGGTGGCCATGGATCAGCAAGGCCGGCCGCGAGGAATCCTCACCGGCCCAACGAGCGATGGTCGACGCGCGACCGGGTTCCGACTCGATGATCTGCGGGGTGAGCCCCGCGTCAGTCAGCCACTCCGCAACACGTTCAGCCGCGACACGTTCGTTGCTCGTCGGATTGGTCGTGTCGATGCGGATCAGATCGCGGCACAGCGCGACGACCTCGTCGTCGGCCGCCGGCGTGAGACCTGACGTCTCGGTCACCCGTGGTTACTTGCCGCTGAGGGCGCCGGCAAGCGTCATCAACTGGCTCATGTCGACCGGGGTCGCATCGGCGGGCTTGCTGATGTCGTCACCGCTCTGGTCGAACAGCAGCACCACGTTGAGGTGTTGACCGGGTTGCACGTCACCCGGCTTGGCGAACTGCGCGAGGTCGAGCGACAACTTGGACAACGCCCCGTTGGTGACCCACGCGTCGAGCACGATCGAGTGGTCGGGGACGCTCGTCGGCTTGATCACGCTCGTCGCCAGTCCCGCCTGCGGCATGTCTGAGGTGACGGTATGGAACAGGTCGCCGATCAGCGTGCGGCTCTGGGTGGTCACCTGCAGGTGGTCGCCCTGGCTGTCCGTGCCGACCCGGGTCACGGTCACGTCGCGGCCGAGCACGGTGCGCAGGTCGTTCAGCAGCTTCTGCGTCTGCGCGGAGTTGGGCGTGGCGCTGGCGCCGGCGCCGAACTGCGACGCGAGCGACTTCAACGAGTTCAGGTCGAGCGACACCCACTTGCCCTGCACGAGCGCCTTGACGAACTCCGGCATCGACGCGACGCGCGCGGTGATGTCGGCGTACTGGCTTCCCTTGCCGAACAGGTCGAGGATCGACTTCAGGTCGGCCTGTGCGTAGAGGGCGTTGTCGAGCGTCCGGATCTCGGCGAGCGTCTGCCCGTTGTCCTGGAACGCGAACCGCGCCTGGGTCTTGCTCGTGGAACCGGACTTGGCGCTCGACAGCTTGGATCCGTCGCTGGTCTTGGCCTCGATCACCAGTGCCGCGGCGGCGAGATCAGCGGCCTGCTGCTGGGTCAGCGGCTTGCCCTTGGCGTCGCTCTTGGACAAGGCGATCAGCGCGGCGGGCGTGGTGTCGAGCTTGAGCGTGACGGTGAGGGCGTCGGTGTTGCCGATCGCCGACACGGAGCTGGTGAAGGCGGCCTTCGGATCCTGCGAGGCGGTCTTTGTCGCAGTGGTGCCGTTGCCGCAACCCGCGACGAAACCCACGACCGCGAGGGCCGCGATGGCGCTGAATCGGGTCAAAGCGGGACGCATCGTCGCCTCCGGTCGCTGGTCGTCGCTGAGACGCTACCCCGGCAGCGGGCTAAGGCTGGGCCTCTTACACGCCGACTTGACCTGTTGTGAGGTGTCTCGCGCGGCTTAGACGTGTCCGCGCGGCTGTCGTGCTCGTCGTCGTGCTGGCCGCCGCGGGCCAGGCAGTGCCGGCAGCGGCGGACACGTCCGGACAGGCCGACGCGAAGGTGCGCGACATCCTCGCGAAGGTCAAGCAGATCCAGCAGCAGGTGGCGAAGGCCGAGCAGGCCTACGATGCCGCGCTCGCCGGCGTCGCCTCCAGCGTGAACAACGCGATCACCGACAGCCGGATCAGCGACTCCGTTGCCGCGCAGGCGCAGGCCGCCCAAGCGCAGCTCGACGACCGCGTGCGCGGCCTCTACATGTCGGGTGGGCCGCTCGCGCTCTACGCGACGGTGCTCGACGCGCAGGACCCGTCGGCGTTGCAGGAACAGGCGATCGTGGTCAACGAGGTGGTCAGCAGCGACCGGCTGATGGCGACTGTGGCCGAGCAGGTCTCGCGCACCGCGGTGACCATCGCCGACGCCGCGCAGCGCAAGGCGCACGGACGGATCCAGACCGAGCGGTCGGTGCAGCAGGTCGCCTCGCGAGTCCTCGCGCTGCTCACCGAGCAACAGCAACTGCTCGCCCAGGCCCGCCAGCATGCCGCCGACGTACATGCCGCCGAGGCCGCGCTCCGCGCACAGCAGATGGCCCTCGACACGATCACGCAAGAGCGGATCGCGTCGTTGCGCCCGCTGCCGGCTCCCGCGTCGTACATGGCGCTCTATCACCGAGCCGCCGCTGCCGAGTGTCCCGGCTTGTCGTGGACGGTGCTTGCCGCGATCGGGCAGGTAGAGAGTGGTCACGGTCGGGATACATCGACGTCGTACGCCGGGGCCATGGGGCCGATGCAGTTCTTGCCGGAGACGTTCGACGCGTTTGCGGTGGACGGCGACAACGATGGTGTCGCCGACATCATGGATCCCGCGGACGCGATCTACACCGCCGCCAACTACCTGTGCTCCAACGGTGCGAACCGCGATCCCAACGCGCTCTACCAGGCCATTTGGCACTACAACCACGCCGACTGGTACGTGCAGATGGTGCTCACCCTGGCCAAGCTCTACGCGGGATGAGACTGACCCGATTCGTGTAACCTCGGCCCGTCACGTCGGAGTGGCGGAATGGCAGACGCGCTAGCTTGAGGTGCTAGTGCCCTTCAACGGGCGTGGGGGTTCAAGTCCCCCCTCCGACACCACGCGAAAAGGCCTTCTGACCTGCGCGTTCACCGGCCACAGCCGGGTTGTTTCGGGACTTTGTGAACACCGTGTGCACACCACGGTGTCTCGCAAAGTTCCGTTTTCCGTTGGTGCTCCCCGATGTGCACACCGCCGTGTGAACACATCGACCAAAGGGGGCCCTCGTGGCCGCAGTCATCACCCGTCCACGCAAGGACGGCAGCACCGCCTACCTCGTCCGCTGGCGCCTCGGCGGAGGCCGGGACGCGGCCTGGCAGAGCGAGACGTTCAGCAGCGCGCGGGCGGCGCGGGAGTTCAAACGCGACGTGGAAGCCGCCGACCATCTGTGGCCGGCGGCTGGGTGAAAGGCCATGGCTACCTCCTCCGTGACCACAACTCCCCCGCCGCCGGCGTGACGTTGCAGGCCTTCGGCACCGAGTTCATCACGGAGCTGACCGCCATCGGCCCGGACACTCGCCAGCGATACCTGAACCAGATCGCCGCGCTCGCCAAACAGTTCGCCCCGATCGTCGGGCACACCGTCACCGTCGCGGACCTGACCGAGTCCCACATCCGCCGCTGGATCAACGCCCGCACCGACGCCGGCGCGAAACCGAAGACGATCGCCAATTACCACGGGCTGCTGTTCGCGGTGATGGTTGAAGCGATCCGCGCCGGACTGCGGCACGACAACCCGTGCGCGCAGACGAAGCTGCCGCGCCGGGACGTCGACATCGACACCGACGAGAACAAGGTGTTCCTGACCGAGAAGGAGTTCGCCGAGCTGCTTCCCCACGTCAGCGAGCACTACCGGGCGATGGTTCAGGTCGCGGTCGGCACAGGCCTGCGGTACGGCGAGCTCACCGCGCTGCAGGTCCGCGACCTCGACCTGGACTCACCGATCCCCCGGCTGTCGGTGCGCCGGGCCTGGAAACGCAATGGCACCGGCGATCAGGCCCGGCCCGGCCTGGACCGCTTCTACCTCGGCAAGCCGAAGTCGAAGAAGGCCCGCCGTCGGATCACCCTCGCGCCCGTCGTCGTCGACCTGCTCCGCGACGCGGTGGCGGGCAAGGCGTACGACGAGCTGGTCTTCACCGCGGTGCGGGGCGGGCGGATCGACCAGGCAAAGTTCTACGAGTACGTCTGGAAGCCCGCGGTCAAGGCGGCGCTCGCTGCCGGGCTGCGGGTCAAGCCGCGGTTCCACGACCTCCGGCACACCCACGCCGCCTGGCTCATCTCCGCCAACGTGCCGCTGCCGGTGATCCAGCAACGCCTGGGCCACGAGTCCATCACCACCACCGTGGACACCTACGGCGGACTGCTCGTGCAGGCCCACGAGGTCGCCGACGCCGCCATCGAGGCCGCTCTCACCGGCGGCACCATCGCCAAACCGCGGCCGGTCGGCCCCGTTCCCGTCGCCGCCGACCTGGACGTGCAGTACGACGCCAACGACCAGCTCCCTGACGACGAGGAGGACGCCGCCGCCTGACCATCGTGTTCGGCGTGGGATACCGCCGGGCTGCCCACCCAGGTGGCAGGTTGGTCCGGTGCGCGGACGGGGGCTCGTCGAAGGCTGGCGACGGCGTGAGCTCGCTGGGGACGAACGCGCCGGTTCCTTCGCCCGCCGGCAGGCTCGCAGCACCCACCTGCGCTACATCCGACGGCATTGGCCGCTGCTTCTGCTGCTGGGCGCCACGATGGGCATCGGCGGCGGCGCCGCGCTGTTCCTCATCCCCACCGGTGTGGTCCGTGCCTACGCCGCCGGTGTGCTCACCGCCGCCACCATCGCGACCCTCATGTTCACCGTGACGCTGATGTCGGGCACCGCCGGCAGCCTGATGGGCGACCTTGCCGAGCAGTGGTCGGCCAGCGAGCTGCGGAAGCTCCGTCGCAGAGGTTGGCGGGTGGTCAACCATGTGATGCTGCGGACCTGGGACATCGACCACGTCCTCGTCGGCCCCGGCGGCGTCTACGCGGTCGAGACCAAGTGGAGCTCCCATCCGTGGGAACTCGATCCGCCGGAGCCGCGGGTCATCGCCGCGGCCCAGCGGGCCGCGCAGAACGCCCGGCACCTCACCTTCTGGCAGCCGCTCAAGGCCGCGACGGCGGGCCAAGCCGCGGCAGTCGTCATTCTCTGGGGTGGCACCGAAGACCCGGTCGACCGCGTGGTCGAGGCGCCCTCGATCGAAGCGGTGGTTCTGCCTGCCAGGGCGGTGCAGCGATGGCGCGATGCCCTTCCGCAGGACCGGCTGACACCGGAACAGGTGGAAGTCTGCTGGCGCGCCCTCGACAGGCAGGTGCGGGTCCGCGATCCGCGCGAGGGGGCCCCGCCGCCGTCCTGGACGACGATGTTGGTCCGCGCGTTCACCGTCTTCGCTGCCGCGGTTCTGGCGTTCCTCGGTATCGCCAACGTGCTGCCGCTCGTCGACAGTTACAGCTGGTGGGCGGTGACGTTCATTGCCGCGTTGGTCGTTGGTTTCGTCGCTCGGCGCATACAGCCCATCCGCCTGTATGCGAACGGTTGGTTGGCGGGAGTCCTCGCCACGGTCGTGTTGGGAGCGGTGCTGATTGTTCACAAGGCCGGACAAGGCTAGATCCAACCGGCGACGATCTCAGCGCGGACTTGTCGTCGGAATCTAGACGCCCCAATGATTTGAACAGCTGCCGGACGTGAGACCGCCGGTGCTCGGCCAACACGAGTGATGTGCGACCCGCATCACTTGTTCTGCACATGGCCCTGCGCTACCAGTGGTGCGTCAGATCAGGCCTGAGCCGTCCTCGGCAACGCCGGTTCCGCGCTGCAACAAGGCCGCGTTCCTCCGTTCTGCTCTGCCGCTTTCCGAGCTAGTCCGTGACCGCGCCGATCCGCGCGATCCCGACCGCCGGACCGTCATGACAGGAGAGCACCGTGCTGTACACGATCACCGAGGCCGCAGAACGCCTGAACGTCCCAAGGACCTGGTTACGCGACAAGGTCACAGCACGCGCGGTCCCTCACACCCGCCTGGGGCGGCACGTCCGGTTCACCGACGCACATTTAGAGGCGAT
>Ga0207705_10001246_pt1 | contig 20481 bp, 28 predicted proteins | sample KBSC13metaG_FD_184314 | JGI IMG/M metagenome (GOLD analysis project Ga0207705, IMG submission 184314) | Corn rhizosphere microbial communities from Kellogg Biological Station, Michigan, USA - KBS C1-3 metaG (SPAdes) (version 2) | ecosystem: Host-associated > Plants > Roots > Rhizosphere > Soil ... | reverse complement strand
CTCGAAAGCCACCACCCCGGCTGCGGCGAGAACCCATTGGAGCCACGGCCACGCGTCAGCGAAGTTGACGTTCATCCGGCCTACTCCGCCTTGAACGACAGCTGCCTGATCTCCGCGGCGACCGCTGCCGCGATGTCCGACGTGGACACGTTCTCCACGGTTGCGGCGGGAAGCGCTGCAACGATCTTCTGGGCGAGCGCATCGAGATCGACGGCCGGAGCAGGTGCCGGGGTTGTCGCGTCCTGAATGACCGGGCCGAAGCTGGCGAGTTGGTCGACCACCTTAACAGCTACCTGCGCCGGCGTGTACCCGAGAGTGTTCTGCAGCCAGAACTGGTAGTCGGCCTCCGACTGCTTCGACAGCCCGTATCGCATGGCCCGGTTCACCGACAGGTAGTGGCTGCCGCTGGTGTCGGTGCGTCCTGCGACGATTTCGTAAATGTTGGGCACGTCATCCTCCAATGTCGTTTCTTGCACCCCGAGGGTTGTTGAACTGGCGTCGAGCACGTAGTTGTGATCCGTGCCCGGGACAGGCGGTGTCTGCGTGGTCTGGTGGAAGTCGAGCTTCATCAGCGGCTGCTCGCCGTGGTCCCACGACGTCGCGCCGGCCTGCCAGAAATGCGTGGCGAGGCCGGCCTGGTATGCGTGGTTCAGGTAGTGGAGTCCGCCGTAGATGCCGACCCGGGCGACACCGAGCACGGATGCGAACCCGCGCAGGTAGTCGTCGCAGGCGGCGAACTGTGCGTCCGTCTCCACGTCGAAGTCGGCGGTGGCGAACACAACCGCCCCGGCGGGCAGCCCCACCAGGGCGATCTGCTGGACGGCGATCTGACCGTCCGCGGACCCCTGGTTGAAACCACCCAGCATGCCGTTGGCGCGGCCCTCACGGGTCAGCCACACGCCGATGCCGTACGCCAGGAGCTCCTGGTATTCGGCGGTGGTGATGCCGCGGTCATCGTCCGCGAGGTAACGGCCCACAGCAACGACACCGGCCGCTTTGAGTGCTGCGCCGCCGGGTCGTGCGTACGAGTAGTCAGCACCGAGTTCCATCGGGTGATCCCTTCTACTGGTGGATGAAGCCGAGCGACAGGAAACAGTTCCCGGCGACGAGTGTTTGGGAGGCTGTGTCCGACAGGACCTGCAACTCCACGTAGTCGTTCGCGTTGAGTTGGAGGATGTCGAACACCTTCCCGAACGCGCCCTGCGCTGACGGCCCGAACCCGATCGAGCGGTCCGCGGAAGACCCCACCTGGTTGCCGTTCACTGCGAACTGGGTGACCAGTTGGGCGCTGCCCACGTTGATGCGGGCACGACCGAAGGCCAGGTAGTAGCCGCCCCACCCGGTTGGGATGGTGATGCGGCTGTTGTTCGTTGTCGTCGAGTGCATGCCGTACACGTCGAACGCTTCCGTGTCGAAGTTGATCACCGTCAGAGCACCCGCTGTCGCAGAGGTGGTCTGCACCGTTGCTGTGGTCACCCGGCAGATCGGGTTGTCCCACGCGTCGATCAACTGGTTGTGCATGGCCGACGTGATGACCCCGCCGACCGTCGCACGAGTGAACGCGATACCCACCTGGTCCTCCTCAGAACGTGAAAACGGTCGACTGTGCGAGCTCGAACGTGGTGCCGTTGGTGTGCGCCGCCGCGGTTGTGCCGTTCACCCCACGGGTGACGGTGAGCGTCCAGTCGGCCCCGCTGACACCGCCAGACACGGCGGTGATCGTCATCTGCTCCGCGTCCACCTGGATGGTGTACGGGGTTGAGGTTGACGGGGCTGCGGTGCCGTTCACGGTCATGCTGGTCGCGCCGGACGTGACCGCAGCGGTCAGGTGGAGGGCACCACCGGACATGTACCGGGCGGTGTCGAACAGTGCCTGCGTGATGTCCAGCACGGGGGCGAAGTACAAGGTGAACTTGTGCTCCAACACCGTGTGCGACTCGGAACCGCCGATCAGCCACCCGTCCCAGGTGGTGAACCCCAACTGGGTGAGCGGCAGGTTCGTGAACGACACCCGGTCACCGGGACGCAGACCGAGAATGTCGGCGGACCGATCGGTCGGTGTGGTGATCGCGTCGATGACCACGGACACGATCCGCGGGTGCACGTTCTTCCCACGCAGCAGCCGGTCCTGCGCCCACGCCTCCATGTCACCAGGGAACGAGTTCAGGATCGCTTCCGCCCCGGACGCGGAACCCACCCGACCGGACACGGTGCCGTCGAAGTAGCTGTGCGTCCCGGTCGGGCCGGACACGTCGACTCGGGCGAGCATGTTCGTGATGTCCCGGACGAACGCCGGGGCTCCCTCAAGTTCCCGCTCCACATCGAACGATGCGGCCGGGGTGACAGGCCGTTCCCGGGCGCGGATCTTCACCAACGGCACCGGCGCAAGCAGCGTCCCGGACGCAGCCGACCAGATGTAACCCTGCTCCGTCTTCATCACATCGTTCAGCCCGTCAAGAACAGACCCGGTTGGCGAGCTCACACCGATCGGCTGGGCCGACAGGTCCGTGGGCAGCGTGTCCAGGGTGATCGTGGGGATGATCGCAGCGAGCGCTTGTATCCGGGTCGCTTCGGTCGTTCCGATCGCGAGATCCTCACGGCACAGGTTCAGGGTGTGCGTTAGCCGGCCGACAACCACGCTGGCAGTGGTGCTGCCGTCCCCGATCTGGAACCGCACATCAGACGGTTGACGTTCCGCCGTGCCCAGCACGCTCACTGTGGAGGTGGGGACCACCTGTGCGTAGTTCGTCGTGCCCAGCAGCACCCCGTCGAGGTAGACATTGAACGTGATCGTCCATGCCCCGCCGGAGAACGTCGTGGAGGACGTCCACGCCACATAGTGCGGCCGGTACAGTCCCGGACCTGCGGCGATCGTGGTGGACACGGTTGTGCCCGTGCCCGGTTCGAACAGGAAGCTGCCGCGCTGGTAGGAGAACGAGATGAAGTTCGACAGGCCTTCCACAGCCACGTCGAACTCGAACGCTGATGTGGCGTCGGGGGTGAACCAGAACCCCCACCCGCCGATGGTCGTGTCCGGGTACGGGATGTTCGTCGGCGTCCGCGGGACCACCTGGAAGTAGTTCAGCTCCGCGACAGAGTTGAACTGCACCTGGTTCGTTGCCAGGCCCGGGATCGGCGGCTGACCGAACACGGCGATCTGCGGTGCGGTCGACGGTGGTGCGTACGGTGCCGGCGCCATGATGCCCAGGTCACCCACCGTGTCGTTCGCGTACGCGGTGTTCTGGTCGCCGTCCATTGAGAAGTACGCCAGCAGTCCGGCGCCCTCATCGATCGAGTCCGCGAGCGACCCGATGTTCGTCCGCGACGCCACACCAAGCGGGTCGTCCACGGTGACGGCGACGTACGCCCAACCGGACACGTTCCCGTCGAAGGTGGGGTTGATCGACAGGATGGACCCGGCGAGCAGCCGGGTGCCGAGCAGCCACGACACCGGCATGCCCTCTACCAGCGTGGTCGCCAGAGACGAGTTCGGGTTGTCGGGCGTGTACCGGCCGTCCTGGTTGTCCAGGTAGAACGTCCACGTCGCTGGGCTCACCGGACGGAACTGGTCCTGTGTGCCCCACTGGTAGGTGATGCCCTTGTCGATCTTTACCGACGCAGTGACGTCGACCATCGCCCCAGCCGTGCCAACACCCATCGCGAAACTGTTCGTGGTGATGCGTGGCACGGCTCCTCCTTTATGGGAGAGGACCGCCGAAGGCAGCCCGGGGGATGCGACCGGTCTTCTGACCGTTCACGAGTGCGTCGTAGACGGCTTTCCCGAACGCGTTGGGGTCGCCGTACACGGGACCATCGAGGTGCACGTGCAGTTCACTGCCGCCGCCACCGCCCATAGCAGCCAGGTTGGATGCGGTCAGCGGGACCACCGCCTCATCGGTGCCAGCCTCCGCAACCTGGAGGAAATGACCGCCAGAACGTGCCTGGAAGATGCCACCGGACGCGGTGGGCCGTGCAACCAGCGAGCCTCCACCGCCGCCGGATGGTGCGGGCGGGACAACGTTCGAGTACACGATCTGGGCGTGCACGGGGTGTCCAGAGAAGAAGTCCTGGATCTGCTGCCACCCGTTCTCAAACTTCGTGACAATCTGATCCCAGCCGTTTTCCCACGACGATTTGTTGAACGGTCCGTCAGCATATTGCTTCGCGCCGTTGTCCAGCTTCTTCTTCCACTGGTCCCAGCCGTTACCGAAAGCGGACATGATCTGGTCCCAGCCGTGACCCCAAGACGACTTCGAGAATGGCCCGTCAGCATATTGCTTCGCGCCGTTGTCCAGCTTCTTCTTCCACTGGTCCCAGCCGTTACCGAAAGCGGACATGATCTGGTCCCAGCCGTGACCCCAAGAGTCCTTGTTGAACGGACCATCGGCGTACTGCTTAGCCCCGTTCCCGAACTTCGACATCCACTGGTCCCAGCCGTTACCGAACTTGCCCATCAGCTGGTCCCAGCCGTTCGCCCACGCGTTCCCGGACAGGGGGCCAGCGGAGTCGCCGCCGTTCCAACCGAGCGCCTTCGCGATGTCCTTCCCGAGCTTCTCCGGACCCTTCGACGTGCCCAGCTTGTCCAGGTCCGGCAGCAGCGTCTTGTCGATGAAGTCGGAGATCGACCCGAGCGCCGGAAGGACCACGTTCCCGGCCTTCACCTGGATCTCGTCCCACTTCGCAGAGATCGCGTCCCACTTGCCCTTGTACGTTGCCGCCGCGTCCGCCGCCTGCCCTCGCAGCTTCTGCGACAGGGTGTCGATGATCTGCTGACCCGACCCGGCTTTGTCGTTCGCGAGCTGCTGAGCTGCGGCGAGCCGCTCCGTCGCCTTCGTGTACTCGTCGTGATGCTTCGACGCGGTTTCCGCAGCAGCCGGGTACTTCGCCAGCAGGTCGTTCACTGCCTTCTGCGCGTCAGCGACCTTTTTGTTCGCCACCGCGACCGCCTGCGCGTTCCCCGTGTACACAGGCAGGTCAATGCCAAGCTGCTTCAGCGGCCGGATCTGGCCTTCCCAACCCTTCGTCACGATCGCCGCCGCGTCCGCCAGGGAAATGTTCTTGTACTTCGCCAGGTCCGCGGTGACCTGCAACGAGTCGAGCGCCTTCTGCCCCGACCCGAGCCCTGTGGTCATGATCGCCAAAGCATCGGACACCTGGGCGCCGGTGAAGCCGTAATCGGACAGCTTCTCCTTCGACTTCGTGACCGCCTCGGAAGTCGCCTGGAACCCAGACTTTGTGTTCGCCAGCGCCTGGTTCAGCTTGACCGTCGACTGCTCGGCCTCCATCGCCGCATCGACCGACTTCTCCCCGAAGTCGATCACCGACGACACACCGAAGTAGCCGATCGCGAGCCCCGCGAGATCCTTCACCAGACCGGTGATGTGCTTGCCCGCGTTCTCCCCGAAATCGGAGACCGCCTTCGACGCCGAAACGTCCTTGCCGAACAGGTTGAACGTGAGTGACCGGTCAGACACGGCTCCTCCTGTTCTCGATCATCGAGCGTGTCATCCGGACGTACGTCAACCACCACGTGTACGTCAGCGACCGCACGTTGAACACGGTGATGCCGCACGCGGGAATGAGTTGCTGCAGCACCGGCAACACCTCAAGGACCGACGACTCAAGATCGTCTATGTCGTCATCGGCTCCGCGCCGGCGTCGGCTTTTGGGGCGTCCGCCTCCTCCGGGTCGTCGGAGAAGTCGAACATGAACTCCGACCACGGTGTCTTCCCAGCATCCGCAGGGGTCAGATCCTCGCCTGCGTTGCGGCGCACCACGTAAATGAGGCCCACGAAATCGCGGAGAACGTCCGGGTCGGAGAGGAAGTCGAGCTGGTCGAAGTCGTCACTGGCTGAGATGTTCGACAGCCGTTCGAACACGCTCTTCATGGATCGGACGGTGGCGCCGTTGTGCCGTTTCAACGCGATCAGGTCATCCAGGCTGGCGGCGCCGATCGCGTCGAACAGGTCGTACGGGACATCGTGGACAATGAGCTTCACAGTCTTCCTCCGATCGACGCGATCGCCTCATCCAAGGCACCGCTCATTTCCGCGTACATGCTGGGGCTGATGACCTCTTCGATCGACTTCTCGAAGTAGGGGTTGCCGTCCTCTACCACCCAGTTCCCGCGGTCACCGAACACCGGGTGACGCCACTCCCCCGAGTTGTAGAGCTTCAACATCGCCTCGTGCCCTGCCGGGAGTTTCGCCCCCGACGTGGTGATCTTCGCCCCGGCTGACCGGACCCCGAACGAGACGGTCACCCGGGTGCCTGAGATCAGTGCTTCACGAACCGGCCCGGACGGGCTGCCTTCAGGTGTTGCCTGCCGGAGGGCAGCCTTCACAGCGTCCGAAGCGACCGTCGCTGCGACCCGGATGTTGCGGCGCAGAGAACGCGCCAACGTCGGGTCGAAGTTCTTGAGCGTCCCGTACAACCGGTTCCAGTCGGCCGTGTCGACCGACACCTTGACACCACCGGTACCGGTTCCCGCCATCAGAACGCGGTCTCCGGGGTGACGATCACGATGTATAGGGCCGAGGACGCCGACCGGTTGTCGAGCACCTCGAACCCCACCGACGTGGTGATCACCTCACCCTTGTTCGGCTGTGGCATGCCACCGTTCAGACGCAGGTCCGGGATCACCACCTGGAACGTCGGGAACACGGCGCCGGTGATCGGCACCGTCGACTGGAACGTCAGCACCAGGGACAGGTCCGTCTGGTTGAGAAACGCGTCACGCCAAACGTTCGCGTCGTACTCCACCGTCATCGTTCCGGTGCCGGCGCGCAGACCTACAGCCTTCGACCGGGAGAGAGTCCCGGCCGTGTTCAGGTTGAACCCGTTCGCGTCCAGGTTGTTGTTCCAGTTCAGGTCAAACTCGCGCACATCCGCGCCCGTCAGGGTCGGGGAGGTCATGCTGGCGAGCGCCGTCGTTGTCGGCAACGTCAGAGCACCACCAACCTGCAGGGAGCCCTGCACGAACGTGTACAGGCCGTTCCCCGCCGGGTAGGACGGGGTGGCGAGCGCGGTCGCTGTTGACTTCGACTTGCCCTTGTACGTGAACTTGATCGTCGGGATCGAACCCGACGCCGCCTTCATCGCGAACGTGTCACACAGCATGCCCGAATACGTCTGCGGGTTCAGTGCCCCACCACCGAGCGGCGGCAACCCCACCTGCACCGTGTACGACGGGAGGAAGTCGGAGGTGGCCGGGGTGATGACCTGCTGGAACGCGGAACCGGACACGACCGTGGACGTGCCGGCGCCGAGCGCACCGAGGAACAGGAAGCCGAGGCCCTTCTGGAACAGCTCAATGTCGATCGAACCGTCCGACTCCTCCTTCACGAGCACGCGACGGTCGGCGGCGTTCACGATGCGTCCGACGCGGAGGCCAGCGCCCTGCGCGAACGTCGGGTTCCAGTCGAACCCCTCATCCGTTGTCTCGAAGAAGTGGTCGACGGTAACTGCGGTGCCGTATGTGGACTCCTTGCCGAAGCCCACCTGCACATCCTGCTGGGTGGTCACGCGTTCACCTCTTCATCGGTAGCTGCGGGCTGCTCCTCAGCGGGTGCTGGGGCAGGCTGACCGGCGGTGGCGGGGTCGTCGCCCCAGTCCACGCCGTCGTCGAGGCTCTGGAAGTTCCCGGGCTGCCAGTGCAGCGCCACACCGAGCTCAAAGTCGTCGACCTCGAACTCCTCGCCAGCGGCGACCACCCGGCCGAGCGCAGGCACTTCCAAGTCCCCGAGCGGGGACACGTTCTTGAACCGGAGCGTCGCCGGCTGCTGCTTCTTCGCCATCACGGGCGTCCTTTCAGTTGGAGATCCGCGCGCGGGCGGTGAATCGGGCGAGAACGTAGATGAGGCGACCGCCCGGCAATGATTCCGGGGCGGTAGCACCCTTCGACTGGTGTTCGGTCAGGAAGCACCACAAGACCGCGCCGCCGAGGGTTGGGTCCGTGACACGGCAGTACTGCTCAAGTTGGCCGACCAGGGCGTATACGCGGGCTGTTGCCGCGGAGTCGTCGTCCTGACCGGCGATGAATGACGAGAACATCACGTCAAGTTCGACCGTCTCGTCACGTGACCGGTTTGCGAGGGTTGCCGGGTCCTGTGTGGCGTGCACGTCGAGGAACAGCACCATGTCCTGGTCGGGGTCGACCATGCCAGGGTGCCCCAGGTAGACGCCCACGTTCGCGTCGGCCGCGAACACGGTGTCCTTCGCGATGGTGTACAGGTTCGCTTTCACCTGCGGGGCGGAGGTGAACGTGGGGAAGCTCATGCGAATCCGATCTGCGGTCCGAGGAACGGGGTGCACAGTTCGATGACACGCTTCGGCACGGCGAACCCTTGCGGGGGTGTCGCTTCAATCGCGTCGCCGTACGCTGGCCGGGTCGCGGCCTTCCCCTGCTGCCACCAGAACCGGACAAGCTCACGTGCGGCAAGCTGCAATGTCGCGGGGACGGGGCTGTAGCCGACCACGTAGGTGATCTGGATGGCGAGCTTGCCCGGGTAGAACACGCGCGGGTAGATCGGTGTGCCGCCGTAGACGACCGACGCGATCGGGTCGAAGAAGTAGGTTCCGGCGGCGAGAGTCGACCCGTTCTCCACCACGGCGGTGATCGAGTTCGCACGGTCCGGGAGGACAATGGCGGTCACGCCACCGTCGAATGAGACCGTTTTCGTGGTTTGCAGCACCGGCCCCACAATGTCTTCGATCACCGCGGTCGCAGCGACCACGTACGCGGTGAGGTCGGCATCACGGGCGGCCTTCGCCGGGTCACCAAGGTCCGGGAAATTCAGACCGGCGGCAGCATACTCAAGGTCGATCAGACCGCCCGTGATGGTGGTCATACGGCCTCGTCCGCCTTCGCTGCCCGCTTCGACTTCTTCGCCGGCTCAGCGTCGTCCGGGGTCACGTTCTCGCCCTTGGCGGCGGCACGCTCACGCGCCCACGCTGCAAGGGTCTTGTCGTCCATGTGCTCCGCGTGCTCCGCGATCTGCTCATAGGACACGTTCCGGTTCTCGTCCGCCACGATCGCGTCATAGTTCTCAGCGATGTGCTCTTCGATCTCCGCAGCCATGATTGGCTCCCATCTGTCAGGTGAGGGCCGCACCCACACGGGGTACGGCCCTCACGGGGTGACTCAGAACGTCGGCGCCACGAGACCGTTGCCACCCGCGGACGCGTTGCCGCCGACGACACCGACCGCAGTCGGGAACCGCGCCGCGGTGAACGCCGCGTAGTTGTACGCGACGAGCTTCACGGTCAGCTGGTTGCCGAGGGTCTGCTCGAAGCGGAGCTGGAACGGCGCACCGTCCCCGTTCTCCCACAGCAGCAGGTCCTCCCAGCGGGCCACGATCACCTGGTCCTCCGACGCGGTACCGACAGCGGTCGGAATGTTCGCGTCGGTGACGACGGGGAGACCCTGGATGTAGCCGACCGCCGAGGACGACGGCGTGTCGATCGGTGCCTCGGACACGCCAACAGCGTTGTTCGGGCCACCGAGCACCGGCACGACCAGCGGACGGTTCGAGCTGTCCGTCTGCGAGATCAGCCAGTTCCACCGGCGCGGGTGCATGATGATCACATCCGGCGCCATGAACCGCGACGTCTCCACCGCGTTGATCTGACCGGCCTGCTTGCTGTAGAACGTCGCGACCGTGGCGGCAGCACCGAACGCAGTCGCCTGGTTGATCCCCGAGGTCTGCAGGATGCCCAGCATCTGCCCGGACGAACCGGTGCCCGAGAGCACCTGCAGGTCCAGCGTCACGTTGTACGCAGCGGCCAGGTCGGTGTAGATGAGCGAATCAATGCCGACCGCGCGCTCCAGCGACTGCCGGGACACGTCCTGCTGACCGGCGATCGTCACGACCGGGACGGTCACGTTGGCCCACACCTCATCGGTGTTGGACACCGACGAGTTCTCCGTCGCCTGAATCGCCTCGGTGACGCCGGTCGACCCCTTCGGGATGATCAGCGACATGCCGTTGTCGGGCAGCGGGAGGTGACGAACGATGTTCGCGGTCGGGCGACCCGCACGCGCCACCAGTGCCGCCTCGTCGATCAGGTACTGCGGCGGGACGAGGCCGGCGAAGCCGCCGGTGGTGCCGGCGCGCTTGGCGAACCCGTTGGTTGCACCCTCGACATCCGCCTCGCGGCGGTGGGTCGAGAGACGCTCCCGGGCTGCGTAGTCGCCGTTCTCGGCGCCGTACATGTCCCCGAAGAACGAGCGCTCGAACCTGTTGCCGGGGTTGTAGGTGCGCTCCTCACGGGTGACGACACCCGGTGCCTGGCGCTGCGCGGCCGGCTCGCGACCTTCGGCCGCACGCTGCAGCCGCTCGTCGTCTTCGGCATCCTTGCGGAGCTCGGTGAGCTTCGCCTTCGCAGCGTCGAGCGCCTCCGTCGCGCTGCGCTTGTCGGTGTTCAGCGTGTCGTAACGCGCCTGCGCCGTCTCGTCGAGCGTGTCGCCGGTCGCTTCCTCGAGGAGGCTGCGCTGCTCGGTCAGGCATGCGTCGAAGCGCGCCTGCTCCGCGGCGACGCGGGCCTCCTGGTTCGCGATAAGAGTCGCGAGTGTTGCCATGATGATTCCCCTTTCAGGGTGTTTGTTGGGGTGCGTGCTGGCGCATCCGGCTCATCTGGCTTTCCCGTCGCGCTCATCTGGCGCGGTGGTGGCTTGGCAGCACAAAGAACCCCACCGCGGATGCGATGGGGTGGTTCAGGTGGTTGAGGGCTACAGCCCGACTTCGAGGCGGGCTCGGAGCAGGCGGACAGACGGGCCGGCGCGCTTCACCGGCTCATCCACGACAGGCTCATCGGCAGTGCGCTGCGACTCCGCGACACGCGCCTGCGCGCGCGCGGCAAGCATCCGCAACGGTTCGCCCTCGAGGTGCTCGATCGCGTCGAACGCCTGCTTCGCGCGGGCACTGATCGACGTGTTCGGGTTCGCCCCGTAGTTCACCGCCGAGACGTCGCCACGGTCCAGGTCAACCTGCGTGATGCGGTACTCCGTGTAATCCGGCGACCACTGACCTTCCAGGATGCGGAACGCGAACGACATCTGATCGAGCGCACCGTCTCGGATCGCATGCTCCAGGTCCTGCACGTCGGTGCGCTGCGGGTTCAGGTACGCGACCGACCGCAACCCGGTGTCATCCGCCGAGAGCTCAAGCGTCCCCGCCACCGTCCGCGCCATCGACAGGCCCGTGTGGTTGATCAGGAAGTTCACGTCCGGGGAGTTCGCCAAGGTTGCGTCAAACGCTCCCCGGTCGATGACCTCCGTGTATGGTCCGAAGAAGTCGTACATGGTGTAGCCCTGCTCGACGGTTGATGCGTAACCGTCGAGCACCAGGAACGACTTGTCGTCCTTCGTCGCTGTCCGCATCTCCATGCGGGACCGGAACTCCTGCCGGCGCTGCTCGCCCCAGTGGGTGGGCAGTTGGCCGGCAGCGGCAGCAGCTGCGCGCGAGTCGATCACGGTGCTCATATCAGCGCTCCCTCGTCTTGCGGGACAGATCCCACGGTGTCGTTCTCAGTGGTCGGCGGCTGCTCGGTGAGCAACCCCAGGTCTTCCATCTCCTGGATCTGCGCCGGAGTGAACGGGGGCAGGTTGTCCAACGCCCGCAGTTCGGACGGCACCCGCAACTTCGCACCCACCTGCAGGGCGAACATGCTCTGACGGGTGTCCGGGTCCATGCGCAGCAACGCATCCGTGTCGAACTTCACGAACCGGGGTGCCGGCAGCCACCGCGACAACGCAGCCTCACGACGCCGGATCGCCGGACCGATGTTCATGATCAGGAACTGCAGGTTCCGTTGGGTGACGTTCGCGTACGTGATCGCCGCTTTCCCCAGCGGCGCCACATCGATCAGGTCAGCGGGCACACCGAAGAACCGCGCAATGTCCGTCGCGGTCAGCTTCTGCGTGTCCAGGAACTGGGACTCGTTCTGCGCCACGTTGACGGTGGAGAACTCCCAGTCGTTGCCGGTGACGAAAATGTCACGGTTGCTGACGGACTCCTTGAACCGGCGCTTCGCCGCATCCGCGACACCAGCACCGAGCACCTTCGACGCGTTCTTCAGCACACCACCGGGGATCTGCGCACCGTTCGCGAACCACTCCAGGCCGAAGTCGACCGCCGACTGGTACTGCCCGATCGTGTACGCCGCGTACGTGACCGGCGACAGGCCCATGATCAGACCGGAAGCAGTGAACTGGCGCTCGTGCCAGATCTGCTCCTTCTCGTACGGGTGACCCGCGATGCGGTAGTAGTAATCCCCCGTCGAACGGTTCTGCACGATCGCGACCGTGTTGTGGTCCTGCAGGTCGATGCGGCGCGGATTCCCGAGCGAGTCGACCTCGCTGATGATCCCGTACGTGTTCCCCACCGTGTCCAAGTCCACCTGCGTGGAGTACAGCCACTCCATCAGGTCCACCCGATCCCCGCCCGGGTTCACCAGGACCGGCGGCATCGGCACCTCCACATCGATGCCGTTCACCCGCCGGTACACCTTCGCCGGCAGGGTTGAGAGCAGGTCGCCGCGGAGACGCGTCGCCGCCCACACCGCCGACGCCCGCTTCGCCGTGTCATCCGTGACCCGCACCGAACCGGTACGATCCGGCAGCCGGGACGGGATCAGGTTGTTCGGGGTGTCCCCCAGCGCGCGACGCGCGAACAGGCTCATCGCTTCACCTGCCAGTAGCTGAGGAACGCCAACGCCGCACCCGCGAAGATGAACGCGGCCGGCACGAAAATGAGCGCCACACCAGCGGTGATCAACGCAATGCCGGCGAGCTCGCCAACCGTGGTCATCGCTTCGCGCATGACGCCTCCTATCCGAACGAATCCATGAGGTCGTAGTCGCCGGGTTCACCGACGTGCACCCAATAGGCGACCGTCGCCGCACGCAACGCTGTGATGTCGGACGTCGACATGGCCTGCGACCACAGGAAGCCTTCAACCGACTTCCGCTTCCCGGCACCCATCACCGCGACCGTGAGCGGTTCGTCACCGTGATGCACCAGCGTCCGGTTGACCAGCCCATCCGTGATCGCCGCGCACCCGCTGCGCATGTCCAAGGAGTCCAACCAGAGGATGGTGATGTCGTTGTCCTCAAGCCGTGCCTGCAGGTGCCCGTTCTCGCCGTACTTGTCCATCGCGAGTTCGTAGACGCCGTGCTCCTTCAGGATTCTCACCACCGTGTCCACGATGTGATCGCGCGCCCACCGCTGATCCACCCCGGACTCGTAGTGCACGAGATCGAGCACGTCACGGCCCTTCGTGCCGGTCCCCACTGCGGTGAGCGCGAACGACTGCTTCACCCCGGTGCGCACATCCAGCGCAAACTTCATCTGCCCTGTGATCTGCTCCGACTCCGACACCCGGGTCGCTTCCCACACGCCCGGAGGGAACGCACCCTCTTGCATGCTGTCGACCCACTGGCACAGCACCTCAGTGCGGAACACCGCCTCCGGGTCTGTGCTCGCGTCCGACGCGATCGAGCGTTCCATCGACGGGATATGCCCCATCGATGGGTTCGCTTGCGCCCACCCGTCACGGTCGAGGACGTCACAGTCCGGCGGCGCCGACCACTCGAACAGGCCCAGCGAGTCGTCGAATTCGATGTCGTCAGGCAGGTCAAGGTCGTCCTCAGAGAACAACCCGTCGGGGTCGCCCAGTGCGAGGTGCGCGAGCATCCGCAGGCGACCCAGCACCACCGATGACTCATCACCCGCGTTGGACGCCGCCCAAATCTGAGCCAACGACCGGGTACGGGTCGTCTTCGTGATCGCGCCCCACGCCTCCCAGTTCTGGTGCTCCCGCAACTCGTCGAGGAGCACCAGGTCACCAGTTAGACCACGACCACCGCGCCGCGTCGCCGCCTGCACCTTGTACCGGGAACCCGACACCAGGCGCAACGCCTTCTTGCCGTTCGTGCGGACCACGCCGCCCTCAGCGATCTCCGCCGCGAGATCCGGGATGCCCTCCGCGATATCGACGGCACCCTGCCAGATCTCCTCAGCAATGTCCAGGTTCTGCGCGGTCCCGAGGACCAACGGCGCACCATCCACGAACATGCGCCACAATGACAGGATCTGCAGCAGCAGCGACTTCCCGTTCTGCCGGGCAACCAGCAGCACAATGATCCGAAACCGGAACGTGTTATCCGGGTTCAGCTCGAGCGCGTGGATCAGCAGCCACTTCTCCCACGGGAACAGCTCAACCTCGAGCACATCCTCCGCGAACGTGATCACCTCGAACCCGCGACTAGTCCGCGGTGTCAGCCTCCGCAACGGCGGAGTGAACACTCTTGGCTGCTCGCACCCGAACACCGGACCGCGCGGGCGCGGCACGCTTCGCCGGCTGCCTGCCGCCTTCGACCGGTCGGAGCGCGCGGACCGCGTTGAGCTTGCCGCCACGCTGCGCCTCCTTCAGATCAAGGTTCTTCCGACCCGCCGGCGTCAACCCCAACTGCTCACACAACTTCATGTACGTCGGCATCGACACGTTGTCGTTCGCCGGCACCGCCGGCCGACCAGACGTCTCCGCGACATCCTCAAGCGCCCACGCCACGATCCGATCCCACGCGTCGATCTTCCGAGCCAACCCGCGCAGCAAATCCACCGCCGCACCATCCATGTCCGTCAGATGATGCGCCGCAGCGATCGCCTTTTCCGTCGACTCCACCAGGCTCAACGTCTTCGGCTCCGGACGCCGCCGGGTGCTCATGCGAGCGGGTCCATGATCGGATCGTCCATGAACGTGTCCGGTCGTCCGAGCATCCGCGCCGCGGCCACTGCACCCTTCGCGATACCCTCAGCCCAGAGATCGAACTCGCGATCGGTCATCGCACCCTCATGAGTGATGATCTGGTCGGCCCCATCGTCGCCGCAGAGGATCACCTTCTGCTCTGGCTTCCCCGCGGTCACGACCACACCACCGGATACGTCCGCTCAAGCCGCGTCCACTCATCCGTCAACCAGACCAGCACCACAGCATCAGCAGTCAGCCGCACCTCCACGAACTTCATGTCCTCATCGAGCACGATCCCCAACGACAACAGGAACCGCTCGACCACCTCCAGCTCCGCGCGCAACGGACCCATTCGAACGCTCCCCTCGCGCGCGCACGCGACCCCCAAAACAAATCGGGGGGAGATTTTTGGAACACGGCGCGGTCTATCGGTGCTGGTGGTATAAAAAAATTTCGCGCGCTGGTGCGTGCGCTGGTGCGAGGGCTGCCGTTATTGGTACTGCCCTGCACGCATCGTCTTGTTGAGACGTTGGTTGTTTCTGTTCACTGCATGCTTGGCAGTCCCTACCCATGTGCATGGTCATGCTGTGCTGCCCTGCTGTGTGATGGCAGGGGTGGGTGGGGGTGGGTGAGTCTGGGTGTTTGCGCCTGCGGTGGTGTGCGCCTTGGCTGCCCGTCTGCTTCAGCCTCGCCCTGGCCTATGTGGTGGGGTGTGCTGTGCGTGGTGGCAGGAACTGCCCTGTGTGCTGTGCGGCAAGGTGGGTGTGGGATTCACGGGTGGGCTGCTTGGACGTCTGAGTCAGAGATCCTGTTACCAGCCCGGCTTGTGCCAGACGTTCAATGCGCGTCCTGCGCGCTTAGCGTTCGTGCGGTTCGCGCCGTCACCGTAGTTACATGGCCCGCACTCCGGTGCGAGATTCGACAGGTCGTCGGTGCCGCCGTCCTCGACTGCGACCAGGTGACCGACCGTGACGAACCCTGGTTCACCACGGCGTGCGGCTGGGTCCAATGGTCGACCGCAGCGCCAACACTGTTCAGCGTTCCGCTTGACGATCGTCTTGCTGCGTTCGTACGGGCGACCGCTGCGACGGCCCATCAGGCTGCGATCCACGCGCCGTTCGTGATGAACCCGTGCTTGCCGCAGCAGTCGGGCCAGTACACCGACGCTGTAATCGTCAGCGGGTCGATCTGCACGAGCGTGTGAGCTCGCACACCACCCGGACGCCAGCCGAAGCGTGCACCCGGCATGATCGTGTCTTCACCGAGGATCTGCCCGCAGTCATGCCAGACCCACAGGCACGTGATGTCGTGCACGTGGCTGCTCCACTGCAGACCCTGACCGTTGTCGCCCTGCGGGTCGTAGCACGTCCACGTGTACCCGATGTCGTCGCTGATCCGGATCATGTTCTCCGGTTGACTCAGGTACTGCTCTGCGTACGTCATCGTCGTCTCCCTATCCGTCCGCTTGCCCACCGTGCTTGCACGTGGCGCAGTACCACGCATGCCAATGCTCACCGCTCAGCAGGATCACCGTCACCGTCGACAACTCCACCAACACCCGGTTATAGATCGCACACCACATGCACACGCTGACCGTCTTGTTCATGACCTGTGCCCGCCCGTCACCCACGGCGGCAACTCCTCCGCCTCACCCGGCAACCACCCGAACCGTTCGAACACTGGTTCGAACGAACCCGGGTACACCGCCCCGTATGGGCGGCCGTCATGGAACACGTTCACGCCACCGTGCTGCAGTGCTGCGTCCGCGAGCTCCGCGCACTCCCACCGACGCCCAGACCGCAACCGCGACTGAATCCACGCTGGTGCGCTCGTGCGGAACACGATGCCCAACCCGATGAGGAAGTCGTCGAAGAACGCGTACGGTTTCCCGATCTGCGCCTCCGCGAACGCTGCCACCTTGTGGCGTGCCAAATCCGACTCCGGGAACATCGACCACGCGGTGACACGGAAGTCAGCCAACTGCCGCCGGCGGACACCGGTTGTTTCCGCTGACACGCATTCGTGGAGGTTGATCGCGGTGACCATGTGGTTCCAGTACGACCCGGTGATCGCGGTCACCAGCCACGGCCAGAACCCTGTCGAATGGACCAGTGCCACTTGCCCTGTCCTGTCGATCATCGGCTGTACCGTGCCAACCATTCACGTTCGTCGTGGATGCTGCACTTGCCGTGCATGGCGTCCACGACGAGACGGTCAGCGACAGATGACCAGTGGTGTCCGCAGAAATGCAGGGGCGACCCGTGAAGTTCTTTCGTGCCAGGCTGGTACACGTACACGCGGACGAATGCGGTAGCAGGGCAACCGCGTGCGTCACACAGGTCACCGTCGACCAGGATTCGCACCTCATGCTCGAACGGATGAGTGGGTGCAGGCGGCAGACTCATAACGGCATCACTCCCGGCAGTGGGATGAACCGGTAACGGTGAGGTGCCCACTCGGTTTGACAGCGTGCGCACCGGATCGTTGCCGCCTGGTACTTCAAGTAGTAAGCGCGCGACCGGCACACGATCGCACGGTCACCGCAGCACGGGTTCAACAGCATGAACTCCGCCGCCGTGTCCGGGGTGTGATACGACTCACCGCGTTCATGCCGCGGGTCGGAGCAGGCGAAGTCCTGGAGTTCATCCAGTTCCAGCTGCAGGTCAACGTCTGGTGACGCGTCCAGGGTCCACACGCTTCACCCCCGAAAGGACCGGTTCCGGTGGGCGTGCAACAGCACCCACGTGTGATGTGCACGCCCACCGGATTTGTCGACCGTTTCGCTCCCGAATGCCCGCAGGTCGAGCGGTGATACCGGCGCTGAAGGGGTGCACCGGTAGAACGCGGAAAGCGCGCCGCCTGAATTCAGGGTGCGCGCTTGCCTAGCAAGATCCTAGCGGAAGGGTGTGACACACCGTGTCAATCTCGACGGTGTGTTGATCTGATCGGCAGGTATTTGCCGATCAGGTGCCTCTCAACCTGCTCCGAGGTCAAGTGCGGATGTGCCTGCATGAGTCGCGCCCGGTACACGCGCAGCAGGTCGTCGATGTTCACCATGCGGATGTTCGACCACCACTGCACCGGCAACGGGTCCGTCTTGTCCGCCATCCACCGTTCGATCGTGCGCCGGCTGCGTTTCACCCGCTTCGCCGCCTGCGCCACTGTCAACAGCACCTGTTGCCTCTTTCCAGTGTGCCCTCAGCCAGAGTACGAAGCACAGATGTTGCCGTCCGGTCGCGCACATGCTCGGCGTCTGCAATTAGTTCGGCCGCTTCTCGAAACGCTTCTGCGCGCGCCCACTCAGCACCAGCGATGAACACGTCGCGGAAGATGTCCTGCTGGTAGTCCATGATCTTTCCGCTGTGCGGGTACCGGCGTGCGGCTTCCTCTGGGATGTTCATCGGTTACCTCCAGCACGAATCTCGGCGGCGCGGGTAACCAGCGATTGCGTGAGCACCCGCAGCCATGTCTTGTTGCCCCATTCGTGAGCGACGTCTTCGAGAGCCGAAGCCGCACCTTCTGCTGCGGCTTCCCGTCGCACAGCAGCCAGAACCTCAGACGGCGACTTGAGTACCGCTCGGACTCGCGGCACCCATTCCGGTACAGGCAGCGGGTCCGCCCATCGCAGAGCGCCATGCTCGGCGGCGTCAGCCAAGTCACTGACACCCTGGACCGCGGCTTCGAGTTCCGCTACCCGCTCACGCAGAACAGCAACCTCAGCATCACGAGCGTGCCAGCCATCTTTGAATCCGATGACGGCGCACGTTGAGAGTGGCGACCGGGCACCATCGTGGAATAGATCGTCGGCATACTGTTTCGACGCCTTCTCGGCGGTGTTGTCCTCACTCGTTGTCATTTCAGCCATCCTTCGACTAGTCCGGCGTACGAGTCGTACGGGATCTCATACCCGCACTGCTCACACACCACCTCCGTGTCCCGCACATCCTGCGGAATCCTCGCCACCACCGCCCGCTCCTTACACACTGGGCACTCCCGACGCAACGCCCGACGCGGCGGTTGCGGTGCCATCGGGTACCGGCCACGCATCCGCCCCACCGCATCCGCAACATCCGCGAAGTAGTGATCCGCGACCGGCAGACCCAGCACAGCCTGCAACGCGACGAACTGCTGGTGGTGGCGCATCAGCCACCTGCACACCAGCCACGTCAGCACCTCCGCACCGGCCGGTGTCGTCCCAGAGGGGAACCCTGCGACGTCGCCGCCGTCCGGACGCCACGTCCGCACCTCCGGAGGCAGCACCGGCAGGAACCGCATCCACCCATCCACACGGTTCACCAGTTCGCTGTACAGGGCGTCCGCGTCATCCACAGCATCCGCACGGAACGGCAGCGGCGGGTCGGCCTTCGGCGCGCGCGGTGTGCCATCCTGCGCTGCACCGCCCGGGGTGACCAGGTGACGCATGTACCCGACCAGCGCGGGCGCCTTGTCCAGTGCCCGTGCAGCGCGTCGCTCGTTCAACGCCAGCAGTGCCTCGTTCTCGTCCATGAGCTACTCGTTCGGGTACGGCTGACGCGGTTCGGGCTCATCATCCAACTCCGGGAACTCCTTGACCGCAGCCGAGATCTCGACTGTGTGCCATGAACCCTCGTGCTGCAGATCGTCGCGAAGGCTCACGCGCACGTTGTCGTCAATCCCACCTACTTCGTCGACCAACCGCAGGAACTCCCGGAGATGCAGGACAGTCAGCGCCTTCGCGGCGCCGTCGTAGATGCGGGCACTCCTCGTGATGACCGTCGTCACCGACGCCTTCTTGATCGTGATACCCATCGTCTCTCTTCCTCAGTTCGGGACCGGCGCGTCATACAACACCGCCGGCCTATTCACCACACGGGCGAAACCGCCCTCCCACCGCAACGACACCCGACCCTCACGACCCGACCGGTTCTTCGCCACAATGATCTTCAACTCCGGCGCCTTCGACCCGTCCTCATTCACCTGCCGCTGCAACAGCAACACCACATCCGCGTCCTGCTCAATCGACCCCGACTCACGCAAATCCGCCAGATTCGGCTCCCGCCGCAACTTCCCCACCCCAGCCGACTCACGATTCAGCTGCGACAACGCCACCACCGGACAGTCGAGCTCCTTCGCCATGATCTTCAACTGCCGGGACACCTCCGACACGATCTCGTACTTCTTCTGCTTCGAATCCGTGCCCGAGATCAATTGCAGGTAGTCGACGACGACGCCGCCCAACTTCCCGCCCTTCCGAGCCACCGACCGCGCGTGCGACTTGATGTGCGTGATCGTCACATCCGGGGTCGCATCCACGAACAGCGGCATGTTCTCAATCCGCGGCTGCACCGCCTGCACCTTCGACCACTCGTCCTCCGTCAACTGGTGCCGGGTCAGCGACCCCAACGGCACATCCCCCATCGACGACACCAGCCGCTCCGTCAACTCGTCCTCACCCATCTCCAACGACGAGAACGCCACCGGGCCCGCAACACACAACGCCCGCGCCAACTGCAACCCCATGATCGTTTTCCCGTCACCAGGACGCCCACCGACCACGTACAGTTTCCCCGGGATCAAACCCACCATCAGCGTGTCCAACTCGTACCACGGCGTCGGCACACCCTTCGGCTGCTCCTCCAACCCCTTCACCACCCGCCAAAACGACTCCCGCACATTCCGGGCATCCGTCGTCGCCACCCGCACCACCCGGTCCAAATCAGCGCGCGCCGCCTCCAACGCCTCATCCGGGTCA
>Ga0207705_10001245_pt1 | contig 20488 bp, 14 predicted proteins | sample KBSC13metaG_FD_184314 | JGI IMG/M metagenome (GOLD analysis project Ga0207705, IMG submission 184314) | Corn rhizosphere microbial communities from Kellogg Biological Station, Michigan, USA - KBS C1-3 metaG (SPAdes) (version 2) | ecosystem: Host-associated > Plants > Roots > Rhizosphere > Soil ... | reverse complement strand
ACAAGAAGGAAACCGCCCCTCGTGGGCCGAAATGAGTGCTTATGAAATACGCCATCTGCAATGAAACATTCCAGAACCAGGATTGGACTGAGACATGCCACGCGGTTGCCGAATCCGGGTACCAAGGGATCGAAGTCGCTCCGTTCACGCTCGCGGAGGATGTCGGAACTATAAGCGCCCACGCACGTCGAGTCTATGCAAATACGGCGCAGAGAGCAGGGCTGGAGATCGTCGGTCTCCACTGGCTGCTCGTCTCCCCGAAGGGCCTCTCGGTCACGGATGCGGATGCCTCGATTCGAGAACGCACCGCACGCTATCTCTCCGAACTCGTCCACTTCTGTGCCGATCTTGGCGGCCACATCCTGGTCTTCGGCTCGCCCTCGCAACGCCGCCTGCCGACCGATGTTCCCGCTGAGAGAGCGCTTTCGGTCGCGATCGATCGCCTCCAAGCGTGTCTCGCTCCCGCTCTGGAGATCGCACACCGCCACGGAATCACACTCTGCCTGGAACCCCTGCCGCCCCCGGAAGCCGACTTCATCCTGACGCTCCATAGCGCTGTCGATATCCTCACCCCAATTCAGCACCCGGCGCTGAAGACTATATTCGACGTGAAGAGCGCTTCCAGTGAGGGCAAGCCTCTTCCGGACCTGTTCCACGGCTTTGCTCCCTACATCGCCCATGTCCACGCCAACGATGCCAACCGGCGCGGCCCCGGCTTCGGCGACACTGATTACGTGCCGATTCTCTCGGCGATCGAATCCACCAGATACGACGGCTATGTCTCTGTCGAGGTCTTCGACTACACGCCGGATCCGTATACGATCGCACGCGAGAGTCTGGCCTATATGCAGCGGTGCGCACCGGATGCGGAGGCTGACCATGCACTCTGAACCCTATCTCGTCACGGTCCACGCCGGCCCCCATACGCGGCAACACTGCCCTGTCTCTTTCGCCCTGCCGGACGAGCTTCACGGGGAGCGCCTGGAACTGCGACAACCGGATGGCTCGACGCTGCCGGTACAGACCTTTCCGAACGGCACAGGTGTCTTTCTCCTACCCCACCTGGATGCCAATTCAACCTGCACGCTTATCCTCCAGGCCGCCCACGCCCCACTTATAAGAGCCACGCATCGGGTGACCGTTACAGACGACGCTCGCGCCCTGGCCATCAAGGTCGGTGGAGCGCCCTTGACGACATATCACTATGCCGATGTGCCCGCGCGGCCGTACTTCTATCCCCTGCTCACCGCCGCCGGGCAAGAGGTGACGCGCGCCTTCCCGATGCGAAAGGATGTCGCCGGAGAGTCCAGCGATCATCCGCATCACCGCTCCCTCTGGATCGCCTTTGGAGAGATCAATGGCACCGACAACTGGAGCGAAGAACCCGGCCACGGGTCGACACGCCATGAGACGGTATCGAACGCCACGAGTGGTGACGTCTTTGGAACGTTCGAAACCACCGGTTCGTGGCTCACGTCTGAAGAAGAGAAGCTCCTGACTCAACGACTCCAGGTGGTCGCCTGGGCGACTCCGCCGGAGTTTCGAATGCTGGACTTCACCATCGACCTGACTGCCGGACAGGAAGCCGTGGAGTTCGGAGACACCAAAGAAGGCGGGATTCTCGCAGTCCGAGTCGTGGGAACGATGGATGTACCGCGCGGCGGACGGATCGAAAACAGTTACGGGGGCATCGACGAAGGGGAGACCTGGGGGAGAGCCGCCCACTGGTGCGACTACTCAGGGCCGGTTGAGGACGGCGTCGCGGGTATCGCGGTGATGGATCATCCCCTCAGCTTCCGCTACCCGACTCACTGGCATGTGCGTAACTACGGCCTGATGACCGCCAACCCCTTCGGCTACGCCGCCTATACCGGAGGCGCCAAACGGGGTGAGCATCGGCTCGCTCCCGGCGAAACGCTCCATTTTCAGTATCGGGTCATTCTCCATTCGGGAGATGCAGACCAGGGACAGATCCGCAGCCGCTATCTCGATTTCGTCAGCCCGCCGCAAGCGAAAGTGACGCGACAGGAATAGTCTCGGCATCACTCCCGGAACGCACGCTTGTGCGGTTCCGAAACACTCTTACTCAGGACAAACAGATCATGTCACTGCCTCCGCATACCAATACCGTGCCGCCCCCTCCCGTCTACGCGCCGCCGCCACGTGCCTCGTTTCCTCTCTGGGGCAAGGCGTTGTTGGGGTGTGGATGCCTTCTCGTTGCCTCTGTCGCCCTCATCGGCTTCGGCCTTTCCCGATTTATCGCCGGCAATCGTGGAAGGTTCCAAACCGACTTCTGCCTTGCGAATGTCCGATTCGCACAGCGCGGGATCAACCTCTACAGCCAGGACTACGACGAAGCGCTTCCCACCGCGGCGGCGTGGATGGACAACGTCACTCCCTACCTCAGGAATCGAACGGAACTCCGATGCCCGATCGTACGCGTCGCCAATCCAAAAGGGTACGGATACGCCTTCAACAGAAAACTGTCCGGAATCAAATCCTCGAAGATAGACACACCGAGCACCGTCCCGGTAGTCTACGATTCGTCCGACACCGAACGAAACGCCTCGGACGCCTTCACCTCCCTGCCCGCGCTGCCGCGCCACGTCTCCCGCGAACAGACCCCCTCGGGTAGTACCACCTCGCATGTCAATATCGTCGCGTACGCGGACGGTCATGTTCGGTTTCGAAGCGCGGACGGCGCCACCAAAGATGTTCCCAACACGAACTTCCGGAGAAATCTCTTTGGGCCGAAGCAGAAGACGAAATGAGTCGGGAGAATAGTATCCTCCCGACTCGTCAAAACACGCCGGAGACACGGCTGCGTCTCCAGTTCCAGGTCTCTCTCAATTTCGCCTCGTCGAACTCGGTAGAGACAGGATATCGTCCGGAAGCCCGCTGGCCTTAAGTTCCGCTTTCGTCAGCAGGTCGATCGCCTGTCGCACCGCGGAATTGGCGTGGCCCTTCGTGACGACGTCCCGCAGATCGTTCGTCGCGGCATGGATGTCGGGCGCCGCGGCGATCGCGATTCCTTCCTGGTACTCCTTCAGCGCCTGCGTCCACTGGTCTCGCGCGGCATAGGCCAGGCCGATGTTGAAGCGCACATAGGCCTGTTTGGGATCGAGCGCCAGCGCTTTCCTGCCGCTGGTCACGGATTCGTCCATCAGTCCCTCTTCATACTGCGACCATCCGAGGTTTCCCCAGAGGGCGGCGCTGTCGGGAGCGGCCTCCAGCGCCAGACGATACTCCGCGATGGCGCTCAGATGTTTGCCTTCCGCGTCGAGGATCTGGGCGAGGGTGGCATGTGCATCCGGGCTTTTGGCATTGATCGCGATCATCTCCCGAACGATCTTTTCGGCCTCAGGGAACCGCTTCAGACCGGAGAGCGCCGATGCGCGCCCGAGCATAGCGCCGACGCTCTTCGGGTCGATACGCAGCGCCGCATCGTACTCTTCCAGCGCCTCGACGTGCCGATTCTCCTGCTCGTTCAGATCTCCCAGCCGGGCATGCACGTCCGGGCTATCCGGCGCGAATCCAAGCGCCTCCAGCAGCGAACGTCGCGCGGGCAGATAGGCTTTTTCCTGGAGGTAGGAGTCGGCAAGGGCGATTCGATACCGTACATCGGAAGGGGAGAGTTCCAGCGCACGGTTGAAACTGGAACGCGCGGCCGTAAATTTGGTCTCATTGGACTGGGCGAGGCCGAGATAGTAGAGAAACTCAGGCTCTTTCGGGCTGAGATCGACCGCTGCCTGAAACGACTGCGAGGCGTCCGGGAACTGTCTCAAGGAGATATAGGCGCGCCCCAACAAGATCCGAGTCTGAATGCTCTTCGGATCCAGCCCGACCGCCTGCTTGAGCAACGGGACGGCGTCCGTTCCTTTGCCCTGTTCGAGCAGCGCTTCCGCCCTGCGGTCCAGTTCCGCCACGGTCGGCAGAGGCGGAGCGACCGGCTTTGTCCCCTGGCCCGGCGTGGCTCCTTTGGTATCTGTCGCCGCGCCTCCCTTGGGGGGATCCGTCTTCGGAGGCTCCTTTTTGTCTTGCGCTCCCGCCACCTGGGACCAGAGTACCAGCCCGGTCGCCAGCCCGAGAGCCGTTCTGCGTATCCATTTCAGCCTCATTGTCAACACCTCTCCTCGCGCGTACGCACGCCCGCATCCTATCGATTTCCTACCCTATGGTAGCAGACCCGAAAGCGTCCCGTCAAGCCGGATCGCGGCAGGAATAGCGGGTCACGCCGCAGAACATAATCTCCATGAAACCAAGAACTTATCTCACTGCGATTACGCCCGTTTACGTTCTCATGGGCATGACGCTCCTGCTTCTCAGCTCGGTCCAGCGTTGTCTCGCGGACGACACCGGAAAGGGTGTCGATTCTGCGCTTGTGGCGCGTATCGATGCGCTGCTGGCTGACAAGACGCTTCAGACCGGCTTCCAGGGCATCCTCATCCAGTCCCTGAAGGATCATACCACACTGTATGAGCGCAACGCCGACAAAGTGTTTCTTCCGGCCTCCAACAACAAGCTCCTGACCTCCGGCGCAGCGCTCTCGCTGATGGGACCCGATTTCGTCTATAAGACGAAAGTCGTCGCAGGCTCGCCTCCAGATCGCCACGGCGTCCTGCGCGCCGATCTCATGCTGGTCGGTTCCGGCGACCCGGTCCTCTCCGCTGCCGACCTCACGCAACTGGCCCACGCCTTGAAGACGGCAGGCGTGAAGCGGATCGAAGGGGCCGTCACCGCCAACGACTCGCTGTTCGATCAGCAGCGACTCGGCGATGGCTGGACCTGGGACGACGAGCCCTTCTACTACTCGGCGCAGGTCAGCGCGCTCAATCTGAACGAGAATTTGGTGAGCGTGCGCGTCTTTCCGGGCAAGCGAGAGGGCGACCCCGTGCGTGTCGTCGTCACCCCGACCGAAAAGTACATGGTCGTTCAGAATCTCGCCAAAACGGCAGCGGCCAAAACGAAATCGACGATCAGTGTCGATCGACCCCGCGGGCAGAACACGCTCGTCATCAACGGCGCGCTGGCGATCGATACGACGGACGAGGCGGCCCCGAAGGTTCCCGTGACCGTCGAGGATCCGACTCGGTTTGCGCTGACCGTCTTTCGCGAGGCGTTGACGAAGGAGGGTATCCACTTCGGTAAGAAGAGCCTTCCGGTTCCCGCCTCCACGGTCTCGCTCGCCGAGCACGATTCCGTCCCTCTCTCACAGATCCTGAAGCTCCTCAACAAGCCCAGCGATAACCTGATCGCCGAGTGCCTGCTCAAGACGGTTGGAGCGTTCAAAAAAGGAACCGGCACCGCAGGATCGGGCGGTACCGGAGCGCAGAGCGCCAGGGAGTTCTTCACGTCGATCGGTATGGATGTCGCGCACCTAAATCAGGCAGACGGTTCCGGTCTCTCGCGCTTCAATTTCGTCTCCCCGCGGGCATTTGTCCAACTGCTCACCTACCTGCACGATCAGCCGACCTTCCCGGTGCTGTACGACTCGCTCCCCATTGCCGGAGTCGATGGATCGCTGCGTAATCGACTCAAGAATACACCGGCAGCGAATAACTGTCACGCCAAGACCGGCTATATCTCGCGGGCCAGCAGCCTGAGCGGCTATATCACGACGAAGGACGGCGACATGCTCGTCTTTTCCATGCTCATGAACAACCATCTCGCCACCAACGCCCTGCCCGTCTCGATTCAGGATAAGATCGTGCTGTTACTCGCGAACTACACGTCAGCCGGAGCCACCCATGCCCAGTGAAACCATCTCCCGCGCTGCCGTCCTGCCCGCTCCGGGCCTCCCGCCCGAGATCCGAACCTATCCGATTCCGGAACTCGAATCCGGCGCGGTTCTGCTGCGCACGATCGCATCGGAGGTCTGCGGCACCGATGTCCATCTGCACCACGGTCGGCTTGCGGGTGTCCCCTACCCCCTCATACCCGGCCATGTGAGCGTGGGCACGGTCGAGGCGGTAAACGGCGTTGTCGTCGATGTGGAAGGCAGCCCCATTCGCCCCGGTGACGTCGTCACCTTCCTCGATGTGCACGGTACCTGCGGCAACTGCTGGTACTGCCTTGTCGCAAAGGCGAGCACACGCTGCCCACACCGCCGCGTCTACGGGATCACCTACGGCGCGGACGATGCCCCCGGTCTCTCCGGCGGCTGGTCGGAGACGATCTATCTCCGTCCCGGCACCAAGATCATCCGCCTGGAAGCAGGCGTCAGCCCCGACACCTGGATCGGCGGAGGCTGCGGACTGCCCACCGCGGTCCACGCGATCGAGTTAGCGCAGATTCGCCTGGGAGATCGCGTACTGGTACAGGGGAGCGGGCCGGTGGGATTGAGTTGCGCGGCGCTGGCGATGCTGAGCGGAGCCGCCTGGGTCGGCACCATCGGCGCACCGGAAAACCGTCTGCAAGCCGCCCGCAGAATGGGCGCAGACTGGACCATCGACGTGACCGCCACCACTCCCGATGAGCGCAAACGCGCCGTGCGCGACGCCACGGGAGGGCGCGGGCCGGACATCGTCATCGAGGCGAGCGGCAATCCGAAAGCCGTCCTGGAGGGCTGCGAACTCGTTCGGGATGCGGGCCGCTACATCATCGTCGGCCAGTACACCGACAACGGCACAATAGAACTCAATCCGCATCTCCATATCAACAAGAAACATCTGGAAGTGCGCGGCTGTTGGGGTTCCGACTTCTCCCACGTCTACCGCGCCATGCAGGTCGCGGCAAAGTTCTCTGGACGCGCGCAGTGGGCATCCCTCATCTCCCACCGCTACGGCCTCGACGAAGTCGGCCAGGCCCTCGAAGATGTCGCCGCAGGCCGCGTCGTAAAGGCTGTGGTCGTCCCCAATTAACCAGTGAACCACTGCCTCTCGCGGACGCTATTGTGTACCGCGCTGTGTCGTGTCCGCCTTAGCGGCCTTCGGCCGGAGGCCACTAGCAGAGGGCTTCAGCCCGGCGTGCCAACGATGCGTGTTTTGGGGTATAAAATAGCAACAGGACCGATGACAAAGGCAGACGTCGTTTTCCAGAGGCGGGCTGCTGTTGATCCAGCCGTCGTTTGAGCTCCTGAAGAGGCCTCAATGCAGCATTCGGATACCATTTCTCAGGTAAACGCACTTACACAACGCTTCTATACCAAAGACAACGCTTGCGAAACCACCCTCTCCTCGCTGATGGAGTGTGTCCGACCGGCTATTCGGAAACGCCTCCAGGAGAAACACATCGCAGGGGATGACCTGGAAGATCTCTATATCGAGACGGTGGAGCGCCTGTTGACCGCGACCCGCCGCAGCCGGGAACAACCGGATCACCACATCGGCAACTACCTCAGCTACGCTCTTACGGTCGCCGACACCGTCTTTGAAGACCATATCCGACGCACCAAACCCAACTGGTGCCGATTGAAACGCCGTATTCTCTACCTGCTCGACAACAAAACAGGCAACAAGGTCTTCGCCCGGTGGCGGCTCAGCCTGCGCTGGCTCGGCGGCCTCTTTACCTGGCAGGGTCAAAATTTTCAACCGACTCCCGCCTACAGTATTCTCTGCTCGTCCCCGGATTCGCTCCCCAGCCTGATTCTCGCGCACCGCTCTCCTGAACAGGTGCCTCTGCCCGAACTTCTGGCGCGGCTCTTCCGATGGCTGCAGACTCCCCTGGAACTGGATGAACTGACCAGCCATATCGCCCAGTTGCAGGGCATCTCCGACCACACGCCGCACTCTCTGGAGGGCCTGGCAATGGTCGCAGAACGAGATATGGACCATTTCCTGCCGCCCTCCTCGCACGACGTCGCCTCCGAAGTGATGGAAGCGCTCTCCAGCGAACTCTTCCGGAAGCGGGTCTGGAACATCCTCTGTGAAGTGCCTCCACGCCAACGGATGGCCCTCCTGTTCGCGATGCCACGCGAAGAGGTGCTCCTTCTGGGTCGGGTCACCGAGATCGCCGCCGCCGTCGAGTTGCCTGTGAATCAGTTCGCGGCGGTCTGGCAGCAGCTTCCGCTCTCCGACAAAGACATCGCCGAGCGCCTCGAGATCACTCCCAAGCAGGTTTCCAATCTCCGCAAATGCGCCCGTGAACGCATCTACCGCTGGCTCGCCCGCAAAGAGGCCGAACCGGAACAGCACAGCAACCGCTGAAGGAAGGTCAGATTGATTTCGCAGCGCGGTAGACTACCCCACCTTTCGACGTCTGTATCTAGCTATCACCATGGTTAATCACCTCACGCACGAACAACAGACGCTCTACTGTACCGGAGCCATCATCAACGAGCACGAGTTACAGGAGATCGATGCCCATCTCTCCAACTGTGTCTCGTGTCGTGACGCCCTCTTCCACGCCCTCCAGGAGAACACCGGCACGCTGCGCCGATCCCTGTTGCCTGCGCGCGACGAGTCGCACTGCCTCGACGATCAGACGATGACCGGCTATGTGCGCGGGCAGCTCGACGTCGTCGATCGGGAGGTGGTGGAGACCCACATCGCCCTGTGTCCGCGTTGCGCGGAGGATATTGCGTCGCTGATGGTCTTCCACGAACAGATGTTACGCTTCGACTGGACCACGCTGCCTGCCGAAACGTGGCGGGAACGCTTCCGACGCTGGTTCCACTTCCGCGAATTCGGCCGCCTGCCTACGTTCCGTGAGATTCACAAATGGTGGGATCACTACACGCTCACCGGCCGCATCCTCACCGCGCTTGTTGTCGGCGTTCTTCTCGGCCTGCTTCTCAAGGAGAACGCCTCCGCTCTGGAGCCGATCAGCGCGATCGTTCTGCGGCTGCTGGGGGCGCTGGCGACGCCGTTGATCTTCGTTGCGATCATACACGCCTTTCTCAAGGCGAATGTCAATGCCGCGACCGCGCGGAAGCTGGTGGTGCTGCTGCTGACCAATACCCTGTTCGCCGTGCTCGTGGGGCTGATCGTCGTCAATGTTTTCAAACCCGGTCAGCACGTCTCTCTGCCGGATCCCCATCAGATCACGAATACGGCGACGCTGCCTGCGCTGGCACACGCGATGCCTCCGAGCATCCTCTCCGCAATCGCGGAGAACAACATCGTCTATGTCATCCTGGCGGCCATCGGCATCGGCATCGCCCTGCGCTCTGTCCGACGAGAGCAGCAGAACGTGGGTCGCAACAGCTTCAAAGCTGCCGAAGATCTCGCCGAGGTCACCCTGTTGACCCTGACCAAAATGATCCAGTGGGTGATCGCCCTCGTTCCGTTCGCGGTCTGTGCGATCATCGCCAGGCTTGTGGGCCATCGGGATACCGAGACCTTCCGCTCCCTCGGGGGCTTTGTCGCTACGGTGCTCTTCGCCCTGGCGATCCAGGCCATCTACTACCTGGTGCGACTGAGGATGAGTTCGTGGGTCACTCCTGCCAAATTCCTGTGGGCAGGTCGCAGCGCCTTTCTGACCGCCTTCTGGACCGCCAGTTCCGCGGCCACCATGCCGGTCACCTATCGCTGTATGCGGGATCGCGCCGGAGTGAGGGACGAATCGAACAGCATGGGCGTCCTGGTCGGCGGCAGCCTGAATCGCGATGGAACCGCCCTCTACCAGACGATGGCCTCGGTTTTCATCGCCCAACTCTCTGGCGTGCCTATCGCGCTCCCACGCCAACTGACCGTCATCCTGACCTCCGTCATGGCGTCGGTCGGCGCGCCCGGCATCCCGGAAGCGGGGATGGTCACCATGCTCATGATCTTCCGTTCGCTCGGCCTGCGCGAAGAGTATATCGGCCTTCTGCTCGCCGTCGACTGGTTCCTGGACCGCTGCCGCACGACGATCAACGTCATGGGCCACACCAGCGTCACCTGCATCCTGGACGGCAAAGTGCAGCCGGCCGCTAGCGCACCGGCAGCCGCATCGGTCAATTAGTGTCGGGAGAACGTCCGTCGCAAAGTTGACAGTCCATCACCGGAACTGCTTCCTGACACCGTGCCTGGCATTCACGCGTAAGCGTAGGAGTTGATCGTGGCGAAATACCGACTTACACCTTGCACTCTGTCGTCTCGCATCGTTCCGCTACTCTCCATGGCGTTTCTTTGCGCCTCCCTGCATCTGTTCGCTCAGATCGCTCCGGAGACCGACAAGATCACGCTCACCTCGGGTGGAGGAAGTTCCCGTCCCGTTCAGGTCACGGATCCCCAACTCCTCGAACGGACGATCGGAGAGAGACGTCTCGATGTAAAGGAACGAGCCGTCACCGCCTTCTCAAAAGCCGACGGTACACTTCTCTGGTCGGCCCGAAGTTCCGATAACTACATGCTGAACTGGATGGCCGCAGAAGCAAACATCGCCTTCTTCAGCGGTACTCCTCCGGAAAAGACGCACGGACCAGACCGACTGTTTCGACTGGATCTTCGCTCAGGAAAGTGGCTGTCTCCGCTCCCAATCCAGCATGCTGTCCTCTCCGTTCTTACCGGCCCCGACTATGTCTGTGTTCTCACCATCCATGTCGTACATGATAAGGTTCAGGACGAAGACAAGATGGCAGCCTACCAGGTTCTCTGCTTCCGAAACCAGGAGACCACGCCACTATGGACCAGGGAGTTTCCCACGGAACCGGAAGACCACTATCATGGCGCAATGCTGCTGGCAGCGCGTCAACCAACCAGAGCGCCATCGGCAATCCAATCTCTTTCATGGTTCAGAGACCAGCTTCTGGTGTGTGCAGGCCCAAGACAACACCTCGTCGGTCTCGACAAGAAGTCGGGCCGTACCTCCTTTCAGATCGAGCGGATATGGGAGTATCAGCGCGGATTCATCGGCCCGAGCGTCTGGAGCCACTTCATCAGTCGATATGGACAACAGCGGTTCTTGTTTCGAAGCGCAAGTTCGAAGCCCACCCTGGCAAAAATGCGCGCCGCCTTTGAGGCGCAGCACCGATGCGCCGTGATTGCCGGCCCGATCGTCGTTCCTTGCACGGGCGCGGGAAGCAGCCCAACCTCCCCGCATATCTTTGTCGCCGTGTCCAACGCCCCAGCAGATGGTTATAGCGCCTATCTCGCAGACTGTATCGTCTATGAACTGAACGAATTTGCCCAGATGATCGGTATGGTTCACCTCCCGCGCCTTATTAACGGCGCAGAGGTTGAGGTTCGTTCTAACGAACTGATCTGGGGCTGCGAAAACGGCGGGATGGTGAAACTGGCGGCATCGGACGGTATGGGTGGTGTCGGGCCAGGCAGTTCAGACCGACTCATTCGGGTGGCGTGGTATCAACAGTATGCGCCGTATGCGCCGACCGCCTGGCTTCGGTCCGATAGCGCGGGGCAGTGGAGCGCCTTCACCCCCGGTACTGCGTACCGCATCCACGCAGGCGGCTTTATCCTGGAGAGAGAGACACAGGTCTATCAGTTTCCGATATCGAAGATCGACACGGAGACCGGACACGAAGAGATTCTGCTCTTGAAGGTGCCATTCAATGGGGTTCTCCCACTTCCACACACGAACGTTAGCGATCTCACCACGGGTGGCCACACATACCTTAAGACGCATGGTCCCTATGTTCTGGCGATAACGCACCTTGACATGGAGGGAAGCATCCTGCGGATTACGCTGGGTACCGAGACATGGTCAAAGACAGTCAGTTTTGAAATGGCGAATCTCCACCATTAGACCTCTTGCATAGATGGTTTTCTCACACTTGCCAACGTGAACGCCCTGATCTCAGGCGATTTACTGATGCAAGAGGTCTATTGAAGCCACATCGGGTGTTGAAGCCATGTATGCTTGGATATCAAAACAATCAGCAGGTGCGAGGAGAACTCTCCTCGCACCTGCTGTCAGTAGTGGACGCCTTATGTTCCAGAACAGTTACTGCCGCTCAGGCGATCTCCTATGGTTGCGGAGTGTAGTTCAGGTTGGGCGAGAGCCAGCGCTCCACTTCCGCAACCGACATGCCTTTGCGCGCCGCATACTCGGTTACCTGATCGGCTTCGATCTTGCCGACCGGGAAGTAGCGGGCGGCAGGATGCGCGAAGTAGAATCCGCTCACGGAGCTGGCCGGATACATCGCGTAGCTCTCCGTAAGGTGAATGTCCGCTCTCTCCTTCACCCCGAGCAGATCCCAGAGCAGCGCCTTCTCCGTATGATCCGGACAGGCGGGATAGCCCGGTGCAGGGCGAATGCCCCGGTACTTCTCGCGGATATAGTCTTCCGTGCTGAGCGCCTCTGACTGACCGTAGCCCCAGGCATCGCGGGCGATCTTGTGCAGCTTTTCGGCGAAAGCTTCGGCAAGCCGGTCCGCAAGAGCCTCGACCATGATGGCGTTGTAGTCGTCGAGTTCCTCCTTGAACTTCATGACAAGAGGCTCCATGTTGATCCCCGAAGTGACGGCAAACGCGCCGATGTAGTCCGGCAGGCCCGTCGATTTCGGGGCGACGAAGTCGGCGATGGCGTAGTTGACCGTCTCCGGCCCCTTGTCCACCTGCTGGCGCAGCGTGTGCAGTGTCATCAACACCTCGGCCCGCGTGTCGTCCGTATAGACCTCTATGTCGTCGCCGACCGCGTTCGCAGAGAAGAGACCGTACACACCGTTGGCGGTCAAACTCTCGTCCGCAACGATCTCCGCCAACAGCTTCTGCGCATCCGCGAACACCTTTTTGGCCTCTTCGCCCACGACTTCGTCCTCGAAGATCGCCGGATACCGCCCGGTAAGCTCCCAGGTGTGGAAGAACGGCGACCAGTCGATAAAGGGCACTAGCTCTTTCAGCGGGAAGTTTTTCAACTCCCGAACGCCGAGGACCTCCGGCACTGCGATATCCTCTTTCCGCCAATCGATGGGCGTTCGGCGCCTCCGCGCTTCGACCAGAGAGACCATCGCGCGCTCTTTCGTACGATTGGCATACTCTTCGCGCAGACGCTCCTGCTCGCAGCGGTTCTGTTCGACGAACGCCGATTTGGTCTCCGCGCCGAGCAGACCGCTGACGACGCCGACCGCACGCGAGGCGTCCAGCACATGCACGACCGGCTGTTTGAAGTGCTGCGCGATCTTGATGGCCGTGTGTGGCTTGCTGGTCGTGGCTCCGCCGATCAAGAGCGGGATCGTGAACTCCTGCCGCTCCATCTCCTTCGCGACATAGATCATCTCGTCGAGCGACGGGGTGATCAGGCCGCTCAGGCCGATGATGTCCGCTCCGATCTCTTTCGCCGTTGCCAGGATCTTGTCGCACGACACCATGACGCCCAGATCCACCACCTCGTAGTTGTTACACCCGAGGACGACGCCGACAATGTTCTTGCCGATGTCGTGCACGTCGCCTTTGACCGTGGCCATCAGGATCTTGCCCTGCGCCTTCGTCTCGCCGCCCGCCGCACGAACCTTCTCTTTCTCGGCCTCCATATACGGCAGCAGCACGGCAACGGCACGTTTCATCACACGCGCCGACTTCACGACCTGCGGCAGGAACATCTTCCCTGCGCCGAACAGATCGCCGACGACGTTCATGCCCGCCATCAGCGGCCCTTCGATTACGCTCAGCGGCTTATCGTACTGCTGTCGCGCCTCTTCGACATCCGCCTCGACGAAGTCCGTGATGCCCTTGATCAGGGCGTGCGACAGCCGCGACTCGACGCTCTCCTGCCGCCAGGCATCGTCCTTGACCTGAACCTTGCCCTTTTCACCCTTGACCGTCTCGGCGAAAGCGAGCAGGCGATCGGTGGCATCCGGCCGACGATTGAGCAGCACGTCCTCCACCAGAGTCAGGAGCTCCTTCGGGATCTCCTCATAGACCGCCAACTGGCCCGCGTTGACGATGCCCATGTCCAGTCCCGCCTGAATGGCGTGGTAGAGGAACACGGAGTGCATCGCCTCGCGCACCACGTTGTTGCCGCGGAACGAGAACGAGATATTGCTGACGCCGCCGCTCACTTTCGCGCCCGGCAGGTTCTGCTTAATCCAGCGGGTCGCCTCGATAAAGTCCACCGCGTAGTTGTTGTGCTCCTCGATCCCGGTCGCGACCGTCAGGATATTTGGGTCGAAGATGATGTCCTCCGGCGGGAAGCCGACCTCTTTCGTCAGGATGTTGTAGGCGCGCTCACAGATGGCGATCCTGCGCGCGTAGTTGTCTGCCTGCCCCTGCTCGTCAAACGCCATCACGACGACCGCCGCCCCATAACGCCGGACCAGCTTCGCCGATTCGCGGAACTTCTCTTCCCCCTCTTTGAGTGAGATCGAGTTGACGATCCCTTTGCCCTGGATACATTTCAGCCCGGCCTCGATCACTTCCCACTTCGAACTGTCGATCATGATCGGCACTTTGGAGATCGCGTCGTCCGGTCCGACCAGGTTCAGGAACGTCGTCATAGCTTTCGCGCCGTCGAGCATTCCCTCATCCATGTTGATGTCGATGATGTTCGCGCCGCTCTCGACCTGCTGCCGCGCCACGGTCAGCGCCGCATCGTAGTCCCCAGCGAGAATCAGTTTCGAGAACTTCGGAGAGCCGGTCACGTTTGTGCGCTCACCAACATTAATGAAGTTGGTTTCCGGACGTAGCGTCAACGCCTCCAGGCCGCTGAGACGCGTGAAGTCCGGCACCTCAGGCACGACTCGGGGCGCAAACTCCTTCACCGCCTCCGCAATCGCACGAATATGACCGGGCGTCGTGCCGCAGCAACCACCGACGATGTTCAGCCAACCGTTCGCCGCCCACTCCTTCAACTGGGGAGCCAAGGTCTCCGGTGTCTCAGGAAAACCGGTGGGTGAAAGTGGGTCGGGCAAACCTGCATTCGGATAGGCGCTGACAAAGATCGGAGCCATCCCTGCGAGTTCTTCGATATGGGGTCTCATCAGATCAGGACCAAACGCGCAGTTCAATCCGACACTGAGCAGCGGCACATGCGAAATCGAATTCCAGAACCCTTCGAGTTTCTGACCGGACATCGTGCGATCGCCCATCATAAACAGGCTCGCCATCACCGGGACACGACGTCCCCCCTCGTCGAAAAACTTCTGGATGGCAAAAAGCGCTGCCTTCAAGTTCAAGGTGTCGAAAGTGGTCTCAGCGAGCAGTAGGTCTGATCCCGCTGCAATCAGGGCATGCACCTGTTCAAGATATGACTCCATCACTTGATCAAACGTGACGCTGCGCTTCCCCGGATCGTTCACATCGGTACCGACGGAAAGAGAACGGTTCATAGGTCCAAGCGACCCGGCAACGAAACGAGGGCGGGACGGATCTTTGGCCATCATCTTATCCACGGCCCGCCGCGCGATCTTTGTCGCTTCCACATTGATTTCGTACGCCAGATCCGAGAGATCAAACTCCGCCATTCCGATACGCGTAGCGCTGAAGGTGTTTGTCTCGATGATATCCGCACCGGCCTCCAGATATTCGGTATGAATCGCTTCGATGATGTCCGGCCGAACGAAATTCAGGGCCTCGTTGTTGTTCTTCAGATCAATGGGGTGATCCTTAAACCGGTCGCCGCGAAAGTCGGCCTCTTCCAGTTTGTACTGCTGGACCATGGTTCCCATCGCGCCGTCGATGATGAGAATACGCTCTTTCAGCAGCGATACTATGGGATGATTACTTTCCATGCTCCAAACCGTCCTTTCGTGACGCCGTCTCGTTTAGCTCCAACTCTCTCCAGAGTAGGGCGTTGAGCGGCTCTTCCGACATTTCCGGATCCGCCAGATCCCGAATGATACTGGAGATGCGTTCCATCTCCGCTTCGATAAACTCGATGAGCATAACGTCCGTCGCTTCGGCTCCCGTCTCTCCGCCTGCGCGCTTCCGTTGTAGTAAGTCTGACAATTTCGATCGGATTTCGTGTGCAAAGGTGATGCCATTCAAAGTCGTCTCGAAATGCGTGGGTGGAGGCGTCCCCTGCTGCTCCATCCATCGGATCGCGAAGAGGGGCCGTAAGGCGTAGAGGTACTTTTTCAGACTGACCTCCGCACGCCCTTCCAGATACTCTTTGTGCGTCCGTTTCGCCATGCTCAGATAGTGGTAACTCATCCGCATGGGGGAGTAGTTCGCCTGTGCCAGTGCCCGCAGTCGAATCGCGAGGTCCCCCGTCTCATGATAGATCAGCGGCGAGTGAAGCCACTCGATCAAGGGCGGATTGGAAGCGCGAAACAGATTCAGCGCTTTAACGATGTCCCAACCGTTGATGTCGAGTGGATTGGCAAGGGAGGTGTCGATCGGGAGTTCGATAACATCGCGGAGCGGTCGAAGCCGCACATAATCGGTGACGGGGCGCACATAGACAAACCGCACGTCGTAGTCGCTATCCGGCGAATCGAATCCCCAGGCTCGACTGCCGGATTCGACCGCGTACAGTATACGCACATTCTCTCGATGTTCGATCTGTTCCAGTTCGGCGCGAATAGCTGCGCTTGGTTCACTCATGAAAGCCCTTCATAACTTTTTGAAAGGAGGGCTGTCGCCGACTCCGGACCTTCATTATACCCGACAGCCCTCGCATCCGAACCATCTACTCGCATTTATTGAGAGTGACGAACCAACAGGCATAAAATGCGCAGATGGGGTGAGGCATCCTCACCCCATCTGCGTGATCCGGCCTCCGGTCACAGGCAGATAGGCGCCCGTCACATATCCTGCCAGGTCACTCAGGAAGAAGACGCAGGCGTTGCCGATCTCGTCGGCACTGCCATGGCGACGCAGCGGGATGGTCTTCGCAAAGTTTTTCGAACCTTCGGACTCCGTGTCTACCTTCTCATCCGCCATCCAGCCCGGCGCGACCATATTGACCGTGATATTCTCCGGCCCCAGTTCACACGCAAGGGAACGCGAAATTCCTACCATCGCCCCCTTACCCGCCATGTAGACCGACCACCCGGAAGGCGCCATATCCCAGAGTTCGGTGACGATATTGACGATACGGCCGCCTCCCTGCGCGATCATCCGCGGACGAACGGCGTTGATCGTGTTCAGAACAGCCGTACACCCAAACGCGAACGCGTTCTCGAAATCGTCCTGTGTCGCCTGCAGAAGGGATCCATTCTGCTTGCCGCCGATAGCGTTGTTCACGACGCCATCGATACGCCCGAAGTGTCCGACCACAGCCTCCATCATCGCCGCGACCGCTTCCGCATCCCGCACATCCGCCTGGAATGCCGCGGCGACGCCGCCCGCCTTCTCGATCTCGGCAACCACCGCCTCCGCCTTCGAAAGGCTGCTGCCGTAGTTGACGGCGACTTTCGCCCCCTGCGCCGCCGCGACCCGGCATATCGCCGCGCCAAGGCCCCGTGCGCCACCCGTCACCAGCACCACTCGATCCTGCAACAACATCCTGTCTTCTCCTTCGCGGGTATAATTCTGTTCGGAGCAAACGACCGCTCCTGTACCTGGAACCTCGCACGGTTCTGTTCACCCAATCCAACCTCGACCAGGAGAACCCGGCCCATGCTGACCGAAGCGAAATCGTATCAGAATCTGCTCTGCGGACACCTCGAATATTTTACCCATCGCCTGCGCCAGTTGCCTCCCGAAGTGTGGGACTGGACCCCGGATGTCGCGGCGCCCACCCCCCGCATGCTGGCCACACACACCTGGCAATGGCTCCAGTGCGATCGGCAACACATAACCGAAGCCGACGCCTCCAAACACCATCGCATTCCGGACGCCCCCACCGACACAGGCGCCCTCTGCGACGCCATGGACGCCGAGAGAGCCGCCTGGGAGCAGATGCTCACCGAACTGTCGGAAGAGATGCTGGATGCAAAACGCTCCCAGTTCAACCAGCACGAGATGACCGTGCGACAGTTCATCTGCCATATGATACAGAATACCATCTACAAGCACGGACAGTTCGCAACTCTTTTCTTCGCACAGCGTCTCGACGGAACAGAACCCTATACCGCCCCCTTCCCCAACCCGATCTACGAAGAGATCTTCGGCCCCTTCACTGCCCATGGCACCCATTGATTCGAGAGTTCCCTCATGGAAATCCTGTTAATCCTGTAAATCTTGTTAATCCTGTCTAAAATGCATTTCTCTGAACAGGATTACAGGATTGACAGGATTTCTTCAAGCACGTTTGAACTGTTTGTCCAACTCGTGGAAGGGCAGCATGACGACGATCGGCCGACCATGGGGACAGAGGTAAGGGTTCTCCGTGTCGGCCAACTGCTCCAGGAGACCCTGCATCTCTTCGATCGTCAAGGGATCCCCGGCCTTCACCGCCATTTTGCAGGCGTTCGTGATTGTGACATGATCCTGCTGAACGAGCAGTCGTCGGGAGATGGTCTGATGCACCAGTTCGTCCACCATATCCCGGAGAATCTGCTCATAGGGCTTTTTCACCAACACCGCCGGAATAGAGCGAACCACGAAACTCTCCCCTCCGAACGCTTCGATCTCCCATCCTGCCGTGGCGAAGGTCGGAAGATGCTCCGCGAGCAGCAAGGCTTCCCTGCGGCTGAGGCTGAGCGTCAATGGAAGGGCGAGATGCTGCACCGGAATCCCGTTCGAGAATCGTTTCACGGTCAAGCGCTCGTAGAGGACCCGTTCGTGCGCGACATGCTGATCGACCACGGCGATGCCGTCGGGCGTTAAGGCGATGATATAGGTATTGCGGGCCTGTCCGAGCACCTGAAACTGGCGCAACTGTTCGGCAAACGGTTTCGGTCTGGCGCGTTCCTGAATGGTCTCTTCCACATTCGGGGGAACGGAAGGCGTGTCACCCAGAGGAGCGCTGGCCGACCGTATCGGCTCGATAAAGGCGGAAGCTTCACGCGGTGGAGCCTCCGCATCCGGCGGTGGGGCCGAATTCCACAGCGATTCCTCGTCACTGCTTGAAGGCGTAGAGGGAGAGCGCAGCGAGGTTTCCAGGGGATCAAAGGAAGGCATCTCCAGACCTGTCGGAGCGGCGACGGACTGAAGGCTGCCGCTCGCTACCACCGCCTCGCCCGCATGCCGTTCCTGCCGATCCGTGGAGAAGCTAAGCTGTGGCTGAGGCGCTTCGGGCACGGGAGTAGAGGCGGCGGCGGAAACCCGCGCCACCGGCACGATCCCATAGGCCAATAGAGCGCTCTTGACAGCCTGGCTGACCGCGTGATGCAGCTCGCCGTCCCGTGTAAACTTGACCTCGGTCTTGGTCGGATGCACATTGACATCGACCATGTCCGGACTGATCTGAATGGCGATCGAGGCGATCGGATAGCGGGCATCGGGAGTGAGGGCGCGAAACGCCTCTTCGAGGGCGTGCGCGAGCAGGCGACTCTTGATCGGACGTCGATTGACGAAAAACAGTTCGTGAGAGCGTCCCGGTCGGGAGATATCGGGAGTGGCGATATAACCGGTCACCTCCAGCCCCTGCGCTTCGTAGTGGATCGGAATCATCTTGCGGGCGATGTCGCGTCCCCAGAGCGCAGCCAGCGCCGCCAGCGGCTCTCCGGAACCCGGCGAGGAAAAGGTCTCCGACACTCCCTGCCGAAACCGAAACGCAACCTCCGGATAGGCGATCGCCAACTGCCCCACCACCTCCATCGAGCGCGAGACCTCCGTCGGCGTGCTCTTCAGAAATTTCAGTCGGGCTGGGGTGTTGAAGAAGAGTTCGGCGACTTCGATCGTCGTTCCATCCCGCACCGCCACGGCAGCCGCATCGACAATGTCGCCACCGTACACCACCAACTGCGTGCCGCTCTCTTCATCCGCCGGCTTGGTCGTCAGGGTGAACCGCGAGACCGAAGCGATGGAGGGCAGAGCCTCCCCTCGGAAGCCCAGCGTCTGGATGGCGAACAGGTCATCGGCGGAGGTGATCTTACTCGTCGCGTGCCGCTGCAGCGCCATGATCGCATCGGTACGGGTCATGCCGACACCGTTGTCGGCAACGATCAGGCGCGTCTTGCCGCCCTCTTCCAGCGAGACCGTGATTTGCGTGGCCCCCGCGTCGATGGCGTTCTCCACAAGCTCCTTCACCGCCGAAGCCGGCCGCTCCACAACCTCACCGGCTGCGATCCGGTTCGCCGTATTCTCATCCAACATCACCACGCGATCCCGTGCCATCTCCGTGCTCCCTACCCAACCGATATGTCGGTATCAATCCAGCAGACCGAATTCTACGGAATATAGCACATTTCGGCGAGAAACGCCAACTCGACCCTCCCGCAGAACGACGCGCCGACGCCACAAAGAAGACATATCCCTCGACAGGAGGGTATTCTGGAATCATACACGTCCGATAATGTAAAGTAGCAGGGAACAACAGACGATTTTTTGGGTGGGCCTAGGCCCACCCAAAAAATCAGGCCGCGCCGCGGCCCAAACCCTCTGACATTCCTCACCCGCCCAATACCCTGACACCGTAGTTCCTGACACTTCTCCGCGCAATATCTCGGCATGTCTGAGCTTGGAGCCAATCCTATTTCAGCTTTGAGCGAACGTAGGCTTCCAATTTCCGAACAGCCGCTTCGTCGTGTAGCGGCCCCACACCCCACTCGTTGACATCCAGCGTATCCGTCACTCTTCCTGCCGCCAACACCTCGTGGTTTAGAATAAAGATCAGATTCTCA
>Ga0207705_10001243_pt1 | contig 20503 bp, 18 predicted proteins | sample KBSC13metaG_FD_184314 | JGI IMG/M metagenome (GOLD analysis project Ga0207705, IMG submission 184314) | Corn rhizosphere microbial communities from Kellogg Biological Station, Michigan, USA - KBS C1-3 metaG (SPAdes) (version 2) | ecosystem: Host-associated > Plants > Roots > Rhizosphere > Soil ... | reverse complement strand
GGGGCTGCCATGGCTGCATGGTGGCCTACCCCCGCCGACGGGGGCCAGGACATATGGCGGTCGCGGGGCCTCGATTGCGTGGTTCGACCCTCGTTGGGGCGCCGACGTACACTGACACGTTCACACAGGGCAGTAGCTCAATTGGCAGAGTCCCGGTCTCCAAAACCGGTGGTTGGGGGTTCGAGTCCCTCCTGCCCTGCGAGGTACAACAGATCGACGGATGGCAGCTGGAGGTTCGGTGACGCAGACGAGTGAGCGTCCCCCTGCTCCGTCGCCGGCAGGCGGCGGCCGGGGCGCGCGGCGTCCGCGCGGCAATGTCGCCGACCGGGTCGCCACCTACAACCGGCAGGTCGTTGCCGAGCTCCGCAAGGTCATCTGGCCCACCCGCAACGAGTTGGTGACCTACACGATCGTCACGCTGGTCTTCGTGACGGCGATGGTCGCGCTCGTCGCCTTCTACGACTACGTGTTCACCAAGGGCGTGCTGGCCATCTTCGGCTGAGCGCACTACAAGCATTCGAGGTATTCGACAGCCGTGAGCGAGTTCTCCTCCGAGCCCGAGCACGCCCTCTCCGAGCAGGAGGAGGCGGTCGAGCAGGCCGGCACTTCGTACTCAGCCGATGGGGACGCCGCTGACGACGTGGTGCCCGCGACCGAGGCCGGTTCCGGCGCGGACACTATCGACGAGCTCGGCCTGGGGTTGTCCGACGACCCCACGCCGGGTTATCTGCAATCCGACGGCGAGTCGGACGCGACGCCGGACGACGCGCCCCCGCCGCCGCCCTCGCTCAACGGCGCCGAGCCGGACGAGGACGCCGACCCGGTCGAGGCGTTCCGTCAGCGGCTGAGGGTGCTCCCCGGCGACTGGTACGTCGTCCACACCTACGCCGGCTACGAGAACAAGGTGAAGGCCAACCTGGAGACCCGGATCGCCTCGCTCAACATGGAGGACTACATCTTCCAGATCGAGGTCCCGACCCAGGAAGAGACGCAGATCAAGCAGGGCAAGCGCCAGGTCGTCCAGTCGAAGGTCTTCCCCGGTTATGTGCTCGTCCGGATGGATCTCACCGACGAGTCCTGGTCGGCAGTGAAGAACACCCCGAGTGTCACCGGCTTCGTCGGCACATCGCACCCGACGCCGCTGTCACTCGACGACGTCGTGAAGTTCCTCGCGCCCAAGCCCAAAGAGGCCAAGAAGGCCGAGGCGCCGAAGGTCGTCGACTACCAGATCGGCGAGTCGGTCACGGTCATGGACGGCCCGTTCGCGACGTTGCCCGCAACGATCAACGAGATCAACCCGGAGGCCCAGCGGCTGAAGGTGCTCGTGTCTATCTTCGGCCGGGAGACGCCGGTCGAGCTGTCGTTCAGCCAAGTTTCGAAGATCTGACAAGGACGTCGTACACATGCCTCCCAAGAAAAAGGTCGCCGGCCTCATCAAGCTGCAGATCCAGGCCGGGCAGGCGACGCCCGCGCCGCCGGTCGGCCCTGCGCTGGGCCAGCACGGCGTCAACATCATGGAGTTCTGCAAGCAGTACAACGCCGCGACCGAGTCGCAGCGCGGCAACGTGATCCCGGTCGAGATCACCGTCTATGAAGACCGGACGTTCACCTTCGTCACCAAGACACCGCCGGCCGCGAGGCTCATCCTCAAGGCCGCCGGCGTCGACAAGGGTTCCGGCGAGCCACACAAGACGAAGGTCGCCACGATCAGCCAGGCGCAGGTCCGGGAGATCGCGCAGACCAAGATCGCCGACCTCAACGCCAACGACATCGACGCGGCGGCCAAGATCATCGCCGGCACCGCACGGTCGATGGGCATCACTGTCACCGACTGACCCAACCGTCGTGGGAGGGCGTCGCACATCGGCGTCCGCCAGCACCACAGGAGGAAGAAATGACCAAGCGCAGCAAGTCCTACGAGCAAGCCGCGGCCCTCGTCGACCGGGAGAAGCTCTACTCGCCGCTCGAGGCGGTCCGCCTGGCCCGGCAGACCACGACCACGAAGCGCTTCGACGCCACTGTCGAGGTTGCCATGCGGCTCGGCGTCGACCCGCGTAAGGCGGACCAGATGGTGCGCGGCACCGTCTCGCTGCCGCACGGCACCGGCAAGACCGCGCGGGTCGCGGTGTTCGCGACCGGTGACAAGGCCGAGGAGGCCCGCGCCGCCGGCGCCGACGTCGTGGGTGCCGACGACCTCATCGCCCAGGTCGAGGGCGGGATGCTCGACTTCGACGCCGCGGTCGCGACGCCGGACATGATGGGCAAGGTCGGCCGGCTCGGCCGCGTGCTCGGCCCCCGCGGGCTCATGCCCAACCCGAAGACCGGCACCGTGACGATGGACGTCGGCAAGGCCGTCACGGACATCAAGGGCGGCAAGATCGAATACCGCGTCGACCGGCAGGCCAACCTGCACTTCGTCATCGGCAAGACCTCGTTCAGCGAGGACCAGCTGCTGGACAACTACGCGGCGGCGCTGGACGAGGTGCTCCGGGCCAAGCCGTCGACGGCCAAGGGCCGCTACCTCAAGAAGGTCGCGATGTCGACGACGATGGGCCCGGGCATCCCGGTCGATCCCAACCGCACCCGCAACCTCAAGGGCGACGAGACCGGCTCAGCCGAGGAGTAACAGCGTCACAGTCAACGAGCGCTGCTAGCCTGTACGACGCCTAAGACCGCTGGTTGCCGGCCGCAAGGTCGGCGTAATCCCCGCGCAGGTGAGCTGGACCGCAAACCGGGCTCTCGGATTCGGTCCGCGCGTCTGCGCGTGACCGAACCGAGAGGAGACCCATGGCGAGGCCCGACAAGGCCGCCGCGGTCGCCGAGCTCACCGACGCATTCCGCTCATCGTCGGCCGCCGTGCTGACCGAGTACCGCGGTCTCACCGTCGCCCAGCTCAAGGAGCTGCGCCGCTCGCTCGCGGGCAATGCGACGTACGCCGTGGTCAAGAACACGCTCACGAAGATCGCCGCGCGAGAAGCGGGCGTTCAGGCGCTCGACAACCTCCTCGAGGGGCCGTCGGCGATCGCGTTCATCACCGGCGACCCGGTCGAGGTGGCGAAGAGCCTCCGCGACTTCGGCCGCAACCACCCGCTGCTGGTCGTCAAGGGCGGCGTGCTCGACGGCAACCCGCTGTCCGCCGACGAGGTGCGCAAGCTCGCGGACCTTGAGTCGCGCGAGGTGCTGCTCGCCAAGCTCGCCGGCGCGATGAAGGCATCGCTGTCGCAGGCCGTCTACCTGCTCAACGCTCCGCTCGCGCAGGCCGCGCGTGTGCTCGGTGCGCTCGAGCAGAAGGCGCAGGCCGACCCGAGCGTGCTCGCCGGTGGCGCCGGCACGCCTGCACCCGAGGCGCCCGCCGCCGAAGACGCACCCGCTGAGTCCGAGACACCGACCGACGGCACTCCAGGCGTCGAGGAGACACCGGACACCGCTGCGGCCGAGGCCGCTGGCGACGACGACGGCGGCGCCGCGCAAGCCGTTGCTGACGCAACCGACGTACCGCCCGCGGCGGATGCCGCCCAGGAAACACAGACCGATGTCGCGGGTGACGCGACGTCCCCGAGCTAAGAACCCGCGAAGGAGAAACAGGAATGGCGAAGATCGCTACCGAAGACCTGCTCGACGCGTTCAAGGAGATGACGCTGATCGAGCTGTCCGAGTTCGTGAAGCAGTTCGAGGAGACCTTCGGCGTCACCGCGGCTGCTCCGGTTGCCGTCGCGGCCGCCCCGGCTGCCGGTGGCGCTGCTGCCGGCGGCGAGGCCGGCGCCGCCGAGGAGCAGGACGAGTTCGACGTCATCCTCGAGTCGGCCGGTGACAAGAAGATCCAGGTAATCAAGGTCGTGCGCGAGCTCACCAGCCTCGGTCTCAAGGAGGCCAAGGACCTCGTCGACGGCGCTCCGAAGACCGTCGTCGAGAAGGCCAACAAGGAGACCGCGGACAAGGCCAAGGAGGCCCTCGAGGGCGCCGGCGCTTCCGTCACGCTCAAGTAGGCCAGGCACGACCTCGGGCAGCCGGAGGGGCGCGTTTTGCGTTCCTCCGGCTGCTTTATGCGCAGGTGAGACGACTCGCCATAGCGGGTACCACCTCGTACATCTGCAGATGGCGCAGATGCGTTACTTATCGGTAACCTTGCTCGTTGTGACGGTGATCACAGGAGATCCGTTGCTGCTGACGAACACTTGCCACGTGCCTCCCGGAAAGGCGGCCCTGCGTGGGCGTTGACATCACGGTCGAGGGGCTGACGAAGTCCTTCGGCCGACAGGTCATCTGGGAGAACGTCTCGCTGACGCTGCCGAAGGGCGAGATCTCGGTCCTGCTCGGACCCTCCGGCACCGGCAAGTCCGTGTTCCTGAAGCACCTGGTCGGCCTGCTGCGCCCCGATCGCGGCCACGTCTACATCGAGGGCAAGGACGTCCCCAACGTCTCCGAGCGCGACCTCTACGAGGTGCGCAAGATGTTCGGTGTCCTGTTCCAGGACGGCGCGCTGTTCGGCTCGATGACGATTTACGACAACGTCGCCTTCCCGCTGCGTGAGCACACCAAGAAGGGCGAGTCCGAGATCAAGCGGATCGTCATGGAGAAGCTCGAGCTCACCGGCCTCGTCGGCGCCGAATCGAAGCTTCCGGGTGAGATCTCCGGTGGCATGCGCAAGCGTGCCGGCCTCGCCCGCGCGCTCGTGCTCGACCCGGAGATCCTGCTGTTCGACGAGCCGGATTCGGGGCTCGACCCCGTCCGCACGGCCTACCTCAACCAGCTCATCGTCGACCTCAACGCGCAGATCGAGGCGACGATGCTGATCGTCACGCACGACATCAACACCGCGCGCACCGTGCCCGACAACATCGGCCTTCTCTACCGCCGCCACCTGGCGATGTTCGGCCCGCGCGAGATGCTGCTGTCGAGCCAGGAGCCGGTGGTCCGGCAGTTCCTCAACGCGCGCCGCCAGGGTCCGATCGGCATGGCTGAGGAGAAGGACGCCGCCGAGCTCGAGGCGGAGAAGGAGCAAGGCGAGCTCCCGCCGCTGCCACCGATCCCGCCCCAGATCGAGCCCAGCGACGGCCGGCAGCGCAAGAGTCAGCGTGCGGCCGGTGAATGGCTGCGCGAGAACGGCGTCGAACCGCCGCCCGGTTCGTTCACCGGTGAGGGCAGCTACGCCAACTCGGCCGCGATCACGGCGCCGCCGGCGACGACCGAAGGCGAGGAGCAGCGGCGCGGCAGCGTGCGGCTGCTGGAGCGCGAGCAGGACGACGAACCCGCTCCGCCGCGCAAGGCCGCCGCCCGGAAGACCGCAGCGCGCAAGACCACCGCTCGCCGGAGGGCAGATGGCCAGCCGGGGGCGAGCACGGAGGACGGTCAGCCGCAGGAATGAGCGCCTCCACGTTCACCGCGCCTCTGCGCCAGAGCGGCAGCTTCTTCGCACTCGTCCTCGACACGTTCGTCCAGTTCGGGCGCTCGATCCGCTACCGCCGCTTCCAATGGCGCGAAGCCATCGAGCAGGCCTGGTTCATCGCTAGCGTGACGATCCTGCCGACCGCGCTGGTATCCATCCCGTTCGGCGCCGTCATCGCGTTGCAGATCGGCAACCTCTCGCGGCAGGTCGGGGCGCAGTCGTTCACCGGTTCGGCGGCGGTGCTTGCCATCGTCCGCGAAGCCGCGCCGATCGTCTGCGCGCTGCTCATCTCCGGCGCCGGCGGCTCGGCCATCTGCGCCGACCTCGGCAGCCGCAAGATCCGTGACGAGATCGACGCCATGGAGGTGCTCGGCATCTCGCCGATCGAACGTCTTGTCGTGCCGCGGGTCATCGCCAGCATGTTCGTCGCCATCCTGCTCAACGGGCTCGTCTCCGTCGTCGGCGTCATCGGCGGCTACACGTTCAACGTCCTGCTGCAGCACGGCACTCCCGGCGCCTACATCTCGTCGTTCACTGCGCTGGCGCAGCTGCCCGACTTGTACGTCGGAGAGTTCAAGGCGTTGCTCTTCGGCGCGCTGGCCGCGCTGGTCGCGTCGTACAAGGGGCTCAACCCGAAGGGTGGCCCGAAAGGCGTCGGTGACGCGGTCAACCAGTCGGTGATCATCACGTTCATGCTGCTGTTCGTCGTGAACTTCGTCATCACGACGATCTACTTCCAGGTCGTCCCCCAGAAGGCCATCTGATGACTGAGCAGGCGATCTGATGGCCAACGTCGTCACTCTGCCGCGGCCGCTGCGCTTCCTCCGGCCGGTGGTCTCGCGGCCGCTGGACGTCCTCGAGGACCTGGGTGAGCAGCTCTCGTTCTTCGGCCGTGCGCTCGCGTGGGTGCCGCGCGCACTGCCGGCCTACTACCGGGAGATCGTCCGGCTCATCGCCGAGGTAAGCCTCGGCTCCGGAGCACTCGCAGTCATTGCCGGTTCGGTCGGCGTCATCGGCTTCCTGACCTTCTTCACCGGCACCGAAGTCGGTCTCGAGGGCTACCAGGGCCTCAACCAGATCGGCATCTCGGCGTTCGCCGGATTCGTCTCGGCCTACTTCAACACCCGCGAGATCGCGCCGCTCGTCGCCGGTCTGGGTCTCACCGCGACCGTCGGCGCCGGCTTCACCGCGCAGCTCGGCGCGATGAGGATCAGCGAGGAAATCGACGCGCTGGAAGTCATGGGCATTCCGTCGGTGCCCTACCTCGTCACGACGCGCATCATCGCCGGTCTGGTGGCGGTCATCCCGCTCTACATCGTCGGCCTGTTCTTCAGCTACTTCGCGACGAAGTTCATCGTCGTCGACTACTTCGGTCAGTCCGGCGGCACCTATGACCACTACTTCCATCAGTTCCTGGTGCCGGTCGACGTCTTCTACTCATTCCTCAAGGTGATCATCTTCTCGGTGGTCATCATGCTGATCCACTGCTACTACGGCTACTTCGCACGTGGCGGTCCCGCCGGCGTCGGTGTCGCGGTAGGACGCGCGGTCCGCACCTCGATCGTCGCGATCAACGTCATCGACCTGTTCCTCAGCCTGGCGTTGTGGGGCGCCAACACCACTGTGCGGATCGCGGGGTAGCGATGGCACGGTCCGAGCGCGCGCTCCGGGTAAGGCGACGGCTGCAAGGCGTCGCCTTCCTCGCTGTCGTCGCGTTGCTGCTCGGCTTCACGATCGCGATCTACAACAAGGCGCTGCCGTGGCAGTCCGCCGACAAGGTCACGCTGATGGCTGACCGCATCGGCAACCAGCTCGTGGTGCCCGCCGACGTGAAGGTCGACGGCATCCTGGTCGGGCGGGTCAGCGGTGTCCACATCAGCGGCAACAACGCCGTCATGACGCTGCAGATCGACAAGGGCGCGATCGCCCGCAACCACATTCCCGCGGACGTCGAGGCGCGCATTCTGCCGAAGACGCTGTTCGGGGAGAAGTTCGTCGACCTTGTCATCCCCTCGAACAGCTCCGCGTCGGCCGCGCCGCTGCATCCGGGCAGTGTCATCCAGCAGGACCGGTCGAAGACTGCGATCGAGCTGCAAACCGTGTTCAACGACTTGGTGCCGTTGCTACGCGCATTGAGGCCGGCGGAGCTGTCGATCGCACTCTCGAACCTCGCCGACGCCCTCCGCGGCCGCGGCGATGCGCTCGGTCACAACCTGGAGCTGGTCAACACCTACTTCACGAGCTTCAACAAGGACCTGCCCAACTTCAACCAGGACATCTCCGGCCTCGCCGACCTCGCCAGCAACTACGCCGACGCGACCCCCGACCTGATGACGACGCTGCGCAACTTCACCGTCAACGCGCGCACGTTCACCCAGAAGCAGGATGTCTTTGCGCAGTTCCTCACCGGCACACAGGGCTTCGCGGAAGAAGCGACGAAGGTGTTCGGCGACAACGCCAACAGGCTCATCACCCTCGCCAAGGTCAGCCAGCCAGTGCTCCAGCTCTACGCGTCGTACTCCGACGTTCTCGAGTGCCTGCCGAACGGGCTCGCGATCTACGACCGGACCCGGCTCGAGCAGACCTTCGGCCAAGGTCCGTACCTGCACATCACGCTGACGCCGGTCGGCGACCGCGGTGCCTATACGACGAGCGACCGGCCGCGTTACAGCGAGCTCACCAACACCAAGCCGCCGGCCAACAACGACCACGGTTGTTACGGGCTGCCGTTCGGCAACAGCGGCCTGCATCCGGTCAACCCGGCGCTGTTCAAGTTCCCGGGGCCGCACCCGAACGGCAACTACAAGTGCTCTGGCTACCAGGAAGCGGGGGACGCGACCTGTCCGCAGGGCGGTGCCGGCAGCCAGAGCGGCGGCACGACCGCTACCCGTAGCAGCGCGGTCATCGACGAGGAGAACCTCGTCTCCGGACTGTTCACCCCGATGGTCGGTGCAGCGAACAGCGACGCAGGACTGGAAGATCTGCTTCTCGGCCCGATGCTGCGCGGCATGAACGTTGGTGTGTCGCTGTGAAGGGAAAGACGCTCGGCGCGGCTATCAAGCTGGCGATCTTCACGGTCGTCACGGTTCTGGCGACCTTCGTGCTCGCAGTCACGATCAGCAACCAGACGTTTGGCAACACCGTCACCTACCACGCCCAGTTCACGGACGCGACCGACCTGCTGCCGGGTGACAGCGTGCGGGCCGCGGGCGTTCGGATCGGCACCGTCAAGTCCGTCTCGGTCGTGGACAACCACCTGGCCAAGGTCTCGTTCACCGTCGACAGCGACGTTCCTGTTCTGACCTCGACGCACTTCACCATCGACTACCTCAACCTGGTCGGCCAGCGTTACGTCGCCCTCGTCAACAGGCCGGGCGGCGAGCGGCAGGACCCGAAGCAGTCCATCTCGCCGGACCGCACGTCGCCGGCGCTCGACCTGACTCAGCTGTTCAACGGCTTCCGGCCGCTCTTCCAGGCGCTGACTCCGAGCGACGTCAACACGTTCGCCCTCGAGATCATCAAGACGCTGCAAGGTGAAGGCGGCACAGTGGCCGATCTGGCCGCGAAGTCCGCGACGCTCACCAACACGATCGCCGACCGCGATGCGGTCATCGGCGGCGTCATCAATAACATGCTCAAGGTCCTCAACACGGTCGCGCAGCGCGACCAGGGCCTCAACGACACCATCCAGCAGTTGCAGCGGCTGGTCAGTGGACTTGCCAGCGACCGCAGCACGATTGCGTCGTCGCTGTCCAACATCGACAACCTCGCCAGCAACAGCGCGTTGTTGCTGCAGCAGATCCGGCCTTATCTGCCGAGCGAGCTCACCAACCTGAGCAAGGTCGCCAACACCCTGAACACCACACGCAACTGCCCCGGCTACGTCTATCCGGTCGGCAAGGAACCCAACCAGTACACCGTGCCGCGGTTCGCCAAGAACTGCAGCAGCGGGCCGATCACGCTCGAGGAATACCTGCAGCGCGCGCCGATCAAGCTCATCCAGATCATCCGGACGGCGACGTACGGCTCATTCTTCAACTTCTGGCTCTGTGACCTCGAGCTCGGCGGCCAGCTCGGCAAGCAGTTCCCCGCGAAGATCAACCTCGAGTCGTCCCCGGCGTGTGGAGGTGGCTCGTGAAGCCCTTCCGCGAACGCAACCCGCTGCCGATCGGCATCATCGGGATCCTCGCCATCCTGCTGCTGATGTTCTTGTCGTTCAACGCCAATGCGCTGCCCTTCATCGGCGGCGGCACGACCTACCACGCCGACTTCAGTGACGCCGGTGGTCTCAAGAGCGGCGACGACGTGCGGATCGCGGGCGTCAAGGTCGGCAAGGTGACGTCGGTCGGGCTGCAAGGAGCGATGGTCCGCGTCGCCTTCCAGATCAACACCAGCGCGGACATCGGCAATCAGACCCGCGCCGACATCAAGATCAAGACGCTGTTGGGCGAGAAGTACATCGCGCTCGGCCCGGCCGGCACCGGGACATTGCACGGCGACATCCCGCTGGCACGGACGTCAACGCCGCTCGACGTGACGCAGGCGTTCATCGGGCTCGGCCAGCGGGCCGGCGAGATCGACACCGCTCAGCTGGCCCGGGCATTCGACACCTTGGCCGCGACCTTCAAGGACACACCGCCGTACGTGCACGACTCGCTGCAGGGCCTGCGCCGGCTGTCGACGAGCATCGCCTCGCGTGACAACGCGCTGCAGCAGTTGCTCGCCGACGCCAACACCGTCACTCAGACACTGGCGCAGCGCAACGCCGAGATCGCGAAGCTCATCAACGACTCCAACCTCATCCTGCAGACCGTCTACCAGCAGCGCGTTGTCATTCACAACCTGCTCGTCGACACCGTCGCCGTGTCCAAGCAGCTCTCCGGCCTCGTCCGCGACAACGAAGCTGTGATCGGTCCGGCGCTCGACAACCTCGACAAGACCCTCGCGATCCTGCAACGCAACCAGGACAACCTCGACGAGACCATCCACCTGACCGCGCCGTTCATCCGTGACTTCACCGACGTGCTCGGCAACGGACGCTGGTTCGAGACGGTTCTGTGGAACCTGCCGGGCGGGTTCAACAAGGGCTGCCTCGAGGTCTCGCCGGCCCCGCCGGTCTGCCCGCCGTCGACATCGGGAGCGAAGAAGTGATGCGGGGCAAGCTGGGCAAAAGCGTGCTGCGGGCAGTGATCGCTGTTGTGGTCGTGCTCGCTGTCGGCCTGACTGCCGCTGCTGCCTCGACCGGTGGTGGCGGCGGCACGCGACACGTCACCGCCTACTTCTCGCGCACGATCGGGCTCTACCAGGGCAACGACGTTCGCATCCTCGGTGTGAAGGTCGGCAAGGTCGACAGCCTGAAGGTGCACGGCACTTCGGTCGAGGTGAAACTGTCGTACGACGGCAAGTACAAGCTTCCCGCCGACGTCGACGCCGTCATTGTCCCGCCGTCGGTCGTCAGCGACCGCTACGTGCAGCTCACGCCGGCCTACACCGGCGGGCCGGTGCTGTCCGACCACGCGACGCTCGGACCCGACCGCACCCAGGTGCCGCTGGAGTTCGATGAGATCTTCAAGAACCTCGACCAGCTCAACAACGCACTCGGCCCCAAGGGCGCCAACAGCAAGGGGGCGCTGTCGCGGCTGATCGACGTCAGCGCGGCGAACCTCAGCGGCAATGGTGCCGAGCTCAACGGTGCGCTGAAGGAGTTCTCCGCGGCGATCTCGACCCTCGCCGGCAGTCGCACCGACCTGTTCTCGACGGTCAAGCAACTGCAGCAGTTCACGTCGATGCTGGCCCAGAACGACGGCGGCGTGCGGGCGTTGAACGCCAACCTGGCGAAGGTCGGCACGCAGCTCGCGGGGGAGCGCCAGGACCTTGGCGCAGCGCTGGCCAACCTGTCCAGCGCGCTGCAGCTCGTCGGGAAGTTCGTCGCCGACAACCGCACCAGGTTGACCGGTGACATCCACAAGGCGACGTCCGTCACCAACGTGCTGAGCCGGGAAAAGGAAGCGATCGAGGAGATCATCGACCTCGCGCCGTTCGCGCTCACGAACCTCTCGCTCGCTTATGACCCCACCGCGAAGACGCTCGACACGCTCGACGCCGCAAGCCAGACATTCAACAACCCGACCGCTCCGACCGGCTTCCTGTGCCAGCTGGTGCCGCAGACCTGCACACCAGCAAGCAGCCCGTTGTCGAAGGCGAAGACGCTGGCCGACCTACTGGGGGTGCTCAAGAAGTGAGCCGCCTCCTGCGCTCGTTCGCCCTGCGCCGCGTTGCGCTACTCGGGGCCGCGCTGGTCGCGCTGACCGGCTGCGGGTTCAAGGGCGCCTACTCGTTGCCCTTGCCCGGCGGCAACGCGCACGGCCCCATCTACCACGTCACTGCCGTCTTCGACGATGTCCAGGACCTGGTGCCCATGTCCGCGGTGCGCGTCGACGACGTCGCGGTCGGCGACGTGACGGCGATCTCGTATGACCCGAAGACGGGCAAAGCCCGCGTCCGCATGCGGATCAAGAAGTCGGTGCACCTGCCGGGCAACGCCGTCGCGACCCTCGAGCAAACGACGCTGCTGGGGGAGAAGTACGTCGCACTCGGGCCACCGACCAACCAGCCTGCGGAGGGCACGCTCGGCGACGGCGCCCTCATCAGCGACAACGCGACGAGCAACCTGCCCGACGTCGTCGAGGTCTTCGGTGCACTGTCCGCGGTGCTCAACGGTGGCAGCCTGCAGGACTTGCAGACGATCGACCTGGAGATCAGCAAGGCGCTGGCTGGCCGCGAGCAGTCGGTCAAGGACGCACTGCACTCGCTCGACGTCTTCGTCACCGACCTCGACGGCCAGCGCCAGCAGATCGTGCACGCGCTCGACGAGCTGAACCGGTTCGGAGCAGCGCTGGCCAAGCAGAATCAGACCCTCGCCGATGCCCTCGACCAGCTCGGTCCGGGGCTGAAGGTGCTCGCCGACGAGCGGGTCCAGTTCACCAAGCTGCTGACGGATCTGTCGAAGTTCGGCGTCGTCGCCACCCACATCATCACGGCCAGCCGCACCGAGACTGTCGCCGGTTTCCGAGCGCTGCAACCGATCCTCGCGCATCTGGAGGCGGCGGGTTCCAACCTGCCGCACGGCTTGGAGCTGTTCCCGACCTACCCGTTCCCGAAGGCGATCGCCGGAGCCGTGCCGGGCGACTACAACGGCCTCAAGCTGACGTTCAGCGCGGACCCGCTGTTCTGCGTGCTCATTCCGTCGCTGCCGATCAGCTGCTCCGGCACCACGTTCAACCTGCCCGGCAAGTCCGGCAGCGGTAAGTCGTCGAAGCCGACCCTCCCCGTGCCGTTGCCGACCTTGCCGGTGCCATTGCCCACCTCGCTGCCGTCATCTGTGCCCTCGCTGCTGCCGAGCCCGACGAGCAGTGGCGGGCTGCTGGGCGGCCTGCTCAACCCGGGTGGCCAGCCATGATCCGACGCAGCGTCAAGATCCAGCTCGCGGTGTTCGTCGTCATCTCGGTGCTGGGGATCTTGTACGTCGGGCTCAACTACGTCGGCGTCCACGTGACGAGTAGTCCCTACACGGTGAAGCTCATGCTCGCCGACACCGGCGGCATCTTCACCAACGCTGACGTCACCGAGCGTGGCGTCGACGTCGGGCGGGTGGGTTCGATGCGTCTGACCGAGCAGCGCGAAGTCGAGGTCAACCTGCAGATCAAGCCTGGCGTGCACATTCCTTCCAACGTGCACGCGACGGTCGCCAACCTGTCCGCGGTGGGCGAGCAGTACGTCGATCTCGAGCCGCAGACCGCAGACGGCCCGTTCCTGCACAACGGCAGCGTCATCCCCGCGACGGCGACGACCGTCCCCCTCGACGACGCGACAATCCTCGTCGACCTGGACAAGCTGGTGAACAGCGTCGACAAACAACACCTGACCACGGTCATCGACGAGCTGGGCAAAGGCTTCGACGATGTGGGACCGGCGCTTCAGGCGCTGATCGACAACGGCAACAAGCTGACCCAGGCGGCCATCGACTCACTGCCGCAGCAGCTCAAACTCATCGACGACAGCCGCACCGTGCTCAACACGCAGCGCGACGTGGCGAGCGAGCTGAAGTCGTGGGCGGCCAGCTTCGCGTCGTTCTCCGACCAGCTGCGGGTGAGCGACCCAGACCTGCGCGGCATCCTCGACAACGGCGTCACGGCCAGCCAGCAGCTCGAAGGGCTGCTCGCCGACAACGCCTCGGCATTGCCCACGTTGCTCGGCAACCTGATCACGTTCCAGCAGATCCAGCAGGTGCGCTTGCCCTACGTGAAGGCGATCCTGCAGCTGCTGCCCCCGCAGATCGCCGGCGGCTTCTACGTGACACCAGGTGACGGCACGGCGCACTTCGGCATGGTGCAGCAGACCAATCCCACCGACCAGCCGCAGAACCCCTGTTCGTTCGGTTACCTGTCCGGCAGCCAAGCGCCCGGCTACACGCCGACGACGTTGCGGTCCAACAACGGCGGCAACCAGTGGGGCGGGCCGGCCAACCTGGACGCGTTCTGCAAGTCGCAGGACCAGACCGATGACCAGCGCGGTTCGCGCTTTGCCCCGCGCCCGGCAGGCGACCACGCCGACGTGACCAACTCCGACCCCTACCCGGGTCCCGTCTACGGCAAGTCCAACAAGCCGACGGTCGGGCAGCAGAGCTCGTCCGCCGGGCCGGCGGGCTCTTCTGCAGGCGGGTCGGCGCTTTCGCCGTTGGGCGTAGCTTCGTTGCCGTACAACCCGACCACGGGCCTGCTGACCGGCACGGACGGCAAGTCCTACCAACTCGGCTTCGACGGGCCACTCGCGCCGATCTTCGGATCGAATTCGTGGGAGTGGCTGCTGATCGCGCCTACCATGCGCTGAGCCTTGAACCTGCTCGAAGGGATCCGATGAACCGCGCCCGAGTGGCCGCGGCTGCCGCCGCCCTGTTGGTGATCGCACTGGCGGGCGCTGCGCTTGCCGCCGTACAGACCGGTCGGCTTTCGCACGAGCAGTCGATCAGCGACGACCGCGCGTCCGCTCTCGCGGCCGCCCGCCAGATCGCTGTCGACATCGCCGACTACGACTACCGGCAGATCGACAAGGACTTCACCCGCGTCACCCAGGAGGCGACGGGCAAGTTCCTGTCCGAGTTCAGCACCCAGTCCGCGGGCGTCCGGGACGCGATCGTCGCGGCCAAGGCGGTCTCCCAGGCGACGGTTGCAGGCGCCGGCGTCGTCAACGCGAACGCGCACTCCGCGGAGGTCGACGTCGCGCTGAACCGCACCGTGACCAACGCGGCCGCCCCGAAGGGCACGCAGGCGGCATTCGGTCTGCAGATGCTGCTGGTCAAGCGTGGCGGCAACTGGGTCGCCTCGGAGGTGAACCCGCTGTGACCACGCCGGACGGGTCCGAGCTCACCCCCGAGGAGTGGGAGGCCGTACGGCGCCTGCGCGGCGAGCGCGCTCCGGAGATCGCGGCCGTGGCGGAGCCCGAGCAGGCTGCGCAGCCCCAGTCCGGGTCCCAGCCGCTCGCGGCGGAGGACGAGCCGGCCGCCGGCCGGCGTCGCGTCCTGGTCAACCCGCTGGTGCTGCCGGCCCTCGTCGGGCTGGTCGTCCTGGCAGTCATTGCCGTGACCCTGCTCGCGGTGGTGACCGCCAAGCTGTCCGATCGGCACGCAGACCGTTCCAACGCGACTGCGGCCCTGTCAGCCGCCAGCAACGGCGTCGCGACCGTGTTGTCCTACAACTACAAGAGTCTGGACGGCGACTTCGCCAAGGCAGAGGCCTTGCTCACGCCGGCGTTTCGGAAGAAATACGACACGACGACCGCCAAAGCGGTGCAACCGCTCGCCGCGAAGTACCACGCTGTCAGCACCGCTCAGGTGACGTCCGGCGGAGTCATGTCAGCGTCCGGCTCGCATGCCCAGGTGCTGGTCTTCGTCTCCCAGCAGGTGACCAACACCCAGCTGTCGGCGCCCCGGCTGGACCGCTCACGCATCGTGGTCGATCTACGCAAGTCCGGCAACCGCTGGCTGATCGACAACCTCAACCCCGTCTAGGCGGACCAATCGCGCGTCAGCGGCGCTTACGCACCGATACGGCGCGATTGCCGGGGGTCGCCGGACCAATCGCGCGTCAGCGGCGCTTACGTGCCGATACGGCGCAATTGGTCGTAGGGCGTGACCTACCTGTGGGGCGGCGGCTTGACGAGAGGCGAGCGTTCCCCCATCCTCTTCGCAGCAGTGACGACAACATACGCACGGTCGTCCGGGCGCAAGCCTGGCCGCCGCCTCGACACCGGCCTGCCAATCCGGTAGGCTGCTCGTTTGCGCTGCCCATCGTTCGCCTCGTGACCGGTTTCTGCCTGCCAGGCCCGGGGCGTTCGTCGTGCGCGCTCATGACTGCGAGCAGCACCGGAAGGACCCCACTTGGCCGCGTCGCGCACCACGTCGTCTAGCCGCCCAGCACTTTCATCTCTCGCCCCCCGCCGCGTCTCCTTCGCCCGCATCGCTGAGCCTCTGGAGGTCCCCGACCTCCTGGCTCTGCAAACCGCCTCGTTCAAATGGCTGATCGGCGATGACGAGTGGCGCGCCACCGCCGCGCCGGGGACGCTGTCGGGTCTCGAGGAGATCCTGACCGAGATCAGCCCGATCAAGGACTTCTCGGACACGATGTCCCTGGAGTTCCGTGAGCCGAAGCTCATGGACCCGCCGCACTCCATCGAGGAGTGCAAGGACAAGGACATGACCTACTCGGCGCCCCTGTTCGTGATCGCCGAGTTCACCAACAACGAGACCGGCGAGATCAAGAGCCAGACGGTCTTCATGGGCGACTTCCCGCTCATGACGCCCAACGGCACCTTCATCATCAACGGCACCGAGCGCGTCGTCGTCTCGCAGCTGGTCCGGTCGCCCGGTGTCTACTTCGAGCGCACGCTCGACAAGACCAGTGACCGCGACGTCTTCGGCGCCAAGATCATTCCGGGTCGCGGCGCCTGGCTGGAGTTCGAGGTCGACAAGCGCGACCAGGTCGGCGTCCGCATCGACCGCAAGCGCCGCCAGCCGGTCACCGTCCTGCTCCGCGCACTCGGCTGGGACAACGCCCGCATCCTCGAGCGTTTCGAGGAGTTCGACTCGATCCGCGTCACGTTGGACAAGGACCACACGACGACGCAGGACGAGGCGCTCATCGACATCTACCGCAAGCTGCGTCCGGGCGAGCCGCCGACGCGCGATGCGGCCGAGACGCTGCTCAACAACCTCTACTTCAACGACAAGCGCTACGACCTGGCCAAGGTCGGCCGCTACAAGGTCAACAAGAAGCTCGCCCTCGACGTGCCGCTGGCGACCGGAGTCCTCACCGAAGACGACATCGTTGCCGCGATCGACTACGTCGTACGCCTGCATCGCGGTGACTCCGGTTTCGAGACCGACGACATCGACCACTTCGGCAACCGTCGCCTGCGCACGGTCGGCGAGCTGATCCAGAACCAGGTCCGCATCGGCCTGTCCCGGATGGAGCGCGTCGTCCGCGAGCGCATGACCACGCAGGACGTCGAGGCGATCACGCCGCAGACCCTGATCAACATCCGCCCCGTGGTGGCGTCGATCAAGGAGTTCTTCGGCACCTCGCAGCTGTCGCAGTTCATGGACCAGACCAACCCGCTTGCGGGCCTGACGCACAAGCGCCGGCTGTCCGCACTCGGGCCGGGTGGTCTGTCCCGCGAGCGGGCCGGCTTCGAGGTTCGCGACGTGCACCCGAGCCACTACGGCCGGATGTGCCCGATCGAGACGCCGGAGGGTCCCAACATCGGCCTGATCGGGTCGCTGTCGACCTACGCGCGGGTCAACCCGTTCGGCTTCGTCGAGACGCCCTACCGCCGGGTCGAGAACGGTCGCGTCACCGACCAGATCGACTACCTGACGGCCGACGAGGAGGATCGGCACGTCATTGCGCAGGCCAACGCTCCACTGACCGCCGACGGCAAGTTCGCGGAGAACCGCGTCCTGGTGCGCAAGAAGGGCGGCGAGGTCGACTATGTCGAGCCGTCCGGCGTCGACTACATGGACGTCTCCCCGCGGCAGATGGTGTCCGTCGCGACCGCGATGATCCCGTTCCTGGAGCACGACGACGCCAACCGTGCGCTCATGGGCTCCAACATGCAGCGGCAGTCGGTGCCGCTGCTGCGCAGCGAGGCGCCGCTCGTCGGCACCGGCATGGAATACCGCGCCGCGGTCGACGCCGGTGACGTCGTCGTCGCCGAGCAGGCCGGCACCGTCGAAGAGGTGTCCGCCGACTATGTCGCGATCGCCCAGGCCGACGGGACCAAGCGCACCTACCGGCTGGCGAAGTTCCGCCGGTCCAACCAGGGCACCTGCATCAACCAGCGTCCCATCGTCGACGAGGGCCAGAAGGTCGAGGTCGGCCAGGTCATCGCCGACGGTCCTTGCACACAGAACGGCGAGATGGCGCTCGGCAAGAACCTGCTGGTCGCGTTCATGTCCTGGGAGGGCCACAACTACGAGGACGCCATCATCCTGTCCTCGCGGCTGGTCCAGGAGGACGTGCTCTCCTCGATCCACATCGAGGAGCACGAAGTCGACGCCCGTGACACCAAGCTCGGCCCTGAGGAGATCACGCGGGACATCCCCAACGTCTCCGAGGAAGTCCTCGCCGACCTCGACGAGCGGGGCATCATCCGCATCGGCGCCGAGGTCGTACCGGGCGACATCCTCGTCGGCAAGGTCACCCCGAAGGGCGAGACCGAGCTGACGCCGGAAGAGCGACTGCTCCGCGCGATCTTCGGTGAGAAGGCGCGTGAGGTCCGCGACACCAGCCTCAAGGTGCCGCACGGAGAAGAGGGCAAGGTCATCGGCGTACGCGTGTTCAACCGCGACGACGGCGACGAGCTCCCACCGGGCGTCAACGAGCTGGTCCGGGTCTATGTCGCGCAGAAGCGCAAGATCACCGACGGTGACAAGCTCGCGGGCCGGCACGGCAACAAGGGCGTCATCTCCAAGGTGCTGCCGGTCGAGGACATGCCGTTCCTCGAGGACGGCACCCCGGTCGACATCATCCTCAACCCGCTCGGCGTGCCGGGCCGGATGAACGTCGGTCAGGTGCTCGAGACGCACCTGGGCTGGGTCGCCGCGAGCGGCTGGCAGCTGGCCGGCACCAAGGAGGCCTGGCAGAAGCGGCTCACCGAGATCGGCGCCAACGAGGCAGACCCCGGCACCCCGCTCGCCACACCCGTCTTCGACGGTGCGCGTGAGGAGGAGATCACCGGCCTGCTCTCGTCCACACTGCCCAACCGCGACGGCGTTCGCATGGTCGGTGAGAACGGCAAGGCCAAGCTGTACGACGGCCGCACCGGCGAGCCGATCCGCGAGCCGATCAGCGTCGGCTACATCTACATCCTGAAGCTCCTGCACCTGGTCGACGACAAGATCCACGCCCGGTCGACCGGCCCCTACTCGATGATCACCCAGCAGCCGCTAGGTGGTAAGGCGCAGTTCGGTGGCCAGCGCTTCGGTGAGATGGAGGTGTGGGCCCTCGAGGCCTACGGCGCGGCCTACGCACTGCAGGAGCTGCTGACCATCAAGAGCGACGACGTCCTGGGCCGGGTCAAGGTCTACGAGGCGATCGTCAAGGGCGAGAACATCCCCGAGCCCGGCATCCCCGAGTCGTTCAAGGTGCTGATCAAGGAGATGCAGTCGCTCTGCCTCAACGTCGAGGTGCTCTCCAGTGACGGCATGCAGATCGAGATGCGCGAGACGGATGAAGACGTCTTCCGCGCTGCAGAAGAACTCGGCATCGACTTGTCGCGGCGCGAGCCGTCTTCAGTCGAAGAAGTCTGATTCGAAGAGAAGGTTGACGACACGTGCTTGATGTGAACTTCTTCGACGAGCTACGCATTGGCCTCGCGACCGCGGACGACATCCGGCTGTGGTCGCACGGCGAGGTAAAGAAGCCAGAGACCATCAACTACCGCACGCTCAAGCCGGAAAAGGACGGCTTGTTCTGCGAGAAGATCTTCGGTCCCACCCGGGACTGGGAGTGCTACTGCGGCAAGTACAAGCGGGTCCGCTTCAAGGGCATCATCTGCGAGCGCTGCGGCGTCGAGGTGACCCGGGCGAAGGTCCGCCGTGAGCGGATGGGCCACATCGAACTCGCCGCTCCTGTGACGCACATCTGGTACTTCAAGGGCGTTCCGTCGCGCCTAGGCTACCTGCTCGACCTGGCCCCCAAGGACCTCGAGAAGATCATCTACTTCGCGGCCTACCTCGTCACCGACGTGGACGAGGACGCCCGTCACCGTGACCTCGCCTCGATCGAGGCGCAGATCGGTGTCGAGAAGCAGCGCATCAGCGACAAGATGAACGTCGACGTCGACACGCGCGCGAAGAAGCTCGAGGAAGACCTGGCCCAGCTCGAGGCCGAGGGCGCCAAGGGGGACGCGCGCCGCAAGGTTCGCGACGCGGCCGACCGCGAGATGAAGCAGATCCGCACCCGCGCCGAGCGGTCGATGGACGAGCTCGACGCGGTGCTCGACGCGTTCAAGAACCTCGGGGTCAAGCAGCTCGTCACCGACGAGCGGCTCTACCGCGAGCTGCGCGACCGGTTCGGCAAGGGTGCCAAGAACGAGGACGGCACCTGGCGCACCGTGCCCGGCACGATGGGTGAGTACTTCGAGGCCGGCATGGGTGCCGAGGCGCTGAAGAAGCTGCTCGAGAACTTCGACCTCGAAGCGGAGGCGGAGAGCCTGCGCGAGCAGATCCGCACCGGCAAGGGGCAGAAGAAGGCCCGTGCCCTCAAGCGCCTCAAGGTCGTCTCCGCGTTCCTCAACACGCGCAACTCGCCGATGGGCATGGTGCTCGACTGCGTGCCGGTGATCCCGCCGGACCTGCGCCCCATGGTGCAGCTCGACGGTGGCCGGTTCGCGACGAGTGACCTCAACGACCTCTACCGCCGCGTCATCAACCGCAACAACCGGTTGAAGCGACTGCTCGACCTCGGCGCGCCCGAGATCATCGTCAACAACGAGAAGCGGATGCTGCAGGAGGCCGTCGACGCGCTGTTCGACAACGGCCGACGCGGCCGTCCGGTCACC
>Ga0207705_10001242_pt1 | contig 20522 bp, 24 predicted proteins | sample KBSC13metaG_FD_184314 | JGI IMG/M metagenome (GOLD analysis project Ga0207705, IMG submission 184314) | Corn rhizosphere microbial communities from Kellogg Biological Station, Michigan, USA - KBS C1-3 metaG (SPAdes) (version 2) | ecosystem: Host-associated > Plants > Roots > Rhizosphere > Soil ... | reverse complement strand
AGTCGCTGATCCCGATATGAACAAGGTCGAGACCGCACCGACCCGGCCGCGCATTTCGTTGGGGGTCCAGATCTGGATCAGCGACTGGCGCACATAGACCGAAAGCATGTCGCATGCGCCGAGCACCACCAGGCAGGCGAGCGACAAGACCATGTTGCGCGACAGGCCAAAGGCGATTGTGCTGCCGCCGAACAAGGCCACCGCGACCAGCATCTTGATTCCGACATTGTATCGGAGTGGCCGGAACGAGAAATAGAGCGCCATCGCGGCGGATCCGAGCGCGGGTGCAGCGCGCAAATGGCCGAGGCCCGAAGGGCCGACGTGGAGATATTCGCGCGCATAGATCGGGAGCATCGCGGTCGCGCCGCCGAGCAACACCGCGAACAGATCGAGGCTGATCGCGCCGAATACGATCCGGTTCTTGCGGACATAATCGAGCCCGTCGATCATCTGCCGCCAGGGATTGGCTTTGCGATCGAGCGACGTCCGGGGGATCGGGCGGATGAACATGAGCGAGGTCGAGCCGACCAGGAACAGGATCGCGGAAACGCCGTAGGGCGCCCAATGCGACGCGGCGTAGAGGTAACCGCCCAGCGCCGGCCCGGCGATAGCGCCGGTCTGCCAGGCGATCGAAGATGCGGCGATCGCGGTCGGCAATACCGCCGCAGGCACCAGATTAGGCGCGAGCGCGCCGATCGCGGGATTGGCGAAGGCGCGGCACACGCCCAGCATCACCGCGACGACATAGATGGCGGCGAGCGTGGTCGTGCCATGCCACGCAAGCAAGGCGAGCCACGCGGCACACAGCGCTTCCGCGAGCAATACGAGCCTGCCGATCCAGCGCCGGTCGATGCGATCGGCGGTCCAGCCGGTGATCAAGGTCAGCGCCGCCAGCGGGAGGAATTGCGCCACGCCGATCATGCCGAGCTGGAACGCGGCCTGCTTGAGCGACATGGTGCGGCGGGCGATTTCATAAACCTGCCAGCCGATCACGACGACCATCGAATTCTGGGCGATCGTCGTCGAGAACCGCGCGAGCCAGTAGAAACGATAATCGCGGAAGGAGAAAGGAGAGGCCGTTTTCGCCATGCCAAGGGCTCTAAGCGCTCATCGTCCCGGCCCGCAACCCCGAATAACCTAGTTCCTCACTATGATTTCGCGCCGCACCTGAGCAAGGCTCTCAGCCCGCGAGGAATGCGAGCATATCGGCGGTAAGGCGATCCTTCGCGGTGATATTGAGCCCGTGCGGTTCACCCTCATATTCGATCAGCGTCGCATGGCCGATTCCGCGCGCCGCGGCGCGGGCGGAGAGGTCGATCGGGACTGTCTGGTCGGCGGTTCCGTGAACGATTAAGGTGGGCACGGTGAAGCTCGGCAGATCGGGGCGGAAGTCGGTCGTCATGAAGGCGTCGATACAATCGAGGATGGCTTTGATGCTACCCAGCGCGGCCATCCGCTCGAAATCATGCAGCACGCCGTCGGTGACCGGGCTGGTGACATAGCCGACGCCGTAGAAATATTTCGCGAACTGCGCGAAGAACAAGGGCCTGTCCTCGCGGATCGGCGCCTTCATCTGTTCCTCGACCATTTCGGGCGGGGTGCCGTCGGGATTGGTCGGGTCCTTGAGCATGTAGGGCACGACGGAGGCGATCAGGCCGGCGGCGCGCACGTTTCGGCCATTGTGGCGCGACATGTAGCGCGCGACCTCGCCGCCACCCATCGAGAAGCCGAAGATCGCGGCGTCATGCGCGCCGGTCGCCTCGATCACCTGCGCGAGATCGTCGGACAAAGTGTCGTAATCATAGCCGGTCCAGGGCTGGCCCGAGCGGCCGAAACCGCGCCGGTCATAGGCGATCACGCGATGGCCAGCCTCGGCCAGCGCGAGCGCCTGATATTCCCAGCTGTCGGCATTGAGCGGCCAGCCGTGGATCAGGATGACGGGACTGCCTTCACCCCAATCCCTGACGTAAAGATCGGTCCCGTCGCGCGTCTTGATGAAGGGCATGAGCAATCTCCCCGATAGATGGCGGGAACGCATTCCGCCATCTGCCGGGTCCTTGCAATTGCCGCCTGATCAGGCGCCCGTCAGCTCAACTGGCTGCGGCGAGCGCCCGGCGGTTGCGTCGCGTCACGGCACCGACTGCGCCGAAACCGAGCAGCATGAATGCCCAGGTCGCGGGCTCCGGGGCCGCGGTGGCGGCATAATTGAAGCCGCTTAGCGAATTCAGCGTGAAGTTAGTGTTGTGCGGCCCGCTTCCGTCGCCTGCGACCACATAGCCCTTGTCGGCCCAGGTGATCGTGTGAGCAAGGTCGGCCGCGGACGAATTGTGGTCCATCGAGGCGCCATAGCTGGATTCACCGGCGGACACCTGACCGTAGATGCCCAACGAGAACGGCGTCCCATAGGTGAAAGAGACAGCGAACGACACGATCTGATCGATCGTCACGAGCCGGTCATGGTCGATCCGCTCGATTCCCCAGCTCTCGCCCTGGTCGAACTGGTAATAATTCTCGTCATTATAGGCCATCGCGGGGTTGGCGGCGAGGAAGGCGTTGTAGGTCGGCGTGTCATAATGCGACAGGCGCAGATGGTCCTTGAACGCGACCAGCGCGAAGGCGCTCGACGCCGGATAGGCGCCATCGGCGCTCAGCGTGCCGTCGACGTGAAGGTTGAACACCCAGATGCCGTGCTGGCCGATGGGGCCGCTGTTGATCGTGATCTGGTCATTCCAGCCCGCGACCCCTTCGGCTGCCGGAAAATAATCGGCGTTGGCGCCGCTATTGGCGGCGGAGAGATGGATCGCGCCGACAGTGGCACTGGCGCTCGCACTATTTGAATAGGGGGTGGCCGCCACGCCGGAAAAGCTCGACGTCACGCTGGCGCTGCTGCCGGCGGATACGGCATAACTGCATGCCTGGCTGCTGTTGGTGATCCCGCCGAAGATGACCTCGCCCGGGCTGATTCCCGAACCATAGTTGGTGCCCGCACAGGTGCTGACGAAACTATGTCCGTCGGCGACGGTGGCCTGGGTCGGGAGGGCAAAGGCCGGCGTGGCGGCGAGAGCGCTGGCGGCAAGAATTACCGCCGCACGTGCTTGAATATCCATGAATTCCCCCAAAACGATTCGTCAGTTTATATAATGATAACGCAGCCGTAATGGGATTTTACAATAGACGCAATCGCGTCATTTCAGCTGAAGTTCACCTTGGATAATTAGCTTGTATTGGAACGCTTTAACTAATTCAGTCGTACCGCGACCAAAAAATTATCGGAGGTTGCGTGTAGCTTTGGAAATTATAGTCGAAAATTCTGCCAAATTATTATCGGTAAAGCGCACGTTTTGAGGCACATGCGGCGCGCGCGCCTCAGGCAGCCCCGACGTCGCCATGGCTGCCCGGCTGCGCGACACTGGTTTCGCGAGCGGTCGGATTGCGGAGCGACGGCCGCAGGCGCGACACGCTGAACAGGCAGGCCAGAATCGTAAGCCCCGCCGCAAACAATGCAGGAAAAGGGGTCGCGCCGACGCCGAGCGCAAGCATCGCGGCGATGCCGGTCGCCCCCGTCGTCTGCCCGACCAGCCGCGTGGTCGAGACCAGGCCGCCGGCCGATGCAGCGCGGTCGCGCGGGGCCGAGCCGACGATCAGCCGCGCATTGGGCGACAGGAACAGGCCGAAGCCCGCTCCGCATAGCGACATGCGCCAGGCGATATCGAAATAGGACGGGTGCGCGGTCAGGAAGGCGAGGAGCAGCAGCGCGGCGGTCGCGATCACCATCCCGATCCCACCCAGCAACCCGGCCGGATACCGGTCCGAAAGCGCGCCCGCCAGCGGCGCGACGACCATGGTGGTGAGCGGCCACGGCGCGAGCATCGCCCCGACCTCGCTCGGTGCGAAGCCGAAGCCATGCTGGAGGCGGAAGGGCAGCGAGAGGGTAAGCATCTGCGATGCGAAGAAGGCGATGAACGCGCCGGAGACGGACAGAGCCAGCACAGGCCTTGAGAGCAGATCGACAGGCAGGATCGGGAATTCCTCGTGCCGTTCGTGGATCACGAGGATCACGCCGAAGACCAGACCAATCACGACGATCGCGCCGCTCACGACGGGCGAGTTGCCATGCACGAGCGCCTCCAGCCCCGATATCACGAGCCCGAAGGTTGCCATGTTGAGCATCGCGCCGCCGAGATTGTAGCGGCCGGGGCGTGGTGCGACATCGGGCAATGCCCAGCGGCCGAGCAGGATCGACAGCACCGCGAAAGGCGCGGCGGTGGCGAACACCCATGGCCAGGGCGCGATCGCGAGGATCAGGCCGCCCGCGGTCGGCGCCAGCGCGCCCGAGACCGAACCCATGATATTGTTGAGCCCGAGCCCGCGGCCGAGATGCTTGGCGGGGTAGACGCGCCGGATCATCGCCGCCATCACCGACAAGGACGCCGCAGCACCGGTCGCCTGGAGCGCACGCACCACCAGCAGAAAGCCCAGGCTGTGCGCGAAGAAGCACAAGATTGTGGCGATCGTGAAGACGATCTGGCCGCCCTGATAGAGGCGCTTGAGCCCGATCCGATCGCCCAATGCCGAGAAGGGCAGCAAGGCCATCACCAGCACGAGCTGATAGACGGTTACCACCAGCACGGCCGAGGAATTGTCGACATGCAGGTCGCGCGCGATCGTCGGCAGCGCGACCGTGGCGATCGCGCCATCGATGATCGTCAGCATCGTACCGAGGCTGATCGCCGCCACCGCGAAATACAGTCTGCGGCCGTGGAGCCGGGGCGGGGTGCGTTCGGAAAGGCCTGGGTTCATGAACCGAAAGATTTCCTCGGGCTGGTCTGGCTGGACATGGGCGCGGTTAGGGCTAAAGCCGCCCGCGTCAAAGGAGCTTTGAAATGGGTTATCGGGTCGTCGTAGCGGGCGCGACCGGCAATGTCGGTCGTGAGATGCTGAACATCCTGGCGGAGCGGGAGTTTCCCGCGGACGAGATCGTGGCGCTTGCCTCGTCGCGTTCGGCCGGGGATGTGATTGATTTCGGCGAGACCGGCAAGAAACTCACCGTCAAGAATATCGAGCATTTCGACTGGAACGGCTGGGATATCGCGCTGTTCGCGATCGGATCCGAAGCGACCAGGAAATATGCGCCGATCGCGGCGGCTGCCGGTTGCACGGTGATCGACAATAGCTCGCTCTACCGGATGGATCCGGACGTTCCGCTGATCGTGCCCGAGGTCAATCCCCAGGCGATCGACGGCTATCTGAAGAAGAACATCATCGCCAACCCGAACTGCTCGACCGCGCAGATGGTGGTGGCGCTGAAGCCGCTGCATGACGCCGCGAAAATCAAGCGTGTCGTGGTCGCGACCTACCAGTCGGTTTCCGGCGCGGGCAAGGCCGGAATGGACGAGCTGTTCGAGCAGAGCCGCAACATCTTCGTCGGCGATCCGGCCGAGGCGAAGAAGTTCACCAAGCAGATCGCATTCAACGTGATCCCGCACATCGACAGCTTCCTCGACGACGGGTCGACCAAGGAAGAATGGAAGATGGTGGTCGAGACCAAGAAGATCCTCGATCCCAAGATCAAGGTGACCGCGACCTGCGTGCGCGTGCCGGTGTTCGTCGGCCATTCGGAAGCGATCAACATCGAGTTCGAGAATGAGATTTCGGCGGCCCGCGCCAAGTCCATCCTGCGCGAGGCGCCCGGCGTGATGCTGATCGATAAGCATGAGGATGGCGGCTACGTCACGCCGATCGAGTGCGTCGGCGAATATGCGACCTTCGTCAGCCGGGTGCGCGAGGATCCGACCGTGGACAGTGGGCTCAGCCTGTGGTGCGTCAGCGACAATCTGCGCAAGGGTGCGGCGTTGAACGCGGTGCAGATCGCCGAACTGCTCGGTCGGCGCCATCTCAAGAAGGCCGCATAACACCTATAAGACTCATGATGGAATCAACCGCGGGCGCGGGCCGAGAATTCTCTAGCGCCCGCGGTTGGTAACGATATGATATCGTATGGATGGCGTGGTCCGTACTCTAATTCAGGCTTGGGGCTTTCTAGCTCAGCTTATTCTCGGTTTATTTTTTTGGGCCGAGATCTTCGCAATCTTTACAGGAAGGCTGCCGTCCGTCGGCGACGTAAAGACGCTGAGGGCTTTAACCGATCCCATTGCGGTTCTGTGTGTTATTGCGGCGGGAATTATTGGCCTGCTGATCTTGGCGGTGTGCGCTGAGATTCTTCGGTTAGCGCTGGCGCTTGTGGGAAAAGGCCTTGAACGCTGCCGGCTGCCCCTTCCGGCAGGCCTTGGCGCGTCGATTCCAGAACTGGCAAATCTGTATCTTCGGCGGAACCAGGAGGCTCTGCTTAGCTATTTTGATATTTATGCTCTCGCTTTTTTGAAGCAGCCCCCCGGGCGATTTTCGCGGGCTCTGACCACGGGCATTAGGCAGCACTTGGAAAAACATAACATAACAGAAATGCTGGAGCCATCCTATTTTATTAGGATCGTCAGCAACGACCAAGCCAGATCCGCAAAGCTTAATGAAGAGACCGCCGGAATGCCGTATTTGGCAACTATGGCAATATTGTTCCCTTTCGCAATGTACTCGATAGGTGATGGTCATATTCGTGTTTGGATCATAAGTATTGGCCTGGCTATGGCTCTCCTGATTGTGGCTGAGACGCGAAGGCGTCTCTATGCGAGCTATATTGCTTTTGGATATCTCGAAAGCTTCACCCCTGGCGAAGGAGAGGACGAAGCAGAGTAGATGCCTCGTTCTGACACGACGCTTCAGGGCGACTGCCGGCGCGGCGCCGTGGGTTATTCACCCGCGCTGGGTGCACGGTCGCCGATTTACGCATGCCATTCGCATCGGTTGTCGGACACCGTGGGAAAGCGCGTTTAGCGAGGAAGCTTTAATAACCCGGGAGCGCGCGCTTTAACCTGAAGTCGTTTCCCTCGCGGATGTCACAGGTCATGCCGCGCATGATGTTTGTAGAACTGGGGGCTACAATCCTGGCGGCACGACAATGGAGAGGGCTTTTACAGCGCCTGTCCCGCGGCCCAGCCGCTGGCCCAGGCCCATTGGAAATTATAGCCGCCGAGCCAGCCGGTCACATCGACCGCTTCACCGATCGCGTAGAGACCGGGCATCTTGCGGGCTTCCATCGTTTTGGAGGACAGGCCGTCGGTCGAGATGCCGCCCACCGTGACCTCCGCCTTTGCGAAGCCTTCGGTGCCGTTGGGGCGGAATTGCCAATCCGCCAGCCGTTGTTCGATTTCGGTCAGCACGGCGTCGCGTTTCTCGTCGAGCGCGCCGGGAAGTGCGACCCGTTCCGTAAGTGCCTCGGCCAGACGATCGGGGAGGAGATCGCCCAGCACCGAGCGCAATGTCGCGCGGGGGCGCGCGCGTTTGGCGGCGACGAGCCAACCCCGGCTGCCGGGGAGAAAGTCGATCCCGATCGGCTCCCCATGCCGCCAGTAGGATGAGATTTGCAGGATCGCCGGGCCTGACAAGCCGCGATGCGTGAACAATGCGGCTTCGGCGAAGGAGGCCCCGCCGGCGCGGGCCACAATCGGTGTCGCGACGCCGGCAAGCGAATGAAACAGGGCCTCCTCCTGCGGCAGCGTGAGCGGCACGAGCGCGGGGCGGGGTTCGACCACCTTGAGGCCGAACTTCCGCACGAGATCGTAGGCGAACCCGGTCGCGCCCAATTTGGGAATCGAGGGGCCTCCGGTCGCGATCACCAGAGCAGGCGCGGTGGCCGAGCGATCGCCATAGTCGATGCGATATTGGCCGTCGGCGTGGCTCACGTCGCGGATCGCGTCGCCCAGATGGAGCGCGACGTCGCCGGCGGCGCATTCGTCGAGCAACATCGCGACGATCTGCTTGGCCGAGCCATCACAGAAAAGCTGGCCCAACGTCTTTTCGTGCCAGGCGATGCCGTAGCGATCGACCAGCGCGATGAAGTCGGCGGCGGTGTAACGGCTCAAGGCCGATCGCGCGAAATGCGGGTTGGCGCTGAGATAGCGGTCGGGCGCCACATCGAGATTGGTGAAGTTGCAGCGCCCGCCGCCCGAGATCAGGATCTTGCGACCCGCCTCCGGCGCATGATCGATCAGCAGCACGCGCCGGCCGCGCTGGCCCGCGATCGCGGCGCACATCAACCCCGCGCCGCCGGCGCCGAGGATGATCGCGTCAAATCGTGCTGGAACGGACATCGGAGCGCCGTGGCATGAGCCGCGCCGACTTGCCAGTATGCCCATGCGGTGCCAACGCGCGGCGATGGCCAAGGACCTGACCGGCGGCTGCCAATGCCGACGCATCCGTTACCGGGTGAGCGTCGACAATGACGACGCCTATCTCTGCCATTGCAACATGTGCCGCCATGCGACGGGTGGCGCCTCGATCGCGTTCGTGAGCGTGCAACTCGACAAGCTTGTGTGGGAGGCGGAGCCCGATTGGTATCGCTCCTCGCCGATCGCCGAGCGGCCTTTCTGCCGGACCTGCGGTACGCCATTGGGCTTCCGCTTCATCGAGGGCGCCACCAATATGGACATCACGCTGGGATCGTTCGACGACCCGCGCGATTTCCGCCCGATTCACAATTATGCGGTCGAAAGCCTGCTGCCCAACTGGCAGCATACCGCGCATCTGCCGAGCCTGCGCTCGGACGAGAATCCCAATGTCACCGATCGCTGGATGAAGGCTGTTGGCAAGCTCCCCGACTGACGTCCCCATTACCTGCTTCAAGAGCCATGACGGGCTCGACCTTGCCTATCGCGAGATGGGCGAGGGGCGGCCTTTGGTGCTGATCCACGGCCTGTTTTCGAACGGATGGACCAACTGGATCCGCTACGGACACGCCAAACTGCTCGCCGACGCCGGTTTCCGCGTGATCATGCCCGATCTGCGCGGACATGGGCAGAGCGCGGCACCGCACGATCCTTCTTTCTATCCGCCCGATATCCTGGCGGCCGATGGTGAGGCGCTGGTTCGCCATCTCGGCCTCATCGAATATGATCTTGGCGGCTATTCGCTCGGCGGGCGGACCGCGCTCAGGATGCTGGTGCGGGGTGCGACGCCGGGGAAAGCCGTGCTTTCGGGAATGGGGCTGGAGGGCATCCTCCATACGGGCAAGCGCCAGGATTTCTTCCGCCACGTCCTGACCGGGATCGGCAGCCATCAGCGCGGATCGGGTGCGTGGATGGCGGAGGCGTTCCTCAAGACCACGGGTGGGGATCCGCAGGCGATGCTGCCTTTGCTCGACAGTTTCGTCGATACGACAACAGCCGAGCTCGCGCAGGTTGCGACTCCCGCTTTGGTGCTGAGTGGGCGCGATGATCATGACAATGGCTCGGCGGCCGAGCTGGCGCAGGCATTGGGCCGCGGGGCACTGGTCGAAATTGCCGGAAATCACATGACCGCGGTGTTGCAGCCGGCGCTTGGGCAGGCGATCGCGACCTTCCTCACGACAATAGATAGTTAACGGCCCGCTTACCGTCTTGACCTGCGGCCGCATCCGGGGTCTGTTCTCGCCGCGAACTCTATTTGGGGAGAGTTTGCACCCGGACATGAACAAAGATGCGATTTGTACTGCGTCGCGCGAGGTCCCACGCCGAAACGGCGGCGGCAACTTCTTGGTCCAGGCGCTATACCGGCCTCCTGAATTTCGCGCGGTGTGTATGCGTGACGAGGATTTAACCGTTTATCGTTTAAGAGGCGTCATGGCTTTCCATGCGCCCTTGAGCAGCGGGTCCTTTCCCGCGCCCGCCTGGCCGGCGCGGCAATAGGCCGCGGCGGAGCGTCGCTCGTGATTCTGGTCGCCATCCTATGCACCCCGCTTGCGATCAGCGGCCTGTTCGCAGGCGCGCTGCTCGCGATCTGGCGGCGGCGGCGCGAGGCGACGCACGCGATGAGCTGGGGCATGGCCTTCGCCGCGATCACGGTCGGTTGGCTCGCGGTGCTCGGCACGACCTTCATCCTTCATGTCGCGCCATTGCCGGGGGCGACGCCCAGCCTGTGCTGGCTCGCGGCGGCATTGCTGCTGGTCCATGGCCTGCGCCAGCGCGCCGGCAGGCCGGATCGCGCGCCGGCGCTGGGCGCGATCTGGATCGGGATCGCGCTTTCGATCAGCCTGCTATCGGACCTTGCCCCGCATATTCGCGATATGACGTCGGCGACGGTCGCGCTGCTGACCGGACTGGGGCTGCTGCTCGCGGCGGTCGCGGTGGGCCCTCGCCGGACGCGCAAGACGCGCCTATTCGATTGGTGCGCGACCGCCTTGCTGGTGGCATTCGCGCTCGCCAACCTGATCCTGGTCGGCGGGCTGGTCATGATCGATCAGGAGACCAACCGCGCGATTGCGCTGATCGCGCTGGGGGCGTCGATTACCTATGTCGGGCTTGGCCTCGCGACCGTATTGCTGCTCAATCAGGATTTCGGGGTGGTGCTTGAGCGCCTTGCGCGCACCGATCCGCTGACGGGCGTGTGGAACCGGCGCGGCTTCGACGAAGCGGCGCCGCACTTGCTCGCTAAGCTCCGGGCAGAGGGGCGCGATCGTGCCGCGGTGGCGATCGCGGACATCGACAGCTTCAAGGCGATCAACGACTGCTATGGCCACACGACCGGCGATCATGTGCTGATCCATTTCGCGAAGCTGCTCGGAACCGCGATGCGGCCGGGCGATCTGCTCGCGCGGCTGGGGGGTGAAGAGTTCGTGATGCTCGCGATCGGGGTCGACGCGCTCGAACTCTATCAGCGGGTCGAACATGTGCGCGGCCTCATCGCGCTGCCGAGCGAGGATGGGATCGCCTTGCCGTCGATCACGGCAAGCTTCGGCGTGGCCCAATTGAGCCCCGATACGCTGGCGTTGCGCGACGCGATGGAGCGCGCCGACCACTCGCTCTACCAGGCCAAGCGCGAAGGCCGGAACCGTACGATCATCGATCACTGGCCGCCCGCAATGACGACCGAAACGCAGGACACACCGGCGGCCTAGCGCGCTCCCGCCTCTTACCGGAACGGCGGTTCGTTGAAGGCGCGCAGCTTGCGGCTGTGGAGTTGGTCTCCGGCAAGTTTCAATTCGTCGATCGCGGCGATGCCGATGCGCAGATGTTCGGCGATCGCGCGTTCGTAGAAGCGGTTGGCCTGGCCGGGCAGCTTGATCTCGCCGTGGATCGGCTTGTCGGACACGCACAGCAAGGTGCCGTAGGGCACGCGGAAGCGGAAGCCTTGCGCGGCGAGCGTGGCCGATTCCATGTCGATCGCGACCGCGCGGCTCTGGCTGAAGCGCAGCGCCGAACTGGTGTAGCGCAGCTCCCAATTGCGGTCGTCGGTGGTGACGACGGTGCCGGTGCGCAGCCGCGCCTTCAGCTGATCGCTGCTCTCGCCCGAAACGCGTTCGGCGGCGCGGCCGAGCGCGAGCTGGACCTCGGCGATGGCGGGCACCGGGATTTCGGGCGGGAGCACGTCGTCGAGCACATGATCGTCGCGTAGATAGGCATGCGCCAGCACATAATCGCCGATCCGCTGGCTCGGCCTGAGCCCACCGCAATGGCCGATCATCAGCCAGGCTTCGGGCCGCGTGACCGCAAGATGATCGGTGATCGTCTTGGCGTTGGACGGGCCGACGCCGATATTGACGAGCGTGATGCCCGAACGATCGGGCGCGACAAGGTGATAGGCCGGCATCTGGTGCCGCCGCCACGCGCTGTCCGCCACCGCGCGCGCCGGATCGCTGTCGCCAGGGTGGATTTCGAGCCCGCCGGCACCGCTCAACATCCGGTAGCCCTTGCCGGCGTTCAGTTCCTCGCACGCCCAGGTCACGAACTCGTCGACGTAGCGATGATAGTTGGTGAACAGCACATATTTCTGGACGTGCGCGGGCGGGGTGCCGGTATAATGCCGCAGCCGCGCCAGGCTGAAATCGGTGCGCCCGGCCTCGAACAAGGCAAGCGGACGCGGGCCCGCGCCATAATCGGCGATGCCGTCCGCAATCTCGTCGCCGATATGCGCAAGCTCGGTCGCCGGGAAGACGCGCGCCAGTTCGACCGCGGCGGCGCCGGTCAGGTCGATTTCGGCATCGAGCACATAAGGGTAGGCGATCTCTTCGTCGCTGCGCCCGATGCTCACTTCGGCGCCATAATCCTCGACCAGATAATCGAGCTGTTCGGCGAGATAATCGCGGAACAAAGCCGGCTGGGTCACGCTGATCGCATAGTCGCCGGGAACATGCAGCCGCCCGAAGGCGCGGCCTGGTGCCGAGGCGGACGGCGTGCCGTCATAGCGGACGCGGATCTCGGGATAGCAGAAGGCTCCCGCCGCGCGCGCGGCGGGATCGGGACGTTCGCCGCTGGTAATGTAACGCGACAAGGCGGCGCGCAGCGCGCTCACCGACTCGCGATACAAAGCGTCCAGCGCGTCGACATGCGCCAGGCTTTGCGGCGACGGCATCAGAGCTCCGCCAGCATGTAATCCGCCGAGCTCACGCGAAACTCGCCCGGTGCCTCCACGAACAATTTCTCGACCTTGCCGTCGTTCACGACCATCGCGAAGCGCTTGCCGCGCGTGCCCATGCCGAAGCCGCTGCCGTCGAAATCGAGCCCCAGCGCCTTCACGAAATCGCCATTGCCGTCGGCGAGCAAGGTGACCTTGCCGTCCGCGCCCGCGCTTTTGCCCCACGCGCCCATCACGAACGCGTCGTTGACCGCGGTGCCCACCACTTCGTCGATGCCCTTCGCCTTGAGCGCATCAGATTTGTCGATGAAGCCGGGCAGGTGCTTGGCCGAGCAGGTCGGCGTGAAGGCACCCGGGACCGAAAAAAGCGCGATCCGGCGCCCGGCGAAGAAGGCGCTGGTTTCGATCTTTTCTGGGCCTTCGTCCGTCATGCGGACCAGGGTTGCGTTGGGCAGGGTATCGTCGACTGCGATCGTCATTTCATTTCTCCCTTTCGCTCGTCCCTAACAGCCGGATCGGGAACCCGGAAGGGGCGCGGCGCGGTTGGCGATGCGATGGCACATCCCTATAACAGGCCTATGGCATCCGATGATTTCGCCTCGCTCGCCGGTGAGCTGTTGCTGGCACTTCCCGGCATTGGTGATCCGCGGTTCGAACAGGCGGTGATCGCGATGGTGCTGCATCAGCCGGATGGCGCGATGGGCGTTGGCATCGGCCGGACCGTTCCCGGCCTGGGGCTGCACACCTTGCTCAAGCAGCTCGCGATCGAACCCGGCGTCGCGCCCGACGCGCCGATCCACCAGGGCGGCCCGGTCGAGGTGCAGCGTGGCTTCGTGCTCCATTCGACCGATTGGCGCGGCGAGGATACGCTCACCGTGTCCGACACGATGTCGCTTACGACCACGCTCGACGTGCTGCGCGCGATCGCGGCGGGAGAGGGGCCCGATCGCTGGCTGGTCGCGCTCGGCTATGCCGGCTGGGGCGAGGAGCAATTGGACGACGAGATGCGTCGCCATGGCTGGCTCACCGTCGGCGCGAGCGAGGAATTGCTGTTCGAGACCCCGACCAGGGAACGCTGGCCCCGCGCCTTTGCCGCGGCGGGGGTGGATGTGCGGCTGCTCGCGCCGACCAGCGGGCACGCTTAACGGCCAGGCTTGCCGCTAAAGGCAGCCCCCCATCAAACCTCCAGTCGAAAAAAAAGGCCGCGTCCCGAAGGGCGCGGCCATGTAGGTGGAGGTATTAGTCCGATAAATTTGTCGTGCTTCGGTGATAGAGTCAACAAAAAAAGATAGCGCTAACATCGCCGTTGACATTCATTCTACCGCGCCGACAAATGATCGCGCTGAAGGGCCATAGCCCGCGGAGAGGAATCGACCATGAAGGCACCCACCTACGTCCGGCTTGTCGCGTCCATCCTGTTGCTGGCGACCCCCGCAATCGTTCGGAGCCAGGCGCAAACCAATGCCCCGCCGCTTGTGGCCGGGGCGCGGCCCGTGACGGTTCAGCATATCAAGGTCCACGCCCCCTCGATCGAAGGCAATCTCGAAGGCGAATCGGCCGATCGGGACGTGATCGTCCTGCTGCCGCCCAGCTACGCGACCAGTCCCAAGCGCCGCTATCCGGTGCTTTATGCGCTCCACGGTTATTCGATCGGCGCCGAGCAATGGACGCATGAGATCCACGTGCCCCAGACGGTCGAGGGCGCCTTCGCCAACGGCGCGCACGAGATGATCGTGGTCCTGCCCGATTCCAAGACGATCCATAACGGCTCGATGTATTCGAGCTCGGTGACGACCGGCGATTTCGAAACCTTCATTGCGCGCGATCTGATCCGCTACGTGGACGCGCATTATCGGACGATTCCCAATCGCATGAGTCGCGGCCTGGTCGGCCATTCGATGGGCGGCTACGGCACCGCGCGGATCGGCATGAAGCATCCCGAGATGTTCGGCGCGATCTACATGATGAGCCCCTGCTGCATGTCCGCGCGAATGAACGCGCAGATGGATCCGAAGGGACTCGCCGCGCTGGAGGCGGTGCATTCGCCCGCCGATTCGGCCAGCCTGCCGTTCGGGTTGCGCGCGCAACTGGCGAGTGCGGCGGCATGGTCGCCCAATCCCAAGAATCCGCCGCTTTACCTCGACCTTCCGGTCAAGGATGGCGTGGTCCAGAATGACGTCCTGGCGAAATGGGCGGCCAACGCACCGCTTGCCTTCGTCGATCAATATATCGGCAATCTCCGGCAATATCGCGCGATCGCGATGGACGTCGGCGATCAGGACGGGCTGAAGATCGACGCGGGCAAGCTGCACGATATATTCGATCGTTATGGTATCGCTAACAGCTTCGAAATCTATCCCGGGACGCATGTCAGCAACGTCGCCTTGCGCTTCCAGGATCATGTCATGCCGTTCTTCAGCCGGAATCTGGAATTCACCCCCAGACGTTGATCGGTGGAAGCAATGGATCCGGCTTTGCGCCCGCGCCATTGTCCCGATGCCGGCGTGCCCTACATTGATGGGCGAAGCATGGAGGCGATATGGACAAGGATCTTCTCGACCGGCTCACGCGCGACGGCAGCGTGCCCCAGGACGTCTATCGAATCATGCGCGACGCGATCCAGCAGGCCGCAGACAAGCGCGGGCGTCTATATGAGGCCGGGCAGGAGGCGCATTATATGGCGCTTGCCGCGGCGATGGCGCTGAAGGCCTCAGGTTACGCGATTGAGAAGGTCAAGGCCGACGCCTGAGAGGAGAGGGTGCTCATGCCGGAGCCGCCTGCACGTCGCACAGCCAAAGCGAAGATCGTCGTCCGGAAATCCGAAGCCGAACCGTTCGATGAGACGATAAGCCCGGTCCTGATGCGGATCCGTATCGACGAAACCTTCACCGGCGACATCGATGCGGAATCGACCGTCCAGGCCTTGCAGCTTCTGCGGGACGACAAGTCGGCGAGCATGGTCAGCATGCAGCGCGTGGTTGGAACGCTCGACGGGCGCAACGGTAGTTTCGTCCTGCAGGGTTCCGAAATCGTCGAACGGGGAAAGATCAGCGCGACATGGTTCGTCGTCCCCGGATCGGGCATCGGCGAGCTGGCGGGTCTGCGCGGCGAAGGCGGCTTCAAAGGCGCGTTTGGAGAAGGGTCGGAAGGAACGCTCGAATATTGGTTCGAGTGACGCCCGTCCTCCGACCGTGACCTGTGCCTTATTTGCGAACCGTGAAGGCCCCGGTCATCCCGGGGTGATATTTGCAATAGAAACGGATCGTACCCGATTTTGTCAGCATGGTCTTGCCCATGCCATTTGCTGGCAGGTCGGTATCGAAACTGCCGTCGCGCGCCGTCGCGCTATGGCGAAACATGTCCCTGTTCCGCCACACGATCATGTCGCCCACCCGCGGATCCGTCGGCAGCGCGCCGAACTTCAGATTGTCGATCACGACCACATAAAAGTGATGCGGGGCCGTTGCCGCGGGCGCCGCGGCGGCAATGGCCACCGCGGCGACAAGCAGCTTCGTCATTTGAGGCTCGCGGAAAGATGCTCCGCATGCGCCTGATGTTCCTTGAACAACACAAGTCCGGTCTGGAGCAGCGATTTCAGCTCCGCATTCTGCGCTGATGGGATCAACGTATCGGCCAGCGCGGAATTGACCGTCTGGTGGTAGGCGACCTCGTTGGCGGTATAGGCACGATCGAATGCCGCGCCGCTCAGCTTGGCCAGTTCCGCCCGCTTTTTCTCCGCCTGTGAGGTAAGCGCGCTGCTGGTCGGATTCTGCTCGGGGGTAACGTGCAGCGTCTTCACCAGAGCAAGCGCCTTGTCGTTCACGGCTTGATGGTCGCGCACCATTTCCTGCGCGAAGCCGCGGACCGCCTTGTTGCCGGACTTGGCGAGTGCCTGTTTGGCCGCGGCGATATCGATGTTCCCCGCCGTATATGCGATATGCGCGATCTGCGCGTCATTCGGCGGTGCTGCGCCCAGCGCGACACCTGGCGCCAGCAACAACGCGATCGCACCGATAGAGGCGATAAGCTTGACCATGTTTCTTCTCCCGCTGATCTGCCGCACGGCCGGGCCGCGCGCTCCATTGGATGCCGGCTTCGGGCATAGGTTCCCGGGAACCTGGCGGCGGCTTCGGCATCCAATCGGTTCATGACCGCGCGACTGAAAACAGACTTATCGACCCTCGCCGACCGCGAGCTGGCGGTGCGTCTTGCCGCGCGCGATCCGGATGCCGTCCGCCTCGTGACCGGCCGCAACAATCAACGGCTGTTTCGGGCGGCCTGGAGCATCGTGAAGGATCGCAGCGAAGCCGAGGATGTCGTGCAGACAGCCTATATGCGCTGCTTTGCCTCGATCGATACCTATCAGGCGCAGGCATCCCTCTCCACCTGGCTCACGCGCATCACCATAAACGAGGCATTGGGCCGCTTGCGCGCCCGGCGGCGGCGCCAGTCCCGGCTGGATGCCGTGGCGGTCGTCGATCTCACCGACTATCGGGAGAAACTGATGCGGGGTTCGATGCATGGGAGCCTGCCCGACGCGGAGCTCGCGCTGACGCAGGTTCGAAGCCTGCTCGAACGCGCCATCGCGGACCTTCCCGAACCCTTCCGGCTGGTGTTCGTGCTGCGCGACGTAGAGGGCATGTCGGTTGAGGAAACCGCCGCGGCGCTGGATGTGCAGCCCGCCACCGTCAAAACCCGCCTCTTGCGTGCCCGACGGCGTTTGCAGCAGGCGCTGGCACCGGAGCTTCGATCCGCGCTGACCGGAACCTTCCCCTTTGCAGGGGCAGACTGCGATCAGATGACCGCATCCGTCCTGGCGCGCATGGGGTTTTAGATTGATCGCCACCCCCGATCCTCGACCCTGTCGGGAGATCGGGGGAAAGTGGCGCGCCCGGAACGATTCGAACGTCCGACCCTCAGATTCGTAGTTTTAGGGCGAGCGTTGGGGGGTTGCGTGCGATCACCGCTGGCCCTATCTGCTGAGTTACCGGGGTATCACGTTTGTTCTCGTTCATTCTTGCTCCGGTGATTGCTGGGTTATTACTGGGAGTAAGCACGGGATGCCAACCGGCACGGTCAACAAGCGAAGCGTTGATGCGCTTAGGCCTGCTGGCCGCGACCTGTTCCTGTGGGACGATGAACTAAGTGGGTTCGGGGTGAAGGTTACGCCGAAGGGCATCAAAACCTATCTCTTCCAATATCGCATGGGTGGGCGCGAAACCCCGACCCGCCGCTATACCATCGGTCGGCATGGTCCATTGGCGCCGGATCGGGCTAGGCAGATTGCCAAGGATCTGGCCTTTAAGGTTCACCAGGACGTCGACCCGATAGAAGAGAAGAAGGCGCGGGAGCGGCTAGCGGCGACGATGGGGTTCAGCTCGTACGTCCAGTCTTTCACCGAAGGCTACCTAAAGACCGACTGGGGCGACTCTTGGCCGCAGGCAAAGCGGCAACTTGAGATGCATGTAGTTCCGCACCTTGCGGACAAGCCACTGCCTGACATCAAGCCGACGCACATCAACCCCGTCTTCGATGCGCTGCGCGATCGCCCGGCCCTGCAGCGTAATGTCTGGGCGGTGCTGAGCAAGTTGTTCACGTGGGCCGTCGAACGCGATGACGTCCCGGTGTCGCCTCTTGCCAAGATGGCTGCTCCGAGGGGTGTAAAGCGTCGAAAGCGGATCCTGTCGCCGGATGAGATATATGCATGCTGGCACGCGAGTTTCGGACTTACGCCACCGCGCGGCGCGTATATCCGCCTTCTCATCGCCACCCTGCAGCGACGCAGCGAAGTGGCCGAATTGCCGTGGACCGAACTGGATCAGACGAAAGCGCTGTGGTCGCTTCCTGGGGAGCGCGCCAAGAACGACCAAGACCACCTCGTTCCGCTCAACGCCTTGGCGATGGGTGAGCTTGGTGGGCTGGGCTGGAAGCGTCGAGGTATTGTGTTCCCGTCCGCGACCGGGAAGACGCCTATAAGCAACTTCTCCGATACCAAGGCTAATTTGGACAAGCTGATGCTGCCCGTCCTTCAGGAATTGGCGGACAAACGAGCTGATGCGCTTGGCGAGGAACGCCATAACGTCACGCTAGAGCCGTGGCGGGTTCACGATATTCGCCGCACCGGCACGACTCAGATGCAAGCGCTCGGCTTCCCTATCGAAGTGACGGAGCGAGTCATCAACCACCATGAAGGCGGCGAGGCGAGTGGTATTCGGGCTGTGTACAATCTTTATGAATATGCCGAGGAGAAGCGGCGCGCCCTCGAAGCGTGGGGGGTGTGGCTGGGTCGGCTAATCGCTGGCGCCGATGATGCGTCTAACGTGGTCGCGCTCAAGCGAGCGTGACAACTGGGGCGGCTAGGTTCGCTACCGAAAGGCCGGTCAATCCAGCCGGCTTGCCGCCCCTTTCTTGCATGGATGCGTAGGGATGCGCGCCGATGTTTCTAAATTTCGTTCGCCACGACCGTGCACCGCTTCAGCCGCTAATCGGCTTGGATGAGGTTATGGAGCGGATTGGCGCGCACTCGGTCCACGTGGCCTGGGAAGACGGTCACCTGGTTTCATCAGGCGGGAACGTCGAGATACCCGAGGACCCGGCTGAGGCGATTGAGTACGTCGACCGGATGCGAGCGCGCTGGCAGGCGGTGGAGAGCGCTTTGCGACAAGATCTAAAGCGTGGCGATCTCTCATCTTACCTTGACGACTTGGAGCATGGCCTTGTCCGCATTCCAGCCACCTGCTGGAACTTGGTCGCGTGGGATGACCTAATGGTCGGTAAGTCGCAAAGTCTTGGCAGCCTAGTAGCTGGATCTGCGCTCGAATCGCGACCGATCCTTTTCAGCAAGGCCGAGGTGGATGACTGGAATGCGGCGCTGCCTGCTGATACCGCCCTCTACGATCGAACTGGCGATCCCGGTAGGCCCGAGAAAGGTCGAACGCTCTATCTGATGGAACTTGAGCGGCGACTTGAGCAAGATGAGGTGCTGCCGTTGATAGAGGAGGCACGCCATCTCCATGCTTGGTATCGGTTAAATCATCCGAACAGGGCACGCCCTGAGCTGAAGACGATTCGGAACAACATTCTCAGGCATCCCGGCTGGCGCGCCAAGTTCATGAGCGTCACGAAATAGAAATTCGTGTCGATTTTTGTGACCGTTTTTCGGGCTAAACCTACCGCCTAATTGATCTCCATCACCGCCAATCCCGGCGCGTGTTGGAGACAATGAAGATGGGCAATCTTCTGACGCCGCAGGAGGCGTTCCCCAACGGTCCAGCTCCGCAAACCCTGGCCAACTGGAGGGTACAGGGGAAGGGGCCGAAATTCGTCAAGGTTGGCCGCCTCGTATTCTACGATACCGAAGACCTGGCGGCATGGCGGCGCCAGAACACCTTTTCCAGCACATCGGAAAGGGCGGCAGCGTGAAAGCGCCCGCCATCGGCACCGACGTGCCTGACACTATCCGGAGCCTGTTCTGCGACCTGGTCGTACGGCTCGAAGTGCTCGCTTCGCGACCGATGGTCCTGGACGCGATGCGTCGCGCGCTCGAAACGGAGCACATGGTGGACGAGATGATCGCCGCCGCTGACGCCGAAAAGTCCGCGAAAGGATAAATATGCTCACACAGCACAACGCCCCCGCGCGGGGCGAGGGCGTCATCGTTCAGCTTGCCGGCCAGAACACGACGACTTCTAACGAAAAAGCCATCCAAATGCAAGTCTTGAGCAGCCGCCTCGGCTTGTCCGGACCGATGGCGGATTTGATCCTCTCCCTTCTGCGTGGGGAGCCATATCGCCATGGATAAGGCCTTCATATCGAAGCGCGACGCCGCATTGGCGCTGCTCAACCTGGTCGGGAAGCCTGACGTCAAGGGCCTGACCAAGAAGTCTGGGAGCTTCCTAGGTCAACTCGCCTGCGAGCCGCCAGAAAGCTTGAGTCCGCTCCAAGCGGAATGGCTCGATGGTCTCCTGACCAAGAATGGTTTCCCTCCATTTGGAGGCGCACGATGATTCATGACCCCATCTATCCCCACGCGCCGGGCCATCGGGGCGTTGATACATCGATCGCCGCCGCCGCTGATATTG
>Ga0207705_10001239_pt1 | contig 20528 bp, 20 predicted proteins | sample KBSC13metaG_FD_184314 | JGI IMG/M metagenome (GOLD analysis project Ga0207705, IMG submission 184314) | Corn rhizosphere microbial communities from Kellogg Biological Station, Michigan, USA - KBS C1-3 metaG (SPAdes) (version 2) | ecosystem: Host-associated > Plants > Roots > Rhizosphere > Soil ... | reverse complement strand
GAGATCGACCCTACTACCGACGCCAACCGCATCGTCTCCGGCAAACCGGTCATCCGTGTCACCAACGTCAGCAAGCCCAGCCTCACCGTCTACTCGCCGCCGCCCGCAAAGCGCACCGGAGCCGCGGCGCTCGTCTTTCCCGGCGGAGCCTACATTCGTCTCTCTTACAGCCTCGAAGGCACCGAGGTCTGCACCTGGCTCAACTCCATCGGCGTCACCTGCGTTCTGGTCAAATACCGCGTGCCCCAGACCGCCCACTACCCAGAAAACACGGAAGACCTCGAAGACGCACAACAGGCCATGCGCATCACCCGTGCCCATGCCGCCCAATGGCACATCGACCCCCATCGTATCGGTGTTATCGGCTTCTCCGCCGGAGCGCATCTCGCCGTTGCGCTCAGCACTCACCCCGATTTCCAGGGCAAGAACGTTCCGCCCTCCACCATCGACGCGCGCCCCAACTTCCAGATGGTGATCTATCCCGGCTGGCTCAGCGGCCCCGGAGGCAAGGTAGCGCCCTCGCTCCAGCCCACCGCCGATACCCCGCCCACCTTTCTCCTGCAAGCAGAGAACGACTACACCGCCCACGTCGAAAATTCGCTCATCTACTTCCAGGCGCTCAAGGACGCCAGGGTCCCCGCCGAACTCCATCTCTTCACCCAAGGCGGTCACGGCTTCGGCCTTCGCCCCACCGATCTGCCCATCTCCCGCTGGCCCACTCTTGCTGAGACATGGCTGCATACTATCCATATTCTGGGTCCGCCGGCCCCGGTAGGTCGTCCCTGACCTTGCATTGCGGGATCGAATTATCTATACCTTGTTGGACCTTGTTGGCGAATACATTACCGAATTGGACAGGACCATGAACAAGAGAGAATTCCTCAAGACCTCCGGCGCCTTCCTCACCGGCACCATGCTCACCCGACTTGCCTCCGCCGAGCAGGCAACCGGAGAGGCAACCCACGGAGCAGCCGGGCAATCGGGCCATGTTGCGATTGACTCAGCTAGGCACCGAACTAACTGGTCCGGTAATCTCCAGTACCACACCGATCGCCTGCTCCTTCCCAAAAATGTGCAGGAGGTTCAGGAGGCCGTGAAGAGTTGTAATAAGCTCAAGGCTCTTGGCGCTCATCACTCCTTCAACACCATTGCTGACAGCAACTTCAACCAGATCTCTGTCAAGGCTCTCGACCAGATGTCGGTCGACGCCAAGGCTCGCACCATCACCGTTGGGGGCGGTGTCACCTACGGCCAGTTCGCACCGTATCTCGACAAGCAGGGCTTCGCCGTTCACAATCTCGCCTCGCTGCCCCATGTCTCGGTTGCCGGAGCCTGTGCCACCGCCACCCACGGTTCCGGCAACAGCAACGGCAACCTTGCCACCGCCGTCTCCGCCATGGAGATCGTCACCGCCGACGGCAACATCGTCCATCTCTCCCGTGAAAAAGATGGCGATCAGTTCCTCGGCGCTGCCGTCGCCCTCGGCGGCCTCGGCGTAGTTACCAGCACCACGCTCGATGTGATCCCGACCTTCCAGATGGCGCAGGTCGTCTACGAAAACCTCTCCTTCGACCAGCTAGAGCACAACCTCGACGCTATCTTCGGCAGCGCCTACAGTGTCAGCCTCTTCACCGATTGGCAGAAGAACCGCGCTACCCAGGTCTGGATCAAAAGCCGCCTCAAGCCCGGCGACAAGGCCGATATGCCCGAACTCTTCTACGGCGCTACCCGCGCCACCAAAAAGCTCCATCCCATCACCGGTGCTTCGGCAGTCAACTGCACCGAGCAGCAAGGCATTCCCGGCCCCTGGTACGAGCGCATGCCCCACTTCCGCATGAACTTCATCCCCAGCAGTGGCGCCGAGTTGCAAACCGAGTACTTCGTCCCCCGCGATAAAGGCTACGCGGCCATTCGCGCCGTCGAGCAGTTGCGCGATCAGATCACACCGCACCTCTTCGTCACCGAGTTCCGCACCATCGCAGCCGACAACATCTGGATGAGCACCTGCCACCATCGCGACGCCATGACGCTCCACTTCACCTGGAAGCCGGAGTGGCCGGCCGTCAAAAAAATTCTGCCGCTGATCGAAGCCAAACTGGCTCCCTTCGACGCCCGCCCGCACTGGGCGAAGATGTTTACCATGCCGCCGTCGCGGATCGGGCAACTCTACGAGAAGATGTCCGACTACCAGATGCTGCTCAAGCACTACGATCCCGACGGCAAGTTTCGCAACGACTTCCTCAATACCAACATCTACCGAGTCTGATCCCCACGACACCTCGCTGGACGAGGCCCGCGCCAATCACGTCATCTCGACCGAAGGTGGCGCATTTGCCGCCGCAGTGGAGAGGCCCCCTGTATTTCGCCTTTCCTTTGACCGGAAGAGACTCTATACCATCCTTGAAACCGCTGCTAAACCGTTTCTGTGGTAAGTTGGGCAGCGGAGAAAAAACGATGCCTTTGCCGCAGCTCAACCGACCGCTCGTGTCTTTTGCAGCGCTTCTGCTCTTTTCCCTTCCCGCCATGGCCGCAAACCCACTCCAGATCAAAACCGACAAAGGCAAGGTCGAAGGCGCTTATACCGCCGACCAGCAGGTGATCGCCTTCAAAGGCATTCCCTACGCCGCTCCTCCTGTAGGTGACCTCCGCTGGAAGCCGCCGATGCCCGCGGCCAAGTGGAAAGGCGTGCGCCCGGCAAAAGAATTTGGCTCGCATTGCGTCCAGACCGGCGGCTATCCCGATATGGTCTTCCACGACCCCGGCCCCAGCGAAGACTGCCTCACCCTCAACGTCTGGACCCCGGCCAGCGCCAAACCCGATAGCCATCTGCCTGTCATGGTCTGGATCTACGGCGGCGGCTTCACCACCGGCGGCACCTCGGAGAAGCGCCAGGACGGGCAGTACCTCGCGCATCGGAACGTCATCATCGTTTCGATGAACTACCGCCTCGGTATCTTCGGGTTCTTCGTTCACCCCGAACTCACCGCCGAATCGCCTCACCACGCCTCCGGCAACTACGGCCTCATGGACCAGGCCGCCGCGCTGGAATGGGTCAAGCGCAACATCGCCGCTTTCGGCGGAGATCCTTCTAACATCACCATCTTCGGCGAATCGGCCGGCTCCTTCGCCGTCAGCACGCTCATGGCCTCGCCGCTGACCAAAGGCCTCATCTCAAAAGCTATCGGCGAGAGCGGCGGCGCGTTCTACAGCGGCGGCCTTGGCTATCAGCCTCGCGAAGTTCTCGAACAGCGCAATGTCGAGTTCGCCCGCACCGCCTTCGGAACCTCGCAACTGGCCGACCTGCGCAAACTCTCCGCCGACGATCTGGTCAAGGCTGCCATGGCGAAGACCGATCCTCGGCCGCCGCGCTTCGGCCCCGACATCGACGGCTACTTCCTGCCCGACTCAGTACCGGATATTTATGCTGCCGGCAAGCAGGCCCACGTCCCTCTGCTCGCCGGATGGAACGCCGACGAGGTGCGTGCCTCGGTTCTGTTCGCCAAGCCGTCTGTCACCGTCGCCAGCTTTACCGCGCAAGCAGAGAAGGAGTTCGGTGCTCGCGCGAAGGACTTCCTCGCCGTCTACCCCGCAACCACGGACGAGGAGGCGAAGGCCTCCGCCGGAGACTTCGCCAGCGACCGTTTCATCGCCTTCTCCACCTGGCGCTGGATCGAGGCGCATATCCAGACCGGCGACGCGCCCACCTACCGTTACTTCTTTACCCTCGGCTCGCCCGGCGATAAGAACCATCCCGCCGCCATCGGGGCCTTCCACTCCGACGACATCGAATATGTCTTCGGCACTCTCGACTCCCGCCCTGAGGCGGTCTGGCGGCCCGAGGACCGCAAGCTCTCCGACCAGATTGGCCAGTACTGGACCAACTTTGCGCGCACCGGCGACCCTAACGGCCCCGGCCTCCCCGCCTGGCCGACCTGCACCCCGGCAGACCAGTGGCAGGTGATGCACCTCAACGCGAATCCCGAGGCCAAACCCGACGCTTACCGCGCCCGCTACCTCTTTCTCGACCAGGTCTGGGGCAAAGCGGCGCACTGAGTTTTATCTCCGCGCCCTGATCTCTTGCCAATATCCAGAATATCCCGGCATTGCCTGCAATATGTAAGCAGATCATGCAGACTCAATCTGAAAGGCTCTCCTTGATTCCCTCCGCGCTTCCCATTAGACTCACCAGCTAATAAGGTGGCGCGGGCCCCTCTTTTCATCGCCACCACAACCGCAAAGCGGCACGGTCGCGGTCCGTAAAGGGAGGAGCACATGATGTATAACCTGAAAAATCTTGACAAGCTAAAAACCCTCGACGCCAATGCGCCCGAGGCGATGAAGGCCTTTTGGGCTTTCGACAAAGCGGCCATGGCCGCAGGAGCCATTCCCAAAAAGTACAAAGAGTTGATGGCGCTTAGTGTCGCTTTTACGACCCAGTGTCCTTACTGCATTGCGATTCACGCGAAGAGAGCCCGAGAGGAGGGCACCTCCGAACAGGAGATTGCCGAAGCGGTTGCGGTCGCGGCGGCACTTCGGGCCGGAGGAGCGGTCACGCACGGCACGCATGGTCTGGCGTAACCATTCGACTCACAGGAACGCGAAAAATGCTCTCAATCAGACGCCCAGCTCGGCGCGAATTGCATTGGCAATGGTGTCGGCGTGGCGGCGCATCAGCGGTTCCGACTCAGCCTCGATCATGACGCGTGCCAGCGCTTCGGTGCCGCTGTAGCGGATGACGACGCGGCCTGAGTCGGCCAGCTCCCGCTCGGCATCGTGGATGGCGGCAACGACGCTGTCGATAGTCTCGAGCGGCCTCTTCTCTCGCACCTCGACGTTGACGATGACCTGCGGGAAGACCTTGAGGTCGGCCACAAGTTCAGCCAGCGATTTGCCGCTGCGGTGAACCGTGTCGAGCACCAGCAGCGCCGTCAGCAACCCATCGCCGGTCGTGCTGCGGCCGTTGAAGATGATGTGGCCGGACTGTTCTCCGCCCAGCGCGGCTCCGGTCGACAGCATCTGTTCGAGGACGTACTTGTCGCCGACGTTGGCGCGGAGCATCTGGATGCCGCTGCGCTTCAGTGCCGCTTCGAGCCCCATGTTCGACATCGTGGTGGCGACGACGGTCGAGTTCGTAAGCAGTCCGCGCATCTGCAGATCGCGTGCGGCGAGCAGAAGGACTGCATCTCCGTTGACGACGTTGCCATTCTCGTCGGCGAACAGGGCGCGATCGGCGTCGCCGTCAAAGGTGACGCCGATGGAGGCCTTCTGGGCGGCGACCTCGGCAGCGACCACGCTGGGATGTAGCGCGCCGCAGGATTCATTGATGTTACGGCCATCCGGGCCGGCGTGAGTGATGATGACTTCGCCTCCGCCATTGGCATTCAGCAGGGCAAATAGCTCAGGAGCAACTGAGGAGGCGGCTCCATTGGCGCAATCGACGACGATGCACTTGCCATCGAGCGAGAGATGGGGAACGGCTGCAAGTAGAAAGCGGATATATTCGGCTCGGTCGGCGTCGTTGACAGGCGGCGGCGAGTCCGAGACTCCATCGGCGGAGGCCGGCGCAGCGCCGTTTTCGATCTGGCGGAAGATCTCGGTTTCGATCGCCATCTCGGTCGCATCGGGCAGCTTATAGCCGTCCGGTCCGAAGACCTTGATGCCATTGTCCTGCCAGGGGTTGTGCGAGGCCGAGATGACAATGCCTGCGGCGAAGCCATGCGTGTGGGTCAGGAAGGCGATGGCAGGCGTCGTGATGACACCCGCGTTCTCGACCGTGGCTCCTCCGGCGCAGAGACCGGCAGTGAGCGTGGCCGCAATCCAGTTGCCGGATTCCCGCGTGTCCATGCCCAGAAGAACCCGTGGCGAAGCGCCGAGATGATGCGCCAGCGCCAGGCCGATGGCATAGATGGTAGGCGGGTCGAGAGGCGGCTGGCCCGCGATGCCGCGAATGCCGTCGGTTCCAAAGAGCTTCTTCATGAGTTGCTGGTCTCCGTAATGCGATTGTTAAGTTTTATTGTCTTTCTTTATTGTCCAACACTTTTGCCGTCAAGGTGCCTTGCGCGAGGCGGGCGCGGACGGTTTCGCCCGGCGCGGTCTCTGCCGCGGAACGTAGAAGCGTTCCATCTCCGGCGTAGACCAGAGCGTACCCTCGGGATAAAACCGCGAGCGGCGAGAGCGCGTCGAGGCGAGCCGCGGCGCGGTTGAGGCGGGCCTGATTGGCGGAGATCGCCCGTGCCGAGGTGCGGTGTAGCCGCTCGGTCGCGGCTTGCAGGCGGCGTTGGGCGGCGGCGATCCGGACGGCAATGTTCTGGCGGCGAAGCCGTTCGTTCAGTGCGGCGAGCCGCTGTGCGTTGAGGCGAATGCGGCGGGCACCGGCAGCTTCGAGCCGCAGGCCCAGTTCGTCAATGCGCTGGTCGCGGCGGCTGACGGCGTCGCGCAGCCGGTTGAGGACAGACTCCGACGATAGCCGCGCATAACGCTGGCGGGCGTGCATCAGATGGAACCGCCCGGCGCGATGAATCCGGGCAACCAACGCCTCGATGCGCTCGCCGATGCGATACTGAGCGGCGGTGACCAGCTCGGCGGCGGCCGACGGCGTAGGCGCACGCAGGTCGGCGGCGAAGTCGGCGATGGTGAAGTCGGTCTCGTGCCCGATGGCAGACACAATGGGGATCTCAGACGCATCAATGGCGCGGGCCAGCGCCTCATCGTTGAAGCCGGAGAGGTCTTCGATCGAACCGCCGCCCCGCGCAAGGATGATGACGTCGACCAGCTCGGGATGGTTATTGAAGTAGCGGATTCCGGCGGCGACTGTGGTGCAGCAGTTGGCCCCCTGCATTGTCGCCGGATAGACCAGCAGGTTCAGCCGGGCATGGCGGCGGCGGGCCACGGTGACGATGTCGCGGATGACGGCTCCAGTGGGCGAGGTGATGACCCCGACGCATCTGGGAAAGGCCGGGAGAGCGCGTTTGCGGTCGGCATCGAAGAGGCCTTCGGCCAGCAACCGGGCCTTGAGCTGTTCGAAGGCAAGCTGGAGCGCTCCGGCTCCGCGCGGCTCCAGTGTCTCCGCGATCAGTTGGAGCTGCCCCCGGCTCTCATAGATGGAGATGCGCCCCCGGACGAGCACCGCGAGCCCATCCGCGGGGCGGAAGCGGAGCAGTTGCGCCTGACGGCGAAAGAGGACGATGGGAAGCTGTGCTTCGCCGTCTTTCAGCGTGAAGTAGACGTGGCCCGAGGGTGCGGCGCGGTAGTTGGAGATCTCGCCCTCGACCCACAGGTCGGGGTAGCCGCCCTCGACCTGCTGGCGGATATCGATGACCAGGTCGCGGACGGTCCAGATGCGGCGAGCCGTGGGCAGGACGGGCGTCTCCGGCTGCCCGACCTTACGCTCGCCGCTGATGACCTCCGAATCCTCCAACGCCGGACGAGAAGCGGCCGGCAACTTGGGTTCAGGGCTGAAGAGGAGGTCAGCCTGTACAGGCCTGCGCTTCGCCGGACGCGACTTGCCCCGGCCTGCGCGCAGGCTTGCCAGGGTCGGGGAGATGGCATCTTTCTCGGTCACATTGCCGAGTCTAGATCAAATAGGCCCTCGGCATCGAGAGGGGTAATCCGACCTCCGCGTCAACGGATTGAGAATCTTCCTAGCGGCGGAAGTGGCTTATCACCCAGAGCAGCAAACTGAGGACCACGCTCAACAAAAGACAGGTGACCAGCGGAAAGGAGACGGACCAGCCTTTGCCGCGCCAGTTGAAGTCGCCGGGAAGGCGGCCCAGCGGGATATTGAGGCGGCTCAGCCCGAGCACAACCACTCCTGCAACGACCAGCAGGACGCCAAGGAGGATCAGAATACGGGCAAGGTCCGACATGAGGCCAGCTAGCTTGCCGCAGCCAGCATGGTAGTGGCTTCGCGGAGCAGGTCCACGGGCTGGCAGGGTTTGGTGAGAATGCCGACAGGGCGGGAGAGTCTGCTGGATTGCTCGCGCACGTTCTTGAGGTTGGAATAGAAGCCGGTGAGGACGATGATGCGGCAGGAGGGGAGTTCACGTGTGACGTCCAGGACTAGCGCGAGGCCATCCCGGCCGGGCATGGTGACGTCGCAAAGAAGCAGGTCGGGGTGAAAGGTGCGCGCGGCTTCAAGGGCCTGATCTGCCGAGTAGGCGGTCTGAGCTTGAAAGCCGCTCTTCACGAAGATTAGCGTAAGGGTATCGGCGACCAGACGATCATCGTCAACGACTAGAACTCGCTGCATGGCGAACTCCCTTAGACTCGCTTCTATATGCAAGCGGATGCCTACACCTTAGGCTGGAGCCAAGGTTTTGTCCAATGAATATCCGATTATTATCGGAACGATAAGCGGAAGGCACAGAGTGGCCTCCCGCGTGTAGAACGACGATTTGCGTGATCGTTACTGCTGTGGCACTGCCGGGGCGGCAGCGGGATTCAGCTTCTGGGCGGCGATCATGCCGACCGTTCCCTTATCGTCCTTGTCCTTGAGCTTGGCGTAGATCTTCTTCGCTTCCTCAGGCTTACCCTGAGCCTCATACATCTCGGCCAACTGAAGCTGAGCGAGTCCGGCGGGCACCGACGTCGTGGGCTTTGCCGTCAACTCGTTGAAAAGGGCGATGGCCTGGGAGTCGCGCGAGGTCTGGCGGTAAAGATTGGCGAGCGAGAGCTTAGCCAGCGAAGCGAGTTCGCTGTTCCAGCCGCTGGCCACCTGCTTCAGCGTGTTCTCGGCAGCGGCATTGTCGCCGGCTTCGATATAGGTGAGGCCGCCGAAGTAGCGGGCCGTCTTTCCGTCGGGCATCATGCTGTACTTATCGGCGGCGGCCATGAAAAGTTGATTCGCGGCCTTGGCCCGCTCCGCGACGGAGGGGAAGGTCTTGACGCCGGGAGGCACGGGCTGGCCGGGTGCGGCGAGCGGAGTCTGGTACTCCTGCATGGCGCTGCCGAAGGCGACCGAGGCGGCATTGGAGCGATTGTTGTAGACGACGAAGCCGCCAATAACGAGGACCAGAAGCGCGACCAGGATGGAGCTGGCGACGATGACAACGTGGCGGTTTTCGCTGGCCCACTCCAGGCCGTGCTGCGTGGTGTCGATGAACTGGTCGTGCTTGAGGGCTTGCTTGGTCTGCTGATCCACTGTGTTGGCTCTTCCTTTTGGCTCAGGGCGGTCGATCCGCTCCGAGAGATCTGGTTGCGCGAATGCCCGGCGCAGAGCTTTAAGTCTATCAGTGGCGATAGCTGTTGCGGCGGTTTGGCGGCTTCTTCGCCATTTTTTGTGAATTTCCAGCCTCTTCGCCGGAAAGGGAGGCCCGGAGCCCGGCTTCTCCTTGCCCATCCCCTCACCGTGAACTAATCTAGAACCAGTTATGTACGAAGACTTTAAAGTAACCGACCGCTGGACCGGAGAAGTGCTCCACTGCATGTGGAAGGGGACCGTCGTGGCCATTGCCACACGCCATGCCGACGCGACCGACATCCGTTTCTCCGTCAACGGCAAGCCCGTCTGGATCGCCATGCCCAATCTCGCCTGGGTGGAGCAGAAGCGCCGCACCGGCTACGTCATTACCGACTACCTCGCAGCCCAGACCGCAGGACGCTACCTGAAGCACGCCATCGAATCCGGCTACGACAACGGCCGCGAGATGTACACCATGACCGTGGACGAGGTGCTCGAACACGCCAACGCGGTGGTCAAAGAAGCGGGTCGAACCGATAACCTACCCAGCCTTCCCGTCATCAACGAAAACGTGCAGCCGGAGCTGGAGCTGGGGCGTCTTCCTGCCGACAACCAGGGGCCTGTGCAAAACCCGCCGGACCACATGGTCCTCTAAGAGAAGTCATAAGCAATCATCGATTAATATGGTCTGTCATTATCTGGTGAAAGGCCGCGTCCAGGGTGTCGGCTTCCGCTGGTTCGTTCAGCGCGAGGCCGCTGAGATCGGCCTGCGCGGCTGGGTCCGCAATACCGAGGAAGGCCACGTCGAAGTGGTTGCGGCTGGCGAGCCGGAGGATTTGGCGGATTTGACCCAATCTTTGAAAAAGGGATCGCGCGGAAGCCGCGTCGATGCCGTCATTGAACACGAGCTGGCCGAGAGCGAAGGCGCAAATCTCGGCAAGTTCGATATCGAAGGAGCCTGGTAGAAGACGATGTCCCATATCTGTGAACCGTTGAAAGCGCTCGTGCGCACCGTCCCCGATTTTCCCAAGCCGGGAATTCTCTTCTACGACATTACGACGCTGCTGAAGGACAAGGCAGGCTTCGCCCAGATGATCGACGCCTTTGCCGCCTATTACATCGGCAAGGACATTGATCTGGTGCTCGGCATCGAAGCGCGCGGCTTCATCTTTGGTCCGGCGCTGGCCTACCGGCTCAATGCGGGCTTCGTGCCTGTCCGCAAGCCGAAGAAGCTGCCCGCCAAGGCCGCCCGGGTGACCTACGATCTCGAGTACGGGACCGATTCGCTCGAGATTCATCTCGACGCCATCCAGCCCGGCCAGCGCGTCATCATCGTCGACGATCTGCTGGCTACCGGCGGCACCATGCAGGCCACTGTACAACTGGTGCGCCAGCTCGGCGGCGACATCGCCGGCCTCGGCTTCGCGGTCGAGCTCGACTTTCTCAAGGGCCGGAATAAGTTTCAGGAATACGACGTCATGAGCCTGCTGCACTACGACGAATAACCGCACCGGAATCAGGAGTCCTCCTATGAAATCCCACGGATATGCCGCACACGATAAGAAGTCACCACTGGTTCCATTCGACTTCGACCGCAGAGAGCCCGGCCCGAACGACGTCGTCGTAGAGATCGACTACTGCGGCATCTGCCACTCCGACATTCACCAGGTCAGGGACGAGTGGGGAGGATCGATCTATCCCATGGTGCCCGGCCACGAGATCGTCGGCCACGTCACCGCAGTGGGCGCTTCGGTAACGAAGTTCAAAAAGGGAGACCTTGCCGGCGTGGGCGTCATGGTCGACTCCTGCCGCATCTGCGAGAATTGCAAGGCAGAAGCACAACCCTATTGCGTCAAGGGAATGGTGGGGACCTACAACGCGCGCGACTACAAGGGCGAGCTGACCTTCGGCGGCTACTCGAACAACATCGTTATTGACGAGAAGTACACGTTCACCATCTCGCCGAAGCTGAACCTCGCCGCCGTCGCTCCGCTGCTCTGCGCTGGCATCACGACCTATTCGCCGCTTCGCCACTGGAAGGCAGGCAAGGGCAAGAAGGTAGGCGTGGCTGGCCTCGGCGGCCTGGGACACATGGGCCTGAAGTTCGCCCACTCCTTTGGCGCGCACGTTGTCCAATTCACGACCTCGGAGAACAAGGTCGAGGACGCGAAGAAGCTGGGAGCCGATGAGGTCGTCATTACCAAAGACGCGAACGCGCTGGCAAAGCACGCGGGCAGCTTCGACTTCATCCTCGACTGCGTATCCGCCGAGCATGACATTAACAGCTACCTCAACCTGCTGCGGCTCGATGGAACGCTGTGCTCGGTCGGGCTGCCGGAGCAGCCGTTATCCATCGCTCCGTTCGCGATTCTCGCGAATCGCCGTTCGCTCTCCGGCTCGATGGTCGGCGGCATGGCCGAGACGCAGGAGATGCTGGATTATTGTGCGGAGCACGGTATCGTCTCCGACATCGAGATGACCTCGTTCGACAAGCTGCCAGAGGCCTACGAGCGCGTCATCAAGGGCGATGTCAAATACCGCTTCGTCATCGATCTGGCCACGCTGCCCCCGCAATAGAGCGGTTCTCCGCTTCCCGACACTGATATCAAATCGAAAGGCCGTTTTCCCCAAGGGAAAACGGCCTTTCGGAGTTCTGCTTCGTCTGCATCTGCAAGAGAACCGCAACAGGACAGGGCCCGTTGAGCGAAGGTCTTACGCCCGGCTCATGTATGCGCCTTCGGCGGTGTCCACGCGAATCTTCTCTCCCTCGTTGATGAACGGCGGCACCTGCACCACCAGCCCGGTCTCCAGCTTGGCGGGCTTGGTGACGGAAGACGCCGTGGCCGATTTGATTCCCGGCTCCGTCTCCACCACGGTCATCTCGACCACCAGAGGAAGCTCGATGCCCACAGGCTTGCCATCGTGGAAGCTCACGGCAATGGTCAGGTTCGGCAGCAGATAATCCACCGCATCGCCCAGCATCTCGCGCTTCAGCATGGTCTGCTCGAAGTTCTCGTCCATGAAGTAGTAATCGTCGCCATCATTGTACAGGTACTCCATCTTGACCTCGTCGACGATGACGCGATCGATCGGGTCAGGCGAGCGGAAGCGCTCAACGAACATGGCGCCGGTGCGGACGTTGCGCAGCTTCGCCTGGATGAAGGCGCGGAGGTTGCCCGGCGTGCGGTGCTCGACGGAGAAGACCAGATGAAGCTCGTCTTTGAACTTGATAACCATGCCCGGTCGCATCTGCGTGGCGGGAATCGACATAGAAAAACCCCTGATTCTAAGCTTGGATTTGGAAGTGGCTGAATCGGCATCGCATCGCGGCCGGAATCCCACAACCTTTTGATTGTAGCGCAGCAAGCCGACCACCCGTCTCTCAGCCGCGGCCAAACAGCCGCTTGAAGAAGTGCCCGATCCAGTGCGCGAGGTCAGGGGAGTGCGGCGCTGCTGCATGCTCGACTGGTGGTGCTGCCACCGCATCGGGCGATTGCGGCGCGGCACGAGGCGTCACAGACTGGGGACTCTCGGCCGTCTCGGGTGCCGTTATCTCCGGTGTTTTCGCCGGAGCCGCCGCTGGAGCAGAGCTCAGCGTGGCAGCAGCGTCATAGCTCAGGGTTGTGGCCACCTGCGCGTGGACGACGCCCGGCGGGGCCTGAGGAACGGCAGGTGCTGGAGCTGCGCCCGCACTGACTGCGGCAGGGAAGGGGTGTTCCTCTGCAACCGGCTTGCCTTCAACTGGCTTGCCCGCGGCTGAGGCGAGCTTGGCCGAAGCGATGGCCGCGTCTGCCAGCGAAACTCCGGCCGCCGCTGCCGGGCAACCGCAAGGAGAACTTTCGTTATCGACGACCTGCTTCAGATCGCCATGCTCGAACAGAACGTGTTGCCCCGGCCGCAGGTTGTAGCTCGACTCCCCAAAAATGTCCGAGATGTTGAGCACCGGCGCGTTGCCGCCGCGATTGTCGACGCAGGTATCGCCGTCCTTCGTCACCCCCAGCCGCAGGTCCAGCGGTCCGGGGCCGGAGACACTGAATCGCAGATCGGGGGTCATGATGACGTCGCTGGCGGTCGCAGACATCCTCAGCTCAATCGCCCCGCGGTCGAGCGAAAGCATCAGCGGCGTCGCACCCGCCGCCGCCTTTCCCGAGGTGATGTGCAAACCGCTGGTGGCGCAGACCAGCACGTTGCCCCCCCGGTCGAGCGATATATCCGCAGCATGATCCGTTGCCGTGACGGTGCTGTTGCTCACCAGAACCGCCCGCCCGTTCGTTACCGAGAGATTGCCCGCGACCACCGCATCCCCGACCGCGACACTACCGACAGGCTGCTGCGCCTGCAACACTCCACCCAGTACCGCAAACAGAATGACCGCCCGGAGCTTCATCGTCACCACTCTACATCTTGAGGAAATTTGCAATGATCTGCTTGCCATGCTCGGTCAGAACGCTCTCGGGGTGGAACTGCACGCCTTCGATGGGGAACTCGCGATGACGCAGCGCCATGATGGTCTCTCCGTCCACGGTCCGCGCCGAAACTTCCAGTTCCTCCGGCAGTCCCTCTTCGGCGACGATCAGCGAGTGATACCGCGTGCAGGTCATCGCCGACGGGATGCCCTTGAAGATCGTCTTGCCGTCGTGCTCCACCTCGCTGGTCTTGCCGTGCATCAGCTTCGGCGCGCGCACAACGTTGCCGCCGAACGCCGCGCCAATAGCCTGATGCCCCAGGCAGACGCCGAGGATCGGAACCCGGCGGCCCTTCTTCGCGAAGTGCCGGATCAGATCGATGCTGATGCCTGCGTCCTGAGGCGTACACGGCCCGGGCGAGATCAGGATGCGATCCGGCCCCAGCGCCTCCACCTCGGCGGGCGTCAGCTCGTCGTTGCGGCGGATGACCATCTCCGCGCCCAGCTCACCCATGTACTGCACCAGGTTGTAGGTAAAAGAGTCGTAGTTGTCGAGAACGAAGACCATAGCGGTAACTTCGATTTTACGCTTGCGGCGGCCGCATTGGGGGAGGCGCCAAGGCAACGGCATCGCCGCCGCGAGTCTCTAACGCTCAGGTGACGCGAATGCTCCTGCCTTCAAAACGTTGGAAACACTTTACTGCCATGGCTTTGATCGGCGATGGCGTCATGGCTGTCGTTTGTCCCCGCTCCGATGCCCTCGCCTGGGAGGGCGGCCCGAAGGCGTGGCAGAACCTGATGCGCAAGCTGCACGACAACCCCACGCTCACGCGCGCGATCGGCGCGGCGCAGATTATCGGCGGCATCTGCTGGGTGCTGCACCATGAAGAGGAAGATTAGGAATCCTCTAATTTAAGCCGAGTTCTGTTAAGGGCACGGCTTCAACCGTGCCATCAGTGATGGATATACAACGCGGCTTTAGCCGCTGAGGGACCACTCTCAGGCTTATCCAAACCTTCCCTAGCTCTTCCGCGCCCGCTCGATTGCCCTGACCACCGCCTGCGCCTTGTTGCGGCACTCTTCGAACTCGTTCTCGGGTACGGAGTCGGCCACCAGCCCGGCCCCGGCCTGGATGTGACCCTTTTCTCCATTCATAAACAGCGTGCGGATCGCGATGCAGGAGTCGAGGTTGCCGTTGAAATCCGCGTACAGGATGCTGCCGCCGTAGACGCCGCGCCGGGTCGGCTCCAGCTCTTCGATGATCTCCATGGCGCGAATCTTGGGTGCTCCGCTGAGCGTTCCGGCAGGGAAGCAGGAGCGGAAGGCGTCGATGGGCGCGAGACCGGACCGTAGCTTGCCTTCGAGCGTGCTGACCAGGTGCATGACGTGGCTGTACTTCTCCACGTACATCAGGTCCCTGACCTTGACCGAGCCGTACTCGCTGACGCGGCCCACGTCATTCCGCCCCAGGTCGACTAGCATGATGTGCTCGGCGACCTCCTTCTTGTCGGAGCGAAGATCGGCTTCGAATGCCGCATCTTCGGCCTCGTCGGCGCTGCGCGGACGAGTCCCCGCGATGGGCCGGTACTCGACCTCGCGGCCGTGCACGCGCACCAGCAGTTCCGGCGAAGAGCCGACAATGTGCGCAGGCGCAGATTTTTTCCCGGACTTCTTTTCAGCCGCGGAGTCCATTCCAAAGCGCAGATAGTACATATACGGCGACGGATTCACGATGCGCAGCGCGCGGTAGATATCGAACGCATCGACACCCGGCACGCAGTCGAAGCGCTGCGAGAGCACGCACTGAAAGACGTCGCCCGCCGCGATGTACTCCTTCGTCTTCCGGACCGACTTCAAAAACGTCGCCTTCGGCGTCTGCGGCACCAGCGCCAGTTTTCCGGCGGGCCTCTTCTTTCGCTTCGTGGGCAGCGCATTGGCCAGCCGCCGCTCCATCCGGTTCAGGCGGCGCACGGCGCGCTGGTATGCACCCTCGCGAGCCTCGCGGGTCAGGTCCACGGTGGCGATCAGGTGAATCTCTTTCTTCACATGGTCGAAGGCCAGCACCTGGTCGAAGAACATCAGGCAGGCGTCTGGAACCCCGAGGTCGTCCTTGGCGAGCGATGGCAGCTTCTCGATCTGGCGGACCACATCATAGGCGAAAAATCCTACCGCCCCAGCGGTAAACGGCGGCAAGCCAGGAAGCTGGGCCGGGGTATGGCCGCTCAGGGCACGTTTCAGCTCGTCGAAGATGTCGCCGGTAAAGGTGCGCTGGCGGCGGCCTTCGTACAGAGTGATCTGGTCACCGCGCGAGACCAGCTTCTTGTACGGCTCGATGCCGATGAAGGTGTAGCGGCCAACGTGCTTGCCGCCCTCGACCGACTCCAGCAGAAACGCCTCCGGCTCCTCGGCGGCGATGCGCAGAAAGGCCGAAACCGGCGTTTCGAGATCCGCCGTCACCGTTCGATAGAGCGGGACGAGGGTGTGCTTGCGGCTCAACTTCAGAAAGTCACTGGCGGAGGGCAGGGAATTGGCATCTACGGTCGGCATGGCTGTTTCCATGATAACTGCGGCCGCTCTCGCATCTTTGTCGAAGCTTGCGTCTAACCGTTGTGTTTGTTGCGCAGCCTCGCCGCCTGAGCCTATACTCCTCGGGTTTGGTCGCAGACTGGCCTGGCCTGACACGCGCCTTCGCCCGTGTCGATGAGCAGGACGGCGACCGGAGCGATTTGAAGCGTCAACGCAGAAAGGGATGCCGATCATGCCGAATCTTACCCTTGAGCAGGAGATGAACCCCTGGTTGGCGCAGGAGGCTCGCTTCGATATTGCCGCGCAGAAGCTTAATCTCGATCCCGGCATCACGAAGGTACTCCGCCTGCCCGTCCGCGAGATCACCGTCTATATTCCCGTCGGCATGGATGACGGCTCTATCGAGGTCTTCACCGGCTACCGGGTGCAGCACTCGATCGCTCGCGGTCCGGGCAAGGGCGGCGTGCGTTACTCACCCTCGGTCTCGCTCGACGAGGTGCGGGCGCTGGCCAGTTGGATGACCTGGAAGTGCGCGGTCGTCAACATCCCCTTCGGCGGAGCCAAGGGAGGCATCGTCTGCGACCCGAATAAGATGTCGCAGGGCGAACTGGAACGCATGACCCGCCGCTACACCGCCGAATTGATGGAGTTTATCGGCCCGGAAAAGGACGTTCCCGCGCCCGACATGGGCACCGGCGAGCAGACCATGGCGTGGATCATGGACACCTACTCCATGCACACGCGGCAGACCTGCACGGCGGTGGTCACGGGCAAGCCGGTCAACCTCGGCGGCTCGCGCGGTCGACGCGAAGCCACGGGGCGCGGCATCTCCGTCGTCTGCGACGAGGCGCTCATGCATCTCGGCCTGTCGGTCGACGGTTGTCGCGTTATTATCCAAGGCTTCGGCAACGTCGGTTCCAATGCCGCTCGTATCCTCGCCGCCAAGAGATACAGGATCGTCGGCATCGTTGAGTATGACGGCGGTCTCTACAACGCCAACGGCATCGATATCTCCGCTCTGGCCGAGCATCGCAGACAGGCAGGCACCATCAACGGCTTCCGCGAGGCGGAGGCTACCGACAAGGACGAGTTGCTGACCCGCGCCTGCGAGATCCTCATTCCGGCGGCGACCGAGAACGTCATCACCAGCCGCAACGCCGACCGGCTGCGCTGCCGCATCCTCTGCGAAGGCGCGAATGGCCCGACGACGACCGTGGCCGACGATATCCTTGCGGACAAGCACGTCTTCGTCATCCCCGACATCCTCGCCAACGCGGGAGGCGTCACCACCAGCTACTTCGAGTGGGTGCAGGACCGCATGGGCTACTTTTGGACCGAGGATGAGGTGAATCAGCGGCTCGACCGCATCATGACCGACAGCTTCCACGATGTCCTCGCCTACGCAAAGACCCATGGCGTCCACAACCGCATCGCCGCGTATATGCTGGCGGTCGACCGCGTGGCCTATACGACCCGGCAGCGCGGCATGTATGCCTAAGCGGGCTAAGAGCCTGTCTAAACACTCAGGAAGGACGCCATCTCGACAAGTTCACCAAACGTCATCTCGACCGAAGCGGCGCGGCCTCATCGCGCGGCGCAATGGAGAGACCCCTGTATTTCTGCTTTTTAAGGAAGAGTGACATGCAGAACGATCTTTCTAACGACCGTACTGGCGGCGCCGCTGGTTGACGTGCCGATAATCTTGATCGTGTAGTCGCCGGGCCGGGTACCAAGGTCGGTGCAGTTCCCGCAGCCGGACAGCGCGGCGATGCCGCAGGCGGCGACAATCACGAAGAGGCCTTTGAGCGACCATCGACTGCGGCGCGGCAGCAACAGCAACAGCAGGCCGGCAAGCGCAGTCCCGGTGAAGGGTACTCCCGCGCTCCCGGAAGAAGCCACATCGGCCGCGCAGCCATGCGGCGCCATGGTGCTGATCTCAAGGCTGGTCGTCCCGCCATTGTCCGGCAGCGTGGCCGTGCCGAAGGTGCAGGCGGACTCCGAAGGCAGGCCCGAGCATGAGAGCGCAACCGGCCCAATGGAGCCGGTTTGCGGAGCCACTGTCACCGTCAGATTCACTGTGCCTCCGGTAACCACCGCAGGAGTGCCGATCACGGTCAGGGTAAAAGGAGCATCCCCCGCGCTCGTCGAGTCCCCGATCGTCTCCACCAGTAGTGCCGACGAACTTGCTGTTGCGCTGGCACTGCCCTTGTACTTTGCGGAGATGGAGTGGCTACCCGGTCCCAGGGCCGCGGTGCTGAAGACCGCCGTGCCCGAGTCGTTCAGCATCGCTGTTCCCAGTTGCGTGCTGCCGTCCATAAAGATCACCGATCCCGCGGGTGTCGACGTCTGCCCCACCGCCTTGACCGTGACGGTAAAGGTTACACTCTCGCCGGTGGCTGCCGGGTTGGAGGAACTGGCGAGACTTACTGTCGTTACATCGGGCACGACGACGACCGGCACAGCGTTCGACGTGGAACCGAGGTGCCCTCCGTCGCCCGAGTACACCACCGTCACCATGTGTATCCCAACCGCAAATCCAGTCCCGGCGCTGGGCGGGCAGCTGGTAGTCTGCGTTACAGGGATGGTGCATATATTTGCTGCCCCGTCGAAGAAGCTGACCGTCCCCGACAGCGTACTTCCGTCGCTCGCGCTGACTACGGCGTATCCGGCGACGACCTCTCCGTAAGAGATCGTGCTGGGCGTCGTGACGGTCAGCACAACATTGGTAGCGATGCCGGTTGCCGCGCGCGCTGCCGGAAGAAGCATCACCGCCGCGAGCAGTGTAATCGTTTTGAGGGCGAAGCTTCGCATCGGCATAAGGAGCGCTCGAAATACTCCCGGGCATACTCTTTGGGTCATGGCCCTGGGCAGTCGCGGAGCCACCGCGGCTACTCTTTCTCTCTATCGGCGCTCCGGGCCGGAAACGAGAGGAGGCGTTGAAGGCAGGGATTGATTGCGGACCGGGGTTGGCATTTTTCCGCTGAGTCTCTCGGCTGAACCGTTCAACCGGGCATTCATGCCAGCGCCGCCCCGGATGTGGCAGAATTACTATCATCGGGGCGGTGTACCCTCCCCGTGCGACGATGCTGATTGACTGCGCATGAATCTGCCCAATTCCATCACGATGAGCCGCATCGCCTGCGTGCCGCTTCTGATCTGGATTCTCTCGCCCGCATTTCCCTGGGCGGGCGGCCACGGAGCCGTGGGCCTGCGCGGCGGCGAGCAGGAGGTGATTGCCTCCATCGTCTTCATCCTGGCCAGCATTACCGATGGTCTCGACGGTTACCTGGCACGCAAACGCAACCAGATCACCACCATGGGCATGCTGCTCGATCCGCTGGCCGACAAGCTGATGGTCTCGGCCGCGTTCATCATCCTGGTGGCCTACAACCCGAGCGTCGTTCCGCCGTGGATCGCAGTGCTGGTGATTGGCCGGGAGTTTCTGGTCTCCGGGCTACGTTCGATCGCCGCCGCCGAAGGCTTCACGATTCAGGCCAGCGAGATCGGCAAGCTCAAGACGGTGATCCAGATCGTCTCCGTCGTCGCCGCCATTCTGGCGCATCGCTGGGACTACTGGCTCTGGTTTCCTAGTCTGGGCGGCGGTTTCGTCGTCGGCGTCCGCTTGATCGCCGTGACGGCGATCTACTGGATGGCGATTGTCTCGATCATCTCCGCAGTCGATTATTTCGTCGGCTTCTGGAAGAAGATCGACCACGCCAGCGACACGCGCCGCAGACGCCGCAGCTTCGTACTCAACCGCAAGGCCAAGCCGGCGCCCCCGAGAGAGAATCCGTCACGGATCTCCTGAACCTGTAAATTCTGAAACTGCAAGATTCGCGCTGTCGGTTATTGCAGAATACGCACTCCGTGCAGATGGTCGGCAATCCTCGCCTTCCACTCCGCCGGACCGGTATTGTGCACGCTGGTCCCCTTGGCGTCGACGGCTACGGTGACGGGCATGTCCTTCACATCGAACTCGTAGATCGCCTCCATGCCGAGGTCTTCAAACGCCAGCACGCGTGAGCTTTTGATCGCCTTTGAGACCAGATAAGCCGCACCTCCAACTGCCATCAGATACACGGCCTCGTTATCGCGGATCGCATCGATGGCGGCAGGTCCGCGCTCGGCCTTGCCCACCATGCCCAGCAGACCTGTCGACTCCAGCATCTGCCGCGTGAACTTGTCCATGCGCGTCGCCGTCGTGGGACCGGCGGGGCCGACAGCCTCTTCGCGCACCGCATCCACCGGGCCGACGTAGTAGATAAAGCGGTTCGTGAAGTCGACCGGCAGCTTCTCGCCGCGGTTCAGCATGTCGGTCATGCGCTTGTGCGCGGCATCGCGTCCGGTCAGCAGCTTGCCCGAGAGCAGAACCACCTCGCCCGGCTTCCATGTCTTCACGTCGTCGCGGGTGACGGTGTT
>Ga0207705_10001238_pt1 | contig 20546 bp, 18 predicted proteins | sample KBSC13metaG_FD_184314 | JGI IMG/M metagenome (GOLD analysis project Ga0207705, IMG submission 184314) | Corn rhizosphere microbial communities from Kellogg Biological Station, Michigan, USA - KBS C1-3 metaG (SPAdes) (version 2) | ecosystem: Host-associated > Plants > Roots > Rhizosphere > Soil ... | reverse complement strand
GGTCGAAAGCGGACGCTAGCGAACTGTTGCCGCTATCCTGAATGCCGCGCGGTTTTTGACATCAGCTTCGCCCGCTTACGCGAGCGAACACTTATGCGCGGCTCAGCGACCGTGGCCGCGCCAGCGCTTGATGGTGCGCTGGATGATACCCTCTTCGCCGCCGGTCTCGCGCCACAGGGCTGCGAAGCTCGGGTCGGACGAAGCGGGGCGCTTCTCCGGCTCGAGGTCGTCGAAGCGCACGCGGATCGGGATCGAGACGCCCTCGCCGCAGACGATGCATTCGCGGTTGCGTAGCGCCGGGATCGCGTCGAGGAAGCCGCGCGCGCCTTCCGGCATTGCCGCCCGCACGCAGGCCTGGTCGCGATCGTTGTTCAATCGCATCGAGATGATGGTGCCGCACTGCGACAGCACGCCTTCGGCCAAATCCGACGGACGCTGCGTGATCAGCCCGAGCGACACGCCATATTTACGGCCTTCCTTGGCGATCCTTTCGAGGATCTTGCGGACGGCCTGGCCGGTCGCGTTCTCGTCCTTGGGAACGTAGCGGTGCGCCTCTTCGCACACGAGCAGAAGCGGACGCTGCGCCTCGGTTCGCGACCAGATCGCATAGTCGAACACCATGCGCGCCAGCACCGACACCACGACCGACGTGACTTCGGACGGAACGCCCGAAACGTCGACGATGGAGATCGGACGGCCGTTCGCCGGAAGCCGGAACAGCCGGCCGATGAAGCTCGGCATCGAATCCGACACCAGCATGCCTGAGAACATGAAGCTGTAGCGAGGATCGGCCTTGAGCTCGTCGAGTTTTGTCTTGAGCCGCTGGAACGGAAGCGTGTCGCCGGCGCGATCGAGCTTGCCCATCTCGTTGACGATGATCCCGTTAAGGTCGGTCAGAAGGTAGGGGATCGGCGAATCCACCGTCACCTTGCCGAACTGGCTCATGTCCTTGCCCTTGGTTCGGGCTGCGAGCAGGCACTTGGCGAGGATGTCGGCGTCACGCTGCCGGTCGGCGCCCTGGGTGGTCAGCAGAACCTCGCAATGCTCCTCGAAGTTGAGCAGCCAGTAGGGCAGCTGGAGATTGTCGACGTTGACCAGTTCGCCGCAATCCTTGAACGCGGCCGAATATTCCCCGTGAGGGTCGATCATCACAATGTGACCCTCGGGCGAAAGTTCGCAAATGCGGTGGAGGATCAGCGAAACCGAGGTCGATTTACCGGTGCCGGTCGATCCCAGCACCGCGAAATGCTTCGACAGCATCGGATCCACGTAAAGCGCGCCACGGATGTCGTCGGTCGGGTAAACGGTCCCGATCTCGACGTGCGGGTTATCGTCGGCCGCGAAGACGGAGCGGAGGTCGTCGGTGGTGACCGGCATCACCTGGCATCCCGGAATCGGGTAGCGGGTCACGCCGCGCCGGAAATGGGTCATCCTGCCGGAAGCGTCGCGCGAGCCTTCGCCAAGGAAATCGATGTTGGCGATGATGTCGCCGCTGTCGCCGGCACGCATGGTGCGGACGTTGGCGATCAGCCATGCGTTGCCGACCACCATCTTCACCTGGCTTCCGACCTGGCCGGACATCGCCACGGAAGGATCCGAATGGTTGCTCAGCGAATTGAGGGTCGCCGCGTCGAGGCGGACCTGCGAGCCGGAACCGGCGATATCCACTACCTGGCCGATCGGCGGGACGGTGGACGGTCCGCTTGCCGGGCGAGCCGGCGTTGCTTCTTCTGCGCTGAAGCTGCTGACCTCGCTAAGGAACTGCTGCAGATTCGGTTGATCGTCCATTACCCACCCCGGTTGAGGTTACTACACCGGGTCCGAGTACCGACGACGCGTTAAAATTTGGCTTAGACGGAATTAGAAATCGGCTGCGAGCGTGACCGCCGGGCCTGAGTTGGGCGTTGCCGTTCCGGCGACGCGCTGGCGCCAGTCGAAATGGGCGTAGACATTGCGGCGGACTTGCAGCGAGATTCTGGGGCCGACATCGAGCCGCGAGAGGCCAGGCTGAGCCCCGCCCCAAAGGCCGAATCCCGCCGAAATCCGGCCGAACAGCGGCCGGCTCACGGTCGTCGCGCCGTCGATGAACAAGTCGCGCCGGGCGACTCCGACGATTCCCGCCTGGAAATAGCCGTCAAGGTACAAACGCAATGGCAGCGGCCGCCGATAGAGACCCCCTTCCGCGAACAAGGCGAAATCGGAGCGGCCGCCGATGCGACCGATGGACTGGCGCCGCTCGGCGGTGATCGCGACCGGGATCGAACGTAGCGGGATCCAGCGAACCCCGCCCGCCAATTCGGGCCCGGTCGAAGCGCCGATCGGGCTGGTCAGCCGGAGCGAAGCAGCGATGGAACGGTTGAAATTGTAGAGCAGGCGAGCGCCGGCCTGGCTGCCGCCGAGTTGCCCGGCTGCGGCGAGAGAGTCCGGAACGGCGGGGCCGCGAAGGAAAGCCCAGCTTGATAATTGCCAGCGCTTCAGCCTGGTTTCGGGGGGCAGCAGAGGAACCACCGCTGGCGTTGAAATCGCCCCGTGATGTGACGTTGAAGCAAGGGCCAGCAAATCCTGATCAGGTGCGGGAAGCGAGGGGTAATCGCCGAGGACGAAAGCTGATGAGGAACTCGGCAAATGCCACGCCGGTCTTGGCGCAATCGCAGCAGCCTGCGCCTGTGCGGGAGCGGAGACATAGGCCGGAACGTAATAAGGAACCGGAATGCGCACCGGGATCACCTGCGCTGTCGGGTAGGCCGCCGGGGCATAAGCGCCATAGGGGTATGGCTGCATTCCGGGAGGATCCGCTACCGGCAGGCTGGCCAGCTGTGACGGAACGGGCGGCGGAAGCGGCGCGGGCTTCGCATAGCCGAGCGTGAAGCCGGAGATCGCGCCCAGCGCGGTCAGCCGGAACACAGTCCAGCCGGCGACTGTCAGCGCCAGGAAGCGGACGGGGGCGCTCACGAACGATATTCGGCCGGGAACGTGTGCTTTGTCTTGTCCCACACGCGCGGCGCCTTGCCGAGATACAATGACAGCGCGCGGGCCGCGGCGCAGATCGCGATGAAATTTCCGACGACGAGTCGGGGGATGGAGAGCAGTCCCTCCTTCCATCCGTAGTCGGAGCCGGTGAACAGGGCGCGCATGGCGATGCGCCACAGCAGCAGCCACAGATTGATCCAGAGCAGCGTGGCAAGCGCGGCGTCGATCGTGACCTGGATTGGAGCGCCGAGCGCCTCCGCAACCCACATCTGCGACCAAAGCAAGGCGGCGCTGTAGCCACAGAACAGAAGAAGCGCGGCGATCGGGCCACGCCGGTCGCGCATTCGCATCCAGCGCTCGCCCAAGCCCCCGCTCCAGCCCAGGCGGTCCCAGCCGTGGAGTGCGATCCCCCCAAGCCAGCGGGCCTTCTGCCGGACCGCTTCGCCGAAGGTTCCGGGGAAATGGCCGCGGCTGGCGACAACGAAGCGGCTGCCCGGAACGGCCGGAATTCGAACGAACATGGTCTTTAGGCCGAGCTCTCCGAGCCGAAGTCCAAGCTCATAGTCTTCCGTCATACTTCCGCCGGCGAAGGGGGTGCCCTCGTGGAGCGCCGCTACTCGCGACAGCGGCCCGCGAGCGATCGCACAGCCGACACCGGCCAGCGGGATCGACGCGCCGATCGCTTCGCGGACGACCAGTTCCTTCGTGTGGGCTTCGGCGAACTCGTCGCAATAGTGGCCCGCAACCCAGCGCGAGCGGGCATCGGGCAGAGGCAACACCGGGAGCTGAATCGCGCCGGCGCGATCGATCAGCGAGTTGAAGATCGAAAGCTCCAGCGGGTGGACGACATCTTCCGCATCGTGAAGGACCACGGCGACGGCGGGTTTATGCTCGAGCTCGTAGGCGAGCAGCGCGTCGTAGATATGGTTGAGGCAGTCGGCTTTCGTGGTCGGCCCGTCTTCTTCAACCACCACCATCTCGACCCGGGGATCGGAGATGCTTTTCACGGCGGCAGTGGTCGCCGGATCGTTCCTGTAGCAGCCGACGAACAGACGGTAATTGGCGTAATCCAGCCGCGCGAGCGTGCTTTTCAGCATCGCCCCGATCACCGCCGCCTCGTCCCAGGCGGGGATGAAGATCGCGATGAAGCGCTGATCCGCCGCGCTTGCGGCCAAGCTCGCTGCAAAGGCGCGCGGAAAGCGCCGGTAAACGGTGGCCGAGCGCCACAATTGACGGCCGAAGTAGATCAGGTCGACGGCGAGGTCGTTCAGCGCGAAGATGAAAAAGCCGACGCCGCTGAACAGCGCCAACTCGGCAGCAACGCGCACCAGCAAGTGCGCGGTCATTTCCGCAACCGCGAATCAATGGTGTACAGGAGCGGATGACGCGCTCGGTGCATGAAGCCCCCCACGGCTTTTCCAGAAGTACCGAGCCGCGCAAGGATGCATAACTTCCGTTAATTGTGCAAGTTTGGATGGTTACTGAGCGATTTCGGTCTAATTCGGCGGGTGCTGATGCGCTTTTCTGTCTTCCTCACATTTGCGGTCGTGTCTGCGGGCGCGGCGAGCGCTGCTCACACCCTGTTCGCCCGCGGCGACTGGGCGGCGATCGATTTCGGTTCGCGGTGCGAGGCGCGCTCGCGGATGCTTCAGCCGCCGGCCGGGGTGAAGCCGCCGCCGTTCGCCGGGTTCCTGTTCGATCCGGCAGGGCCGGCCCACGGACAGTTCTACGTCCGCGTGAGCCGCCCGGCCAAGCCCGGCTCGGCAGTGATGCTGTCGATCGACAACCTTCCGTTCCTCCTGACCGGTCAGGGGCAATCGGCATGGAGCCGCTCGCCGGCCCAATCGCAAGCCATCATGGCAGCAGTGCGCGGCGGTGGCACCATGCGCGTCGAGTTTCGCGACACCGGCGGGCGTCGCTATTCCGACTATTACGGACTCACCGGGGCCGCGACGGCCATCGACGCTGCCGCAGCCGCCTGTGCTGGCAAAGTGCGCTGACCCACCCTAGATAGCGCCTTCAGCCCATGAGTGCCGAAACCGCCCTGATGCCGATCCCCGGCGCAATCGATCCCGTGCCCGTTCCGCGCGGGAGCGAAGCCGCGCGCGCCGAGGACGGCCGCATCAATCTCATCGGTCTCTCGAAGGATCAGCTCCGGCAGGCTCTCGAAGCGGCCGGACTGGACTCGAAACAGGCCAGGCTCCGCGCCAAGCAGCTGTGGCACTGGATCTACAATCGCGGGGCGACGGACTTCTCGCCGATGACCGATATCGCCAAGGCGCAGCGCCCGTGGCTGGAGCAGCATTTCGTCATTGCCCGGCCCGAGGTGGTGGAAGCGCAGGTCTCGTCCGACGGCACGCGCAAATGGCTGCTCCGCACCCGCGACGGCAACGATTTCGAGATGGTGTTCATTCCCGATGCCGATCGCGGCACCCTGTGCGTTTCCAGCCAGGTCGGTTGCACGCTCAACTGCCGCTTCTGCCACACCGGCACGATGCGGCTGGTGCGCAACCTTGAGCCGTCGGAAATCGTCGGCCAGGTGATGCTTGCGCGGGATTCGCTCGGCGAATGGCCCAGCCAGCCGGAAGGGCGGATGCTCACCAACATCGTGATGATGGGCATGGGCGAGCCGCTCTATAATTTCGACAACGTCCGTGATGCGCTCAAGATCGTGATGGACGGCGACGGGCTCGGCCTCTCCCGCCGCCGGATCACGCTTTCGACCAGCGGGGTGGTGCCGATGATGGCCCGCGCCGGCGAGGAGATCGGGGTCAATCTCGCGGTCTCGCTGCACGCGGTGACCAAGGAAATCCGCGACGAGATCGTGCCGCTCAATCGCAAATACGGGATCGAGCAGTTGCTCGAGGCCTGCGCCGCCTATCCCGGCGCCAATAACGCGCGGCGCATCACGTTCGAATATGTGATGCTCAAGGACAAGAATGACAGCGACGAAGACGCGCGCGAGCTCGTCCGGCTGATCCGCAAGTACAGGCTTCCGGCAAAGGTGAACCTGATCCCGTTCAACCCCTGGCCCGGCGCGCCCTATGAGTGTTCGGACAATGAGCGCATCCGATCCTTCAGCAACATCGTCTTCGAAGCGGGAATCTCGGCCCCGGTCCGAACCCCGCGCGGCCGCGACATCGACGCCGCCTGCGGCCAGCTCAAGACCGCTGCGGAAAAACGTAAGAAGGTGGCGTGAAAATCAGCGCGGGGTATTCGCGATTTTCCAGACGCGATATGGGCTGCAGCGAATAGTCGATGTGACCGAGCAGGAGGCTCGGGATTTTCCCAAGCTGTCCGCGAAACAGCGGAGCTCTTTGGATTTCCCGCATCGAGTAGCCGAGCTCCCGCAGGAACGAGACTGAGGGTGAAGTTCCAGCCCGGTCGATGACTTCGGGCCATTGCTCCATCATCACGACCGGCGCATGGGTGCGAAGCGTCTGCTCCAGCCCCCTGAGCACCGCTTCCTCGGCGCCTTCGACATCGATCTTGATGAACCCGATCTTGAGAGCCGCGTCGACGGCTTCATCTCCAATCATCAGATCGATTGTCGAACGCCGCGCTATGCTGCGCATTGCGCGCAATTCGCGCGTACTCGCGGCGCCCAAATTAAGCGGGTCGAATTCCAGGGTCGCGGTGCCATTGCGATCGGAGAGGCCGACGGGGCGCACCTCGACATTGGTGATCCCGTTCATTTCGACATTAAGGCGGAGCAGGGCTCGCGCGAGCGGGTTCGGCTCAAACGCAAGCACTTGCCCAAACAGGTCCGAGAGGAACAGGCTATGGTTGCCGATGTTCGCGCCCACGTCGATCGCGGCAGACTGCGCTGCGCTTGTGAGGTCCAAGACCCGGTCACGGAGAAATTCCAAGGTGTCGCGCTCATAGATTTGCTCCGCGCGAATCTCGTCGCTGACAAAGTCGCCGATAATCGAGACCATCGGGCGTTCACGGCTGAAGTCGGGTGTTCGGCGGCGGAGTGCCCGGCCAGCCATCCACTCATGGAAAAAATCGTTTCGCCTGAAGCGCCGACGATAGTGAAGCTTCCGCATCTAGGCGGCACTCCTTCGTTCCGCGAAAATTCCGAAGAACGACGTGTCGATGCCTGTCGCACGAAGCGCAAGCCACCAGTGCAACAGCGACCAGACCAGGATCGCTCCGACCAGCGCAGCCACCGCTCCGGCCGCTCCGAGGCTCGGGATCAACGCGATGCCCAATCCGGCCTGCACAAGCATGGTTGCGGCCTGCGCGCCGATGCGGCTCTTCATGTCGCCGGTCATCGCGAGCAGCAGCGGCGCTGCCCCGGTCGCGGCATTGACGATCTGCGCCGCGCCGATCCACACAATCAGCCGCTGATATTTCGCGAATTCGGGACCGAATGCGCTAAGGATGTACGGTGACGCGATCACTATTGCTGTGACAATGGCGGTAGTCGCGAGGGCGGATGCCAGGGCCGACCGGCTCGCTCGGCGCTGAAGCGTTGGCCTGTCCTTCTCCTCCCACGAATGGACGATCTTGGGCGCAAGCGCGGCCTCTATTGCTTCGTTGGCTAGCATCATGAGCGGCGCGAGCTTTGCGATCGGCTGGTAGAGCCCCGCTTCATGGGGACCGGAAAGCCAGCCGAGAAGCAACGTGCCAATCTCGGTCCCGATGATTCCGAATAGCGCGATGGTAAGAAACGGAAGCGATTGCAGAAGCCAGCGCTCGTTCAAACTGCTCGGCCCGGTCGCGCGGGGGAGGCTGCGGACGTAACGGCCGAAAATCGCGGCTGAGACCGCGACTGAGGCGGCCAGGGCAATCACCACCACCAGAATGATCGACGACGGGTCCATCGGAAATGAGCCGCTGACCAGCACGCCAATCAATGTCAGAGTCAGAACCCAGCGCACCACGTCACCGGGCGCCTGCGCACCCACGACATTGCCACTGCCCATGATCAGGCCGCGCAGCAGCAGCAGAAGCGCAAGCAGCGGCACTGCGCCCGCGCCGAACAGGAAGGCTTTCTGATAGGGGCCCGGCACCAGCGAGAGCGCGACTATCAGAAGCGCAGCCATGATCGATGCGGCGAGCACGATCCTGCCGGACCAACTTACGAACTGCCTGATATTGCCGGGAGCCTTGCGTGCCGAAAGGCTCGCAATCTCACGGACCGCGAGCTCATTGGACCCGAGGACGGAAACCGTTGCCGCGATCGTCGCCGTTGACATCGCAACCGCGACAATGCCGTACCCACGGGGGCCGAGCAGCCGCGCGACTGCGACGGCATAAAGAAAACCACAACCGAGGCCGAACAGCTTCGCCGCGAGCACGCCCAGCGAGTGTCTCGCCATTGGGCCGGTGAAAGACGGGAGCCCCCGTTTCACGTAGGAGGCCGAGTTCTCCATCAGATTGAACGGCCCATGGCGGGGCCGCCGTATCGGTTATAGCCGCGACCCAGCACCGCCGCGAGTTTGCCGATCGACTGCGACCACTTCCCTGCAATCCAAAGTCTGCGCGACGGCACCGCAAGAAGCACGGCGCTGATCGGTGCCGATCCAAGCCACACAAGTGCCTTTCCCAAGGAAATCGCAGTTCCAAGACGGCCACCGTGCACCTGCTCAAGCCGCATGTTGATGTTTCCCTTGTGGAAGGATCGCTGCAAGACCCACTCGCGGCATGCGCGCGCCTTCGGCACGTTTTCCCAAGCGATGGCATCGGCCGCCCACGCAAAGCGCGCGTTAGCCTGCCGCATCCGGCGCAAGAAGTCTCCGTCTTCGCCGCCGGTCAAGCCGAATGCTGGGTCAAATCGCGGCCAGCCCGCATTCGCAAGGACTGCGGTACGCACCAGAAGATTGCCGGCGGCATGGAGGAGAGGAACAACGCCTTCGCTCCACGGGGGTACGTCGAAGACGCCGCAGTGGCGAACGGATATGGAAGGCTGTTCTTCGAAATCGAAATCCACAGGGCCTCCCACGATATCAGCTTCAAACCGGCCCTGACACGCGAGCAATTCCCTAAGCCAGCAGGGCTCCGCGACTTCATCGTCATCGATCATTGCAATGAAATCGACCGCTGAATCGCGCGCCTGGTCGAGGATCGCATTCCGCGCAGCAGAAATACCGGGCTCTGCAACGATTTCGCAGCGCAAGGGCCACGGAAAGCCTGAGGCAAGCTCCGCCACGAGATCATAGGCCTCGTGCTCTTGGGGGTCGTTGTCGGCCACGAAGACGTTGATTGAAAATTCACCGAGACCCTGTTGAGCTTCGATCGAATTGAGGAGCTTGCGAAGCCCGCCCGGTCTTCGAAACGAAGGAACGCCAATCAGTACGGACAGTCGCTTCCCCGGCATTCGTTGAGTATTGCTTTGAGATGATGGCAGGACAACCGAAAGCTGCAGCCGAGTGCGTCGGCGCGCCGAAATCACTTTCGATCTCGGTCGCGATGGCAACCTACAACGGCGCCAAATACATCGGTCAGCAGCTCGACGATCTGGCTGCGCAGACTTTTCTTCCTGCCGAGCTCATTGTCTGCGACGATCAGTCTTCGGATGACACACTGGCGGCGGTCGAAGACTTTGCTGCGTCCGCCCCGTTCCCGGTTCACGTTCACCGAAACCCGGAACGGCTCGGCTACCGCGCGAACTTCATGAAAGCCGCCGGTCTCTGTAGCTCCGACTTGATTGCTTTTTGCGATCAGGACGACCGGTGGAACGCGCGCAAGCTGGAGCTGCTCTCCGAGCCATTCTCCGACGATGACGTACTGCTGGCTTATCACAATGCGAGGCCGGTCACGGACCGCGGGCGAATCCTGCCGCTGCTTTACAGGGGCCGGCTGAAGCGAAAATATGGCCCACTTGCGGTAGACCCGTGGCCCAATCCCATGGGCTTCACGCAGGCCTTCCGTCGTTCCTTGCTTCGATTTGCCGAGTTCTGGCCCCAGTCCTCGGACCAGAATCACAAAGGTGAACGCTTGGCCCACGATCAATGGTATTTTTTCCTGGCGTCGGCGCTAGGTTCAATCATGTACGTGCCGACTGTGCTCGCCGACTATCGGCAGCACGGCGCGAACGTATACGGGATGAGCTGGTACAGGACGTTGGCGCCGCAATTGAACGAACTCTGGCACGCGACTCACAAGCGCAAGCTGCGCCTGGATGCAGCTGAGTGCCGAGCGCACATTTTCCGGCAATTGAGTCAGCGTCTCACGGGTAAATTGCAGGATCGTGCGAACGAAGCGGCCGCGTGGTACGAGCAACTGGTTTCCCTCGGCCGCATGCGAGCGGAGGTATATGACGCCTTGTCTATGGGGGAACGCATGGCAGCCTTGGGAAGGCTGGTTCGAGCCGGCGGCTATGGTTCGCGCGCGCCGGAATTTTCCAGATTGACGCTCGCAATGGACGTGGCGATCGGCGTCACCGGCTTATTCCCTCGGGTCGAAAGCGTTACCCGTCGTCTCGCCCGCCGCTGATCGGCGCCCGCGAGCGCGGTCGCGAACGACGCGAGCTAGGAACACCACGTTGCCGACCAGATATCGCCGCCCGAGCCGGCGAGGTTCCAACGCTAGCCGGTAGAGCCATTCCAGACGGACAGCGCGAATCCACCGCGGTGCGCGACGGACCCTGCCGGCGGTGAAGTCGAGCAACGCGCCGACACAAATCGTAACCGCGGGCACTTCCCCGAGATGTTCCAAGGACCACAGCTCTTGACGCGGCTGCCCCATGCCAACCAAAACCAAATCAGGGGACGAAGCTCGAACTTTGGCCACCACGCCCTTCGCCTCGGCAGCTGAAAAGAAGCCGTCATGGGTGCCCACCACGGCGTGCCCCGGAAAGCGCTTCTGCAGGTTATACCCCGCTTTCTCCGCTACTCCCGCGGCGCTCCCAAGCAGAAAAATGCGCAAACCGGGTGCTGCGCGATCCAGTAGGGCCGGCACGAAATCCGTTCCCGCGAGATTGCACGGGAACGGCTGACCATAGAGAATACGACTTGCCAGATCGACGCCGATTCCGTCGTTAAATGTCAGAAAGGACTCAAGTGCATTGACGAAGTCATCATCGCGAGCGGCAAGATTGACGGTATGCGCATTGCAGAACGTGACGAGCTGCGGAGTGCCTGATCGAAGGCAGGCGATCACGCGGTCAAGTGCCGCCGAACGTTGCGCGACCTCCATCCGCACGCGCCCGATCTGGCGCGTGGGGTGAGTGCGGTCCTGCACTGGGTTCGGCGTCACGCTATCCGGCACAGATTCCGCAGCAGCAGCCAACAGTTCACCGCACTGGAGCCGGCGTAAGCATCTCTGGCTGCTGTGTATTGCGAACGACGGCGACATTCCACTGCGATGCGATTACGGCGCCGCAAGCCAGGAAAATGCTGGTCGAGAAGGCGTAATAGAGATCTCCGTCATAGAGCGACAGGATCGCCAGCGCCGTCATCGCCGTGAAAACCGGGACCAGCGGCCCCTGCTCGCGGCGGACGGCGGGGAGCGCCCGGCTCAGGAACACTACCGCCAGCACCGCGACGCAAGCGAGCCCGGCGAGACCCCAGGCGAGCGTCACCTGCAGGATGGAATCATGCGGCTGAACTATGTCCGCGAACGGCGCCACCTTGCGCATCTGCCCGTCGCCGTAGCCGAACAGCGGCCGATGCCGGATGGCGCCGATCACGTTCTTCCAGATGGTCGTGCGGCCAGTCGTCACGTCAGCGCTTTCGGTTTGCTGCACCGCGTGCCCGAGCCCCATGAGATAATATGGCGCTGCCGGCGCGATCCAGACGACAATGAGCGCCGCGATCATTGAGGCGAGGGTGCCGCACCAGGTGCGGATCGTGCGGAACAATGGGAACAGGAGCATGCCGACTGCGACCGCTCCAATCACGGCAAACACCGCGCCGCGAGACCCGGTCCACAGCGCTATTCCGAACGCAAAGGCGGCTGACAACCACGACCACCACCATTCGCGGCGTGTCTCGGCGACCGCCATCGCGCCCAGGCTTAGCGCCGCCATCGCTCCGAGATAGTATCCGGCGTGACGGATGTGGGGGAACCCCATGAAGCCCCATTTCCAGTCAAAATTCTGCCAATCGGGTATCTCGTGAATGAACAGGAAGAATTCGATTACGAAGATTGCGAATCCCGCCATCCAGGCGTGTACCAGGTCGCGAGGCTGGAACACTCGGCCGGAAAGGTGAGTGAGCGCGAGCGCGAATGCTCCGTGAAACAGCCAGTACACCGCGAGGATTACAGCCGTCGGCTTGTCAGGCGCGAAGGCGGGTGTCGTTGCAATTAGAAGGGCGAGGACGACTGCCGCAATGACTGCGCCCCGCGGCCAATTCCCTCGCGCGATGGCGGTTAGCAAACCTTCCCGGATGGCGACCAGGATCGTGAAAAATTCGGTGATGACGATGACCGCCGCATAGTCGCGGATCGAATATTCTGCGGCGGACCACCGTCCGTCCGGTGACCAGGCGAGGGCCACGAACACCGGTATCGCCAGTCCAACTACGCACGGTACGAAAAATCGCGCGAGCTTGTCGGCGCTGGATTGGGTTTCAGAATGCATTGGGGTGGACCAGCACGCCGAGCGTTCGGAGCACGATTCCGATGTCGCGGCCGATGTGCCAGCCGTCGATATATTCGAGGTCCGCCTGAAGACGGTGCTTGAGGTCCTCCTCCTCCACCGTTTCGCCCCGAAGCCCCCGCACCTGCGCCAACCCCGTCAATCCAGGCCTGATGGCGTGACGGTTCCAATAGCGCTCATCGACCGCCCACAGGAGCTGATCGCCTGCGCGAGTGCCGAGTGCGTGCGGTCGGGGTCCAACGATGCTCATGTCGCCGTTCAGCACGTTGATCAGTTGGGGGAGCTCATCGAGGCTGGTGCGACGGAGAAAGCGTCCGACCGCGGTCACTCTTGAGTCGTGCCGATTGACCGAGCACGCGCCGTGAGCGTCCGTTGTCTCTCTATGCATCGTCCGGAACTTGAGCACCTCAAATAGCCGATTGCCGCGGCCCATCCGAAGCTGCCGGAACAGAACCGGTCCCGGAGAATCGATCCTGATCGCGATCGCGACGACGAGCATGACCGGGGCGAGAAGGATGAGAGCGGCGCTCGAGACTGAAATGTCGAACAGGCGCTTGAGCGCCCGATCCCGAAGATGCAGCGGCCCACGCCCGACCAGCAGCGTCGGCACGTCGCAATGTCTGCGCAGTTCGAGTGCGCTGACGGCGCTCAGCTCGGGCGTAAGCATTTCCACGTCGAGACCCCCGCCGCCGAGCGCCCGAGTCCACGATTGGCGCCGATCGGGCGCGCAGGCGATAATCACGCGCTCGCAACCCGCGAGAAGCTGCGCAAGCCGATCCAGCATTGCCGGATCGGCGACGTCCGGACGCAGCCCTTCCTTGCCGGCGTCAATGACGATCTCGCCTGCGGAGGGGTCGGCCCGTTGTCCATCCAGCAGCAAAATGTCCCGCCGGAAGTTCCAATGGTAACGCTGGCCGAGAAAGTTGCCGAGAAGCAACCGGTTCTGCGCAAGGAGGACAAGAGCGAGGCAGCTCCCAATTCCGAACACCGTCCGCGAGAAGTTCGCGCCGGCCTTGAGCGAGAACAGGAGAATTGTCGTTACTGCGATCGACGAAAGCAGCGCGCGAATTACAGCTGCAGCGCTGCGACGTGGTCGCTGGAGGGATTCGATCGTCCAGCAATCTCCGTGCAGTCCGACAACGACATAGACGGGAAAAATCAGGACGAACGTCGCAAACCCGTAGCCCTGCACTTTCCCAAATCGCAGCAGGTCGGCGAGCAAGAACGAGCTCAGCATCAATGCCGAATCCGCGAGGAGCAGAATCGCATAGAGATCAAGGCGCAAGCGCCGGCGGTCGAGCTGCCGCCCGGAACCTCGCACGACTGAACCCGGAGCAGCACTCGCCCGACGCAATTGGCGCTTGGTGCTGATCTTGTTCATCGGTGGAAAGCGCCCCTCGCTATCGGCCGCAACCGGCCCGCCCACGGTTACCGATCAATGGTTTACAGCTAGTTGACCATATTGGCCACTCACATCAATTAACAACTTGCAGGCGTGATTTGATTATCGGCAAGTCGCCGCTGCTGGACCGAATCGTGTTTCAAAGGTTATGCCGACTGGCTCGGGCGATGTTGGGAGCGTTGAATGTCCATGATCGGAAGATTGATCGACAAGCTGCTGACCAAGGGCAGCATTACCATTGTCGAGCCCGGAAAGGCGCCGGTGACCTACGGTCCGGGGGGCCGCGGCGGCAAGGATATCACCGTCCGATTGACCGACACCAAGGTGCTTTGGGAAATCGTAAGGAACCCGCGGCTCGGGCTTGGCGAATCCTACATGGATGGGCGGCTGATCGTCGAGAATGGCGACATTCTCGATCTGCTCGACCTCGTCATGAGCTCCAATCCGTGGGAGGACGGGAAGCAGGAAACGGGCATTCTCGCCAAAGGCAAGTCCGGGCTCCGCTGGCTGTTCCGCCGCAACAACCCGCGACAGTCGAAGCGCAACGTCGCGCATCATTACGACCTCGGCGACGAGCTGTACGAGACGTTCCTCGATTCCGACCGGCAATATAGCTGTGCCTATTTCACCTCGCCGGACAGGGAGCTGGAAGATGCGCAGTGGGACAAGAAGGCCCACATCGCGGCCAAGCTTGACCTGAAGCCGGGGCAGCGGGTCCTCGATATTGGCTCAGGCTGGGGTGGCCTCGCCATCTTCATGCACCAACAGGCCGGAGTCGATGTGCTCGGAGTTACGTTGTCCGAGGATCAGCTGCGGGTCGCTAGACAGCGAGCCGAGGAGGCCGGGGTGTCGGACCACGTGAAGTTCGAGCTCCGCGACTATCGGGCGATCGAGGGCGATTTCGACCGGATCGTGTCGGTCGGAATGTTCGAGCACGTCGGCGCCGCTCATTACGATGAATTCTTCACTGCCTGCCGTCGGCTGCTGAAGCGCGATGGAGTGATGCTGCTCCACACCATCGGGAAGCTGGGCTCAGCCAGTGGGCCCGATCCATTCACCGACAAATGGATCTTCCCCGGCTATCATCTGCCGTCGCTGAGCCAGATCTGCACCGCCAGCGAGAAGGCGCGTCTGATAGCGAGCGATGTCGAGACGCTTCGGCTGCATTACGCCTACACGCTTCGGCATTGGCTCAACAACTGCCGCGCCAATCGCGCCAAGCTCGAACAGCTTTATGACGAGCGCTTTTACCGGATGTGGGAATTCTACCTGGCTGGAGGAATCGTCATGTTCGAGAGCGGATCGGCCTGCAATTACCAGGTGCAATACGTCCGCGACCGCCGAGCGCTTCCGATCACCCGCGACTATATGGCGGCGGCCGAGAGGCGGCTTCGGGAGAAGCCGGCGCAAGCCCACAGGAAGGGCCCGGCGGTTTCCCGCCGAGCCTCATCGCGAGAAACCGAACCGGCCTAGCTGCGCTGCCTGGCCGGGCGCATGGCCTTGTGCATCGCCCGCATTTCGTCCGGCGAAAGCGTTCCGTCGTGATTCGCGTCGGCGGAATCGAACCACTGCTGGGCGGCCTGGGTTGCCTCCTGCATCGAGACTCGTCCGTCATGGTTCAGGTCCGCCTTTGCGAACATCTGCGCCGCGAAGCCGGCACGATGCATCTGCGGTTTGCCGCCGTCCGCCATCTGCTGCTCGTGCTGCGCGCGGACTGCATCAAATTCGGCGCGGCTGATCTGGCCGTCGTGGTTGGTGTCGAAGCGGGCGGCGAGCCTGTCCCAACTCGGAGCCGCCCGCGAATTCGCAACCTGGGGGCGGTTCGCCATTGCTGCGTTGAATTCGGCCCGGGTCACGACACCATCGTGATTGGCGTCCAGCCGATCGAACATCTTGGCGGCGTGTTGAGCCATCCCCTGTGACATTCTGGCTCGCATTGCCTGCGCTGAAGCCTCGACCTCGTCCTGGGTCACGAAGCCATCGTGATTCGCATCGAGCCGGGCAAAATGCTTTTGCACCCTTTGAAGGAAGACGGCGCGAGTGACCGGCTGCATCGTGTGCATGTGATGCGCCGGAGCAGCAGGGGCGGGATCGGCGGTTTGGGCGCTTGCCGGGGCGAGCATCGCGACGGAGACTGCGGCCGCTGCCGACAGGAGGAAAATCTTCATTTTCAATAAACTCCACATGAAAAGTGCGACTCGGCTAAGGGTTTCATACTGTCGGCTAGTTGAATGCGCCGTTGCTTGCGGGCAATGCAGCCGAAAGTCGGGGGTCAAATCGAAAAGTGATGGGTGACGAAGTCGCCGGCAGCCAGCACCAGCCGTGGTGGGAAAGCAGGGCGTTCGTAGCGGCGCTGGTGATCCTGTCCGCGGCACCGCTCTTCTACCCGCAAGTGCCGCCGCTGGTGGATCTCTTCGGCCACATGGGCCGGTACCGCGTCGAGCTGGACCTGACGCGCTCGCCCTGGCTGCCGCGCTATTACGGCTTTCACTGGGCTGCGATCGGCAACATCGGAGTGGATGTGCTGATCCTGCCGCTCGGGCGGCTGCTAGGGCTCGAGCCAGCGGTCAAGCTGATCGTCATGCTGATCCCGCCGATGACAGTGGCGGGTTTTCTGTGGGTGGCGCGGGAAGTCCACGGACGGGTGCCGCCGACGGCGCTGTTCGCGCTTCCCTTTGCGCTTGGCTACCCGTTCCTCTTCGGGTTCGTGAATTTCGCGCTGTCGATGGCCTTGGCGTTCCTGGCCTTCGGACTTTGGCTGCATCTCGCTCATCGTGACAAGCTCAGGCTCCGCGCGATGCTGTTCGTCCCGATCTCGCTGATCATTTTCTTCTGCCACACTTACGGCTGGGGAGCACTCGGGCTTCTCTGCTTCTCGGCGGAGGCGGTCCGGCAGCATGACAATGGCCGCCGCTGGCTGAAGGCAGGATTCTTCGCCGCAATCCATGCGGCCGTCATGACGCTTCCGATCCTGATCATGCTCGCCTGGAGAAGCGAGACCCACGGCGGCCAAACCGTCGACTGGTGGGATTGGCATCACAAGTGGGTGGCGATCTTCTCCGCGCTTCGCGACCGATGGCACCTGTTCGATTTGGGGTCTCTGGTTTTCGTGACCCTTGTCTGGCTTTACGCGCTGGTCAGCCGCAAGCTGACACTGTCCCGAAACCTCGCTTTTTCCGCGTTGGTGCTGGCCGTAACCTTCGTGCTTTTGCCAAGGATCATCTTCGGATCGGCTTACGCGGACATGCGGTTGGTGCCCTACGCGATGGCGGTGGCGCTTCTGGCGATCCGTTTTCGCGATCAGATGGACTTTCGCCAAGCCAAAGTGCTGGCACTGCTCGGATGCGCCTTCTTCCTGCTCCGGATCGGCTCCACAACGCTTAGCCTGGGGATAGCCGCCGACCGCCAGCAAAGGATGCTCCAGGCACTCGATTACATACCGGAGGGCTCGCGGGTGGCCACATTGGTCGCGGTGCCGTGCGGAGAGACGAACTGGAAACTGGTGCGCGACACCCACCTCGGCGCGATGGTCATTGTCCGGAAGGACGGATTTTCCAACGACGAGTGGTCCATGGAGGGGTTCAACTTGCTTGACCTGCGCTACACTGCCGCAGGTTGGTTTTCAGCGGATCCGTCGCAGATGGCGCACCCCGACATTTGCCACGGCGGCTTCGCGCCCTGGGGGATCACGAAGGCGCTGAAGCTGTTTCCCCGCAACGCCTTCGATTATCTGTGGATCATCGATTCGCCTAAATATGATCCGGCGCTGACCGCCGGGATGCAGGTGGTCTGGCGCGGGCCCGACGCTATCCTTTACAAGACGCAGCCATGACCGCGCTTTCGATCGTCGTCCCCTGTTTCAACGAGGAAGACTGCCTCCCCGTCCTGCATGAGCGGCTGAGCAAGGCCGCCCGGGCGAACTTCGGCGAGGATTACGAACTGGTGCTGGTCAACGATGGCTCGCGCGACTCCAGCTGGCAAGTGATGCGGCAGCTGGCGAGCAGCGACCCGCATGTTGTCGGAATAAACCTTTCCCGCAATCATGGTCATCAGCTGGCACTCACCGCCGGGCTGGACCTGGCGCGCGGGGATCTGATCCTCATCATCGATGCCGATCTCCAGGACCCGCCCGAGCTCCTCGGTGACATGGTGGCGACGATGCGCAGCGAAGGCGCCGACGTCGTCTACGGCGTTCGCCGCAGCCGCGCGGGCGAAACGGCGTTCAAACGTGTAACTGCGCACGGTTTTTATCGGCTGCTGGCGCGAGCGACGGACGTCGATATTCCGCTCGATGCCGGTGACTTCCGGCTGATGAGCCGTCGGGCGCTCGACGTGCTTCTGGCGATGCCCGAACAGGCGCGGTTCATCCGCGGGATGGTCGCGTGGATCGGGTTCAAGCAGGTGCCGATCCTTTACGACCGAAGCGAGCGGCTGGCGGGCGAGACCAAATACCCCTTCTCGAAGATGTTCCGGTTCGCGCTCGATGCGCTCACCGGATTTTCCTCGGCCCCCCTCAAGCTGGCGAGCCATGCCGGGCTGGCGCTGGCCATGGGTTCGGTGCTGATCGTGCTTTACATCCTCTACGCGTGGATCGCGGGGCAGAGCATCCAGGGCTGGACGTCACTGATGCTGGTCGTGGTCGTGCTCGGCGCGGTGCAGATGTTCGTCCTGGCGCTGATGGGCGAATATATCGGCCGCCTCTACAACGAAGCGAAGAAGCGGCCGCTCTACATCGTGCAGGAGATTGCCGGGGGCAGCGATCGCGTGGGCCGGCTGGGTCAGGTGGCGGACGCGACGGCGAACAAGGATAAGCCGGGCGGCAGGGGCAGGCGCCCCACCAGGTAACGTTCGCAAGCGAAGACCTTCTCCAGCGCGGCATTGAGCAGAGCCGGTGGCAATCTCACGTCGGCATCTTCGCTGCCTCGCAGCTTCGATGCCCCGCGTTCGGCAATCGCGAGGGGAAACAGCAGGCTGTTGAAATAGCCGATCCGCTCGAGCTTCAGCGGCGAGGAGTCGATCAGCTCCTTCAGTCCCCGCTTCGAGTAGCGGCGCTTGTGATGGTTCACGACGTCGTGGGCCGACCACATCCATTGATGGGCCGGGACCGTGAGGATGAACTTGCCGCCCGGCCGGAGCTTCCTCGCAATGGAGGCGAGGGCAGCCCGGTCGTCTTGGATATGCTCGATAACGTCGAAAGCGCCGATCAGGTGGTAATGCCGGTCGGCAACTTCGGAGAGTTCCGGCAACGGCGAGCTCATCACCTTGCGCCCGAGCCTTTTCTCCGACAGCGCACGCGCTTCGTCGTCCAGTTCGAGCCCCTCGACATGGCCGAAGCCCGAGAGCATCGCCAGGTTGTGACCGGTGCCGCAGCCGATCTCGAGGATATGCGCGTTGTTCGGAAGCTGCGTTTCACGGCGGATCAGGTCGGCGATGATCTTGCGCCGCGCGCAATACCACCAGTGGCGCTCGTCCAGTTCGGCCATCTGCTGATAGACGACGCGCTCCATCAGCCGAACACCCACTGACGGTTCAGGAGATAGGTGGCGAGCGGAGTCACGCAAATTGCGGGCACCAGCGGCCACCATGTGGGTCCGTGCAGCGGACCCGTCAGCACCCAGGTGAAGACCTCGTTCAGGATCTGCCCTGAAGACTGGACCAGCAGGAACTTGATCTTCATCCGCCGGTCTTCGCGCTTGCCGTGGCCGCGGAAGCTCCAGCGGCTGTGCAGGACGAAACCGATGCTGACTGCGACGAGAAACGCGACGAGGGCCGCGAGGACAGGCGGAATCACATAGGTCGCGAGCCACCAGTAAATGGCCGAATAGACCCCGGCCAGCGACAGGCCGACAATCCCGAAGCGAAGCAGCTGACCGAAGGTTTCGTTACGCAGGTTTAATTCGGTCGCCATGCCCGGCCGCTTGCCCTTTGAAGATCAGCGGCTAGAGCGCGAAAAATGGAGGAGCGCAAGGAGGACCAGCTGACGGAGCGGGCGCTGGCGCTTCTGGATCGGCATTGGAAATGGCTGATCTTTGCCACTTGGCTGCTGTTCTGCCTGTCCTTCGTAATCAGCAAATGGGCTGACATCCGAGCGTTCAATCTCGGCGATACCGACGACAACATGCGAATGATGCAGGTACGCGCGCTCCTGCACGGGCAAAATTGGTTCGATCTGCGCGATTACCGGCTCAATCCGCCGTTCGGTGCGAATATCCACTGGAGCCACCTGGTCGACCTTCCGATCGCCGGATTGATCTTGCTTCTGCGGCCATTTGTCGGAGGCCCGTACGCGGAGCTGGTCGCAGTCGCGATCGCGCCGATGATCCCATACGTCGTGCTCCTCTTCGGCATCGCGCTGACCGCTCGCGGAGTGATCGACCGGCGAGCATTCCTGTTGCCCGCCGTCCCGATGTTCCTCGCTGGCATGACGAACAGCATGTTCATGCCGGAGCGCATCGACCATCACGGCTGGCAGATCGCGCTGCTGGCGCTCAGCATGGCGGGACTGGCCGATCCGAAACGGCTTCGGGGCGGCATACTCCTCGGCATCAGCAGCGCTCTATCGCTGGCGATCGGGCTCGAGATGATCGTCAATCTCGCCATCGCCGGAAGCGCAGCGGTGCTGTT